>SDBS01007490.1_pt1 | contig 10589 bp, 7 predicted proteins | sample 2277091 | NCBI WGS metagenome assembly SDBS01 (sample SAMN10404972, study PRJNA504765) | marine sediment metagenome | isolation source: marine sediment core GS10_PC15, 163 cmbsf | place: Arctic Ocean: Southern Knipovich Ridge | collected 2010 | reverse complement strand
AATCCTTTTTAAGCAAGTCTTTATAGCTATATATCATATTTTGCAAGGGCTTATGTGATTGTCAAAGAACGGAAATAGAAAAATATAGAATTACAGAAATACGGAAATCATTATAAATAATCCATTTCTGCTACTTTATAAAAATTACAAAAAATTTACGAGAATCACCACAATTTTGATTGAAATATTTTTGAATTCATCCATAAAGTAATTTATCATCTTTTCTTGCATAGTTCCTATATTCAATCCTCAGATTTTCTTCGAGATCTTCCAGTTTCAAATAAATATAATCGTATCCTTTTATTTATTTCATTCTAATCTTAGCAAAGAGTTCTATAGTTTGATATAGCCGGGCTAAAGCGTCTGAGATTATTTGCCAAATCCTCAAGGAGCTCTCTTCAATCCTTTTTGAGCAAGTCTTTATAGCCAAATACCTTTGGAGCACAGAATGAAACATTTACTTTCACGTTTCAATCCTTTTTAAACAAGTCTCTGCTATACATTCTATCAGGAATGCTATTGGGGGGCTTTTCCGTTTCAATCCTTTTTGAGCAAGTCTTAATAGCTATACCCATATTTTGCAAGGGTTTATGTAATTGTCAAAGAACAGAAATGCAAAAATAAAGAACTATAGAAAAATAGAAACAACTGTAATTGATTAAATTTTAGTAAACTTCAGAACCTACAAAAATCGACAAAAATATAATCAAGAGATATTTTATGACATGTTTTAAATTTCAAGGCAAAAGTTTTCCAGCTTCAACTTCAAAATCTATTAAATTATTAGCTAAAGCTTCCTTAACGTGAGGAGCATTAAGTTCTCCATCGATGTAATTTTTAAAATCTTGTATTATTTTTTTATCATCTTTTACTGGATGGCAAATTATTTTACATATCCATTTATTATCTAACTTCTCTGGTTCAATATGGACTAAAGAGATCTCACTATGAATCTTGAAATGTTCTTTTTGTTTCTCTATAAATTTAACTTTACTTTCAATGTATTCTTTAATTATTCCTGCTGGGTTCTCTTCTTCAAGCATCTTTTGGTATAATTTTTTCTCTCTTTCATTTGCATGCAATTTCATTTCCCGATAATCTTCCTCTCCTGCTCTACTCCTCTGCATATCACAAGCATCAAAAACTCTCAAAAGAACAGTTATAAGTCTTATTTTAATGCCATTCTTATCAACTTCTGGTAAACCTGACATATTCCATTTCCTTTGATGATATTTACAGATAGTAGCAATCAATTCAGCTTCTTCATTAAATTTATCAAAACCAAAATTTTTTGGATTATTTTTTATCATTTGATAAGTAAGTTCACTGTGATTCTTTCTGATATCTTCAGGTAAAAGTATCTTACCACTTTCATCAATAGTTTCAGAATGTCCAATATCATGCAAAAAGATAGATGCAATTAAATAATAAATTTCTTCTTCACTTAAAAATTTAGTATCTTTCTTTAAAATTGGTAATAAAGCTTCTTCAGCAAAATTTAAAACATCTTGACAATGACTTTGCTCATGGTCTATCATCTGAGGAATTTGATCACCAAGCCACAGGTAATCCCATTTTGCGAGAAAAGTAGAAACTCTATTCTGATGTACTGAATTCAATCTATCAATTAGTCCTAGTTTAGGATATACTCTCCCTTGTGGACTAATAGCAAAACAGTAAGAATTCCATAGAATTTCTCCGAGTGGTTTAAATGGGGAATCCTGTCCTGGATTAAAATCAATCAAATTTTGTAGCTCAGTTGGTAATCTACTGAAAGCCTGTACATTTCCCTTTTGTGCAAGTCTAATCCATATTGCATTTCTATGGAAAATAGAAAGATTAAAACTAATAGGAATTGAGGGAAGTTCTATCAGAGAATTAAATCCTTCATGAATATATACCGCCTTAACATCATTAAGAATTCCTGAAAGAGTGGCATATATCCCTTCTGGCTTGTATCCACCAGTGGCATTTATAATTACTTCATTACCTTTTCCTTTTTCACTTATTATGATTTCAACGATTTTATCAGAGAGTTCGCGAATACCTTGATTAAAATTAAAAATTTCTTTATCAAGATTATAGATGATAATAGGTTTATTAACTTTACAGAAATTCCGATAATATTCATAAAAGACATTAGCACAAATATTTCCTGTTTGAGTATTAGAAGAGAGGAAATAGAGAATGTCTTCTTTCTGGAGATTCAAATGAGATAATGAGTTGGTTTCTGCTGAAGCTTCGATTAGATTTAATGGACCTACCGTATCTTTAAGATATTCGGTAATCTGTCTTTTTTTCTCCGGATTAATAATTTCTATTATATCTTCTATTTTCCTATGTACAGCTATATTGTATCCATTGAGAAACCTAATGGTAAAATCGTCAAACTTATTTTTATTGAATATTATTTTTTCAATATGTTTAGTTAAGAGGGATATTCCCACAAGGATGATTATTGCTCGTGACATTTATTCCTCCTTCAATGTTTCAATTTTTACCCACCCAAGAGGGAAGGTAGCCAGATTGTTTCTCATTACTATTCTCTTTGAGTGAGGAGCTGGAAGTCCTGGAAGCTCATAACCCATAACTTCATTTCTTATTCTCTGACGCAAATGTGGATCAAGTAGAAGATCTATCGTTGTACCTAACATCCCGGTTCCCCAGCCAACTCTGAGCAGAGAATGAGATATGTTCTGATTGTAAAATTCTGTTATTTCTGGTATTCCCGGGACTTTCTGGAAGAAATTCCTCTCCTCGATCCATTGGCTCTCTCCAAATTCTTTTATAATGTTAATCAAGGAGCTAATATCGTTAAAGAGAATTTTGCTGTCAGGATAAAATTTATTTAGGAGCCCTAGATCAAGAGATACCCCAGTTATAAATTCTCTATTTTCATGTAAACATTCCACATTGAGAGATATTTCTTCCTCTGTATTATTTTTTCGTTTTGTTTTTCCAAAATAATAATTACCATCATTTTTAATACATACCACCTTAATATTTTCATTATATATCTCATTTATTTTGTTAGAATCGGATGTTTTTAATGTTCGCAAAAGATCAGTATTCGGCCCTTTTTTTACCTTAGCAATTTTGATCAAATCATTAAAGAAGCTCTGAAATTCTTTCGATATTATAGTTTCATCGAATGACTTTCTTATAGCCTCCATCTTACGCCATTCATGTTTTTTTTTGGCAATATTGTATTCTGCAAGTTTCCTATTTATTGTATCTATAACAAGCCTATTAAATTCCTTTTGATTCGATTTTTTAAGTTCATTAAGTATATGATAAATAAGCGAAGTTCTTATTGCCCCTTTTATGGAAGTTCCGGGAACAAAGTAATTGCCCCTTCCATCACAGATAAAGCTATTTCCATCTCCAACACATGTAATTCCTGAAGAAATCTGCTTAATCGTGTTCTCATTAAGTAAGCCCCTTCGTCTGAGGAAATCGTTAATTCCTTCCTTTTTAAACTTCCAAGGATCCGAGAATTCTTGCACATATTCATTCAGATATCTCTTATTTTGCATGAGGAAATCCGCCCATTTCTTTTGATCCACAATATAACCTATTCTGGATTGATTGTCTAAAACGATTATTCCCATTCCATAGTTCGGCCTTTGCCCCTTAATATGAATGGGAGATAATGTTCTAAAGGTGATCTTCCATTTCTTTAACATATCTGTCTCCTTAAAACTTAATAAATCAAACACTAATATTCATTTTCACCGAGAGTGCTTTACCATAACGATAGACATCATGATCATTAAATCCTTGAGGAGTCACATCAACAATTTTTCCTTTAAGTTGGTTTATAAACACCGAGCCTTCCTTAAACATTCGTAAAGTTTTTCTTTTCATTTGTTTCTTTGAGGAGGTAGAGAATACCCAACCTTTTCTTAAAACTGTTTGATATGCTTTGGCATCTATATTTTCATTTTCTGCTGGATAGCAAAGTGATAAGAGAGAGAAAGAATTTCCTTCATTATTTTTTATATTTTCCCATATCCCTGCCTCAGTATCAATAGATCCAATTACTTCAAACCTAAATTGACCGTATCCAATACTCCTCTCTCCTCCAAATCCTAATTTCTTCAGGGCTTTAAGAATATCCTGAAATCTACCTATATCCTCATTATCTGTTTCAAGGACAAAATAGAGTCCACAATTTTTTTGAAAAACTACCCCTCCACAATGATAAATTATAGTATTTGATGTTTGTCTATCAATAAAATTTCTTGGGCGGATATCAATAGTTGAAATCTCTTCTATATTTTGAGAGCGAGAAATTGCTCCCGTAATATTTTTTTCATTCAACTCACCTTTAATCCAAGCTTGAAAATCTACTTCCTGCAGAAATTCTAATTTTTTAACTTCCTTAGAATATTTCCCAAAAGTTGAGGGAAAAGGATAAAAAGGTCTGGGAAGAAAATAATGGTTCTCCTTATAAGGAAAGGCAGAAGAGATACGAAAATTTCCCTGAAGAAGGAGATCAATATAATTATTATTCATTAAAGAAGCAGAATTTACAAGAGCGCTAAATATTGTATCCGAATGAATCATAGACTGGACATTCTCTACACCAATTCCTGCTTCATCGCTTCCAATATGAAGAGGACTAATAAAATTAAATTTTATAATGTACCAGTTCATTTTTTCATCCTTTGTTTTATCACCTGTTCACATTCTTCATAGGGATAATCATTAGTTCTTCTTGAAAACCAACCTTCTTCTCCCTCCAGTTCAAATCTTTTAATATGGAATCTCACTTGTCCATACCCACGAGAAATATTACCACCAAGGCCGTCTTTCTCAATAAGCTTTAAACAAAGGAGCATATTCTGAAGGTCCTCTTCTTGGTAATCCTCATTAATATGATAAACAAAATTAAAGTTAAATATTATCCCAGCAGGAATTCTTTCAATAGTTCTTGGTACTGCAGCAGCAGTGATTCTATCAATAGTATTTTCCATTTTCGCCTCAGTAACAATTAAGCCATCTTTCATAAGTGAATTTTCATCGGTTAAATCTCCGTCTCTTATAATGAGTCTGGCAGGAAAGTTACTATTTTCACTTCCCTCAGCAGTTGAGCCAAATAGACGACACACAGGGCAATCTTTCGCTTGATTTATGTCATCACATTCGTGACGCCCTATTCCTTCACGCTTTCGATTAAATTTAAGTCTTTTCTCTTCTTCTAAGTTTTTTTCTAAAAGGCTTCTCATCTTTCCTTTTAGCGAACTCCCTGGAATATAAGGAAGTTCTGTCAAAGGATTTCTTATAATAGGGTCATCAATACCCCCAATTTCAATTGAACTACCCCCAGCTCCTATATGAAGTCCTGTTAAACACTCAATCTCTCCTTCTATAAAGAAAAATTTCATAATTTCCTCCTTTCTTTATGATAACCTATTACTGACTGGACAAACTGATAGATCTCTTTAATTTTATCTTTAGGATTTCCTCCTCGGTCAATTTGGTTAATCATTTTAATGAGTTCTGAAGTCAAGCAATATAATCCTGAGTTCCTTGATTCAGCATATGCAAGTTGGGGCATAAGAAGAATGAGTCTTGATTTAGCAGAAGAAAAATCTTGCTTTGACTTTGATTGTTTATATATTGAATATATCTCCGAATAAATTCTTCTTAACTGATGTGTTTTAACATTTCTCAACTTTTCAGCAGACTGTTTAGCTTTCTCCACCAGTTCTTTATCTGAAGCAAAAAATTCCATTTTTATTACCCCCTTTTATCTTTTTAATAAATCTAACCAGGTAAGTGGAATGTAAAGAGAAGACATATATTCTATATTAAAAAGTATGGATGATAAATCTGCTATTTGACTACTAGTCTCTGTATTGGCTAATTTTTTTAATCTTTCGATAGACCAGGACATAAGTGGTAGATAAAGAATTCCGTCATTTTCCCATTTATCTAGCAAAGTAAAAAATCTGTAGATAAGACTACGAGAAAATATTTTTCCCTCTGCTTTATCAGTAAAAACCGGGTACATAATTTTAAGTGGACAGATAACTTTACACTCGATCTCATCCCATTTAAGGGAAGTTTTTATACGACCTTCAGTTTTAATCTCTTTATTTAATCTTTTTTTCTTACTCTCTCTTAATGGAGAGTAAAATAGAAAAACTGAATCTTTTCTCTTGCACTTTGGTATGTCTTCAGGTTCATAAAAATAACAACTTTGGTAATTCTGGCAGCATTCCTCTTTTGTGCATTCACTATAATTTCTCTTTGCTATTTCTTCAGCTTTTCCCGAAAAACTTATCATCTGATAAAGTGGAAATTTGGGATGCGCCAGGAAAATACCTCCCGATATTGAAATATCCTCATTATTTTTGACATATTTCTTAAAATTTCTTCTTATATCTAAAGAGATTTCACATATTTCATTCCAGGCTCCAATAATCACAAGATCGTCCCCTCCTGAGTATATAATGCTTACAACCCTTTCTTTTTCTCTATTTTTTATTGGAATTAGAAGTGGATTATCTATCTTTTTTTTACAGATTAAATTCATGTAAATAGTAAAGAATAGATTTACAGATTTAGAAAGAGTAGAAAGTATAAGGGGACTAAAAAGGTCGGAATTTATACGCTGAGATAAAATAACTCCGAGGTTATCAACATCCATTCTTAAACAACCAATTAGTTTCTTGCCCTCTGATTTATCAGCAAGAGATTCAAAATCTGCTGTTTTTCCATTTTCCAAAGTTACATAATCAGCGGTAAAGAAAGGCCAATAATCGCCTGGTTGAAAGGAATTTTTAATCCAATTGAATGTACCATCAGGTTTCTTGCCCACCCAGTAATAAGTATTCTCACTTAATGAAGGTACTTCAATAAAATGTCCTTTCTTAGTAGGCCGTTTTCCCCATCTATTTATATATTCATATTTGGTAAGGGCATCTCCCAAATAAAAAAGTTTCCTACATAAAGGACAAACATTCATTTTATTGCCTTCACGATCTTCCATCTCTTCCATTATATTACTATCATCTCGATGACAAATCTGACACTCTTCCTGACTTGTTAATTTTTTGGGTATGGTCCTAGCAAAAAGCTCTTGAAATTTATCACTAAATTTTTTATTTTTATCCTCTTCAAGCAATTTTTCTATATTATTCCATTTATTGCGAAAATTTGGTGGTATTAGATCATCAATATTACATTCCGACCATACTAATCCTAAATATAACCTTCCGCCAATATGTAAAAAATAAGAATTAATTTTCTCTTTTATATTTTTGAGAGTTTCTTTAGCATTTTGGGGAAGCAAAAGACAGAATGAACCCCCTCCAGAAAAAATAATTGATGAACGATTTAAATTTTCTTTTTTTAAAATCTCGTAGATTATATGTTCAGATAAAAGTGATAGAAAGAATGAACGTGCACGTAGGCTCTTTAAAGCCCCTTTTGATGAAATTGTATAAATGAAATTCTGAATTCCAGAAAAATCTGCTGATGTAAGAAGAAAAGAGTTATTGCATTGGCGCATAGCCTCAAGAAATTTTATGTGCTCATATAGTGAGATTAGACTGTTTTTACTAATTGGTATAAAAGATCCATATTTCTGAAGAAGCATAAGAAGAGCATCTGGGTTTTGCTTTATTTTATCATATAAAATTTTTATTTCTTTAGAAGTTTCATTATTAACCTTATTCTCTTGTGGATTTTCAAGGGGAAAATTTATCATACTTTCTCTTAGTGTTCTTGCGGGGTAATAGGATCTCGTAGGGGGTTCAGGTCTAAAAAAAATATCAGAAAAAACTGAATTTATCCATTTATCTGAAAATCTAAAATCATTAGTAAAAATATTTGCTCCACAAAGTTTTTTACTTATCTGTTTAATCTCTTCAGGAATAATATTAAAATCTATATCCTCAATCCACTGTCCAGAATAAAATCTGTACATAAGGTTAACACCGAATTTTAACATTCTTTCCTCCTAATATTTCAGAATTATCGAGTTTATTAGAAGAGTGAAATATTTTTTAGAATTGAAATAAATTTAACCTTATTTTATATTTCAGTATTTTATTTTATTTAAACTTCTTTACCTTCTATCCTCTTTTTAAGTTCCCTAAGAATATAACTTGTAATATTGTGGGGAGGAATAGAATAGGAGCAATTGATAATCACATTTTTATATTTATCTCCATGATTCTTTCTGTATGCTACTTCATTTGAAAATGATAATCTGTCGTGATCTTTTAGATATCCATGAATCCACTCTTGTGTTTGATTATTAAAGAAATTGAGCAATTTTTTCTTTAAAAGATTAGCGCATTTGAGTCATCCTGGAGTCTTCTAATATATATTTCTACATAAAAATAAAAAATCCTTCTTTTTATTTAATTTTTTTTACAAATTATATATTAATTTCAAGTTAGATTTAAATTACTTTCCCTTTTATATATCTAAATTAATTCTTCAATTAATTTTTAACCTTCTTAATCCCACTTTAATCGTCCCCTTTAAGCGGGTCTAAACTATAAAATGGTACAGCCTTTTCTCATGACAGCACTTATTTAGCAGTGTTTCAATCCTTTTTAAACAAGTCTTTATAGCTATACTTGGATGCTAGGCATATTTATTGTACTGACCATTCTTAAGTTTCAATCCTTTTTAAACAAGTCTTTATAGCTATACTTGTCTCAAAAACACGCTAATCGCTATAGTTTTTTGTTTCAATCCTTTTTAAACAAGTCTTTATAGCTATACATCATATTTTGCAAGGGTTATGTGGTTGTCAAAGAACGGAAATAAATAAAACATAGAAGTATAATAATCAGGAAATGCTTGTAAATACTTCGTTTCCTCCATTTTATAAAAAATTTCCTCAAATTTACGAAAATCGATTTAGGTCAAAATCACAATCTTATTATTATATTAATCCTTTCATGTCTCAAAGTCCAGATTTCGACAAGCCTAACTTAGGTCTGCTCAATAATTGCCCATTAAGACAGAAATATAAAGCTTTGATTTTCAATCCTTTTTTAACAAGGCATACTCTTAAACAGAAGTTCCAGAGTTTATTAAACAGATTGCTGATGGGAGTTTCAATCCTTTTTATACAAGGCATACTGCTTAAACCCCATATTTTTAGGGGTTTACTGGATTGTCAAAGAACAAAGTTGATGGTATGAATTAATAGAGTTATGCTGAAAACGGTAATTATACTTCACTTCTGAGCCTCTCTTGATTTATTCCAGTAAGAATTTCGAAAATCAACCTAATTTTTAGATTAAAATTGTACATATTTGAGGTAATATCGTTTCAAATCCTTGGAATATATAGATTTTTATTTTCGAAAATCAAAGGCTGTTTTTAGAATTTCAACGATTTTCGAGAAAATAGAATATCTTAACTTTGTAACCCTTTGAAAACCCTTCCTTTTTAAACAAGTCTTTATAGCTATACTCAGTGTAATTCTCGTATTAACAGATGTCAACGGAAAGTTTCAATCCTTTTTATACAAGGCATACTGCATAAACTAAGGATAGGTATAGCTAAATGGGGTATCCATGTAGTGTTTCAATCCTTTTTAAACAAGTCTTTATAGCTATACACCATATTTTGCAAGGGTTATGTGGTTGTCAAAGAACGGAAATGATAAAAATATAGAAGCATAATACTCAGGAAATACTTGTAAATACTACCTTTCTGCCATTTCGTGAAAACCCTTTCTAAAATTTACGAAAATCACCGTAATTTTAAGGTTAAAATATGACATATTTAGCCCTAAATTGCTTAAAACCATTGAAATATATAGAAAATTATTTACGAAAATCAAAGGCTATTTTTAAATATTTATTTAAATAGGGACAACACATCCTATTTTAAATAGGGTCTTCCTAAAAATTAGGAATTGCCCCTTCGGTGCTTTTTTGCATAAAGCTTTCCAGAGTTCTGTCCGGTAACAGTCCTTTTGCCTGAAAGTTTCAATACTTTTGGTATCTTGCCCCTTCGGCTTCTTTTCTCTTTTTTTGAAAAGAAAAGATCTCTCCTGTTGCCTTCATACAGGTTACGATATTATATTAAAATATTTATATATAATATTGTTCATGCATGAATATTTAATTTTATTTATGTTTATTATATACTACTTTTATTAAAAAATCATTCTTTTTTGTGAAAATAATTTATTATAAGGGGGACACACTTTACTTTTCGCCATGCATAAATGCGGGAATACAAAAGAAGAATGTCCCCCCTGATTCTATGGGCGTATTGCAATACGCCCCTACCACTCATCAAAAAAAAGGAAAGAATAATTTTGCAATGAAGAAATCATGAAAAACAAGAAAAATAAGAAGTAATAATATTTTGTTGAAATGTAAACATATTATGTGTATAATCAAAAAGTGTGTTTTTTTTACAGTTTGTTACATTTACCCAATTACCCACTCATTTAACCCATCACTATCTCATGCAAGGAGGTGATTCTATCGTTCTATTTTTACTCTTCATATTAGATTTGCAATAGAGGTTATTTTAATATTCGTTTTAGTTTTAGTTGAAAAAAGAAATAAAGAAAGGAAAATATTTATGCCTGAATCAAT
>SDBS01007488.1_pt1 | contig 10590 bp, 13 predicted proteins | sample 2277091 | NCBI WGS metagenome assembly SDBS01 (sample SAMN10404972, study PRJNA504765) | marine sediment metagenome | isolation source: marine sediment core GS10_PC15, 163 cmbsf | place: Arctic Ocean: Southern Knipovich Ridge | collected 2010 | reverse complement strand
TTCATCAAAATAAAGGATAAGAACTTTATCTAGATTCTCTGTAATAATTTTTATAAGTGCCAAGCACACATCATCTTCTTCTACGACAGAGTTAATTCCTAGTTCTTTTAAATCTTTCTCATCGAGGTCTTCACCAAGAAGCCATCTTTCTGCTAATCCTTTTTTGTTCTTATCCAATTGATAGGTTACTAAAGCTTTAACACAGTCGGCAAATACACCTGGAAATTCCCTTATTCCTTTTTGTATTACTTCATCAATTTTAGGTTTTTGAAAAAGTCCCTTTTTTTCGCCCCCCCATTTTTTAACTAGTTTCGTAGAAACTATATCAAGCAATTCTGCGCCGAGTTCTTCTATAATACAAGTATAAACATGAAGTAATACACGAATACTAGCAGGTGGGCTAGGCACATAAACAATCGTCCAATCTACAGGTTCTAATTTTCCCATTTCGATTTCTTGCGAATCTTCTGCTTCTTCAAGTTTTTTCCTATTTTCTCTTTCCTTGTCTTTAAACGAGTGGTATGCATGAGTCTTCCCTGTACCCGCACTCCCTAGTAATGGAATCAGACGACTTGATTTGTCTCTTGAAGTTTGTTGTACGAGCCTATACACTTCGCGATCTATATAAGCTCTGGGTCTAGAAACATCAATCTTGTCCCTCAGATTTCCCCGGGATACGAAATTAGAGAAGGGCATTAATGGAGCTTCGCGTAATACATCGAGATACATATTTTTATCATCTTCTGAAAGTTCAGAATACATTTAATCTCCTCTGTTATTTCTAATGTTCGATAACTAAACTTTTAATGGGAATAAATTTATTAACCTAGACAATTTTTTCTAGATTAAAAGCTAATTAGTTTTTAGCCACTATAATTATTAATTAGAAAATTTAGCTTATTAAATTTATTTGATATCATATACGATTTTTTAGAGGGAAACGACTATGCCTAAAAAAAAAAGGAGTGAAGAGGATGATGAGGAAGATGATGAATTGTATGATTTTTTTAAGGCTTTTGGAGATCCAAATAATATTAAATCTAATCCAAATTTCATAGATCCTAGCAAGATTATTAAGTCGAAACATTTTCAAAATTTGTTTAAAGATATGTTTGAGAAGATTAAGCACAATCTGCCACCAGAGTTTCGAAATCTTTCTCCCGAGGATATTGCAAAACAATTTAAGAAGATGGATAAATCTAAATTTGGTTTTCCTTTTACTTATGGGTTTAATGTAAATATTGGTCGTGATGGAAAACCGACAGTTGATTCATTTGGGAATATCAAAGCAAAACCTTACTCTGGAGAGCCAGAAGTAAACGAAGCCAGGGAGCCAATGACAGAAGTTAATGAGCAAGATGATCAGATCATAGTTATATGTGAAATACCCGGAGTTACAAAAGATGATATTGAATTGAAAGCCACTACGCACTCAATAACAATTTCTACAAAAAAACAGAGCATAGGAAGAAATTATTATAAAGAAGTAGATCTCCCATCGGCAATCAATTCAGACTACGCGCGTGCACGCTATACAAATGGAATATTGGAAGTAACTTTGAAAAAAATTGATGAAAAGCAAAAAGACATCAAAGTTGATTAATATTTCATATTTTGTCTTTTATATTCCATCTTTATACATATCATTCTGTTGCTAAAAATCAACCTAAATCTTTATTAGTGTGTGAGAATTGTTCACTAGAAATTTGTACTTTTTTTAATTTGGTGAAAAAAATGTCTGAAAGAAGGGAGTTTTTGTCAAAACAAGCATTGATACTTTTATTTATCCTTTCTATAGTAGTGTTATTCCTTGGAATAATATTTATATATACTGGGCTAAATGAAAGCTTTTATTCGTCTCAGAATTCAATATTTAAAGCGATTACCTACCTTGGAGAGCCTGTAGTATTTATTATAATTGCTGCTATCTTGTATATCGGTTATAATAAGAAATTTGCAAAAAATCTCGTCTTAAGTTTGCTAATTGCAACTTATTTGAATCAGTTTTTTAAATCTATTTTCCAGGATCCAAGACCTACTGCAAATTTTAATGCTGCGGAAGATTACGGTTTAGTAGAAACATCCTATGGATTTCCATCGGGTCATACACAAACAGCTGTTGCTTTTTGGGGTTTTTTAGGTTATGAATTTAAAGATAATCCTACAAAGAAGTTAGAGAAGTTTACTATTCCGATTATCCCTGTTATATTATCATCGATAATTTTTCTTGTTTCAATTTCGAGAATTATTGTTGGTGTTCATGATGTGCAGGATATCGTAGGAGGCTTCTTAATTGGCATTGCTGTATTACTCATGTTCATGTATTTGGAACCACTAATATCCGAAAAATTCAATAACCTATCCTTTAGTTCTAAGATACTATTAACATTAGTAGTGTCGATTTCAATGTTTCTTGTTGGAACTTTATTGTTTCCAAATGCTGGTATGGGATTAGTTCCGACTCCTCCGCTATTTCCCGATTCTGGAGCTTTCGGTTTGTTTGGGGGAGTAATACTTGGATTTGGGATTGGATACCTATTAGAGGGAGAATACGTTAAATATGATCCAACATCATTGCCTAGAAAAAAACTTATAATTAATATTGTTATTGGTTTGATTATTTTACTTATAGTTTTTGTTCCGTTCGAGTATCTTCTTAAAATCGATAGTGTCTTTTATAGATTTGCACGGTATGGTTTGGCATCATTCGTACTTTCTTTTCTTGTGCCTTTAATCTGTAAAAAAATAAATTAATTAGACTAATAATGATATTAAACTACTTTTTTTTTATTTTATAAAAAATAGTCTAAGCTGAGATTTCTAATCCATTTCTGGCAACTTCTTTAATTAGAATTTGGTTCACTAATTTCTTATCACCAAATGAAATATCAATATAAGGAGTCACTATAACATTTATATAGATATCATCACGATAGGGATGTGGACGAACTTTTTCGAGAATCATTTTATACTAAGGGAAGAGAGTAAATACTTTTAAAATTTCCTATTTTTCAGTTGACAAATAGGAAGATTTAACTAAAATCTTTATCAATTATATTCCATGTTTTTAAAAGTGTTATTTCTTTTTTTCTTATAACATGACAGAAGAACATATATCAAATCCTAAATTTGGATTACAATTAGGAACAAAGGCACCAATAATTAATTCTATGGATGTTTTTGACCAAAACATTAATACAGAAGAAATCCTACAAAATCATCGTGGAGTGCTTATCGATTTTTTTAGGGGCGCTTGGTGATACTATTGAAAAATTCAGTTATCTAAATTCAATAATGCAATATCTGAATTTAATAAAAGAAATGTAAAGCTTATAACAATCGCATCAGATAAGGGGAGACCATTGAAAAAATTAGCCGAAAAAGAAAATTATAACTTTACAGTTGTTGCAGATCCTGAAGTGAAAATATCAAAAGAATACAATGTTTTTGGCAAACCTATTGATTACGAGATGATAAAAGTCGAATTGGCAATACCTTCAACCTTTTTAATAAATCCAAGAGGGGAAATTGTATGGCGATACATCGGAACTAAGACTGATAGACCTAAAATGGAAACAATAATAAGTGCAATTGAAGAAAAATTATAAATTACATCTACATTAATGGATGATTCGAGCATAAAAAAACGAGATGTTCGTTGACAACCTTGCCCAGGTTTGTAGATCCAAGAAGTAGAGTGGGAATAAAAATTGGCTTAATCCATTTTCTATTATTATTTTCAGATCTTAATTTTACAATATAAGGCTGACGGGATAAAATAGAGATTTGTAACATTATTTAATAAAACGGTTATTTAAATTCAATAACTGATCTAAAACTGACTGTCCAGCTATGCATGAACCTTATCCAGGTTAATGAAAGCAAAAAAAAAGTGAAATTAAAAATTGGGCTATGAATTATTTAAATATTTTTAATGTAATCTTTATAGTAAGATATCAAAATATTAGTTATTAGGTATTGAGAATGGATTGCGTAAATGACGTTTTAGAATTTTATGACAATAATTCACTTTCTCCCGAAATTTCATCAGAAATGTGGATGAATAGTTACATAATAAAAATGATGAATATCTATAAGGGTGATAGAATTCAAATTACAAATGGATTGATTTTATTATTGAATTTGTTAGCGATTGATAGTCCTGACCGATTCAATAAGATAGGAAAATCGTGTAAAAATCTTTCTAATATTGAACGTGAAATAGTTAGAGAATATTTAACCTATGAATTTAATCATTTTTCAAAAAAGAGTCAATAATGCTTTAATTCCTTTTTCTCCTTCTGGATCTTCAATACATTCTAAAATTCTTTTGGATAATTCTTTTTTTTTCTGGAAATAAATCTTCATAATCTCTTCTAAAGGCTTATTTGGATAGCGCTCTGAAAGTGCGACATCTCTTCTTGGACAACCTCCTCTTCTCATACAACAATATGAAATTGAGCCAAAACATACTACTTCTGAATCCCAGTCATTTTCCTTTGAAAATTCTTCTTTTACTCTTATAAATTCTTCAGCGCTTAATCCAAGTTTCTTTAACGTAAGATCTCTTTTGCATTTAAAACCGAATGTTAATGAATATCCCGGTTTACAGCAAAAAGTTAGTCCACGATAATCAGCATCCATGCAAATATGAATTGGAGCATTTTTCCAACCTGAAATTTCCCTGATTTTATCTGGATCGATTTCTTCCATTTCAAATTGAGATTTTTCTACTATATTTTATTAGAAAATAGGGGGTTTGATATTAAATTTCACGTTTATATTCTATAATGATAAAAGGAGGGCCCGGTGCGGGAATTATTCCTTCGAGCAGAACGTACTTGAAGTTTGAACCCGCCTTTCCCCAGTTTGGGATATGATCCCTCACTTCTAGGGATTCACAGTCCCCAATATTAGCCATTTAGGTTTTTTTTAATCCTAAATACTAACCACTATACAAACCGGGCCATTTTTTATTTAAAGCTATGATTAATAATAAATACTATTAAAAAAGTTTTATTCAATTTTACAGAACGGAAATTCAAAGATCAAAATCTTCTTCTCCTTAAGCACGTCTTTCTCTTCTTTAATTTTATAAATATTTTAAAAAGCTAATTTTATTTTTAGATACTGCGAGAGAAGTATTGGTAAAAAAATTTTTGTATAATTTTTCTCCGTTTCTCACTTTTTAACTATTCTTAAGAGATTGTAAACAAAGAGTTTTACTGCATCCCTCAAATCTATTGTTTGAATTCAGAAATTTCTATGTTTGTCCAAATTTTTATTAGAAGAATAATTTAATTAATTTATAAATAATTTTTGATAATGGTTATTAATATGGCTCTAACACAAATTGAATTATTAAGTGGTATATTTAGTCTTGTTTTTATTAGTATAGCAATTTTAGTTGGTCTTTTGATTATATCTAAATACTTCAAATATAAGAAAAATATCTTGCTTTATGTAGGGTTTGTGTGGATAATTATGAGTGAAGTATGGTGGTCTTCCTCTTTTTCCTTTTTAACAGCACTTGTTACTGGAAATGGATTGACTGAAAGAACTTATTTCTTAGTAGGCAATCTTTTTGTTCCTTTGGGGATTTTAATATGGATGAAAGCATTTACCGATTTAAAATTTAAAAATAAACAGAAACTGATACTAATAATTTTTGCTGTGATCTGCATTCTCTATTATGCTACATTCATTCCATTCATTTTTATTGATGTAAGCGTTATTGGAGAAATGAGAAGTGTCGTAGATGGTAATTATAAACCCATAGCATTAGTTTTTCTGCTCACAGGATTATTTGCATTTGTAATTTCAGGACTAATCTTCGCTAAAGAATCTTTAAAGGCCGGAAATTGGGAGATAAAAATCAAAGGAAAATTTCTTACATTAGCATTTATATTGTTTGGTATCGGAGCAGGATTGGATGGTCTGAAACCATATTTCATTGATCCAGCTTACCTAGATGTTGTATTGATTATTAATAGAGTAATTTTGATCTTTAGTGCTTTCTGTTTTTATTGTGGTTTTATCCTGCCAAAATTTGTTAAAGAGCTGTTTAGTAAAGAAGATTAATTAAATAAGCCTTTCTCATCTTTCAAATTTAATATATAATGTAAAAATTGATGAATTGCAATGTCTAAATTACTAGAATTTTCAATAGTGAAATCTGCTTCTGGAAATGTTTGAAGTTTTCTAGCTCGGTCGATTCTCTTTTTAATATTTCTTTTACTCTCCCTTCCCCGTTTTTTTACTCTTTTTACAGTAATATCAAAAGGAACTCTGATAAAAACCACTTTTACATTCTTGTACTTCAATCGCGTTTCTTTAATCATTGTTCGACTAATATTTACTAATACAGAATGACCTTTTTTTAGCCAATCTTCTATTTCTATAGGAATGCCATAATCTAATCCATAGATATGCCATTTTAATGCGAATTTTTCCTTGTTCGTCATGGTTACAAAATCTTCTGGGCTTATATAATAATTATCTTCAGTTTCAGAAGGTATCCTCGTAATATATCTCTTTGCATGATAAATTTTTTTTAAATTTGTGGGGTATTTGCTAATACTACCAGAAATAATTGAATCTTTACCAGAACCAGAGTTTCCTACAACTAAAACTAGCGTGCCTGGATAATTTAATGTCATTTATTTTATTATTTTATTCCCGAATCTCTTATACTATAATCTTATAATATTAAATTTAAATTTATAATCTAAGACTTCCGAAAAAATTTAATTATTTCTATTAGAGAAAAAGAAAACCAGTTCAAAATTAAAAAAACTTTTAAGAATAATTAACGATATCGATCTTGAAATAAAAAAAATCTAATATTAGAATTACCTTTAATTATAAATTCAAAAATGGGGAAAAAAAGTCAGCAAAATCTATCAAAGGTTTCAGATATCCCTGAGAGTTACCAAAGATATATAGATGAAATTCACAACATCTCAAGGAAAAAAAAAGGTGGATGGGTTACAAATAAAGAAATTGCAGAAAGTCTCAATGTAGAGCCCGCTTCAGTATCTGGAATGTTAGAAAAACTCAAAAAAAAGGGGCTTATCAAATGGGAACCAAGAAAATCCATAAGATTAAGTGAGGAAGGTAAGAAGATAGCAAGACAATTAAATGAGACACATTCACTACTTCACCAATTTTTTTCTAAAGTTTTAAAAATAGATGATTCTGACATAATTGAAAACTTATCTGATGAGATAGAGCATCATATTACTCAAGAAGTGAAAACCTCCTTTGAAGAATTCCTCTCAAAATATCTAGATGGTTAGATTTAATTACTATTCTTAATTCTTTGAATCAATCCGTTTTAAATTTATATTTTGGGATATAAAATATGTCTGATGAATTAAAACAACAACTTTCAAATGTTCAAAAAAACTTTGAGAATTTCTCAAACTTTATCGAACTACATGATTTTAGAACTTTTTTATTATTTACTCTTACTAGTCAAGTCCCTACAAATATTTTAGCGCAAATTGGCTTAGGTGGGAGTAAAGAGGTTATTAACTTACCTTATAATCCCGTTTTTAAGGTTTATTATCAAAAAATAAATTTGATGTCGGTTGGGACAATGATAATATACGTTAAAAGCGATCCCATTTCTGATGAATTTACACTAAGTAAGGATGATCCTATAATAAAATCCTTCTTAAATCCAAATGAGATCAGTTTAGCTTTTAGAGGTAAAGAAAAATTCCTTCTACCTAAAATTAGTGATTGTAGTACATTCAATACTGATGAGGATTCTAGTTTAACCGTTAAAGTAGATGATTTATTTCATTCTTTAGAAAGTTTTTTATCAGTCACCGAGCCAAATTTGCTTTTTGTTTTAAAGTCCAAAGACAATTCAGAATCTGATTTACTTTTTACATTCAACCTAATGCCAGAGATGCCAAGTAGGCTAAATAAAAAAGTTCTAAAAATTGATATTTATTATGATAACGATCATAAAACAAAAGGTAAAACATATTTAAAGCGTAATGAGGATTATTCTTTAAGTTATTTAGATGATATTAAAGATGTAAGCCATACAGACTTATATAAATCCGCATTTTCTTTGATTATAGATATAAAATCTTTTGAAAAACTCTGAAAAAATACCTTTTTTGCTCAATTTTAGGAATATAAAAATATTATTCCATTAATAAAATTAATACTTATATTAAAAGTGCGAATACTTCCTATTCGTGGGGTATTAAGGAATTAACATAATTAAAGGATTAATAATATCAATTTATAAAACATCCGACAAAATTTTAATTAGAAGTTAAGACAAAAAGTCTTAAAATTAATTTTTAATTAAATGGGTCGGGTTAAATGAAAATAATTACCATCAATTTACCGGAAAAGTATCTACAGGCAATTCAAATCTTAAATGATATGGGTCTTTATCCTTCGCGAAGTGAGGCAATCAGAACTGCTCTAAATAACTTCCTAACTAACGAATTAAAGATGTTCAGTGATCTTGAAGACGACAGCTTTAAAATGTTAATCAGGAGTAAATCACTTAAACACATTTAAATTTCTTTTTTTATTTTTCAACAAGTTTTTCTTTAAATATCAATATGCTTCTATTTTTAGGTATCAGATTTAAATAATACTAGAAAGAAATAACTCTATTATTAAAAAAAAATTAATCCTTTGAGAGAACAAATTGAGAATAAATGCAAATCATATACTGACAATATTGACATTATTTAGCAGTGCGTTGTTCAGTATAATTACTCCTATCGAGTAATTAAAATATTAAATACTTTAATACGAAAATAATAAAATATATAGCATTATTGAACAAAAAAAGAGTACCTTTCAATGGGTATTGGTTAGTTAACCATATTCACGAGAAAAAGGAATAAATTAAAAATTTAAAAGAGTCTTATGAAGAATATATTGCAAAAAACAACATTCTTATGTTTAAATTATGAAAGTTGCACGATATTATAGTAATGAAGATATTAGGATAGACGATATACCAAAACCAATTATAGGACCTGGAGAGTTCTTAATTAAGGTTAAAAAATCAGGAATTTGTGGATCAGATATTCTTGAATATTACAGAAAATCAAAGATGAAAAAATTGGGTGTTAATTCCTTAATACTTGGTCATGAAATTGCAGGAGATATTATTGAAAAAAATGAATCGGTTAAACACCTTAAAGTTGGCGATAAAGTATTTGTTTCTCATCATGTGCCTTGTTTTGAATGCTACGAGTGTAAACAAGGACATGAAACGGCATGTAACCTACTTCATAATACTAATTTTGATCCAGGTGGTTTTGCCGAATATGTCAGAATACCAATAATCAATATTGAAAAAAAAGGAGTATACGTTTTAGATGATAATGTCTCCTATGAAGAAGGAGTATTCATTGAACCTTTAGGTTGTGTATGTCGTGCACAAAGATTAGCTAACATTAAAAAAGACCTTACTTTTTTGATATTGGGATGTGGTACTTCTGGTTTATTACATATTCAGTTAGCTAAACTTAGGGGTGCAAAAAGAGTAATTGCAACTGATATTAATCAATATAGAATGCAAAAAGCTATAAAGTTTGGAGCTGATTTTGTTTTCGACGCAAAGGAAGATATAGCAGAAGAAGTTAAGAAAGCAAATGATTATAGATTAGCAGATATAATAATTGTTTGCACAGGGGCAATTTCTGCGGCTAACCAAGCTCTTGAATGTGCAGCTCCCGGGGGTAAAATTATTTTTTTTGCCGTTCCAAAACCAGGGATAAACCTTGAGGTTCCAATTAATAATTATTGGAGAAATGAGATAACTATCATGACTTCCTATGGTGCGGCACCTCAAGATCTTGATGAAGCATATAATTGGATCTTCTCAAAAAGAATAAACGTTTTGGAGTTAATCACTCATAGATATCCTCTTTCAATGGCAGGAGAAGCATTTAAGGTTGTTATTGCAGCTAATGATTCATTAAAAGTAATTTTAGAGCCTGATAGCGGATAATATTTAAAGATAAACATATAGATTTTATCTTTTTTTTGTTTTAGGTTTAGCTAAAAGAGCAAAAATAAAGTTATTTTTCTTCTTGAAATAATTATTAATATTCAAAATTTTTGTACTTCTTAACCGATCGTAAAAATCTATTCCCCATAAGAAATGAATAGGTGAATTTAAACTAAGATTACAGTGAAGAGATTATAGATAGAAATGTAATTTGAATTTAAGGGATACTCAAAAAGCAACTACTTAAAAATAATTGAGTTTATTTAAAAAGACTTAATCCAAATATTTACTCCTTTTAATATGTTTTCTTATTATTTCTGATTCCCAATAATTATAAATCTCTAAAATATACCCATTCATTTTACTTTTCGGAAAAAATAAATCTAATTTAAGCAAATCCTCTTTAGTAACTGCTGAATTTTTTGATGTTTTAAGTGAAGAAATTGCTTTATCGACTATTATTTGATTTTTTTCGATTTTATCTCTCATATAATTAAAAGGTGTTCTATCTGGATTTAGAACAATATAAGAATGACTAGATGTAAGAAATTTAGCCTGATTAAGAAAAATAGACTCGGCTAAGTCAATAT
>SDBS01007487.1_pt1 | contig 10590 bp, 8 predicted proteins | sample 2277091 | NCBI WGS metagenome assembly SDBS01 (sample SAMN10404972, study PRJNA504765) | marine sediment metagenome | isolation source: marine sediment core GS10_PC15, 163 cmbsf | place: Arctic Ocean: Southern Knipovich Ridge | collected 2010 | reverse complement strand
CCTTTAGCATCAGCACCTTCATGTGAAGTAACAGCACTTGTATCGAAATTTTTCAATGTTCTAACTGCTGCTCTATAACCTAATCGAGGATCCAGATCTGCAATTAAAAAAGCTCGAGCATCATTAGGAAGATCTTGAATAGAAATTTGAACATCCTCAATTGTCGAAAGACAGGAAACAACAAGGGGGCATTTGATTTGAACCTCTTTTTTTCTTATATGAATTGATTTTTTCTCTCCATGAGCATCCTTCCAAATTACGGTACCACCGAGGTTGGAAAGCCCACATTCTTTTGGTTCTAAATAAAAATCAACACCTCTTGAATTTTTAGCTTCAATGACAGGAATGCTTATAAGAGGATTTTTTATTTTAAAACTGGTAGGAGCATCTAAAATCACTTTAACATTATTAATTGCCATAGAACTCTTATTTTTGACAGCCACTTTAAAATGTAATTGCCCCCCTTCAAAATCATAGTCTCTTAACACTTCAATTTTACCTCCATCAGTTTTTCCTTGAGGTTTTTGCTTTTCTTGAGGTTTAGAAGCGCTTACTGAGTAAGCTACAAATAATTTTTTACCTAAATCGATATATCCATCAATATCTCCACGAGAAATTAATACTGCTAAATTTTCTTCTATACTTGATTCTGTTACACCTAACCTGGTTGAAAGTTCTCTTAAAGGCATTGTTCTATAAGCTTTCGCAAACTCTTTTATTTTTTTTTCCAGATATTTATTTGTCATGAATTCTCTTCGTTGAGTAAAAAGACCGTTAATTGCTCCGGTTTTAATTAATTCATGTAGACTTTTTCTTGCTAATTCTATCGCGATTTTTAATTTTACTGCTAACTTGGAAAGTTCAAACAGCCCGGTTTCTTTAGAAAACTTTTTTATCTCATTATATATTTGATCCACAGTAATAATTTCATTTCCTCGATCTGCAAAGAAGCCATTTACTTCTTTTGCTCTCATCAAATTAACGCAAAACGATTTTGTTAATTCTTTTGGAATGTTAAACTTATCAGCGAGATCTTTTAGATGAATTCTACCTTTTTTTTTAATTTCCTTAATCAAATTATCCATTATATATTGTTGAGTATAATATGTTTTCTTATCTAATGAGAATGACCCTTTTATTTGAAATTGGTTAATTAATTTATAAATCACCTTAATAGCTATTTCAGAGCTCATATCAAGCATTACTCCAAGATCAGCTACCTGTATTATTCCCTCCTCTTGAAACTTAGCGAGTATTTTATCACGTATCTCATTAGAAATGTAATAAAACATTTGGTTCCTTTGGTCAATAATTCCATAGATTCGTTCTTCTTCCATGTATTTTTTAATAAATTTTATCATGTGTACTGCAGAAATATTAAAGGAATTCATTATTGTTGAGAATGTAGTTAAAGATGCTCTTTTTAATAAATCTAAGAAACAATTAGGGCATACTTCTTTTCCTATAATATGCTTCAATTTCTTATTGCATGATGTTAATCTATTTCCTCTAATGAGACTATATCTCGTTGCCTCTCTTGCGAGTTTTTCTTTCGTTGGAAAAAACAAACCTGGTGTTTTCAAATAGGAATTCCATGTTTCTGGGCATTTTAAATTTGTACATTCTAAATAATATTGTCCTGAAGATAATCTTTCTAATCTTAAAAGATGTTTACATTCTGGACATTGACTATTTTCAACTACAGTACACTTGTAATTTCGTTCAACAGCTTTTACTTTTGAATAAACAAGATTATGTTTTTTACATTCGTGCATCTCTGTTGTGGCAATATGATTAATACAAAAACTAGATTTACATTTCTCGCAAGTGTGATCGATTTTTTGGTTTTCACAGAATAAACATTTCATTATTTTAAATCCTATTGCACTTTTTGAACTCTATTAATATAATAAAATTAAAGCTTAAAATATTTTAATAGTCCAATTTTGCATATTTCTAGTACAATGCAATTTTTCAATGATTTTTAAATTTTTCATTATTAAATATTAAATCTAATCTGCGTAAATTAAAAATTCACTTCTGGGAAAACGGGGATTCTGAGGAAAGACAAAATCATAATAATAAAATTGAACCCTATTATTATCATTATCATAATAATTAGAATCCAACTCGTTTTAGATTCGGTATGTTTAATAATTTGAGTTGTTCCATGTTTAGCTAAAGCCAATGGAAATAATCCTATAAAAGTACCTATTGAAAAGTAGAATACGATCAAAATTCCATTAACAAAACCAAAACCACCACCTAAAGAATATTGCAAGCAATACGAATATATAATAAACTCAATAGTACAAGGAGCAAAACCTGCTAAAATCCCAAATAGATAAGGGGTTTTTTTTTTATCCCAGTTAAATTGAGGGATTTCACCCTTTTGTTTTGAATGGGGTGAATAATCTCTCCTTAAAATAAAAAATAATAGAATAAATCCAGAAAATATAGAAATAACTGCTCCATAGAAATTAATTGTATAAGGTTCAGGGATAATTTCAGGAAAAAAAATATGTGGAATAAAGCTAACAAGAATGATTCCAGTTGCGATTATCATATTTGAAGATATTAATCCGATTCCGTATAAAACTAGAGTAAAGAGACTTCTTTTTGGTGATTTTGAAATTCCAAATGACCAGAAAAAGAAAATAGCTTTATCTTCACAAGGTATAGCTGTATGAAGAATTCCCAAAAGAAATGCAGGAGCAAATGCAACTAGTAGAGGGAGAAAATTAAATTCTTGTAACATTTTTACATTTTGGATTTAATTTTACAGAATTTTTTTTATTCTTATACTTGGTTTTCTGTAACAATAATATTTTAATCATCATATTTAGTATTTTTTAATTATTACAAAAGGGAACTTTAAGTTAATTTCAGAACTGCCAAAAAATCTTTAAAATTGAGAAATATCTACTCTTGAAATATTCCTCCCAAAATTAATCAAAGAAGGATTTTTCTTGAACAATTAGGATAAAATTTAAGGAAATAAATTCATTGCGAAATAATTGTTAAATTAAATGTAAGACATAATCATCTAACGCATTTCCTCTTTTTATTTATATAATTTCTATTGTTTTTGGCCAAATTGGGAATTTGAATCTTTTTTTAAAAAGAATTTACATATTCCATAAAATAGTAAAATAAGAAAAATTGTTGGAACAAAATTTATTGGAAACAATAATTGGGTTGCAAACCAAATTGCCATAAACCAAAAATCAAAAAAGCTTAAAAAGAATATACTTGGAGTAATTATCTTTTCTTTTAATTTAGCTCTTCTTGGAAGATTAAATACGAGGATTATTAAGAAGGGTATTAAAATTAAAAGATGATGATCCCAAGCATCAAAATAAGCGATTAACATAATTAGAATACCAAATAAATATCCATAAATTAAGTCATCTCCTGTTTTTTTTTTAACCAGAAAAACAAAAAATCCTATCCCCCCAAATATTGTTAAAACAAATAAAAAGATTAAAATATGAAAATTAAGTAATTTTTCTTCTGTTATCCCTATAAAAAATAAAAAATTTTCTATAATTTTTGTAAGGCTAAATGAATGATTAATCTCTATCGCATCTTCTCCTGTAAAATTTATTGAAATAAAACCTTTTAGTAAGTCGGGATACATCAAAAATACTAAAATATTCAAAGATATTGGTAAAATAACGCCAATTATTCGTACTGTTGTTTTTGTTAACATAAAAGTGTATTTTTTTCTTTCTACATCATAATTGAAAACAATCAGAAAAGGAATTAATAAGAGAGTTATCGGTTTAATACTGATACTAATCCCTAACAATAAACCTGCAATAAATTGCCATTTAATTTTTTCATATTTAAGAAAAATATAAAGAGATATTAGAATAAATAAGGTAATATATAAATTAATCTGCCCCAAAATATAATTAAAAACATGAGGTATGCCCATTAAGAATATACTAATATACGTAATGACTCTCTTATCATCTTTCTCCTGATCTTCATTTCGAACTAATATGATTATCTTGTATAAAATAATGCATATGAAAATATTTAGAATTAAATTAGACAAGTTGAACAATATAAACCCTAAATCAAATCCAACAATATAAAAAGGAATAAAGAAAATAACTGATAATGGGAAATACCGAAAGGGCCATCTATAATTAGTTGGATCATAGAGATTATTAATATCATTAAGAAATACTTCACTTACTTGATAATAGACTAGAAAATCGTTTCTATCCCTAAAAAACACTAATGTTAAAATCACTCCGAAAAAAAAAAAGAATAAATGAAGCAATATCGCATAACGAAAAATTTTATACTTTAGCAGTTCTCTTAATCTTTTTTTTCCATTTATGATTCTTTTTTTAAGATTCATTTTTTTATACCGAGATTTTTCATGAAATCAATTTTAATCTTCTTCTTTTGATAATATACACTATTATTGCAATTGTTATTATCGCAGTTAAACCGAATAATGTTGGTATTACATAAAAAGGTAAGTAATCATAAGAAATATCTAAAATAACTATATTTCCCGTTAAATAAAGTTTATAAGAAGTAAGGATTCCTCGTTCATTGTATATCGCAATTATTGTAATATCTTTAATTGGATAATTTTGCATTATTGAATCTTTCGTTATCTCAATGTTTAAGGTAGTTAAAACTCTATTGTCAACATCATACCATTTACTAAAGTTTAACTCTCCGAGATATTCACTTACTGGTATAGGAAACAAAAAAGGCACTAAAAAAGCATAATTGGAAAAATTAATATCTTCAATATAATATTTTGGATTAGAGAAATAACTTATTTGAAAGTTATTATCATAAATGCCCCAATTATCATGATCGTTCCATAACCATTCATCAATTTCGATATCAATGGTAAGATCATTTTCATCTATATCTTTAATCTGCCATTTCATCTTTTTTCCTCTACTAAGATTTTCAAATAATCCTGAATTATCCCAATCATTACCAAAAATATCTTTCATCTCATCTTTGTCACAAACATTACATGTCCACAATAATTCCTCATTTTTATTAACTCCAGCACCATATTTTATTGCAGTTCCATTTGAAGTTGTATAAATGTTTAGAATAAATAATAGTATAAAACCTATCAAAAAAGTCCTTGTTTTCAAACTTTCATTCCTCTTTTTAATATATCCAGAATGATTATTAATGATATTAATACAACTCCGTTTTATCTTTTCTCATTAAGCAGTACTTACTTATTGAATAAAGAGTTAATAATAAAAAGAATGTACTTTCAAAATTATATGGAAATAGAGGGAATATAAGATGCCAAATTCCAACAAATGGTAGATCCAAGAAATTAAAGAAAAATAAGCTCCGTTTGAGTGGATATGTAATTTCTGAATGTCTAGGTAGATTAAATATTATAATTATTATGAGAGGTGTTAAATTGACTAGATGGTGATCCCAAGAATCAAAATATACGAGTAACATAATAAGAATGCCAAATGCATAGCCATAAATTATCGAATTCTTTTCTATTTTTTTAAATACAAAAATTAAAAATCCTATTCCCCCAATAATTACGATAACAGCAATTAGAATGAAAAGTTGATTAAATGCTATATTATAAAAATAACAAAAATTAGTTATAAGCTTAGTAATACTAAATGAATAATTTAAAGCAATCGGATTGTTACCAGTAAAGTTGGTTGTTAGAAAACCCTCCCATAAACTTTTAGAAAAAAGGAAAAAGATAATATTTAATGAAACGGGGATAATTACTCCCACTAATCTTACTAGACTTCCAAGAAAATCAACTCTTAACCTTTTTCTCTCTGGATCAAAATTAAATATAATTATAAAAGGAATTAAAAAAAAGGTTGTTGGCTTAATAATTATACTTATTCCTAAAATTAAACTTCCAACTAACTGCCATTTAATAGCTTTATATTTTAGAAAAATATAAAGAGATAATAGAATAAATAAAGTAACATATAGATTTATTTGTCCCAAAATGTAATTAAAGCCAGTTGGAAAACTTGCTAAATATAAACATATATATAATACAACCCTTTTGTCATCCTCTTCATGATCATCAGCTTTAACTATAATTATAATTTTATACATAATCGTACATATTAAGATATTTAAAAAAACATTAAACAAATTAAAAACGATAAAGGCAAATTCGTAGTTTATAAGTGAGAATGGAACAAAAAATAGAGCAGATAATGGAAAATACCTGAAATCCCATAAATAATTTGTTTGATTATAAAGATTTTCTATATCATTGATGAATATATCTCCTGCATTATAAAAAATAAAGAAATCGTTCTTTTCTCGATAAAATATGAAGAACAAAGCGATAGATAAGAAAAAATAGATAACTTGAAGACACACAGCGATTTGAAATGCTCTTTGCTTCCATAGTTCTTTGAATCTTTTTGTAAATCTATTTCCTAAATTCATAGAGTAAATATCTAATTTTGTTCTGATATTAAATTCTTAAATTATCATACTAAAATTAAATTTTTTAAAAATAGTAACTCAAAAAAAATAGAATGTCTTCTTTTATAAAAAAATCTAGAAAAACAACATTTAAAGTTATTAATGATAATCGTGATATTAATTATCTAGATCCTTATTTTAGCTTGCTATTTTCTTTTAATAAAAATGCCTCTTCTTTTATATCAGTGTTTTCAAACCAATTTTTAATCTCATTCAAGTTTTCCTTCGGAAATTCGTAAGAATGTTCTAATCCTGGATAATCACCGCTTTCTACTTCGTTCTTATATTCTTTTAAAGCGTTTCGAATTGCTTTACCAATATTTCCAAAATATTTAAGGAATTTAGGTTTGAATTCGGTAAATATGCCCAACATATCGTGAATAACTAAGATTTGACCATCACAGTAAGGTCCTGCACCGATTCCAATTGTCGGAATGTTAAGCACACTTGTTATTAATTTTGAAATTTGCCAAGGAATACCTTCTAAAACAATTGAAAACACTCCTGCATTCTGCAAGTTTATAGCATCCATTATTAATTTTTTTGCAGCTTCCATGGTTTTTCCTTGAACCAAGAAGCCACCAAATCTATAAATAGCTTGTGGCGTTAATCCTATGTGCCCCATTACTTGAATATCTGCGTTGATCATTGCTTTAATCATAGGGCAAATCTCAGTACCTCCTTCTACTTTTACGGCTTCAGCGCCACCTTCTTGGATAAATCTTCCCGCATTTTTAACAGCTTCTTTAATATTAACTTTATATGAGAGAAAAGGCATGTCACCTACAACCAATGCGTTTGATACTCCTCGATTAACAGCCTTAGTATGATGGATCATCTCATCCATGGTGACTGGTAAAGGATTTTTATACCCTAACATTACCATTGAGAGTGAATCACCTACTAAAATTAAATCAAATAAGCTGTTATCCACGATTTTTGCAAATGAGTAATCATATGAAGTTATTGTTACAATTTTCTCGCCCTTTTGCTTCTTTTCTATTAATTTTTTTGTAGTAATTTTTTGAAGTGACATGTTTTTAATGAAGAATGTTGTATAAATTAAGGATATGTATAAAGTAATAAATGTAGTTTAAATTGTTTAAAGAAAACCAATTTACTGTTTTAATTTCTTCATTAAAATCCTTATGAATTTGAATAGATATTAGATATTCAAAATTATTTCCTTTTTCTTTTTATTTCTATTTCTTTCTCAAAAAATCCAGATTTAATAAGACTTTTTTGTTCTTTTGATAAATTAGTAAAAATTTCAAATGGATACCTTGTGTTTTCTCCTGTTATATTATTTTCATGAAATTTGAGAAGTCTTTTTCGAGTTAAGTATATAGAATATTGTGAAATATCGCATCCAATCCATTTTCGATTTAATTCTTCAGCAGCTATTAATGTTGTACCAGAACCACAAAAGAAATCTGCAATTAAATCTCCTTCATTACTACCTATCTTAATTATTCGTTTTAGTAAATCATGATGTTTTTGAGTAGGGTAACCCGTCCATTGCTTGCTGGCAGGTTGTAGGCAGGGGATTTTCCAAACGTCATCCAATTTTTTATCAGTAACTACTCTATATTTAACATGTCCATTCTCATCTTTAACATTTTTTAGAACTCCATCAACCATTTTTCTCATCAATTGTTTTCTAGGTTTTTTACGGGGAATTCTTACTTCATTGAAAGTATAATTATTTGATTTGGAATAAACTAATATATAATCGTGTGCTCGAGGAAGCTTTTTTTTTCCTGCTGAATATTTGTTATAATAGTACCAAACAATATTGTTTATAAACTGCTTCTCTCCAAAAACTTCATCTAATATAAGTTTTATATAATAACTAGCATGCCAATCTGAATGAATGAAGAATAAACCTGTATTAGCTAACATTTTTTTAAATATGATGATTCTCTCATAAAGCATCTGTAAATATGAATCTAAGTCTTTATTCCAGTGATCATAGTATGCAATAGCGTCGAAATTCCTGCCGTCTTCCTTAACATTAATCTTATAATTAACACCTGAAAAGAAAGGAGGGTCAATATATATTAAATCTATTGTATCCTCAAATTTATTCATTAAATATTGTGAAACTTCTAGATTTTCCCCCCAAAATAATTGATTTCGCCAAGATTTTGTTGAAGAATTAATCTTTATTTTATTGTTACTAAACAAAGAATGAAATTCGAATGGTTTAAAATAATTAAGGGACGATTTTAAATAATTTTCCGTATCACTTTCTTTATCTGTTTTATTTTTCCAGGTTAACTTAACCATATTTACCAATAATTAAATTATTATTAGTGATATTTAAATAAAGTATTTGAAAAGAATATTTGAGTTAGAGAGCTTAAATTCTGATAGACTCTATTATAGTGAAAAAAATATTATTAAAAATAATGAATTTTTTTAACGTTCAGTTTTTTTTAAAAGGTCTTCAAACTCTCTGTCTGAAAGAAAACCTTTATGGATCAAAATTTCTCTAATTTCTTCCATGAGTTGAGGAGCTCCTTTAGACTCTACAGTAGTTTTTTCTAAACTCTCCTCAAAAGATTTAAGTTTTTGTTTAAGTTCACTTAATTCATTAATTTTTCCATTATTATCTTCTCTTAAACTCGTAATCTCTAAAGATTTATCTGAGATCGTCTTTTGTAGTTCTTTTTTAAGACTTTCATTTTCATTTTGTGTCTGGTTCAACTTATTCTTAAGGTCCTCTTTTTCATTTTCCAATTTAGTTGTATATTCACTTTTTTCTTTTCCTATAATCTCAGTTTTTGTTGTTGATTCTCTTAATTTATTCTCTAACTCTGTAATTTTTGAGGTTGATTCAGATAATTTGGTTTCAATATCTGATTTTATGGATTTAAGTTTAGTTATCTCCGCATCTACATAGAGTTTTTCTTCCTTTACTCTTTCAAAGCCTTTTTTTGAATTTTTAAAATTTTCATTCAATTCTTCTGTTCTTCTCTCCGTTTCAATCAATTTTTCTTTAGCCGCTTTAAACTCACTTGATTTTTTTTCTAAAAGTTTACTTGTTTGAGCCAATTGTTTTTCTAAATCATTAACCTTTGATCTAAGGTCTAATAAATCTCTTCCTTCAACTGATAGTTTTTTCTCAGGTCTTTCTTCTGCTTTAGCCCAATCTACGCTAATAGTCTTTTCACCTACTTTAATATTAGTATTTTTTTATTTTGCTGTATATTTATTTTGGAAAAATTTATTATTTATAAACTTTACAATAAAGCGCTTGATTAAGCATTTATAATGCTTTTATTAGTATCATAATTCTTTATCCTTCCCCATCTTTAACTAACTGTTCAAATTCCTTATCTGATAAAAATCCTTTAACTTCAATTGATTTTTTTATATTATCAAGGATTTTGGATGCCGTTGAAGCTTTAGACATCTGAACTTCAAGTGAGTTAAATTTTTTAATTTGATCATTAGTTTTATTTATTTGATTATTTATCTCCTCTTTTAAAAACTCAATCTCTTCTTCTCGACGATTTACCTCAATTTTTAGAGCTTGGATCTCTTCATCTTTGTTTAAAAATCCTTTTACATTATTCAACACTTCTTGGTCTTTATTTTGGATTTCGATCTCTTTAATCAAGATTTTTCGTTCCAATTCCTCAGAGTTTCGAACATTAACATTCAATTGTTTTTCAAGATTTGTGATTTTTGCCATAGCATCAGTAAGTTTTTTTTCTACGTTGGATTTAATAGATCTTAACTTAGTCATTTCTATTTCTGTATGAAGTTTTTGTTCTTTTACTGTATCTATTGAATTTCTTGCCGAAGATCTTCTTTCAGTTAGCTTAATTAAACTTTTTTCTCGTTCAGCTAGCTTTTCCTTGGTTGTTTGAAATTCACTTTTAGTTTTTTCTAATTCCACCTGATATTTTGTTAAGTTCTTTTCTAAATCGTTTATTTTAATTCTTAGCTCTAATAAAAACTTTCCTTCAATATTGAGCTTCCTATCAGGTTTTTCTGCGTCTTTACTCCAATCTATACCGATAAAATTTCACCTCAATGTCACTAGCGTTCTCAGGTTAAAAGTATTTTAATTAATTTTCTTAATATCAATTT
>SDBS01007486.1_pt1 | contig 10591 bp, 9 predicted proteins | sample 2277091 | NCBI WGS metagenome assembly SDBS01 (sample SAMN10404972, study PRJNA504765) | marine sediment metagenome | isolation source: marine sediment core GS10_PC15, 163 cmbsf | place: Arctic Ocean: Southern Knipovich Ridge | collected 2010 | reverse complement strand
CCCCAGCGGTCGCGCCGCGGCGGCATCGCCGCCCGCGGCCCGCGCCAGATGACTGGAAGAAGGGCATCAGCATTTTTGGCGGCGGCTAGAGGGTTCGGCGCCCCTTACGCCGTCTTCGAGACGTATCGGCGAATGGCTGCCGACAGGCTTTCGGCCCCACGCGTCCGATCGATCTCGCTGACCAGCGCGGCGACCGATTTGCCCTTCGACTGCGCCAGCGCGCCCAGGGCCTTCCACAATCTGTCATCGAGCGAGATGCTCGTGCGGTGACCGGCGATGGTGATCGAGTGCTTGTTGCGACCTGTCATTGACTGGCCGGGCCTATCGCTTCGGACCCGTCATGTCCTCCGGCCTCACCAGCCGGTCGAACTCTTCCGCGCTGATGGCGCCGAGCCTGACGGCTTCCTCGCGCAAAGTCGTGCCCCGACTATGGGCAGCTTTGGCAATCTCGCTTGCCTTGTCGTAACCGATATGGGGAGCGAGTGCCGTGACGAGCATCAGCGAGCGCTCCATATGCTCCTTGATGCGCTCGCGATTGGCTTCGATGCCGGTGATGCAGTTGGTGGTGAAGCTGTCGGCCACATCGGCGAGAAGCCGGATGGATTGCAGCATGGCGTAGGCAAGCAAGGGCTTGAACACGTTGAGCTGAAAATGCCCCTGGCTGCCAGCGAAGCCGATCGTGGCGTTGTTGCCCATCACTTGCGCGCACACCATAGTCACCGCCTCGCACTGCGTGGGGTTGACCTTGCCGGGCATGATCGATGAGCCGGGCTCGTTCTCCGGCAGGATCAACTCGCCGAAGCCCGAGCGCGGCCCTGAGCCCAACAGGCGGATGTCGTTGGCGATCTTGAATAGCGACGCGGCAAGCGCGTTGAGCGCGCCATGGGCGAACACATAGGCGTCATGGGTGGCTAGAGCCTCGAATTTGTTCGCCGCCGTGACGAAAGGGAGGCTCGTCATCTCGGCGATCTTGGCGGCGAACAGCTCAGCAAAGCGCGGGTCGGCGTTCAACCCGGTGCCGACGGCGGTGCCGCCTTGGGCCAGCGCATAAAGTCCCGGAAGCGTCAGCTTGATACGCTCGATTCCGAGTTCGACTTGCACCCCATAGGCACCGAATTCCTGCCCCAAGGTCAGGGGCGTGGCATCCTGCATATGGGTGCGGCCGATCTTGACGATGTCGCCGAATTCCTCGGCCTTGGCTTTGAGCGCCTGGGAAAGGCGGCCAAGCGCTGGCTCCAGCAAAGTGACGATCTGTTCGGCCGCGGCGATGTGCATGGCGGTCGGAAACGTGTCGTTGGAGGACTGGCCGAGATTCACATGGTCGTTGGGATGGACGGGCTCCTTCGCCCCGCGGGCCCCGCCGAGCATCTCATTGGCGCGATTGGCGATCACCTCGTTGATGTTCATGTTGGTCTGGGTGCCGGAGCCGGTTTGCCAGACGACCAGGGGAAAATGCGCATCGAGCTTGCCGTCGATGATCTCCTCGGCCGCCGCCGCGATCGCCTCGGCGAGGCGTTTGTTGAGCAGTCCGAGCTCGCTATTGGTCAGGCTTGCGGCCTTCTTGACCATGGCCAGCGCCCGGATCAGAGGCTTCGGCAAGGTCTCGACGCCGATCTTGAAGTTGCGGCGGGACCGCTCGGTCTGCGCGCCCCAATACCGGTCCCCCGCGACCTCGATCGGACCGAAGGAATCGGTCTCGATGCGCGGCGAGACGGGATCGGAACCATCGAGCGGGGCGTCGGCTGGCGACATGATGGGCGTCTCCCTTGTGGTCGCGTGTCGGTGAAGCGTCACGGTATCAAGATGGCGCCATGGGCACCATCTATCGGCTCAGCGGGAGGTAGGCTATAACACCGCTTGCGGGGCGGATGAACGCGCTCATCGCCACGAGCGCCTTCCCTGTCGAGGGGGGCCACACCAGCCGGGCAAATTTCCGGTGAGCCTGGGTGACGGAGACAAGTGTCTGTAATTCCAGCAAACCTGGCTTTGCCCGCGCCGAAGATGGTGCTTCCGGCACCGCGTGGCGTGCGCTTGGCGCGGCTGATCGCGCGCCTTTTCGCCGTGCTGGCCTCTGGCCTCGGCGCCGTGGTCCTGTTGGGCTGGAGCTTGGACGATCCGATCTTCAGGAATCTTGCCCCCGATCTCATGAGCATGAAGCCGAATGGGGGCGTGGGCATTCTCGCCGCCGGCATCGCTCTGTTCTTCTTCACCTTTAACGCGACGCGGCCGCTCGCCCGCCTGATCGGCTTGGCGCTTTTCCTGTTTGGATTGCTCACCCTGAGCCAGGACATTCTGGGAGTCGACATCGGCATCGATCGGGCGCTTGTCGATGCGCCGCCGCTACCCAGCGATGCCACGCCTGCCGCGATCATTGACTCCATCCGCATGGCGCCCGGCACGTCCGTCTCCCTAGCCTTGTTTGGACTGGCGCTCCTTTTTGCCAAGCGTGGACGGGTGGCATCCGCCATGGGCCAGCTGCTCGCCGTCGCCATGCTGGCACAGATTCTGATTCTCATAACCGGCCACGTCTATGGCGTCGCCACCACGTCCGACCCGTTTTCCTTCGCCGCCATGTCGGTCTACAGCGCGGTTGCTGCGGTTCTGCTTGCTCTGGGGCATCTCGCCGCGTCGCCCGAATACGGCATCGCCTCGGTCATCGTCGAGCGCTCGCCGGCCGGTGAGATGTTGCGGCGTCTGCTGCCGGGCATCCTCCTTCTTCCGCTGCTGATCGGTTGGGTCGCCCGTCAGGCCGAGCTCGCCACCTATTACGACGGCGCCGCGACGCTTGCCATCTTCGCGGTGGCGAGCATTGTCGTGCTTGCGTTGTTTGCCTGGACCATGGTTGAGGCGGTGCGGCGCGCCGACCGCGACCGCAATCTTGCGTTGATGGAGTTACGCGGACAGCGGGAATGGCTGAGCACGACCTTGTCGAGCATTGGCGACGGCGTGATCGCCACCGATCCTTCCGGTAGCGTGATCCTGCTCAACCCGATCGCCGAGCAGCTGACAGGGTGGACCATGGCCAGCATGCGCGGGCGCCCGATCTGGGAAGTGTTCCGCGTCGTCGACGAGGCCACGCGCGAGCCCATCGACGATCCGGCCCTGAAGGCCCTCAGGCAGCGGCGCGTAACCCGCTTGGAGTCTGGCGCGCTTCTTCTCACGCGCGACAACCAAGAGCTGCCGGTGGAGCACAGTGGCGCGCCGATCGTCGGCGCCGACGGCACTCTTGCCGGCGCCGTGCTGATCTTTCGCGACGTAACCGAGCGCAGGCGCGTGGCCCAGCGCCAGACCATGCTGGTCGGCGAGCTCAATCACCGCGTCAAGAACGCGCTCGCCATCGTGCAGTCCCTGGTTCAGGCAAGCCTCCGCCAAGCCACCAGCAAGTCAGCGCAAGCCATGGCCGAGACCCTGGCCGAACGCTTGCAGGCCCTGCACCGGGCCCACGATCTCTTGCTCGACTCCCAATGGACCGGCGCGAGCCTCAAAACCATGGTCGAGCGCGAGCTCGAGCCCTATAGCCGCGTGGACGGCCCGAAGATCGTGATCAAGGGGAAGGATGTGTTGCTGCCGCCCCACTGCACCTCGATCTTCGCGATGACCTTGCACGAGCTTGCGACTAACGCGGTCAAATACGGGGCCTTGTCTCAGAACGCGGGCCAACTTGCCGTGACCTGGAAGACAGGGCGGGGCAACAGGCTCTTGCTTGTTTGGGAGGAGCGCCTCCCGGCTCGGCGAGAGCGCGGATCGGTTCAGCGGGGTCGGCGCCCAAGCGGCTTCGGCATGCAGCTCATCGACAAGGGCATCCGCCACAATCTCGGTGGCGAAACCAAGGTCGAGTTCAGGCCGACCGGGCTCTATGTCGAGATCAACGTGCCCCTCAAATCCGCCACGGAGCCGAGGGCGCTTCGGGCTCCAGCACCGGCTGAGCCGGCTTAAGCCTCAAGGCAAATTATTGCTTTAGACCGGGTGCGTTACTTTTTGCGGAAGCGGTCGAGCTGCACGACCTCCGCCGGCGGCCGCATCAGGGCGACCTCAGGCGTGGCCGTCTCGCTTTCTTCTGCCGCACCGGGCTCGGGCGGGCGCGACTGGGCCGTCTCGTCCGCACCGCCCACCAGATCAGGCATTGCCGCCGCCATATGCGCCCGCGCCGAATCGTTGGCGGCGCCTGGCTTGCCAAATTGAAGGCCGAATTGAGCCGAAGGATCGTAGAAGGCTTTGACGGCGCGGAACGGCACCACGAGCCTCTCCGGCACGTTGGAGAAGGACAGCTTAACCTCGAACCGGTCGTGGGTCACCTGCAGGTCCCAGAATTGGTACTGCAGGACGATGGTCATTTCCTCCGGGAATTGCTCCTTGAGGCGCTTCGACACGTCCACGCCCTCGCCCGAGGTGTTGAAGGCGATATAGAGATGATGCTGGCCGGGAAGTCCGGTCTTCTGCACCTGGCTCAGCACTTGGCGGATCACCCCGCGCAAGGCGTCCTGAGTGAGTTCACCGTATCTGATGTCGTCGTCTGCCATGACGCCGTCACCCGCTGAGCGACCTGAGGCAGGGCGAAGCCCCGTCGATAAAGTGGAGGGCTTCTGTTGCCCGGTGCCCTCCGAAACCGCGCCTAGCCCCGGCGAAGGGACTGGGACTTAATGTTTAGGCCATCGCGCTGCTTACGCAGCGAGACGAGCCTCCGCATAGTTGTCGTTTGCAACTATATGGTTGGCCCGATAACGGCGGTACCATGCCGAGCGAAAGTACGACCTTTACACCCTCGTCGAGCCTATTTCGCCCCCGCCACGTTTCAGAGATCGCAATGTTGAGGGACATCTGAAACCTGGTGGAGGCGCCGGGTACCGCCCCCGGGTCCGAGTAGCTTATTACGAAGACCATTTATCGCCATAGCCGGCTTGCACCGACACTCCCTATATATGCCGGTATGCCGGCAAAAAAAAGGTTGAAGACCGTGAGGCTAAACGCCGGTGGGGATAACCGGGCCTTTCGGCGAGGCGGAGAGAGCGGCGGGCACCAGCGCTAGGAGCGCAAGGGTCCTCAACAAGGTTCGACGCATCGCGAGGGCCCCTCTTTAGCGGCTAGCGCTCGCTAGGGAAGCTCATACTGGTGTCGAGAATGTGCTCAATTGACCATGGCCCAAGCTGACGCGCCGGCGGAATTAGAAGGACCGTAGTTTTGCGCCAATATCTCGACCTGCTCGCTCGGCTACGCGACACCGGCCTGCCCAAGGACGATCGCACGGGCACGGGCACGCTCGCCCTGTTCGGCGAGCAGATGCGCTTCGACCTTGAAGATGGCTTTCCCCTGGTCACCACCAAGAAGCTGCATGTCCGGTCAATCGTCCATGAGCTGCTATGGTTCCTGCGAGGCTCGACCAATGTGCGCGACCTCAACGCGCATGGGGTCACCATTTGGGACGAGTGGGCTGACGCGGAGGGCGAGCTCGGCCCCGTCTATGGCCGGCAATGGCGCTCGTGGCCCACCGCGGACGGGCAGCAGATCGACCAGATCTCCAGACTCGTCGAAGGGCTGAAGCGCGACCCCCATTCGCGCCGCCATGTCGTAAGCGCCTGGAATGTCGGCGAGCTCGACCAGATGGCGCTCGCGCCCTGTCACTGCCTGTTCCAGTTCCATGTGGCTGGGGGGAGGCTCTCCTGTCAGCTCTATCAACGCTCGGCGGACGTCTTTCTCGGCGTGCCCTTCAACATCGCCTCCTATGCGCTGCTGACGCTGATGGTTGCGCAAGTGACGGGGCTGGCTCCTGGTGAGTTCATTCACAGCTTCGGCGACGTGCATCTCTATCGCAATCATCTCGACCAGGCCGACGAGCAGCTCAAACGCGAACCGCGATCCTTGCCGCGCCTCGAGATCAACCAAGAGGTCAGCTCGGTGTTCGATTTTGTCTACGAGGACTTCAAGCTTGTCGGCTATGACCCTCACCCGGCGATCCACGCCAAGGTCGCGGTCTAGATGCACGCGGAAGACGCCGTGAACGAGCCTACCATCGCCCTGGTCGTGGCCATGGCCGAGAACCGCGCCATCGGCAAAGGCGGGGACCTGCCCTGGCATCTCCGCAGCGACATGCGCCATTTCCGCCAGGTGACCATGGGCAAGCCCATCATCATGGGGCGGCGCACCTTCAGATCGCTTCCCGGGGTTCTCGACGGCCGCCTCAACGTCGTGCTCACGCGAGACCGCGGCTTTGTCGCGCCGGACGCCGTCATGGCGCACAGCCTGGAAGAAGGGCTGGAGGCGGCGCGCCGGTCGGCGGCCCGGACCGGCGCCGACGAGATCATGATTATCGGCGGCGAGGACGTGTTCCGCGAGGTGCTGCCGCAAACGGGGCGCATCTATCTCACCGAAGTCCATGCCTCGCCCAAGGCCGATACTTGGTTCCCGGAGGTCGATTCGAATGAGTGGCGTGAGGTCTTCAGGGAAAAGCACGAGGCGGGCCCCAAGGACGACCACGCCTTCAGCTTCGTGGTTCTGGAGCGCGCCTGATCGTCGCGGGCTGGCGGGGTGGTCCCCGCGCATTGCGCCTTCCCCAGCACTATCCTATAACCAACGGGATTTTAGGTGTGGGCTCGCCACCTTGCTTCGCGGGCGGTCGCACCTTTCCGGCGCTTCCGCTTCGCGGGACGAGCGCCGGTCTTCCGATAAAAGCATTGGGAATTTGTCATCATGCCTTGGAGCAATCAGAGCGGCGGAGGCGGTTGGAAGGGCGGCCCTTGGGGCCAGCGACCGGGCCCAGGCCAGCAACCCGACCTTGAGGAGATTTTGCGCCGGAGTCAGGACCGGCTTCGCCAGGTCATACCGGGCGGCCGCATGGGCAGCCCCCTGATGGTGCTTGTGGCGATAGCGGCTGCGATCGCCATCGCCTTTTTCGGCTTCACCGTGCGGGTCAATACCGACGAGGTCGGCGTCGTGCTTCGCTTCGGCGAATATGTCCGCCTCCTGACGCCAGGTCTCCACGTCCGCTGGCCTTACCCGGTCGAGGTCGTGGAACTGCCGAAGGTCACGCGTATTAATCGCATCGAGATCGGTATGCGCGGCTCATCTGACACCGGAGCCCGTGGTGGCGTCGCCGCTCGCGACGTCCCCGAGGAGAGCCTGATGCTCACCGGCGATGAGAACATCGTCGATGTCGATTTCGTCGTGTTCTGGCAGATCGCCGACGCCCCGAACTATCTCTTCAACATCCAGAGCCCGGAGCGGACGGTGAAGGAAGTCGCCGAGAGCGCCATGCGCGAGGTCGTGGGAGAAAGCGACATCGAGGCAATCCTCACCGCAGCACGCGGCAAGACTGAGGTGTCCGTGCAGGAGCTCATCCAGAGCACGCTGGACAACTATGGCGCCGGCATTCGCGTTGCCCAGGTGCAGCTGCAAAAGGTCGATCCGCCGCAACAGGTGATCGACGCCTTCCGCGACGTGCAGGCCGCCCGCGCCGATGAGGAGCGGGTACAGAACGAAGCGCAAGCCTATGCCAATAGGGTCATTCCCGAGGCGCGAGGCGAGGCCGCGCGCATCCTCCAGGCCGCGCAAGGCTATCGCGATAAGGTCATCGCCGAATCCAAGGGTGAGGCCGACCGCTTCCGGCAGGTTCTCAAGGAGTACCAAAAGGCGCCTGACGTGACCCGTCAGCGCATCTTTATCGACACGATGCGGCAGGTCCTGTCCGATACGGACAAGATCATCATCGACGACAAGGGCGGAAGTGGCGTCGTGCCCTATCTGCCGCTTTCGGAGCTGCGGAAACACACGCCGGCAAGCACCCCTACCCAAGAAGGAGCGCAGCAATGACCCGCGTTCTCCTCACCTTCTTCCTGGTGCTGCTCGGCCTGGCGGCCGTGGCGGCTTATCTGACGCTGTTCACCGTGTTGCAGACGAAACAGGCGCTTGTGCTTGAATTCGGTAAGCCGAAGCGTCTCATCACCACGCCCGGCCTCAACTACAAGATCCCGTTCATCCAGAACGTGGAGTTCTTCGACAAGCGCCTGCTCGATCTCGACACGCCGCCGCAAGAGGTGATCGCGGCCGATCAGAAGCGTCTTGTGGTTGACACCTTCGCTCGCTGGAAGATCACCGATCCGCTCCTCTTCTTCCAGGCGGTGGTGAATGAGCCGCGGGCCCGTGCGCGTCTTGGTGCCTTGCTCGAAGCGTCTCTGCGGCGCGTGCTGGGTGCTGCGAGCTTGGAGGCGGTGGTGCGCGACGAGCGCGAGAATCTGATGAAAGAGATCACCAGCCAGGTCAATCAGAAGGCTCAAGGTCTCGGCATCACCGTGCTCGATGTGCGCATCAAGCGCGCCGATTTGCCAGAAGCCAACAGCCAAGCCATTTACCGCCGCATGCAGACCGAGCGGCAAAGAGAGGCGGCCGAGATCCGCGCCCAAGGTGAGGAAGCCTCGCGGCGGATCCGCGCCGATGCGGACCGCCAGGTCACCGTGCTGAAGGCCGAGGCGACGGGCGAGTCGGAAAGGACCAGAGGCACCGGCGATGCCGAGCGCAACCGCGTGTTTGCCGAGGCCTTCGGGAAGGATCCCGACTTCTTCGCCTTCTACCGTTCAATGCAGGCGTATGAGGCCTCGCTCAAGGGCGCCGATACGCGCCTTGTGCTCAGCCCGAGCTCTCAGTTCTTCCAGTACTTCAATAACGCCATGGGGAGGCAGACCGAGGCCAATCAAAGCCCGCCCCGCCCGGTCGAGCCAGAGGAGCCTGAGTCCGCGCCCGAGGCGGCCGTGTCTCCAGAAGTTGCCGTGCCGGAGACGCCAGCGCCGGAGGCAGAGAGCGAGCCTGCGCCGCCTGAGACCGAGAGCGAGCCTGCGCCGCTTGAGACTGAGAGCCAGCTGGTAACGCCGCCTCAACCCGATGTTTCGAACGGGGAGCCCGCTTCTTCGCCCTTGCCGCAATGAAGGATATTATTGCGGCTCTTGGCCTCGTCCTGGTGATCGAGGGGCTGATTTGGGCCCTCTCGCCTAGTTTCGGCCAGAGACTGTTGCGCGCGGCAGCGGAGATGTCCGAGTCCTCCTTGCGCCTGGCGGGGGCCGTGGCCGTGGCGCTCGGCGTTTTCGTCGTATGGCTCGTTCGCGGCTAGACCTCTCCTGACCGTTGAAGTCTGCTGCCAGAATCCGCCGATTTACGGTAACATGGATCGAGACCGACCCTTGATCCGCGCCCGAGGCGGAGGTTGCATGCGATGATGAGAGGAAGCAATTGCCAGCCGGACGCATGCGCTTCGCGTCGCCCTTGGCGCGCATTGCCCTTGGCTGCCGCTCTCGCTCTACTGCTGGCGACGCCGCTTCTAACCACCACCGGCTTTGCCCGGGGTCCGACGTCGGTGGCGGATATCGCCGAGACCTTGCAGGAGACGGTCGTCAACGTCTCCACCACGCAAATGCTCAAAGGCTCCAACGATGGCGCTCCCGGAACGTCGAGCCCGAAAGGAGCGCCCTTCGAGGAGTTCTTCGACGACTTCTTCGACGATCCCGGCGGCGACGGCGTCCCCCGCCGGGTGAGCTCCCTCGGCTCCGGCTTCGTCATCGATCCATCCGGACTGATCGTCACCAACAATCACGTCATCGAGGGCGCCGACGAGATCGTCATCAATTTCACGGACGGCACCAAGCTCAAGGAGCAGAAGATCCTCGGTCACGATCCAAAAACCGACCTTGCCTTGTTGAAGGTCGAGCCCAAGGCCCCGCTCAAGGCCGTCACGTTCGGCGACTCCTCCAGGATGCGGGTTGGCGACTGGGTTATGGCGATCGGCAATCCGTTCGGCCTCGGCGGTAGCGTCACCGTGGGCATCATTTCGGCCAAGAAGCGCGACATCAATGCCGGCCCTTACGACGAGTTCCTGCAAACCGACGCTGCCATCAATCGGGGCAATTCCGGCGGCCCTCTGTTCAACATGAATGGCGAGGTCATCGGCGTGAACACAGCCATCATCTCGCCAAGCGGCGGCTCCATCGGCATCGGCTTCGCGGTGCCCTCAAATAGCGCGGTGCAAGTCGTCGAGCAGCTCAAGCAGTTCGGCGAGACGCGGCGGGGCTGGCTCGGCGTTCAGGTGCAGAGCGTATGGTCCGATACCGTCCCCGACATTGGCCTGAAGGAGCCGGTCGGCGCGCTGGTCGCCAAGGTGATGCCTGAAAGTCCGGCCGCGAGCGCCGGCATCGAGGCGGGCGACGTGATCCTCAAATTCGACGACAAGCCTATCGAGTCCATGCGCAGCCTGCCGCGCGTGGTGGCCTCGACGCCCATCGGCAAGGCCGTGGCCGTCGAGCTGATGCGCAAAGGGAAGGTCAAGGAGCTGACCGTCAAGGTCGGCCGCCTACCCGAGAGCGAGGCAGTCGCGGCGCCCCCCACCCCAAACGAGGGCCGCGACGAGGAGGAGCGTAAGGTCGAGCAGCAGCTGGACCATGAAGACCTTCTCGGCATCTCCATCGCCCTTCTCACCGAGCAGCGGCGCAGACAGTTCGGCATCGGCAAGACGGTGGAGGGGGTGGTCGTCACCCAGGTCGATCCCACGAGCCCGGCGGCCCTTCAAGGCGTGAAACCCGGCGACATCATCGTCGAGGTGACGCAAGAGAAGGTC
>SDBS01007485.1_pt1 | contig 10592 bp, 10 predicted proteins | sample 2277091 | NCBI WGS metagenome assembly SDBS01 (sample SAMN10404972, study PRJNA504765) | marine sediment metagenome | isolation source: marine sediment core GS10_PC15, 163 cmbsf | place: Arctic Ocean: Southern Knipovich Ridge | collected 2010 | reverse complement strand
CTTTTGAAGCACAGCAGCTTTTTCATTGAAATGAGCTCTTTCTTTTTCTAATGCCTCTTTTTCATCAATTGTTTTATTTAAAGCTTGTTGAAGTGCTTTTTTTGTTTCTTCTGAATCTTCTCGCTTTTGCTCTGAAACTTCCAGCTTTTCCATCGCTTTATCAGATAATTGCTGTAAAAAAACAATTTCACGATCCTTATCAGACACTAATCTAACGCCCTCACCTTTATCAATAGCAACTTGCACATCACACAAACATCGCTCTAGAATTTCATTTCTGTTTGTCTGCAGTACGCCTTCTTCGAAGGCTTTTTTCGCTTCGAAATAATCGTTGCTGGCTATAAAACAAAGCCCTTTTAAATGATAATACCAAACACTTTTTAAACAAATTTCTGGGGTTTTTAATTTTTCTTTCGCCACCTCATCATTTCCCTGACGATGCGCAAGCAATCCTAGCCCCAACTCTAAAAGATGCTGTCTTTCTATTTTAGCTATATCACAAAGCAGCGCCTCGGATTCAACAATTGATTCTGCCTGTGAAAAATATTTCTCAGCACTATTAACTTCACCATGCAATAAAGCAATCAAACCTTGTAAGATAGAAGCATCAACATGAGGGAACTTTAATATTAATGTCTTATCGATTATTGCATTGGCTTGTCCAAATTCTGCTTGAAGGATAAAAGAAAAAGCTAAATTACTACTGTAATTTAAATTGAACGGAGCATATTCACTGGCAACTTGAAACGCCTCTGCCGCTTTTTGATAATCACCTTCGTTTATTAAAATCAATCCGCGAATGTAATAACCATGGTGAAATTTAGTGTTATAAACACATAACAAGTCATTGGCTGACTGTATTCCCTTGTCGATATACTTATGAGCTTGGCCATAGTGACCATTATTCAGTTTAACGTATAAATACTCCAAATAAAATTTGATGTGGTATAAGTTGTATGATGTTTTCTCTAAATCTTTCAATGTTAGCAATGTTGTTTTCAACTTTTCTTCACATGTATAAATGTCTGTACGAAAATTAAAAGGGAATGCATGCCATAAAAACGAGATCTTAAGCAAAAAAACTTGATTTTTGAGTTTGTCCTGCTTAGCATAAATTATTTCAAGCATATTATCATACCAATTTATTGCATCATCAAGCTGTACTTCTGATAGATAAAGTAATGCTTTAAGTTCATAGGCATTGATATCGTCAGTATGATTTTTGAGCCAACTGTCTATTGTGTCATGTGCTTCTTTGTATCGACAGAACTTTTCCAAACATAAAATTTTACTTTTCACAAAGTCAAACGTTTTTTCGCCATCCATCGAAATGGCTATATTAAAACTTTCTAAAGCTTCTTCGTAAGATGCCAGATCAGAACAAATTAGACCTTTAAGATTGAACATAAACGCACCTGGCTTCTTCACAAGCTTAAATGCCATATTTATAGTCTCATATGCCTCGATAAATTGTTTAAGCAACCGTAAACATTGAACTTTACAGAACAGAATTTGATAATGATTCTCTTTTATTTTAACCAAATCATAACCTTCATCAAAACACTTTATTGCTTCAGCATAAAGCGCTTGCTTTTGATATATTTTTCCTTTTAAAACCCATGCTTCTACACATTTTGAATTTATCTCTAGCGCTCTATCGACTTTTAAAAGCGCAGCATCAAATTGATCTTTTAAAAATAATTCTTTCGCATCATGTATTTTCAATATTGCTTTCACATCTGTTGTTTTCATTTCAATCTCCCTATAAAACCAAGGTGTTATTACATCAAAAAAACCATGTAAACCTTACAAAGTCTAATTTTTAACGTCAAAAACCTGCGCCAGCTTTTTGACTATTCCCTCTCTTTTCTTCCATCTCAATTGGAAGTTTATTTTCTGGCTTTTTCGTCTCATGAACACTAAACAAGTCTGTTATTTTTTGCCTTATTCCATCATTACCATCAGATTTTGCTTTTTGTTTTTCCTTTTGTTTTGCTTTTTGTTTTGCTTGATTATTTTCAAGTTTAGAAAATCGTTTCTCGCTCTCTTGTTTATATTTCTCAAAATTCGAAACTTGTTTATCTATTTTTTCTTTCAGCTCTTCAATGAGAACATCTTTACTTTTAATGGTTTCTTCAAGTCTCATCACTGTTTGGTTTATTTTGGTTGTTTCATCAATCAATGTTTTCTTTTCTTCGCGCAAGCTTTTATTTTCTTTCGAAAGGCTTCTGTTTTCTTCTTTAATTGTTTCCATTTGTGCGTTTTGTTGCTCAAGCGTTTTTATACGCTTTTGAAGCACAGTAGCTTTTTCATTGAAATGAGCTCTTTCTTTTTCTAATGTCTCTTTTTCATTAATTGTTCTGTCCAAAGCTTGTTGAAGTGCTTTTTTTGTTTCTTCTGAATCTTCTCGCTTTTGCTCTGAAACTTCCAGCTTTTCCATTGCTTTATCAGACAATTGCTGTAAAGAAACAATTTCACGATCTTTATCAGACACTAATCTTACACTCTCACCGTTATCAATAGCAACTTGTACATCGCACAAGCATCGCTCTAAAATTTCATTGCTGTCTGTCTGCAGAACACCTTCTTCGAAGACTTTGTTCGCTTCAAGATAATCGTGACAGGCCATAAAACAAAGCCCTTTTAAATGATAATACCAAACGCTTTTTAAACAAATTTCTGGGGTTTTTAATTTTTCTTTCGCCACCTCATAATTTCCTTGACGATGCGCAAGCAATCCTAGCCCCAACTTTAAAAGCGGTTGAGCATCTACTTTTCCCATATCATCTGGCAATGTTCCAGAATTCATAATCGATTCAGCATTAGAGAAGTGTTGCTCTGCATTAAATTGTTCATTATTTAATAGGGCAATAAAGCCCAACTGAATTGAAGCGTCAATACTAGGATAAGTTAACGCTAACGCTTGATTTATTAATATGTGGGCATGAGTGAATTCTGACAGCAAGATTAATGAAAAAGCATAATAACAATAAGACTTTGAAGGATATAGCTTGTAAGTATGATTTATTGGTCCCGTAGTTTTAATTTCACAAGCAAGCTTAAAAGACTGAGCAGCTGCTTGATAATCACCTTCACTTAAAAAAATCAAACCGCGAGTTTGTTGAATATGACAAGATTCTTCGTTTAATTTTAATGCATCGTTTATACATAGATGGGCTTCTTTATAACGCCCCATTAATAAGAAACAAAAGGCCTTGTTCGCATACATTATTTCATAGGTTCTATTAATTTTTTCTATTTTAACAAGAACAAGACACTCATCCAATACTTCAAGCACCTGATTAGATAGTCCTTGTTTTAATAACAGCGTTGCTTTCTCGTTCAGCAATGAAATTTTTGTTGCAATAGAGACATCGTTTTCTAAAGTTTCTTCTATCATTTTCATTGCTTCTTCATCTCGACCAAGTAATCTTAAGCTGTCAATTTTGAGAAAATGGTAATTTTGGCAATTTCCTTCTAAATTTGCTTTCTCAATCCATTCTAAGGCTTGATCAAATTTATGCTCACAATAATATAGTGAAGCTTTTGTTTCAAATACCTCGCTATTTTCAGAATGATTTTCTATCCAAGTATCAAGCTCTAAGTGTGCCTCTCTATAACATTTAAGATATTGCAATGATGAAACTTTATTTCCCACAAAAACAAATGTTTTGTGCTTATCAATAAAAATTGCTTTATTAAAACACTCTAATGCCTCTTCAAACATCGCCTGATCTAAATATATATGACCATGTATGTTTAATAAAGACGCACGATCAGTATCACTTAATTTAGAAGATTTAAGTGCAGACTGTACATCTTTCAGCGCATCGTCAAATTGCTTGAGCACTCTTAATGAGTGTGTTTTGATTATAATCAAACCATGATAAATTGGTTCGTCAAAAAAATATTCTTTTTGAGGGTATTGTAAATCAATTTCTTTCGCTTTTTTAACAACTTCGAGCGCTTTATCAAATTGTTCAAGCTCTACAAGAGAATGTATCTCGATTACATGTAAAAGGCATCTTCTTTCATTATTAATAAGATACTTTTTCTCAGGATATTTTAAATCAATTTCTTTCGCTATTCTAAGCACAGCAATTGTAGTTTGATAATCTTTTTCTCTGTAACTATATATTGCTATTAGAAGCATATTTGATAACGTATTAAGCATGCGACCTTCTTCATAATCTGCATTAATATTCTTAGTTATTGAAGCTGCCTTCTGAAAATCTCCTTTCCGAAAAAACACTTCAGCTTTTTGAGTTCTGCTTTCTGCTCTATCGCCAAAAACAAAATTGACAATTTTAGTATCCCTAAAAGTATTGAACATTTTAATCTCCTCATAAAATCTAAGGGTTATAAACTCAAGAATTTGAACACTATATAGAGCCTGATAATCATCTAGCAGGCTCTAATTAGGCTAAGCCTGACACCGTGAAATTAAAATCCCCAGCTCAAACAGAATGGGAGGAGAACCGCCAATATTTGCGACAGAATCCGCACTCTACATAGTCGCATTAAGCAACTGAAATAATTTATCGAGCAACCCTCTTAACATACGCTTCAGAAATGGCACTTTTACTGTCAACCACGCAAGGCAAGGACCTATCCAATAATAGCAGTTAGTGGCAAAGCGTCCTAAACTATTACGAAGTAAAACCTCGTCCCTAAATTTACGAAACAAACAGACTTCGGGAGCATTCTCGTTCTCGTATACAGCTGTTGCCACAAAACACCCGGCCGCTCGCCCAACTTTTTTTTGCCTGCCAGATCGAGTTAAAGGTATTCCAATTTTTCTTGAGATGCGATTCTTTGCACCTGAAATACCGACAGCTCGCTTCCAAGAAAATGAAGTTCCAAACTTTCTTCCCATATTATATCTCCAAATATTGGCATGGTTTAAAACAGAGTAACACTTTCCTTACGAAATCTGATACCAATTCCGGCTAATTTCAGCCAAAACGTGTCCAAAATCTCGTGAAGATGACAACTACTTCCACTAAACTCTCAAATTTCAATCGATAAAACTAAAGGAGAAAGTTAATCATGGAAGCAGTTGTCAAACAGGTCGTATCTTATCCCTCAAAAGAGACAAATATCAAGCAAAAGACTACCATTAAACTAAAAGAAGTTACCGCATCCCAACCCTTTCAACGATTAAGTTCTTATGCGAAAGATAATCCACTTTATAGGGCAATGAAAGAATTTGGTCGAATCATAAAATCATTATATATTTTAACTTACTTTGATGACGTCAAACTGCGTCAACGCATTGAAAAGCAATTAAACCGAATTGCAGCTAACGGGGTCATATATGACCCCGTTACTTCTCTAAGAACTTTATATTGCTGTCCTTTATTGGCTTTTTATTTTATTTTTTTAATTTTAAATTAAGCAGAAACTTCCCGCATTCACATTTAACCATTTCTACATTGTATTTTGACGGAGAAACATAAAGCCAGCTATGACAATCTGGACACTTAAATTGATTCAAAAGATCAAAAAAAGTTTCTTGTAATAGCAAAAAATCATTTGGCGTAAAATTTGCCCACTCGTTATAGTGAACCGAAGAGTTTAGCGCCCATTGCTCTATTTTTGTTTTTCCAATCGCATCGATAAAACTTGCATCGATGTTTTCAATTTTATTTACTTTGTATGTTTGATTCCAAGAATTAGCAGCGGTCTTGGCTTTTTTTAGAAGTTCTTTATATCTACTAATTACTGCATCGCTTAGTTCTCCAAGCTCATAAGAATTATTGAGATTGCGTTCAAGTTTTACTCTGAATTTATAGCTTAATTCTGTCATTATGTATTCAAGGTATTGACGTAAAATTGGGGCGGCTTCCAAAATATTTTCATTTTTAACACAGCGATCCAATGCCTCTATAGTATCCTCCTCATTAAGGCAAGATGGTCCATTATCAACAGACCAGCCGCGGAAATTTATCACCCGTTTATAATTAACCAATTTTTCACTGATTAGCTGTTTTTTCCAAATCTCATCATGAGTCGTAATAATAAATTGTGTTGATGGAAACTTGGATTTTAATAGTCGGCAAAATTCTCGCCGATGATTTGTGTCTACTGACATTAATACATCATCTAACAGGCAAAAGGTAAATCTATTACCTAACATTTTCTTTGATAAAGCCAAATACAAACAAAGGCCCATTCCATCTTGATGACCTTCGCTGTGAAAGGCGTTTGGAGGAAACACCCCTCTTCCGTAAAAATCTACCTCAAGGTTAAGGCTGCCCTTATTATGTGTAAGTTGAGCGCTAAAATCTTTTTCATCGCTGTTATTAATTTTGCTATAGAATTCCGAAAAATCTGTTTCTACTTCTTCATAAAGGTCTGTAAGCTTTTTTTCGCTCACGGCTTCAAATTCTGATAATACGTTTGCAGTGATTTTTGACCTCGCCTCCCAGACATTTTTCTCTCGTTTAGCAACTTTATACTTGTTCAGTCGTTCATCAGCAATAATCAAAAAACATTTTGCTTCATCTTCTGTCGAAGAATTTGGTATTTTTTCGGCATCACCAAGAATTTTATCGAGCGCCGTAAAGATGGTGTTATCAAACCTACCATATGGATTTTTAATTAAAATCTCTACGTTTTCTAATCTATCAATAAACTTATTTAATAAGTAACAATCCTGTTTTATTTTTTCTGACAACACAATCAATTTTTCTGCTTCATCTGTAAGATCGATAACAACAGCAGCTCTTTTAATCTCATCAATCTCATGTATTAAGGCTTGATAATCAGACGCAAGAATTGAACATCCGGACTGAACATTACTTTTAAGCAAGTTAGCTTTTTTATTTTCCAATGTTTTTTCTTTTACATGAGTTAACAATGAATGAGAGTCATAAACAGTGTCGCAAAATGGACAAAGATTATTAACAACAAAATTTAAACCGTTTTCATAAAAGCCCTGTTTTTTAATATCCTGAAGAAGATCTTTGCTGTTTTTTAAGGCCTTCAAATCATTGTTAGTTTCTTCTAAGTCAGAAACAATAGTGTTTGTTTTGATTTTATTTGATAATCGGACTATTCGATTACATAGCTGCTTTTTATCAACTGTGCGTTTTTTTGCGAAGCATCACTCGTATCAACAGAAAATTTTGTGTTAATATCAAATGTATCAATTACAGCTAAGTTAACCCTGAGTCTTCTTTCATTAATTTTTTTGAGAAGGTTGTTTTTGTTAATTTCCGCTATTTCAAAGTGTCTTCTTAATTCATTTTCCGTACTTACCAATACATTTGACTTCTCTTTGAATATCCGCTTAGTTTCATTATTTAACTTATTAAAAATACTTCTAAGTTTTTCAACTGAATCCATTTTTAAAAGCTCTTGAACTTCTTTGGCGCGCTTGCCTGGCTCAGTAACAATAAATTTTAGAATTTCTCTGCGTGACAATGAAAACTCAGGATGTTCAGTGAAAAAGGTTAATAAATTTTGTCCCTCCTCATTATCTGGCGTTATTTTGGGTTTTTGTGAGCTAAAAACAGTTCTTTCTATGGCGAATGAATTGTTGGTTAGTGTATTATTTATATGAATGATAACTTTAGCTTTTAGTGGATTATCACGACAATCCACATGCGGCGCATGTGAATTAAGGGTTATGCCCGATGTTCCCGTTCCGGATAATCTGCAAATATTACCTGTTAAAGCAAATTCTATGGCATCAATAATGCCGCTTTTCCCAGAGCCATTAGGGCCATGTACTATTAAATTGGCACTATTTAAATTGTGTTGAAAGCGCTTAATGCCCCTAAAATTTTCTATCTCTATTGATTCTATTTTTATCAAGACAATTCCTCACCAAATAAGATTTGCTTAAGTTGGTCTGGGGTTGGCATTTCATCAGACTTAAAAAGTTCTGCTAAATCCCTCAATCTGTCATCATTTTGGATTATTTTTTTATTCTCAAGGGTTTTAATAAAATCCTCTTTTATCTGTTTTAAAAGAAATGTGCTTGTAGCCATATTTTTATTCCTATAAATCAACTCAATTTGTTGATAAACGACCCTATTCTCTCACCTCTACTTTCATCCTCTGCAAGGCAGTATCTACCGGAAAATATTGCCAGTAAATTTTTGCTAGTTTATATTCGATAGAGTTTTTTATAATATATTTTTTTCTATTTTCATCGTATGTATATAATGGAAGTTTGTATCTGCCACCGTCAACGCTAATAAATGGCAGCTTGTCTAATACGGTTGTGAAATATTTTATTTCTACGTAAAAGCTCCTAGCATGAGGATCGGGAAAAGAATTAGCATCAGTATCAATAAATTCTGTATTTAACTCCGCCCCATCAACAATCGTAAACTCTGGAAAATCTTCATGATATAAGTAAGAATCTCCTTCACGACTAACCCACTTGCGTTTATCATCAAGCATGCGGTGCACTCTGGTCAATGGATCAAGACCAATACCAAATCGTTCTCGCCACATTAGCTCAATATCAAAATCAAGCGCTGACCCTGTGATCGGAGTATTAGTATCACCAAGGCGGGAATAAATTGCCCCAGCATTAATAAAAGATTCATTATCCTTTTTTTGTTTTGTTAAAAAAAAGGGTTTGTCCGGTCTGTTTTCTATGGTCATTATAGCAAGCTCATGCCCCTTATATTCAATGAATTGCAGCCTAACCGTAGGATATCTGTTTAAATTAGCGGTTCGTAACAAATTCTGAATATTCTCTGTTTGTTTTTTATTTTCATCAGACTCTATTCCACAAATTTCTTTGCTTTTATCTTTAACCCCAAAAACTATATACCTATCTCCATGGTGGAAAGAGTTAGCAAGGCATAAAATGTCATGCAGTAATTTAACCTTATTGGAGTGAAAACTTTCCTTAAAATCTAAATATTCAGACTCGGGTTCAGCAAGTAGTTTTTCTATATTCATATTTAATTACTAACTCCGTTAACTTATTTTAAATCACCTATTGATTTCGACACCAACTCATCTATCCTTATGGCCTTAGCTTATTTGGAAGGCTGTCCATCACAGCCTTCTCTCTCAAAATTAAGCTCAGCCCTCATTCTTTTTCCCCACTGAGGACGGTGTCATTTTTCATCTCCTGATTTTATTTGCTTATAAAATTGGCTTTGTTTCCTAACCCTTCATTCTTGTCATTTTGTTAATTTTTCAAATTTTATAACTTTCAGGCATGCCAAGGCTAGTCATTTTATTTAAAACACCGCAACCGATCATCGCTTCTTGCTTTTGTTGAACCATTTCTCTGGATTGTAATTGATTGCCTAATATGCGTTTGTAACGTTGTATAGCCAATTCAGAATAATTCCTTTTCCCATAGTGTCGTCGCCGTTGCCAACCCATACGGCCGCCATAACCGAATGCAATTTCAAAAATATTCTGATTACGCTTCTCGTGATTGTCATCATGATACACCGCATCTTTACGCAGAGGAATGACAATATCGGCTTTTGGAGACTTCTCTAATAATGCCTCCAGTGCCGGCGCCTTCAGTGCCGGGTTATGCGTGTTCAGCCTAATTTATACGTATTTTCAAGTTACATATATGACACAAACCATGGCACTGGAGAGATCGGAGAAATTAGGCTGAACACGCATAACCCGGCACTGGAGACTAAACCGAACTTGAGAATAGCCAGAAAAACACAAACAAAACAATATATTTTTATTGTCTTACGATATATTCCGTGTTAACCTCCTCTCTGATTATCAAGACATAGATTTCTTTGGTAATTATATTGAACAAGGGGGATATATGAATAAAATTAAAAAAGTAAGCAAATGTTTTCGAATATTTTTTCAAATAATGCTTATCGTCATTCCGATAGGCCAGTTTATGACTTGGCTGTTGTTGAACACAAAATATGATATTTTTACTCCAATCGGAGTCGGTCCAAATATGCTTTCTGGCCAGATTACTGTTAATTTACTAACGCGCGTTTTAGGAATAACAATATCGTGTCTCCCTATAGGAATAGTTCTTTATAGTCTTTATCAGCTCATCAAGCTTTTTAAAAATTATGAAAAAGAACAAGTTTTTTCCATTAACAATGCAATTAGATATCAAAAACTAGGTTACGCAATGCTGGCTTGGGTTTTTGCTGATATAATTTATTATGCTTTAATCCCATTGGCGTTAACATTTCAAAATTTTCCGCACCATCAATTAATTCTTTCTATATCTTTTGGTAATTTTGATTTTGCTCGATTGGTAGCAGGTGGAATTATTCTGATCATCGCATGGGTGATGAAAGAAGCCTATAAGATGTCAAATGAACAATCATTAATGATTTAGGAGCTCAGTATGAGCATTATAGTTACGCTTGATATTATGATGGCAAAACGCAAAATGCGACTTGGTGAATTGGCCCAATTGGTTGGCATTACAGAAGCAAATCTTTCTATATTAAAAAATGGCAAAGCAAAAGGTGTTCGTTTTTCAACATTAGAGGCTATCTGCAAACATTTAAATTGTCGACCAGGCGATATCCTCGATTCTAAGACAGAAAATGATTGAACGTCACACAAAATAAATAAAGGTGAATCTATGAAAATAAAACTAACAATTATTATTG
>SDBS01007484.1_pt1 | contig 10592 bp, 11 predicted proteins | sample 2277091 | NCBI WGS metagenome assembly SDBS01 (sample SAMN10404972, study PRJNA504765) | marine sediment metagenome | isolation source: marine sediment core GS10_PC15, 163 cmbsf | place: Arctic Ocean: Southern Knipovich Ridge | collected 2010 | reverse complement strand
TCCCAGCAGGTCATCTTTGAACTTTTCATAGATCCGCCGCAGAGCATCTTTGCTTCCGCGATTAAATTTCCAAACAAGTATGTTATCTTCGACCATCAAATCCACTTGTCCAATCAAAGAAACAGCCATTTCTTACTGGTAAAACGAATAACCCACCCATTTTAGTCTAATTTCCCCTAAATTTTATTAAAAAAGCGCACAAAAAAAAGCCGACCCCTGCTTGTCACTGGCAGGGGCCGGCCTGGTTTCGCTGACGATATCTACAAGTTACTTTTTAATCTTAAATTCGTACTTGTAGATTTCATCCTTCGACAAATCTTTGCCCTGGCAGCGCAGGATAAAGCCATCGGCGGTTTTCTCGTATAGAAAGGATTTGCCGCTGAATAAATCTCCCGGCAAACCGGCAGGCAAAGCATCAGGCAATCGACCGGTTTTAGCCTTTATTATGTATAGATTCAATGCTGTCTTGACTGCGTTGAAGTGAGTTCTGGCCTTTAAGTCCAGAGACACTACTTTGTGGACCGCCGGGACAAGAATCTCTGCAAGGATTGCCTGGGGATTCTTTTTGCTCTCAAGGCCGGGCTTTTCCCCCAGCCGTTCCAGTTGTTCATAAGATTGCGGGTACGGCAGGTCGATCGCCGTAAGTAAGGAGCCCAAGTGCTCCATCAAGTATTCTTTGCTGGCCTTAAAGAATTCCTCATCTCCATTGCGGATGATCTGCCTTTTGTCCTCAGGGATAAGATCACCTGCCATCTCAAAGATGATATCCTCAGCCTTTTTCTTGCGTATGTCCCGTGCGCATATCCTAAGATCACTGTTTATTGAAGCCTTTACCGAAGGAAACCTCTCTGATACATCGTAAACACGGTTCTTTAGCCAGATAAGCATATCGGGACTATCTGATATTTGTGGAAGGATATCCACGATGCATTGATTTGCTGTTCCATTAAGCGAAATGCCCACCAGGTGTGATATCAATAGCTCAGCATTGCAGATGTGAGCACCGGCCTTGTGCACGCTTAAGCACAAATCCAGCGCCCATTTGTAATCTGTCGACTCGGCTGCTATTTTTGCCTGCACCAACGCAATTCTGGCCATGTTTCTTAGAGACGCATATGGAGGCGCCAGCGTTGCGAGGCCTTCGGAATAGTCTATGCCCCAGTCGCAGTGCGGCGCCTCGCCGGCGTCAACGAATTGCTTTATCCAAATCTTGTTACTCTGAACATAGGCTTTTATCTCCTCATCGATATCGATATTGCCTTTAATAACCCCGGTCAGCTTCTTTTCTATCGTGCTATTCGTAGTGTAGTTCAGCGATGCACGATAATAGAGAACCGCTGCATTGTCCGGCGGATACGCAAAAACCAGCGAAGTCGATATAAGCAATATCGATATAGCGCTTATAACCTGCCTCATCTTATTTCTGTTAACTGTTTTCATAATTTTGTCCTTTCCAATTTATGTGCCGTTGTATTCTGCAAGCAATTCCGCAACTGTTATTTCTACCGGCCGCGGTCCAAGCATTTTTATAACCTTCTCACCTTGTCTATCTACCGCTTCTATTCCCCCTTTACGATAAGCGATATTAAGCGACATCGCTGTCATCATTTCGACCGGGGATTTTGTGACTTTCGAAACTGTAGTAGTATCGGCTTGCTTGCCCGGGTCTTGGTGAGTACTAAAAAAGCTTACTGCTAAGATTATCACAGCCGCTGCAGCAAGTTTAGCGAACGGGCTTTTGAAAATTACTTTCAGTATGTTGGGCTGACGGGTTGAATCCCCTTTAGCTGCGCGCCGGAGGAGTGTTTGAAATTCAGCGGGATATTTTTGCTTCCATTTCTCGGCGTCGAACCGCGGCTTTTCCGTGTTGATAGCGTGGGAGATTAATTCATCCAGCCGTTTCTCATTTCCTTGCTTATTCATAGTCAAACCTCGCTAAAACCGTTACGCCGTAAATAATCAGCCATTTTTTTCTTCGCTCTTCGCAGCCTTCCGTTTATCGCCTGTTCCGAGATGCCCAACACCGCAGATATCTGCTCGTAGGACATACCATCATAGTACCGCAGAAAAATCAGCTCTCTTGCAGAGACCGAAAGTTTGCTTATGGCTTCTCTGACAGTCTCGGCAGTACTGTCGTCGTCACCCGATTTGGCTGCTATCATCGAAAGCTCATCAGTAGTGTGAAGGTTCTCTGTCCTTCGGGCCATATCTTTCGCGACGTTCCTGCAAATGACAGCGAGCCAGCCGGCAAATCGATTCTCTCTCTTTAACTGCGGCAGCTTGACGGCGGCCTTCGCAAATGCCTGCTGGGCTGCGTCTTCAGCCAAGTGTCTGTCGCCAAGTATCGAATGCGCGATTGCGACCATAGCCGGATAGTAGTGCCGGCATAATTCGGTAAAGGCCTCTGCGTCCCCGTTGATAGCTGCCTTGACTAATACTGTATCCGGCTTTTGAGCCACTGATTTTTCTTTCTCCAGAGTCCCGGACATTATTTTGTTTTCGCTGAATCAGCTTCCGTTAATAAAAACTTATTTTTGCGCCCGAAATGGGCGCTGAAAATTTGATCCTGCAGATTTTTTTAATTATACCCCCCCTTTAGTACGCTAAGCGCATAACCAAGGCCGGCCACAAAGGACCGGCCTTGGTTAAAAATAAATCTTTTGCCCTACAAGGGGCAATAATTTCTGTTTTACGGATAACCTGTTATCGTCTGCGGTAACAGGTCTCTATTCGGTAGCGCTATTTGTTTTCGGGCAACAGCCAGAGTTGGCAACCGCAGACATACCGGCCATGGGACAACCGCTCGGTGCAGCTTCTCCCGCACAGCACGGCTTAGTGCAATCAGGTAGGCAGACCTTTGGGCAGCAGCATTTACCACACTTGTCTGGACAGCACTTCTCCGGACAACAGCAATTTTCGCAATCGTCTGGACAGCACTTCGGCGGGCAACAGCCTTCATCAGATTGCCCTGGACTGTTTTGTGCCGGGCAACAGCTTGTTGTAGCTTCTCCAGCACAACTCGGCTCGGTGCTTCCAACTGAGTAAGCCTTTGCAACGAATCCAGCTTCGGCCTTTTGAGCACATTCTACTTTGGCGGTTTCAGCAAAGACGGGATTCGCTGCTGAGCAGGGCGTGCTGTTTTTTGCCTGACAGGTTTTGGTGTCGGAGCTGCCAGGCAAAATGTTCGCATAGCTGCCAAGCAGAACCGTCCCTACCATCAGAGCAACTACAACAGCACCGATAATCAGCAGATGTTTGGGGTTTTTAAGGCTCATTAGAATTCTCCTTATTAAAATGTTGACATTTAGTTTTCAAAACCCTTCTCACATACACAAACAGACTCTCTAAACCTATATTATACCATTCCTGTAGAATCAGTGTTCATAAAAAACTTATATTTTTCGAATATTTACGTTCATCTTCTTTAGATGGCTCAAGACCCTGTTATTCGGCAACCCAGAGTTAGCGGTGTTATACACCGTCTATTCGGCAGTCTGTGACCATGCCACGGTGGGCAATGCCAACATCGCAGCGGCAATTACACTCGCCAGGCTAATCTTCGAACTCACAAACGATTTCATCTTACACCATCCTTTGTTGTCCTCGGATCTATGAATAGTCGGTTCTAAGGCGTTATCGGGCGGTTGTAGATGCGAACGTCATCGATCAGGCCGGAGAAGAAGGAGCCAGGTTCGAGATTCTTGCCGGCACCAATGTACAGGGGGCCTCGTGAACCTACCAAACCAGGCTGTGTGTCCCTTGCTACTTCAACGTCATCAACGTATAGGATTATGTCGGAGCCGTCCCATGCAAAGCCAACGCGGTGCCAGTTACCGTCAGCAATGATCGTTTGTGACAGCAGCGGGCCAGCGATCCGGCCAGCGCTCCGGCCAAGAGCCGTCAGGTGTGTCATCAAGTTACCTTCGGACGAATCTGCATAAAGCCAATCCGCACCGCCTGTCTGTGAAATCACAACCTGGCCTGGAGTGCCTCCTTTGATCCAGGCAAAGACACTGAGCGAGGCTTCTGCTGGGTTCAATACAAAGGGCGTGTTGACATAATCATCGATTCCGTCAAGCTGCAATGCACCATCTACCATCCCGCCCTCAGGCTGCCAGGCCGGGTCTCCATATACATTACCATCATTATCATTAGCGCTGTCAGATGCTATATCGCCTTCTGTCTCGTCCAGCTTCCAATATGCGAGCAGGCTCGAGGGCAGAACTTCCTGCTGCCAGTAGCTCATCAGAACCTCCAAGTCCTGGACATCTACTATGCCATCACACCAAGGCATCGGGCCAATGTCACAGAGCGGCTCATCTGTACCCCAGTGTTCAATAAGTATGAGTAAATCATCGATGTCCACGATTTCATCACCGTTAAAGTCAGCCGTTGGTATTTCCAGCGCCAAAGGAATAAACTCATGCGTTATTGACGTTGGTGAATCAACATGCCAGAACCTGAAGCCCAGAGGGCGACCGTCGAAATTCGTGCTTGTACTTTCGCCAGTTACCAGTTGAATGCCCTTGTAATCTTTGATGGTTGTCATGTGTATGTCACCAGCAAGGACGGCAACAACTCCAGAGGTCTCAAACAGGGCCAACCGCTCGTTGGCCGCAGGCAGGGTGTTGACAGGATAGTGTTGGACCACAAAAACAGGACTGTTCTTATCACGGGCAGCGGCCAGTGTCTGTTTGAACCAGGAATCATGTGCCTGCGATTCACCTTGAACCTGTACCCTCCAAAGCGATGTGTTCGCAATTACGAACGTGTAGCCCTTGTGCTCCACAGAGAAGTAGTCCTCGCCTATGGCTGCACGATAGCGATTCAAAGATGCAACTGTTGGTGTATCACCAACATCGTGATTTCCCGGGGCAGGGTAACAGGGCACGGTGAACCCGGCTTTGATTTCTTTGAAATCAGCAACGGAAGTGTCGTTGAAGTTGTGGACCAAGTCACCGCAGATGACTACAAAATCGACTTTCAAAGCGTTAGTTAGTCTCACGGCCTGCTTGAATGAGCTTACGTCGTGCTCATAACCTCCCATGCCCAGTTGTGGATCACAGAGTTGTACAAATGTGAAGGCTTCTGTCGCCGGGCTCTCGGCTGCAAGCGCCAGGCCGGGTAATGAAACCGCCGTTATCCCGGTTAACCGAAGACCTAGGACGAACGCCAAAACCAATACGAGTGAAATTGTTTTTTTCATCTCAATACACTTTGAAAAATTGTTAATATTTTCGCGCCGCCCACAGTGGGCACATTTACCGGCTTAGCCTTATTCCGAAAGAATTCCTATAATTGAACACCATTTGGAATGCCTCCTCTAAACGGCTTATGATACACAGGCATTATAACATCTGCTCAGTCCTTTTCAAGAATAAAACCGACAAGAAATATAAAATATGCGGGCTAAGAAAACAAGATGCGGACTTACTGAGACAGGTATTGCTTTGCGAAACGTTGTGCAGCCGAGTAGAGCAGCACACGGCTGTTCTCGAGCGCGTAATCGAGGGACATATTATCTTCTCTGCATGATATAGCAGCGGCGATTCCGATTTTTTGATACTCCTGCTGCGGTATATTGACCTGACCTGCGAGCACAGCCAGGTGAGTTTGTGATTGCAAGGCCATTTTTAAGATTCCGGATACGACTTTTCCATAGAGCGATTGCTGGTCGAAGGAGCCTTCGCCGGTAATGACCCAGTCGGCGGATTCGAGCTCAGCGCGGAGGTTACTGCGGGCCATTACCGTTTCTATACCGGATACGACAGCGGCATTCATAAAGGCTATGGCGCCGGCAGTCAATCCGCCGGCTGCGCCTGCGCCGGGGACATCGATATCACGCTGGAGTTGTTTACGGACAAGGTCGGCCAAGTGAGCAAGACCCTTTTCTAATTGCTCTACCATTTGGGGTGTTGCTCCTTTTTGTGGGCCGTAAACTTTAGCCGCTCCCTTCTCGCCGCAGAGTGGATTGTCAACATCGCAGAGGACTTCTACCGGAACAAGGCTGAGGTTTTCAGGTCTGACTATTTTTGTGATTTTCTCAAGGCCCGCACCACCAAGGGGGACCGGATTATCCTGATGGTCGAGGAACTTCCAGCCTAAAGCCATTGCGGCGCCGAGACCTCCATCTACTGTCGCGCTGCCGCCTACGGCCAAAAGGATTTTACGTGCACCGTATTGTAGCGCAGCTTTTATAAGCTGACCGGTGCCATAGGTAGTCGTGTTGAGCGGATTCATCTGCTCAGCCAAGAGCAGTTCGAGCCCACTGGCCGAGGCCATCTCAATAAGAGCTGTTTTATCATCGTCGAACCAGGCAAAGCCCGCTTCGACCTGCATTTGCGCCAGGGGACCCATCACCGTTTGCCGGACCCATCGGCCGTTGGCTGCTTTAATCATTGCCCTTGCGGTGCCCTCACCGCCGTCTGCCATTGGTTTTATGACAAGCTGAGCATCAGGCGTGGATTCGCAAATAGCTTTTGCGATGATTTCACAGGCCTCGTAAGCTTTAAGAGTGCCCTTGAATGAATCGGTTGCGATAACGATTTTCATAAAACTTAATTCCATATCCCAAAGCAGCGATTAGCAGTGCAATAAACGGGTACAGTTTCAGTTTAGTTGTAGAAATAATTATGAAAACAACAGCTAACGGAAGAAGGATTAACAGCCACATAGAGTTCGTCCTTTCGTCAATAGTGTCTTTTCCCTAAACGGCGAACAAAAATTGGGGCGGTCAGTGACATAAAATCCCAACAGCTAAATGATATTTACTCCGCCTTGTGCCGAGTGTCAATCTTTTTCTCATTAAACCTAAACGTTCTTTTTCACAGCCGCCCAATATGATATACATACAATATGAATATGTTATTGACCTTCTTTGTTTTCAATGCTACTCTATACACCGGTGTAGTTAAGGAAGCTAAATTATGGAATTATCCTGGCCAATAAAGTTGAGAATCGCCGCCGCCGCCGCCACAGGTGTGGTTTTGATAGGTATTTTAGCCTGGCCGATGGCAGTACCATCCGAGCCGTTCGGCGCCATGCGTGCCAGCGATTTAAGTTTCGGCGGTGCAATAATTTTGGTGATATTGGCCTGTTTAGCCGGCTTCATCGCCTATTTTGTTTCCTGGCCATACGGCCGAGAAATCGGTATTTTGGCGGCACCTGCCGGATTAGCCGTATGGGCTGTGCGCTGTGGTAGTATGACTAATTTGATACAGCTAAACCCAACCGAAGCACAACGCCAGGCACTTCTTACTACGCTTAAATGGGACTCCATTTTCTGGCTGGCTGTTGTCGCCGCTGGGTTCGCCGGAGTGCTATTAGCACAGAAAATCCTCTCAAGCCCCAGCCCGGATGAGGCACAGAAAAAAACTGAATCTAAACCTATTAAATACTTAAACGCAATAATTGCTCTGGTCGGCTCAGTTTTTATAGCTCAATTTTGTATCAGAATATTTGCTCAGGACGTCAAAGTAATAGACATCGGTTCGGTTGTGGCTCAGCCATCGATCGGACAGATCGTCTACGCTGTATTAGCCTCGTTTGGACTCGCGGCTTTTGTAGTCAAAAAATTTCTCGATGTCAGCTATATATGGCCCACAATTGCCACTGTTTTGGTAACTGCCTTTGCTGTAAGTAGTTATGCCAAGCAAGAGGTGTTGCAATATTTTGTCAATACATGGCCTGCTGCTTTTTTCGCTAATTCAGTTATTTCCATATTGCCCCTGCAGATAGTGGCTTTCGGTACATTGGGCTCCATTGCCGGTTATTGGATGGGTGTCCGCTATAGCTATTGGCGACAACACGAAATGAAATAGAAAAAAATTGCGACATTTGTCAATTTCAACACATCTTTTCTCACACCTTTTCTTTTACGTAAGTCTATATATTATAAGAAGATATACACATAGAGTCTTATAATAAATCTTCATTGCCCGGACAAAAGCAAAAATGGTTGTTTTTGGGCTTGAAATTAGCCGAAATATAATATGTTAAGGTTTGTCGGTTTGATTTAGTTTTGGAATAATGGCATATAAAAGCGTTTGATAAGCATCTTGACGAACACTGGACCGAGAATTTCGTAACATAATAAATGATAGTAAAACCAGCCGACAAAAGGAGTTAACAATGTTGGTTCTAAGCAGGCAAAGAGATGAATCGATTATGATCGGCGATGACGTTGAGATTATTATCGTCGATGTTCGGGGGGATAAAGTCCGTCTTGGTATAACTGCCCCGAAGGAAATACCGGTTCATCGCAGGGAAATATACGACGCAATTCAGCGCGAGAAGAAACAGAAAAAAGAGCTTGAGGAGCAGCAGGAGAAGGAGCACGAGACGCCGCAGACTACGAAAGAATCCGAAAAGCAGCTCTAAATAAGCAAAACAGCCCGTCATTTAGTCCTATATCCTCCCACAAATTTCACCAATCTTTTCAACAGAGCATAATCAATTATCAATTACTAAGTGGTTCGTAGAATTCTTCCGGCTTCTCGCCGAGCGTGTTTGTCAGAGTGCCGAGTCCTTCAATATTACATTCGATGCGGTCGCCCGGCTTTAAATAGTTGCCGGTGGCCAGACCTACCCCGGATGGTGTACCCGTGGCTATAACATCACCCGGCTCGAGTGTCATTATATGGCTTAAGAATGAGACAATATCAGCTACCGGATAAATCATCTGCGATGTATTTGCTTTCTGGCGGACCTGGCCGTTGACTGTAAGTGTCAAATCCAGATTCTGCACATCAGCGACTTCGTCATTAGTCAGCAGGTACGGCCCCATCGGCAAAAAGCCGTCAGACCATTTACCGTTCAACCAATCGTAGAATTCATCCCAGGGTCGTTCGGCTCTGTTCTTTACAAAAGTTACGCTGCGGGCTGATACATCATTGGCGATAGTATAGCCGGCTATGTAATCAAGGGCACTGTCAGCCGAAACGGATTTGGCTTCTTTGCCGATTACAATTGCAAGCTCAAGCTCATAATCGACTTCTTTGCTATAGGCCGGCCAGGGTATCTGGTCATCAGGCCCGATTACAACCGTCGGCGGCATAAGAAACGGCCTGGGTACCGTCGTCATTCGCGGCGAATCCGAGAGTCCAACATTAAAGCCGCGGTTAACGCTGGCCTCCTTAATATGCTCGCTGTAATTGCCTGCCAAAGCGAGTGCTTTGCCCGGCCGGGGGATAGGTGCAAGAAGCTTGACCGAATCCAGAGGGATTAATTCATCGGCTGAATCTACCAACTCGGCAAGCTTCGCAAGGCAGGCCGAACCTTTCTGGAGAATCTCTTTTACGCTGCGGGGCGGATTTGCACCATCCCACGCTGATGGGATATCTATTAGCCCCTTCTCAGTTAGTATCCCACAGGAAGCCGACTTATCTTTTGAATATGTAACTAATTTCATTTGCTTATCCTTATTTTTGTTCTGTTGATTTATGGCGGTAATAATAGCAAAAATAACTTGAATTTGCAGTACAAAAGTTTACGTTCATTTTGGCTTTTCGGAAATTGGGTTTGATTGGGTTTGTTTTCACTAAGTGTCCAATTGGATTTATTTTCATAATCTGTTGTTATATTAGTACTTACGTTCATTTGACTTTTTTGGAAATTGGGTTTGTTTTGCATAATTGATAGTAAAACACACTCTCTATTTCTCCGCTATTTCGGACTGATATGACAAAAAAACCGGGTTTGATGGCGTTCTGTGAGATGATGGCCATTAGGAATCCCCCTTTCTGATTGATTATTGACGATTTTCTATATTTGTTTAGGATTTAGAGTTTAGGATTTAGAGTTTGTCTTCTTATTGACGGAGGCGAAAAAAGCAGCCCCCGGCAGAAAAGCAAGTAAGCACACACCGAGGGTAAACTCAGGGAGTAAAAAAACACTCCCTCTATAATTAGAGCTATCTGCGCTTTTGATACGAAAAAAGTCCTTGATTTCCGATTCGGGATTCTCGTAACTCGATGTTAAAAAGGCAGTTAAAAAATATTTGAAAAATTTGATTTTTGCTCGAAGGTACCCTCGCTTTTGGTTGAAAACTGACGGAAAATTTTACCTATCTTAACGCCACCCCCGACAGAAAGTCAAGTGAGCTAACATCGAGGGTAAACTCCGGGCACAGGGGCATAAATTTCACAGATTAACAAACGCAGATTTCACGGATTGTTGAGTGGATTATGGAAATGGGTGGTTGTTTACCGGGCGAGGGAGCGATATACTATATGAAGGCTGTTTGAAATCGATGAAAGAATTAGGATTGAGAAGAAGAATAGGTGGGTGTCCGTAGGTTTTCGGTTCTTAGTTTTTCATTAGGCGTTGTTGTCCAAGACCATATGGTAGTTGCAAAAGAATGGAATCCCCTCAACAATTATTAGCTGCTGCATATAAGGATTTAGGATATGTCGAGGGCGATCTATTGGATGCCGCGGATTCCCCGTCAGGTTTTGCGCAGAAAGATTGGTTAAATAAGGGGGAATGGTTAGCACTTGCCAAAGATGTTGAGGCCGAGAAAGTATTCTTTGTAGATAATAATCCTGTAATCGTATTTGCGACGGCAGATTCAAACAAGCAACAAGAGAGATTCC
>SDBS01007483.1_pt1 | contig 10593 bp, 12 predicted proteins | sample 2277091 | NCBI WGS metagenome assembly SDBS01 (sample SAMN10404972, study PRJNA504765) | marine sediment metagenome | isolation source: marine sediment core GS10_PC15, 163 cmbsf | place: Arctic Ocean: Southern Knipovich Ridge | collected 2010 | reverse complement strand
CGCAGATAATCCGATCCCGGATATTGCTTTCTCAAAATCAGGAGTGTGAATTCATCTGACCGGGCATCAAGATGAGTCTGGACGTCCTCCTCCTTAGTGAGCTCCGCTGGCACATTTCCGCATGAGAATTCCTGGCCGTCGATAGTGAAAAAAGCGACCTGTCTTTTCTCGTCCCTCGGTTCTATTCCATTTATTTTAATCATTGCATTTCTCCTAATTTAATTAACCTGAACACCGTGATATCGCAACTCATCGACATCGAAAGTAGTGGCCCCACTCGCATCTATATGAATATCAACATCACCATTCACATCGCAACGCTGGAGGCCCGAAATGTGGTCATGTATATTATTCGGTCTGCCAGCCACACTATTGACGTAAAAGAAATCGGCAGTGGCATCACTTCGCAATTCTAAATGGACATCAAGCCCTACTCCAGAACCCGAATCTTCTATTGTAGAATGAACAGCAATTACCTTTGCCCCCTTCGGCAGCATAGCATCTGAATCGGCCTCAAGGTTCAAATCCGTGAATGCGACATCGCTCCAGTTTACAGTATTGTCATAGACATTACTCGGGATATTTTTCTCCAACCAGATGAATTCCTGTAGCCTCGGCTGATACATTCCCTCGCCTAAAGCCCAACCGAAGATGAGCATCGGCTGACTCACATATACGATTGTCGAGCCGTCAACATCGCCTGCAAGAGCACAATAAATACCAGAAAGCACACGAGTTGCTGCCTCATCAATGGTGAAAGTAAGCTCAAGCCATTCCCAATCTCCCCCTCCAGTGTGATAACCTGAATACTGTGCACCGCTCACATCATCTCCAATATATACATGGGCATGGCTGGCTTTATTTGTTAATACCCAAGCACCTACAGTAACTGGCCGTCCGCAGAATTGTTTGTACCAATATCCCTCATCTGATACATCAGTAAAAAGAGGGAAAACAACATAATCATCGACTGTGCTCGGGACTATCTTGAGGGAATAGAAACTTCCGCATTTGCCGTAATCCGCATCCCAATGCTGTCTGTAAATATCGCATGTCAAATCTTTATACCAGCCATCAAATGCCAGATTGTCCGCATCATTCGTGCAGCATGGAGTGATTTCGTAGCAGGAGAATCGGCGGATCTCAATGTTGCTGGCTCCTAAACTCGTCGGGATCCTAAATCCCACCTTCCCTGCAGCGGTAGTCGTAGCGCATTCAAATGTCCAATAAACTGAAGCCCACCCAGCGGCCGTTGTTTTTATCCTTCCATATTGAGCAGCACCATCGTCAAAATATCCTTCTATATCTTCACCGGCGGTTGTCCCGTCTTTGATATCCAATTCAATTTTATAAATCTTTCCCGCAGTTAAGGCAGCGGCGGCTATCCATGCCCGCTGAGTGGCAGCATTAGTCATGACCGTATATTCTGCGGCTACAAAAGCCAGGGCGATGCCCGCCCCGTCATCCGTCCATAATCCTGTGCTGTCGTTATTGCATGGGTCGTTTCTTATGCCGATCGTAGCATCGCCATTAACATCGGCGGTGACCCCTACACCATTTCCGATCTGCTCATTGTCCTGGAATGTTCCACTCACAGCACCGAGTGTCATGGATGTTGCGCCATTGTCAGTCTGCAATTTGCCCACCGCTCCGCTTGTGGCACCGGTTATGGTATCACCCACAGCGAAAACTCCGCCTGCGAGATTGTCATAGACAAGTGTGGCCAGGCCCTTATTCGTATCACTCTGGGACCAGACTCCAAAGCCAGAATTCGTGAATAGATTTATGTCCTTGCCCTGGTTTTTCAGGAAATTATATACGCTATCACAAAAATTCTCACCGCCCTCCATATCGACGCCGGCAAGTAAATCGGCTAATGTTGTTGTCATTTTAATTTCTCCTTATTCGCAGATTCCACATGGGGCCACACGCTTCAGCCGGGAGCCGTCGCTCTCGAATGCATCGGCATCACAGTTCCCCACATAGGCGTACATCCGGTCCGACTCCCCGGCACCCTCCCAGGTCTCGGGCACGTCCCCGCAGTGGGCCACTATCATTATTTGTTGCAAAATAAACTGGAGGTCGACGGCCACGATGTTCATTTTCTGACGCATAAAATCATAGGTGATGCTTTCTATGTAGTAATATCGGCCCTTCTCTCCCCGCTCCTCTGGCGGATTGTTGGATCCGTCGATCCCAAAAGGCTCCTGGAGTCGAAAGTTTGTGAGTATATCAAAGGAATCTATCCAATTTATGGGCAGCGAAAATGAGACTTTATAATCGCCCTTCCCTCGCTTCAGCATCTCCTCCGTTATACGCTCTGCGATAAGCACCTCTGAGTCTGTCCAAGGCATGTCCCACATTGTTAACGCCTCCCTTCCGGATCTGGGCGCGGAGGTCGTCGAATATCATCTTCCATGATGGCGCCATAATCGTTGTCTACGAATACACTCATGATACCAGTAAAAAGATTTTGCCATGGTATGAGTCCGAATTGAGCGTTCACCGTATTGATGGCAGCCGTCAGATTCCACTTCCTTTCTGGGGATCCGAACAGCTCTATCTGCTCAAAGATATGATGTTCAGGGTCAGTTATTTCCCAGTTGCATATATTCTTTCTCACCACGTTGAATCGCCCATCCATTGCCATGAAGCTCTTGGGTCCGCCTGTGAAAAGCAGCTGCTGCAGGATCTCCATTGCATCCACTCGGTCCTGGAGAATCAGGTACCCGTTCAGCTCCACGCCCATGTCCTCGTAAAAGCCTGCGAGCGTTAAAAACGACGCAGCATTCACCATTTCGTTCGGGATATCCATTATGAATCGGAGAAAATACTGGATAATATATGACAGATTTTGGACATAGCCATTCGGCGAATCCCACACCGGCACCGTATAGCCGTGGGCATTAAAGGACACACTCTCATCCCCGGGATCCTGACCGGCCGCAAAATGAATATAAGTGCGGCCGCCGGCATATACCACAGTGTATTGAGCAGGCGTTGTTTTCTGCACGTCGCCGATCCAGACCTCATCGTCTGGAATGGTTATGATCCCAGCCGATGCCAGGCATCTGAAAGGCGGCCCGGCTGTATCAATATAGACAGCACGCACTGCTCCCGGGTGCTCGTGGTCATCTGAGAGTGAGGCATTGCCCAGGATCTCAGGCATAAATCTCCCCTCGTCATCTGGAAGGATATCGGGGAATTCATCCAATGTGCAGGCGGTTTCCGGCACTTTTTTCGTGAAATATTTCTGTGTAATATCTTTGAATTTGATTATAAAATCAGGCCCCTTCAGCGAGTGATCATCGACAATAAGTTTTATTACTTCTATCTTGCTGGCTTCAGGCTCTTCGGTCCATACATGATAGAGTGTCGCCAGCTGATTTTTTAGGAAGTAGTTGGCCATGATCTGCGAATAATGCTTATCCTCGTTAGCGAGAGTGATGCTCAAATCGGCTACCTGGAAAAGTCCCGTCTTGTCATCGACGGCACGCTTCAGGCTCGACATCTGCTTTATGCGGCCGTGATAAAATATGGTGGGCGCCCGGGTGTCTATCGGAGCGAGGCATTCTTCCAATTCCGGCTGCTCGGATTCATATTCGTCAATGAGGAAATATTCGAATTCAGCATGAAAATCTTCATTGCCCTCTCTGTTCCATCCGAATAACCCCACATAAGAGTTCGGAATATCGTAACTACTAATTGAATATGGAACTCCCAAATGTATATATTGGGTCCATGCGTTTCCATCATGGCTCCACCAAAATGTTATAACTTGGTCAGCGTCGATATTTATTCTGAACCATTTCGGGAGACATCCGCTTCCGCAATCGAGGTTCACATTTTTTATGCTACAATTACTTGCTACTCTGATGCCATCTACGCCTGCTGTATCGACTCTTATTCTACCCCACAGCCAAGCTTTCCCTGCTACTCCCGATGTAATCTCTGGGTCTGTTCCAATGAAAATACCAGCCATCGTATCATTGTTGATGCTGGCATTTAATACATCTGGATCATCATCCATTGAGCTGAGTTTTGTTGTTATCCTGCAGGGGCCTATCACGCCCAAAGGTATATAAATTTTAGGCGCAACATTCGGGGACGCAGCACACCACCAGCGGGAGTCCGCATTGTTAGCCGAAGCGATGGTGAGGATATCGCCCGCTTCCACAATCGTCTTATCTGCATCCAAGCCGTGTGTTATCCATTCTGGCCGTAAGATCCCATCATCAAAGTCGTCAAGGAAATGTTCGTACCAGCCCGTCTCGCGAAGATTTCTCTTAAAAGCGAGGCATAAGAGCGGCAGGGAATTGCGTTGTGTCCGAACGCTCACAGCAGCCTCACTCCTTCAGTCAGTGATTTCAGGCGGAGCCGCCATTCGCGCAGCTCTCCCGACCGGCCATAAATTTTCCGTGATGCGTAATCACGCAGGTTTTCGACCACAACATAGTAGCAGAATGGCTTCTCATCATCCGGGACAATTATGAATCTCCCACCTACTCGTTGAACGGTTTGGAGAAAAGTCTGCATTTCATCTACTATGCAGGGATCATTCTGGACGGTGAATTTAAGGTCGAGCTTGTCGTATTCTGAGTAGTAGGTAGTCCAGTCCTGGCCCCAGTGGGTCTTGTCTTTGCCCATGAAAAATTCCGGGCCATCATCTCTTCCCGGACTCAGCCTCACCACGACATCCCCAGCATGCGAGAATTGACTCCATACACCGAGCCACCACTCTCCTATTTCGAGGTAAGTTTCGGCGGGATTGTCGGTTATCTTTAGCGTCCAGTATTGGTAGTCCGCGCAGTCGACTTTCGCCCAGGTATTTTTGAAATTTACTATCGGCTGGCTGCCACACAGTTCATCCGGGCAACCGGCAGGTGGCAATTTTAGGTCAGTCGTGCATGTTTCAACGCCGCAGGCATTGCCACCATAGAGCGAAAGCAATGTCGGAGTCGTTGTCAAGTTATGATTGAAGATCCCGACAAAAGTGACCTCTGTTTCGGCCTCCAAATCGGCACAGATCCATTCCGGGACGAGCTTCGATTCAGTCCGGTATGGCAAGGACGGCCGTTCATTGTATAAATTCTCCACAACATAGAGTGCGTCTTCCGTCCTGGCAGTGATGGTCTTATCTTTTACGAGATTTGTAATCACAAATAGTGGTCTCATTTATTTTACTCCCAGAGCATCCTGGAGCTCGGGTTTCATTATGCCGACTTTTATGGCATCGACGATTGCTTGAAGTCCCTCCCGGCGCATAAAATCTCGTGTCGAGAGAGCATCAATCGTCTGCATGTAGATCTCTGTAAGTATGGTTATATTCGCTCCTATGCCCCCAACTCCCGCTCCTTCTCTTATCGGCACGACGGTCCCAGCCGTATCCGGGACAAAAATCTCAGCTCCCTCCTCACCAATTATTCCCGGCTCCCCTCTCCCCAGCCTTCCGCCTTTGGCAAGAGCGGGTAGTGGCGCGGCTGCAATAAGCGCTGTCTGGATTGCACCCATTACACCGACGGCAACGGCAAGCGGAATATTCGGCAGTGCTTCAATAATGGCGGAGGCTGTATGGATTATCCCTTCCATGATTCCGATAGCTTTAGTTCTTTTGGCCTGAGTCCTCATAGCCTTTAATCTTCGTTTCTCGAACTCTTTATCTAGCTTCTCTATGGCATCATTCTTGCTTTTTTCAGTCATGAGACTACCGTCGATCGCTTTCTTTCTCGCTTCGTATTCTCTTTCTATATTCACAATCTGATTCTCGGTCATCTGGTTGAAGAGACCACCCAGAGCAGAAGTGAACATGAGTGCATCTTGAATTACTAGTTGGAAACTTTCTTTCCAAGTCTTAGGCCAATCCGCCATAAGATCAGCAAGCCAATTTTTGTACCACTCTGCAAAATCCTTAGCGCTCATTTTTGGGATATCAAATAAGAGGGGCCCCATTTCAAAGGGCCTGGTCAGGGGTATCAATACTTTTGCAATCGGAGCAACTACGTCCTTTGCCTCCTTTTTTACGTCCTTCAGCCCTTCTTTAACATTTTTTAGTACCTTGAAAAATTCACTAAAGCCAGCAATTATATTTGCCGCCTGTTCAATGTGTTTCTTTTGCTCTTCACTATAACCTTGCTCGACAACTTTTAAATCAACCCATGCTTGCATAAGATCTTTGAGAATTTTCTTGACAGGCACGCCGAATTTTGCAAGCGCACCGAAGCCGATGATCAATTTTTCGATATATTCACGAATATGTTGAGTGACCAAAGAGGCCATTTCGAAGGTTGCGGATTGGAGGAGTTGAAGCCCAGTCATGAGCGTCATAGCTCCCTTGGCGACGACCTCGAAAAATGAGATTATCGCATTCGCCCAAGTGGCCGCATTTTTCCTGGAGCCGACAAACCAATCTTTGAATTCTTTGGTCACATCAGTCAGAACAGGAATTAAATCATTGAGAATAGCTATGCTCAGTCCCTGCACGGATCCTTTAAGAGCAGTCTGTGCATCTCTCAGTTTGGCTGCTTTGGCCGCCGCTTCCTCATCAAATATGATCCCGAGCAAGTGTGCTTCTTCTCTCAGCTTTGCTATGCCTTCAGCTCCTTCTTTAAATAGTGGGAGTAGCATCGTTCCCGATCGGCCAAACACATCGACGGCAGCTGCAGTCCTCAGCGTCACATTTTCCATCTCTGCTATCGCCGCACCTATTGTAAAAAACTGCTCCTCCGGCTTCATTTTCAAAAGATCATCAACTTCCAACCCCAACTTTCTGAATACCCGCAGATATGTCTCAAGCCCATCGCTGGCATCGTTAATAGTTTTGGCCATCTTCTTAGTACCCTTTTCAAGCATGGTTATATCAGCTCCGCTAATCTCAGCTGCAAATGCAAGTTCACTCAAAGTCTCTGCAGCAAAACCAGTTCTGATTGACATCTTATGAATCATGTCGCCCATTTCCACATATTTTTTGACCATCTTTGTAAAGACCACGAGGGCTGCGGTGCCGGCGGCGGCGGCGGCCAGACCCATACGCTTGAATTGTTGGCTATTCTTTTTCACCCAGCTGCCGAGCTTTTTAGTCTGCTTTTGGACAACTTTCACCGAGGCAGAGAATTTGGATCTATCCAGCGTCAACTGGCTGACAATAGCTCCTGCTTGGAAAGCCATTAATATTCCTCCTCGTATTTCCTAAGTTCAAAAGTGATTTGAGTCACTCTTTCCTCGTAGCTTGCTTTAGTAGCATGCACGCCAAACCGCACCGCTTGAATCATTGACAGCTCGCGGCGCAACTCTCTTTTTTTGGCTTCCATAGCCAACGCCTCCTCCTCTCGGATATCGAGGTTCAGTAGCTCTTTGTACGTCAGTGCGCCCGGGAATTCACTGGCGATCAGTGCTATTTGCTTAACCCAGGCTTTGGTACGTTTTTTTCCGCTTTCTCCTTGGCGGTTTTGGCAGTCGGTGTAAGTATCTTAGCCATCACATATTCGAGCAAAGAATTTATATCTCGGATATCAATCTCATTCAGTACTTCTATAGGTACATCAATTAGTGCCGTGACCTGCTTGTAGAGCGATTCTATATCGCCCCCGATTGCAGCCTTTTCATGCTTAGTTACTTCGTCAAATGTCGTTCGAGAGAGTGACCTATTCCGGTATACCTTGCCATCAATTTCAATTTCTATCGGCTTATGGACGCTCTTTGTTGTGCTGAGGACTAATCTCTGAGGTTCTTTTTCCGGCTCTTCTTTTTTCTGCTCTTCTTTCTTATCTTCATTCATTAGGGCACGCAGATTCCTTCTACCGCTACAGATCCAGCTGGCATTCCTTCAGTCAGATATGCTCCGCCACAACCACTGTCAGTGCTCGGGAATACTTTGAATTTGACCATGTGAGTTCGCTGTTCGCTTCTGTCCCAGCCGAGTTCGAAATCACGATAGGGATGAGCTTTGTAGATGTGCGTCCACGTTGCGGGATCTGAATTGGCCACGTTATTGCAGATAGGTGCTATCACGATGTCCTTTGCATTGTCGTACATGTCACATCCTACCACGTTATCCAGTCTTAGAACGTCAGCTCCGACCAATGCTCCCATTTTTTCGTACGCTATGGTTGCGGCTAATTGGGCCAGTGTGTTGCGGGTCATAGGCACGTCGAGTTCTACCACGGCTCCAGCGAAAACAGCATCCACAGGTGCGTCACCATACCCTTCTTCTTGGACGTCGCTGACCGAGTCGGTCAGCCGGAGTGCTACTTTGCCCAGATAGGGTCCGAGGCAGAGCGGAGCTCCGCTATAGTCCCAGATGCATACGCAGGGTCCGATGTCTCCGATTGGTAATTTCGGCATAATTTACCTCCATATAAATTTTATTTTCAGGCCCCACATGAGGCCTCTTCTATTTTCCAAATATAATTTGTACTAAAAGTGTAATATCCGGTCCTGCCGGGATTCTCTATGGGTGCCGGTGGACCATTAGCATCAATCACGATCGCTATATATTGCCGGTTTTGTCCTCCTGGCGCAGCCACGAGTGGCAGCTCCCATCCGGCTGTTTGGTCAAAGGCTTCATACAGCTCCTCAGCATCATCATGTGCAGTCATGTAATCTTCGGCCCTATTCCAGAGCTGTATCGCTTTCTCCACATATTTAGGAAAAGCCGTTGCTGAGGGCGGCGTAGGAGTCACGACCCCTCCCACATCTCTGAGTGTGACGCCTCCCGCATTTTCCAGTACGGCCAGGAGGCGAAGCGGGACATCGTTACCCAGGGCATTTTTCACTGGTATAGTACCGGCAAAAAGATTTGTGCCGAGAGTCCAGGTCTGAGTAAAGCCCAGGGCAACACTCTGATTTGCGATAAATGTAGTAATTTCTTGTATCATGGTCCTTGCATGCCCTTTGCGATCTCAGCCGCATATTTTTCTTTATTTTTTATTAGCTTTGCCTCCAGGAATTTCGGTCCGCTGCCCACCATAGAAGGATCCTTATATGCCGGCATCTCATGGACGAAAGCCGCGTAGTCCGCATCGAAGCCCAGCTCTATGGTCACCTCTCCTCTCAGGATCTGCGGTTTTTCTATCTTCTGGCTTCGCCATAGATTGCCTGTTAAGTGTGGCGCCCGGGGCTCTTCGAGGATAGCATCACGCAGCACCATGCCCGCCACTCTATAGTGCATCTGATCTGCGGCGGCTTTTGGGATTGCCTTATCACATACCTTTGCGAATTTGATATCAAAATCCTTCGTATTGAAAGTCATCCCTGATTTGTTCGCAGCCATTATTCTATCCATACCTCCGCATGGTGGATCGCCACCGAATTCTGAGGCTTTTTTATTATTATTATCGGGTGATTTTTGGCATAACTTTCTATGTCAAGCAGGATCTGGTCCTCATGCTCAAAGGTGATATCTCCTGGTTTGACGAAGATCTTGGCTGCGCTGTGTACTTCCTCGCCTTTATAATTTTTCATCAGTCTTGTGTCATACATAATCCTACAGGGCAGAGCAGCGCTAACCGTTTTAGTGGATCTTTGCCAGAGATCCTTTGCGACCTGGGCCACTTTCATGTGATCTATAAGTAGGCCGTCAAAGCTCATTTGGATCCTCTCCGGAAAACATAGGCCATTATGTCCTCGCGGCCGCAGCCGGTCTCATCGTCCCTTTTCTCAAGCAGTTTAAATCCATAATTATCCATGTATTTTATTAGCCCGGGCTCCGTGAAATATAAAAAATGCTCGTCCTTTTTCAGGTGTTTTGATTTAAGCAGATGATTGAAGTCCCGGAAAATCGGCATCGTTATAAAAATAAATTGCCTTCCGATTTGCCTGAATATCAGCTCTGGCCATTCCAGGTGCTCCAGGCTGTCAAAAAAAGTTATGCCCTTAATTTTGGGCCAGCCGGCTCCGCCATTATAAGGATTGAAATACTTGCCTTTTCTCTGCAGCAAATAGGTTGCCTTCGGACATATATCAAAGCCAATGCAGTTGCCTCGCTTCTTCAAAAACGTCCCGCAGCCGATCCCGATATCGAGCACCAGGCCCCGGGTATATTTATTGACAAGATCCATGCGGAATTTATTAAGACAGTCGCCGATTTCCGTGTGCTCCATGCGCACGTACTCGTTGAAATAATCCTCATCGTAATGTGTCTTTGTCACCGGATACCAGCCCATGCCCTTCTCCGGAAACCAGACCAGGCCCTCTTTCAGTAGCCCTTCTACATATTCATTCATTTTTTGTTACCACCATATGTCGTATGTCTGGAGCTCCGAGCTGTGGGGATCCTGGCGATTATACCCCCATATATAGATTTTCATGTGGTCCGCTCCAGAAATGCAAATTTATAAGGTGCTGGAAGAGCTATGTTTTCCTTCAGCTTCCAGCGGCCGTCTACTATGGCGATTCCTTTCTCATGTGCGAATGCAAAGCCGTCCTCAAACGGCCTGACATATTTCACCCAGAGATAATTTTCCACCATTCTTTTATCGCCTACCTGTACCCCGGCCTCAGTTCCATAGATCAGGGTCCCTCTATCGTCCAAAAAGGGCGAATGACAGCCCTTAGCGTCCACCTGAGCGACGATCTCATAGCCAGGCTTCCCTATGG
>SDBS01007482.1_pt1 | contig 10594 bp, 10 predicted proteins | sample 2277091 | NCBI WGS metagenome assembly SDBS01 (sample SAMN10404972, study PRJNA504765) | marine sediment metagenome | isolation source: marine sediment core GS10_PC15, 163 cmbsf | place: Arctic Ocean: Southern Knipovich Ridge | collected 2010 | reverse complement strand
ATCGTTTCTCCGACTTCAGCTCCCATGAAACGTTTAAAAGATGAGGCCAGGGAGGGCGGCCGTCTGGTCGACGCCACCCAGGGGCGAAAGACCAGGTCGATCATCATCACCGATAGTAAACATGTAATACTTTCGGCGGTCCAGGCGGACACCATGGCTCAGCGATTCAACGATAGTGGATCTCAAAAGGATTAATGGAAGGTCATGCCCCGGCTATTTGTTCTATCGGCACCATCCGGCGCGGGAAAAACCACCCTCTGCCGGCGCCTGGTCAAGTCTGTTCCTGAATTATCATACTCCGTGTCTTATACAACGCGTCCTCCCCGGGCAGGTGAGGTTGATGGGGTGGATTATTCTTTTGTCAGCCGCGGCCATTTCGAGAGCATGGCTGAGGCGGGGGAGTTTCTGGAATGGGCCGAGGTGTTCGGTTGTTTTTATGGCACAGGCGGTAAAAGAGTAATCGAGAAACTGGATTCCGGATTAAATGTGATTGTGGATATAGACATTGCTGGAGCCCGGCAGATAAAAACGAGTTTTCCGCAGGCGGTATTTATCTTTATTTTACCGCCAACATTTCAAGAGTTAATCCACCGGCTCGAGTCCCGCGGCACGGAAGGTATTGTGGAAATGCGGGAGAGGCTCGACGAGGCTAAGGTGGAGATAGAGGCCGGGAAGATGTATGATTATCTGATCATAAACGATTCTGTCGACAGGGCGGTAAGTGATCTTGAGAGTTTGATCACAACCGAAAGACTTAGAATGCCCGATGGCGGCGACCGCTTCTGGACGGATTTTTTCAAAGAAATCTGATGAACAAGATGCATACAGGATTGGCCGGGACCGAGCAGGGGAGTTTTTCTTATCCAGACCACGCATGGTTCAATCTAATCTTTTATATAATTATACCGCACCGGAACTCTTAAAAATATGTCCGACGTAATTGGAGGAGTAAATCCCGTACTTGAGGCCTTGAAGGCCAGAGGCGGTTCGGTCGAGAAAATCTTTCTGGCGTCCGGCCGTTCGGGTTCAGCCTTAAGGAAAATACTCGAACCGGCCCGAAGGGCGGGGGTGAAGGTTGAACGGGTGGACCGGAAGCGCCTTGACCAGATTTTTGGGAACCCGAACCATCAAGGAGTAGTGGCCCTGGCAGGGACCTTCAAATATTCGACCGTCGATGAGGTCTTGGGCGGTGTAAAGGGTGAGAGCGCTCTGATCCTGATACTGGACGGAATCCAAGACCCCATGAACCTGGGTTCATTGTTGAGATCGGCGGAATCAGCCGGAGCGGCAGGTGTGATTCTGCCCAGAGATAGGGCCGCGCCGGTAACAAGCACCGTGCTTAAAGCCTCGGCCGGAGCCGCTGAATATATTCCCGTTGTTCAGGTTACCAATCTGGTGCGAACTATAGAGCGGCTCAGGAAAGCCGGCTTCTGGATTTTCGGCGCTCAACAGAATGCGGAAGACAGTTTATTTGAGACCGATTTGCGATTGAAGTTGGGCTTGGTGATTGGCGGTGAGGGAAAGGGAATCAGACGGCTGGTGAAAGAAGCGTGCGACACCCTGGTCTCTATTCCCCTGAAAGGTCAGGTGGCCTCGCTCAACGCGTCCGTGTCCGGGGCGATAGCCATGTTCGAGTACGTGCGTCAGTCCGGAAGGCACCGGAACCGCCCCTAAATCAAAGGAACATAGCCATCAATCGGCAGTGATTATATCCGGTTTTTTACTGCAGCCTGTCCAGCAGCATCCCGAAAAACCGCTCTGAGTCTATATCCAGGCCAACATGAGCGTTGGGTGTTCCAGAGATTGTAGGTCTGGCGTCGCAAACGGTTCTTCCTCGGGTGAATTCTCCTTTCGTCTCAATATCAACGCGCATGAGTTTAGCGGAGATAAGTGACGGGTCGCAGACCGCGGCTACGGCGCAGGCGTCGTGCATGGCCCCTCCCCGCGAGTAACCCAGCGCTGTCAGCGAGTCCAGGTAAAAAGTCAGCAGACCGGTGAATACGTCGGTTACCGGCGTTCCTTTCTCTTTAATGATTGCTACATGTTCTCTGGTCAATATGGCTTTGTGCGTGACATCCAGTCCGACCATAAGAATTGGTATCCCCGCGTCGAAGACTATTCGGGCGGCTTCGGGATCGACGAAAATATTGAATTCCGCCGACGGTGATATGTTTCCCATGCCGATTGCTCCTCCCATGAGGACTATCCTCGAAATTTTATTCTTTAGCTCTGGCTCGCGCAAGAGGGCCATGGCCACATTGGTCAATGGGCCGATGGGAATGAGAGTAATGCCGCCATCGGAAGCCATGAAAGTTTCAATCAGGAATTCGACGGCGTGTCCGGGGGTAAAATCCAGATCTGTTTCCGGTAGATCCGCCCCATCCAGTCCGGTCTTTCCATGAACAGTGGCCGCCGTGATCAGATTCCCGAAAATAGGACGATCCATACCTTTTACCACAGGCACGTTCCTGATCCCGGCCAGTCCACAGATTCTTAACGCGTTCTGTGATGTGTTGTTCAAGTCAGCGTTTCCGGCCACACAGGTTATGCCCATCAGTTCCAGTTCAGGCGATCGAGCGGCTAGAACAATGGCCACCGCGTCGTCCTGGCCCGGATCACAATCAATTATTACTTTTTTCGGCTCCAATTCCTAACTCCTCCACTTGAACCCGCGTCATAATGCGGCAGGATAGAATGACCTGATGTGTACCATCACCAGCTTCGAAGTTCTATAATTATACACAACGCATTAATATTTGCATATATGATTATCCTAACTAACTGATAATTCAACTAAATCCGCGTATTACGCGGATAATCCTTACGATTGCGCTCAAGCGCAATCTGTTTAACGATTTTTTTCTGCAATCCTATAGACGTTGTCTATAATTCAGGCACATTTTCAGCAGTTTGAATGGCGCTGAATATAATAATGTTTGATTTGACGGGAAATTGAGGGTTGTCCTGGAGAATTCTATGTTCTTGAGGAAGCAGCCTTTAGGTCTTGAAGACCCGGGATAACCATCAGGCCCTTGCTCCGAATATGGCGGTACCGACACGGATAATGGTCGCGCCTTCTTCAATGGCAACCTCAAAATCACCAGTCATACCCATGGAAAGATCGATCAGAGGAGGACCGATTTTTTCCTTCAGTTCCCTCAGAGCCTTGAAATATGGCCGGGCTAAATCGGGACTCTCGGAAAGCGGGGGCACGGTCATCAACCCCCTTGTTTCCAGATGGGGAAATTCCAGCACTTCGTGAATAAATTCTTCGGCCTGATCTTTACTTACACCTGATTTGGATTTTTCTCCTGAAATATTGATCTGAACGAGAATAGGTATCCCTCGGCCGGCGGATCCAGCCCTTTTATTCAACTCGCGGGCCAGTTTAATATTATCGACGGAGTGAATCAGGTCAAAGAGCCTGACAGCGTACTTGGCCTTATTAGTTTGGAGATGACCGATGAAATGCCACACGGCCGAAGAGTTTACCTCGTTAATTTTGGCCTGGGCTTCCTGGATGTAATTTTCTCCAAACACGGTCAGACCCGCGGAAAGACCTGCCCGGACGGTATCCGCGGAAAGAGTTTTGGTAACGGCCACAAGTGAAACTTCGGAAGGATCCCGCCCAGCCTTACGGCATGCCTCATTGATTCTAGACATCAGCCGCGCCAGACGGTCGGTTATATCCGGCACTTTAGGAGACCTCGGCGGTGTGATTAAAAATAGGCGGAAAGGTCAAGTTTTAGTTCCTTGGGATCCAGGACGTCGATAATGTTTCGATCCAGGTATTTACTGTCCTGAAGATCGAGGAAATCTTTATCGATCACCCGTTGGCCAAACCGGTTGAAAATAGGCCTGATAACCGGCCGAAGGAGCATGCCGCGATTGACGCTTGAGACAACTCCGATCTCGCCGCTGTTTAATTGGATCAGGGTTCCAGCCGGGTAAATGCCGAGACACTGCACAAATCGTTCGATCCATTGCCGGTTGAATTGTTTATCCCGCAGAGTAAAAATTATTTTCAGGGCTTCGTGAGGCAGCAGGCCTTTATGATAAATCCGGTCACTGGACAGGGCGTCGTAGACGTCTGAAAGGCCGGTAATGGTCATCATGCTGCTAAGCTCATCGCCGGAGAGGCCGTCCGGATAGCCGCTGCCGTCTATTCGCTCGTGATGATGCCTGGTCATGTCGATCGTTTGAGGTGGTACTTCTTGCTGCTTTTCAAGTAAACGGGCGCCGATGACAGGATGGTGTTTGATGGTATTGTATTCCTCGTCAGTCAGCCGTCCTTTTTTATTTAGAATGCTTAAGGGGACACCTGTTTTTCCAAGGTCATGGAGCATTGCTCCCATACCAAGACTAAGAATATCCGCCCTATTTAGTTTCAAGTGGAAGCCCATTCCGATGGCCAGGACAGCCACGTTTAAGGAATGGGTGAAAATGTATTCGTCGTAGGATTTCAATTTGAGGATAGCCAGGGCCGCGTCGCGGTTTCGAAAAGCGCTGTCGATCAGTTCTTCGATATTCTCCCTGACCTTGGCCACGTTCACCTGACGGCCCGCGCGAGCAGCGATGGTAAACTCACGCGCGGTTTCCAAGGCCGTGAAATAGACTTCCCTGGCCCGAGGTATCTCATCTTCGATTGGAATCAGCTCAAGCGGTTGTTTAAACAGTTCGGCCGGTTTACTTTCAACGTCCGGTAATTCTTCCATGGTTTCACGGCCGTCTTCCGGGATTTCCTCGACGGCCTCGGCCCGTGGTTTCCGGCTCCGGTTCCGGTTTAAATCAACTGTAACTTCTCTGATACCGTATCGTTTAAGCTGTTTGATATCACTTTCAGAGGTGATCAATTTACTTTTTTTAGGCCAAGGGTGTCCGATCCACCTTCGCCCCACGTCATGCACGAACATTCCGACATTCAGGTCGTTCGTTCGAACCTTGACAAGTTCTACATTCTCGTCGTTCACGTCATTACCTGCCGCAACTTAAGATTTTCAAGGTATGCTTCTACCTTTTTATACGCCGGATTAAGAAGGTCGGCGAAATTTAATCCCAATTGATATTCTGGACCTTCTTTAGAGCAGCTTTTTACCTCGGTCTCTAAATTTTCGGCCTCTCCATGTTCGGGCAAATTGATGGTTAGAAACAGCATCGTTTCCGGTTCGAAAGCCTCTGGAGAACTCGCCAAACAACCTCCTCGGGAGATATTGATGACGTCACAGACAAGGGATTTATCGTCCGAGCTTTCTTCACTTCGCGTCACTGACAGAGTTCCCGCAATTGATACGGGGTACCGGTCTTCTTTTCTCAAGTTTGAGGATTCTACTGATCGAGGGAATTCGAGAAAAACCAAGGAATAAGGCCGGTTGGATACACCGATGACCTCTGTTTTAAAACCGCATGCCAGACCGTTCTCAATATACCTGACCATACAGACCATGCCTTCATCCAGCCGCAACGGCCGATTGCCCTGAACGGGATGGTCGATGATAATATACTGCTCTTGTTTATGTCCTATTATGAAGGAATAATATCTTCGTTTAAATAGCGAGGGAAATTCAATGATTAGTCTCGCGCCAGGGGTAAAGCTTATTTTTTTCTCCATTTTAAAACCCGATTCCCTTCAACATAATAAGGCGTTACGTTAAAACTCAATTTCAAAACGTAGAAATAATTTATAATAAAGATAGCAAAAACAAAGATTAGGTTCAAGGTCTTTCATTCTCTTTAGACCAAAGCGATAATTATTTAGTGCCTGTCCGGAAATGGTTATTTTCTCCAATCTTATCAAAGAAACCGAAGATTTCTTTCTCAGGTATACTCACTTGACCTTCGGTCATATGAGTTAGTCACCCTCAAATTATGAGCTGCCACTTCGGCTTCGCCTGCAGTGACTTTAGTCCTCGAAATACATACAGTATGCCTGCAGGTTAAATTCTCGTATTCCTCGATCTTGAAAAAAAATACAGGCATTTCTTTACCTTCGGAAAAAAATTACATCATTTCTGGACAGACACTATTTAAGAGATATCAAATAATCAGTTCATACCGTTTCATCAGTTCGATTATCTCAGCCAGGGGCAGACCAACTACATTAGTGTATGAACCGTTAACACGCGTGACCAGAGTGGCCCCAAGGTCCTGAATAGCGTATGCCCCGGCTTTTCCCAGGGATTCACCCGAATCAACATAGTCTTCGATCTCACGGTTCGTCAAGGTCCTGAATTCCACTTCTGTGCTTGAAATACCTCGCTCACATTCTCCCAGATCCCTGTTGATGAGATAATACCCGGTCAAGACTTCATGGCGGCGGCCGGACAATGCCCTGATCATTTCGACCGCCTCCTTTTTATGCCGGGGCTTTCCCATCGCGTTGTTACCTAAGGTAACAATAGTGTCGGCGGCCAGGATCCAGGCCCCGCGATTTTTATCGGCCTGCCACTCGGCTTTGTCTTTGGCCAAACGGAGAACATAGTCCCGGGGAGCCTCACCAGCGATAAGTGATTCATCCACACAGCTGGGCAATACCTCAAAACTCAAACCGGTCAAGGCCAGAAGCTCTTTCCGCCTGGGCGAAGCTGAGGCCAGAATCAGGGGCGCGCGGTTCATTAGTCCTTCTCCCCGGCAACAGGCAGCGCGAACAGACTGCGGGCATTTTCAGTGGTGGCCGAGGCGATCTCCTCAACAGACTGCTTCCTGACCCGGGCCAGCTCGAGCGCGGTATGGCTTACATAACCGGGTTCGTTTCGCCGGCCCCGTTTGGGAACCGGCGTCAGGAACGGGCAGTCGGTTTCTATGAGAAGCGAGTCAAGGGGAAGTTTGGCGGCTACCCGCCGAAGGGAATCGAATTTAGGAAACGTGATCCAACCCGGCAGGGAGATATGAAATCCGAGGTCCAGGTAACGGCGGGCCAGGTCATAATCACCTGAAAAACAATGGATTACACCGCCGTTTATCCTGTCCTTAGCAGCTGAAAGATGGGCGAATGTTTTTTCATGCGCCTCCCGGTCATGAATGATCAAAGGCAGTCCCAGTTCGGTCCCAAGATTTATCAAATCGTCGAAACTTTTCTCCTGGATATGGTGAGGTGAATAATTTCTATAGAAGTCCAGCCCGATTTCCCCAAAACCTACTATCTTGTGAGAATTAGCCAGCTCGCGCAGACTATCTAGTTTTTCATTGGTCAGGTTTCGGGTGTCGTGTGGATGGTATCCGATGGTGGCTGATACAAAATCGTATTTTTCAGACAAAGCGATTGCCTGAATTGAACTGTCAACATCCGTGCCGATAGTGATGATGTGCGTAAGCCCGGCTTCCCGCGCACGGTTCAAAACCTCGCTTCTGTCGGGATTGAACTGTTTCGAGTCCAGGTGGGCATGACTGTCAATAAGTTCCAATCTTCCTGCTCCTTGGCGTGTTTTTCATCGGGTAATTATATCTGCTGACGAATGGTAAAGCAAGGTCAAGATGGATCGAATCATATAGGCTTAAAAATTGATCAATCACCCGGAAAAGCCTTATTGTTACCGATCCTAGTTGATAAGAAAAATGACTTGCCTTATAATTCATCCATGACCGAAGCGGAATTAAAATACCTGCGGGATCGCCTGGATCGGGAAGAAACCAAGTTACTCTCACCCCGTGCCTGTCTGAGCCGCGACGCGATCAGGCGTAAAGATGACGGCAAGGCGGAGGAGGATCATCGCCAGAACTTTGCCATTGACGTTGACCGGATTCTTCATTCGCTGGTTTACACCAGATACATAGACAAGACCCAGGTGTTTTATCTGATCAAGCACGACCACGTATCGCACCGTGTGCTCCATGTTCAGCTGGTATCACGTATAGCCCGGACTATCGGTCGGCATTTGAACCTCAACAATGATTTAATAGAGGCCATTTCCCTAGGCCATGATCTGGGCCACCCGCCGTTCGGCCACGATGGAGAAGCCTACCTTTCTGAAATTTGTCAGATCAACGATATCGGCCATTTTGTTCACGCGGTCCAGAGTGTTGAGGTTTTGGAATGGATCGAGCGCAAGGGAAGGGGACTAAACCTGAGCCTTCAGGTTCTGGATGGAATACTCGGTCACGACGGTGAGGTCGATATCGGTTCCCTGCGGCCCAAGCCGGAAATGTCATTTTCCGGCCTCGATGAAGGTGTTAAAGAGAAAATCAAAGACCCGGAATTGAACCTGGTGCCCATGACCCATGAGGGCTGCGTGGTCAGGCTGGCCGACACAATCAGCTACGTTGGCCGCGATATTGAGGACGCCATCAGACTGGGATTGATCGGGCGGTCCGATTTGCCTGAGGAAGCCGTCGAGATTCTCGGGAACACCAACGGTAAAATCGTATATTCCCTGGTAACGGATTTGATCAGATCCAGCCTGAATAAGGACTTTGTGGCCTTTAGCCCCGAGAAGGCCTCGGCCTTGGCCAATCTGAAAAATTTTAACCGTGAGTGGATCTACTTCAACGAAGGAGCGAAGACGGAGAGGGAAAAAATCAGGAGCCTGTTTCATAAAGTTTTTGAAACCCTCTTGAATGACTTTAAGGCCGGGCGGGAGGAAAGCCCGGTTTTTTCAGAATTTGTAAAGAACATGGACCAGAGGTATTTGAAAAGTCGGGACGCGGCAATAATTGTACGTGATTTTATGGCCGGAATGACTGACCAATACTTCCTCGGCATGAGCCGGGAGATGCTGCTGCCCAGCTACCGGGACACCCGCTTCGAGCATCAATAATCTTCTTAACGTAAACTGGAAATAGAAATCGGTATTTTAGGGGGTTGTACGAATAAGTCCTGCTGGAGAAAGAGTTGGTTCCAAACAGGTTGAGCGTCTGCACGGCTAGGTAGGGGTTGTAGAGATTACATTCGTCATTCCGGCTAGAGCGTTTTCCAAATTGCTTGCGGAGCAAGCAATCTTCTGTTAATGCGTTTGTGAAAACAAATGCTCCATAGGAAAATGCTCTAACCCTGGCCACAATCTTACCTAGTATCTGTCCAGAAATGATGATAATTTTTTTCCGAAGGAAAATAAATGTCCGTAATTTTTTTCGTCCAACAAAGAGATTGGGGAAAATAACCATTTCCGGACGGGCACTAGGTAACATTGGTATCCTATTTCCAAAGCTACTCCTTTAACCGCCGCCGTGGGCGGAGGGTGCGGAAAGCGCGCCGCAATCCGCACGTGATCCGCGTGCGGCCGCTTCGATACGCACAAAGCTAGCCCAATTTCCAACGCATACCCCGAATTTTCGATCGGCTAAAAAATTTTATTAATAAATTAAAAAAAGAGTTCGAAAAAAAAATTAAAAAGAACTGGGTGCGATTTATCCTGTTTTTACTCCCCCTTTACCCCTGTTCCATCCACAAATTATCCCCTTTCACCCTGTTGACAGCGCCATTACTCTCGTACTAACCTGCTTTCAACCCCGCCCATGGCGGGTGAGATAAAGGAGGTGCTTTAGATATGGGGAACCTATTTTTTCTATGAGCAGATAGCCAAATATTGCTGTGGCCTAGGATGCTATCTCCGCCGGAGGCGGGATAGCATTTATAGGTCTGTGCGTTTTCATAAAAAACGCTCTAGCCACCCGCCCACGGCGGCGGGCACACGCGGGAATCCTTAGCTGATTAATTGACTCGCGGATTGGGATCAGATACTATGAAGGGTGTACCATCGAACAATGAAATTGCTGACGCGCTACAAGCCGGAATAAGCCCGGCTGTAAAATCAAGCGGCTTTCACACCGAACGAACCGTGCTTAAATGCTCCGCACGAGGTACTGTTCATGCCCGAGATCACCATCCGCCCATCAGGTCCCTCCTCCGAGCTTCATGAAAGCCTTAAAAACTGCTCACTGGTCGGAGAAAGCAAAAATATAAGCCTGTACGACCGGGTCTGGGAGATCAAAGAGGCTGCCAAAGATTTATTGGATGGATACGATAAAAACGGGTTCGACCATTCCCAGCGGCTGGAAGAGTACCTTGATGACCTGACGGCGGGATTGAGAGAGAAAAATATGCTCAGCCCGGCTGAAATCTTTGTTCTGCTCTGCGCGGTATACATGCACGACCTGGGTTACTTGCTGGATGGTGAATTGGAGGTGAGGGACCATCCCCAACGAAGCCGTGAGTACATCCTCAACGATCCGGCTAAATATCTCCTCGGTGATTTTCCGGTGTTAGGAGGAGACACGCCGCGCGCGGCCGAAGCCGTGGCCATCGTGGCTGAAGGGCATTCAGAGGAACAATTCCTCGGCCTTAATACGGTCGAGAATAATTTCCCTGATTCGGGTTTGGGAAATGAACCCCTTAACCTCCGGACACTCGCGGCTCTGTTAAGGCTGGCGGATGAGGCCGACGATCCGTACATCAGGCCCAAGGCCGGGACCGGTTCGTCCATACGGAACTCTACCCCATTGGTGAGCATCGGCACGGAGACCATCAGGTGGCACTGGAAGCATTCCGATACGGCCGAGCCGGATGAGTTCGTGGCACATCTTGATGAGAAACAAACGGTCCTGGTCACTTCCATTGACTATATGCGGGATATCGAGGCTGGCAACTGGTACCTGGTGCTCG
>SDBS01007481.1_pt1 | contig 10594 bp, 6 predicted proteins | sample 2277091 | NCBI WGS metagenome assembly SDBS01 (sample SAMN10404972, study PRJNA504765) | marine sediment metagenome | isolation source: marine sediment core GS10_PC15, 163 cmbsf | place: Arctic Ocean: Southern Knipovich Ridge | collected 2010 | reverse complement strand
TGCCCTTCTGTGCACGTACTGGTCGTGCCATCTGGCGCTATCTGGCTACTCGTACCGAGGATACTGCCGGGGATTATTTGTTTCTCACAGGTAATGAAACCCCCTTCGACCGCCACGATCTTCACAAAACTCTCTGGCGCATCGGACAGCGTGCCGGCGTACAGGGCGTCAACGTCCACCGTTTCCGACACACCTTTGCAATCAATTATTTGCGCAACGGTGGAGATCCTTATTCACTCCAAATACTATTGGGACATTCCACAATGGAAATGGTCAAACGCTACCTCTCAATCGTCCAGGCTGATCTGGACAAGAATCACAAACTTGCCTCTCCCGTCGACAACTGGCGGTTGTAGTTCAAAAACTTCTAACATCAAAGCCCGCTAAAAACGGGCTTTTCTAATGTTATGGGAGAGGTTTAAATCGCTAAATAGATTATTGCTTTATTCTTTTTCGTTTTCTATTTAATTGTTAGATTGCCGTTGTTGTGAGAGATCTCAAACTCTCCAAAGACTCCCTGTCGCTGTAATGCCCAGGCAGTGTTTCTGATTCTTGCAGGGAACCAGGATGCATTTTTTTGGTTCCAATCAGCCCAGAATGCATCGGGAGGTTTATGGCTGATCTGGACACGAACCGTGTCATTAAATCCTCCAGGTTTGAGCTTAACTTCTATTGGAAGTCCAGTCGCTAAATTTGCCTTATTATTACTGATTGCCTTTTCTATCTCATTTACAAATTGTCCACGAATTGGAAATTTAATCCACATTCCCAACCTCCCAAGGATATTCATCGATCAGATTTTTAATGACTGCCAATGATTAATCGATACGATAAAGATATCACAATTATCTTAGATGAATGTGAATTTGAGATAATACTTCAGAGAATCTTACCTGACTGTCAAGCAGCGAGAGCAATAGGCGATCCGAATATCCTTTGAAATCCAGATTAACATCACATCGAAAACTCATAAAAAATTTTATGGATTGGATTGCAGTGAAGTATTTGCTTTCTACGATGAAAGCCCATTTCGAACAAATTGGATTAGGGATGTTAGTTTATTCAAGGATGTGATAAGTTCACAACTTGATAGAGAGCTAAAAGCTGGTATTCGGAATGAGATTTGGACCACTTTAGGTTTCTGTCTGGATATTAATGAGCTGGGTGAAAACCCTGAGCAGTATGCAAGATTAACAGGATATTTAATACAGGCAGCTTACGTCCCTGCATCAATAGCATACCAATACTCAAGAAATTAGTCATTCACCTTAATAGAAAAGTCCGGTCCTCCGGGCTTGTTTTGATTCTATCCGCTTGACTCCTCCTTTCTCCTCCTCTACAATGTATGCACATAGCATATTCATATCGGGCGGCGGCGATGGACTTTCGAAAACTCTTTACTCCCCTCTTCATTATCAGCTTGATCGTGCTGATAGTCATAGTGATAAGTTTAATAGTTTATACGGATTGGTTCGATAACCCACTAAAAATCCTCGCCTTGATAGGCATCGCCATTGCTGCTGTAACAAAGGTCGCCAGCGATCTTACAAAATTTTTATTGAACTGGCGTGAGCTTTCGAAACAGAATGGACTCGATGCATCGCATCCATCTTCAACCCCAACTTTTTCTGTTACTGATGAGCGTAGCTTAGCTATTGGAGAGACATCAGAGGGGACAATAATCGATACTAGAGATAAACTCACAATCCACGGCGACCAGATCACCGTCGAAAAATTTCTGGGTGATAAAGGACTCAAACTTAAACATTTCCACACCGACAGCGTCTCGGGCGATAAATTAGTAGCCCAAACAATCATCATCCAGAAAGAAGGCAAAGAAACCCGTGTTCCCCTCCAGCTCCCACCTCGCCCAGAGCATGGACTTCGTGGCCGCGAAACCGAACTCCAAATACTCCTCGATGACCTCCAGCCCGGAAAAATCGTCACCCTCTGCGGACCTGGCGGAATCGGTAAGACCGCACTTGCCTCCGAAGCTATCTGGCATCTGACGGATAACGGGGCCAAACCTCCCGATCTCTTCCCAGACGGTGTTTTATTCCACAGTTTCTATAATCAACCTGAGGCTAATCTCGCACTTGAGCAAATTGCTCTCACTTTCGATGAAGATCCTCGACCCACACCCGAGGCCGCTGCTCGACGTGTTCTTTCGAACCGCTGTACCCTGATTATCCTTGATGGTGCTGAAGCGGCTGATAACTTGGATAAATTGGTCGATATTCGCAGCCGCAATACTGTCTTGATCACCAGCAGTAACAGCGCTCACCTCATCGATATTGGCCAAGAGCTCTCTCCTCTTGATTTAGAATCCGCCATAACCTTACTAAAAGATTGGGGGGATGATCAGGTTACTAGTGATGACCACGCGCACAGAATATGTACCTTAGTCGATGGATTGCCATTGGCTGTACGCCTAGCTGGTCGTTTTTTAGCAGTCCATAAAGACGACATTGCAGAATATGCCTCTTGGTTGGAAAAGTCTCCCTTGGCAGCCTTGGACCACGGTAAACGCCGCCTTGAAAGCGTTCCAATTCTTCTGGAAAGAAACCTCGAGTACGTAAGCGAAGGCGCCAGAGAAACTCTTGCCGTTATTGGTCACCTGGGTTTTGCTCCGTTTGACCGCAATTTAATCTATTCAACTTTTGACGTAGAGCCACAGCTTATTTCAGGATGGTTAAATGAGCTGTTGCAATTTGGATTACTCTTGCGCGATGGGGAGTTTTATCAGGTTTCCCATGTCCTCATCCGAGTATATGCTCGGGAAAGATTGCATCCTCCTGAAACCTCCCTAACAAAGCTGTCCCAAGCGCTGATGGATATTATGGACACGATCGATGTTGACCGTTATCCCATGAAATGTATCCCTTTCCACCCTCATTTGCGTGTCTTAGCACAGGAATTCGTAACTAGCGACAAGAAGATCGCAGCGCTCCTCTGGAGTAGTTTGGGCTACTCACTGAATATCCTTGCTTTTTACGCAACTGCAAAAGAATCTTACGTTCAAGCCCTGGCGATCCGGAAGGAAGTGCAGGGAGAGAAGCACCCCGACACCGCAAGCAGCCTGAACAACCTGGGAGCCTTGCTGTCCAACATGGGAGATTATTCTGCCGCCCAGCCCTACTTCGAACAAGCCCTGGCGATCAAACAGGAAGTACTGGGAGAGAAGCACCCCGATACCGCTAGCAGCCTGAACAACCTTGGAGTCTTGCTGGACAGCATGGGAGATTATTCCGCAGCCCGGCCCTACTACGATCAGGCCCTGGCGATCCGTAAGGAAGTGCTGGGAGAGATGCACCCAGACACCGCAAACAGCCTGAACAGCCTGGGAGCCTTGCTGAACAGCATGGGAGATTATTCCGCCGCCCAGCCCTACTTCGAACAAGCCCTGGCGATCCGGAAGGAAGTGCTGGGAGAGAAGCACCCAGACACCGCAAGCAGCCTGAACAACCTGGGAGCCTTGCTGGACAGCATGGGAGATTATTCCGCCGCCCGGTCCTACTACGATCAGGCCCTGGCGATCCGGAAGGAAGTGCTGGGAGAGAAGCACCCAGACACCGCAAACAGCCTGAACAACCTGGGAGCCTTGCTGGACAGCATGGGAGATTATTCCGCCGCCCAGCCCTACTTCGAACAAGCCCTGGCGATTTTTGAGGAATGTTTACCTTCAGATCATCCAAACATCCAGAGCGTCCGCGATAACCTCAAATCCCTCGAAGACCAATCCTGATCACTTTCCATCAACTCCAACCTTAATCAACAATCTTCAGTCCTCAATAACATCTCCTCCCAACAGTCACAACTTTATTAACCCCAAAATCCTCTCTCTCCCTAGCAAAATTGAACGGATTAATTTTTATACATATCGCGCATCCGCATCCTCCACCGAAACCAGTCATAATACCGACACACCATCGCCATTAACTACATTCGCAACGGCGACGACCTCTACAATCTGCAGATCATGCTCGTCCACTCCACAATGCAAATGGTCAAACGCTACCTCTCAATCATCCAGGCTGATCTTGACAAGAGTCACAAACTTGCCTCTCCTGTCGATAACTGGCGCCTGTGAAGAATAATTCAGCAGGTAGTAACTTAAAAAAAGCCCGGATGAACCGGGCTTTTTTGAGTCCTTTCCTATCAATTCCAATATATAATAAGTGTATTAATCAAGCAAGTTATTAAATTGGGGATCAAAGATGAAACCTCGCACAATTCTTGGTCTAACCTTATTACTGATTGCAGCTTTCTCTTTTTTCGCTTACCTAGTCAGTTTAATAATCCCGAGTACATTTCCCGAGCAAGTCAACAACCAAATATATCTTATAGTCGCAATTATCGTTGGAGCAGCTGCCTTCCTGGCAGCATTGAATGATATAACTGAGCTGATTTCAAAACTCACAGCACGCAGCTCGTTGGATAAAAATTCACCTCCTTCTCCTATCCAAACTCCACCCAAGGTCCAGATCGGTGATATCTACAACCTAGATAGCAGTGAAATAAACATTGCCGGTGGCAACATCATCCACGGGAACCATATCGAAGGCGATAAAGTCTTCGGTGATCAATATATAGCCCATACAATCATTGTCCATCAAGAAATTAAAGAAACTCGTGTCCCCCTTGATATCCCCCCTCATCCAGAGTATGGACTACGTGGACGTGATATTGAACTCCAAAATCTTCTTGAGAACCTCCAGCCCGGAAGAATTATTACCCTCTGCGGACCTGGCGGCATCGGTAAGACTGCCCTTGCAGGCGAAGCCATCTGGCGTTTGACGGAGAACGGAACTAAACCTCCTAAGCTCTTCCCTGAAGGTGTTCTTTTCCATTCTTTCTACAACCAGCCCTCTGCCGAAATTGCTCTCGAATCAATTGCACGAGCTTTTGGGGTAGATCCTCGACCCACACCCTTAATTGCTACCCAGATCGCACTTTCCAATCGGTGTGCACTTATCGTCCTTGATGGTACAGAGGCGGCTGACGATTTACAGGACGTTCTCAATGTTCGAGGGAGGTGTGGTGTATTAATCACAACACGTGATCGTGGGGATATTGAATCACACGTAATCGATCTTTTGCCGTTGGAAAAGGAGCCGGCTGTTGAACTTTTGATTGATTTGGGGAAAGAATTAATTTCAGATAAATCTTCAGCAATGGATATATGTGATCTTATTGGTCGACTACCTCTCGCAATTTATTTAGCTGGAAGTTTTATGTATACCAATCAGGTATCTTCTAATAATTACCTGGATTGGCTAAAACAAACACCTTTGGCTGCCCTTGATCACGGCGATCGGAGAATGCAGAGTATTCCAGTTTTGATGGAAAAATGCTTGTTAGAAGTAAGTCAGGAAGCTCGTGATGCATTGGCAATTATTGGTATTCTAGCTCTTTCTCCTTTTGATAGTGATCACATTGTATATTCTCTTGGAGTTTCACAGAATCGTGCCGAAAGGATTATTGGGGAATTGATTCGTTTTGGATTCTTACTAAAAATTAACTCACCATATCAATTGACACATTCTCTAATCCATACATATATTCGAAAGAATTTAATACCTTCCAAAAAATCCTTTAGAAATATTGGTTTATATTTTATCAATTTTATAAATGCTCAAATGAAAATGGATGATACTGATTATCATGCTTTGGATTTTGCTCGTCCTCATATTCTCTCAGTTATGGAAATTCTTCTTCAAGCCCAAGAATTTGGGATCGTTTACAAACTTTCAGAGAGCATGCAAGAATATCTCATTATTCAAGGTTATTCAGTTGAACGTTTACAAGTATCTAATTTTGGTTTATATGCAGCCCGTGGAATAGGAAATAAAATTTATGAAGGTATTTGTTTGAATAATATTGGTTTGGCTTATGATTCAATCGGTGAATATAATCAAGCTATTAATTATTTCGAGAAAGCGTTGGTTGTCGCCAGGAGTACAAATGATCTAAATAAAATTGGGGTTTATTTAGGAAATATTGGAAACACGTTATCTTCAAAGAGCGATTTTTCTGATGCCGCTAAGAATTTACAAGAAGCCTTAACACTAGTAAGGAATGCAGGTGATCGAGAAAATGAAAGTTCAATCTTAGGTAATTTGGGTGTAGTTTTCTTAGAGATGGGAAAATATAATGAATCAATCGATTATTTCAATCAAGCTTTGACTATTTCGAGAGAGTTAAACAATCGTCGAATAGAATGTACCCAGCTATCTAATATCGGTTTAGTTCATTTCCATCAAGGTCAATATGAAGTATCAATTGAATATCATCAACAGGCATTGGATATTGCTGAGGATATCGGTGATCTACTGAACCAATCAATAAATTTAGGAAATCTTGGAAATATTTTCAATCTACGCGGATTATATGTAGAAGCAATCGAATTTTACGAACAAGATCTAGAGATTTCTAGAAAAATAAATAATCGTCGTGGAGAGGCAAATTGTTTAAGCAATATTGGGAGTGTTTACCTTCAAAAAAGGGAATTTGAACAAGCCGTTAATTATTTTAAACAAGCTCTTGAAATATCTAAATCTATTGGAAATAAAATTGGGGAGGTTCGTATTCTAACGAATATTGGCCTTTATTACTCAAATCTGGAAGATTACGATCAAGCTCTGGATTATTATCATCAGAGTTTATCAATATCAGAATTAATTGGCTATGACCCTTCTAAGGCCATTAATTATGGAAATATTGGTGAAGTATATCTATATAGGGGTGAATATGAAAAGGCTATTTATTATATCAATAAATCCCTATCCACTTCGAAGGAATTAGGTAATCGCCTTTCTGAAGCAAAGCAATTGGGAAATCTTGGAATTGCGTTATTAAAAATGAACGATTTGCAAAAATCTCAAGAATGCTTTTCGGAAGCATTTAGTATTTTCGAAAAGCTTCTCCCTTCTAACCATCCAGATATAATAAAAACTCGTGCGTTCCTTCTAGAATTAGATAAGCAATTAAAAGATTAATTTGTGATTATGTTTTATTATTAGATTACTTTTTTTTACTTCTTAAATAATAGCAAATTTTTTCATACATTTTTTTTACTTACACTTAAATCACCCCATTGATGAATACAAAAAATCCCTCGTTCGATGGCTTTTTCATATTCTCGAATATAATCTATATCGTTATCATAGCCAAAAATACACATCATCAAAATGATTAAATGAAATTTTCAACTCAATTATATCTTGACACATAACATTCGTTCTTTCTATAATCTCAACAAACAATCCAAAAGGAGCACCTCCCCATACCCACCGCATACCTCCAGCGCAAAGTTCATCTCTTCCGACACCCTTTCGCCATCAACTACCTGCGAAATGGCGGCGATCCTTACACCCTCCAGATCATGCTCGGTCACTCCACAATGGATATGGTCAAACGTTATCTCTCGATCGCCCAGGCTGATCTTGACAAGAGTCACAAACTTGCCTCTCCCGTGGATAATTGGCGCTTATAGTGGAGTTTGACATCGTCATTATGGTGATGTCAAACTCCCAAGCAATCAATTCGTGATTGCAGCTTCTCCTGTTGATAATTGGCGCTTATCGGCATGTGAGCGTGTATAATAGACCATTATATTACCTATTAGATCTCCCCGATTAAAGAGGTTCATTGTGGTTGAGAAAAAATTTTCCCCAGAAGAATACGCATTGTTTTTTGGTAAGGTGGAAACCATCCTTCGGACAAATCTTCCGCTTGGACTGAGTAAATTTTCTACTTCCGAGAAAGAAAGGAACTTTATCAGAATCTCTTGGCCTACGCTCTCAAATATAATCTTTGAAATCCAGGTTAACATCACATCGAAAACTCATAAAGATTTTTATGGGTCGGATTGCAGTGAAGTATTTGCTTTCTATGATAAAAGCCCATTTCGAACAAATTGGATTAGGCAAGTTAGTTTTTTCAAGGATGAGATTAGTTCACAACTTGATAGAGAGCTAAAAGCTGATACTTGGAATGATAATTGGACCACTTTAGGGTTCTGTCTGGATATTAATGAACTGGGTGAAACCCCTGAGCAGTATGCAAGATTAGCAGGACATTTTATACAAGCAGCTTATGTCCCCATATCAATAGCATACCAAAAATCAAGAGATTAATCATTCACCTTAATAGAAAAGCCCGTTCCTCCGGGCTTTTTTGATTCCCCTCAACCCAATTCCAATATATAATAAGTATATTATTCAGACAAGCTAATCGATCGGGGAAAAACCTATGCGCCGAAAAATCGCATTTTGGGTCGTCTCTATCCTAGCCGTGATTGTTGTCATGGCCATCACCTGGCAAGTTGGTCTGATTAATACCACTGTTGATTTTTTGGTAGCTCTTGGATTGACCTTGGTTGGCGTTGCCACTGTCATGGGATACATCTATCAACTTACAGAAAAGAAACAAACAGAAAAACCATCTCCAGGACCAGAGCCTCAATTCCAAAAAAAGACGCCATCACCCCCAGCTCCCACAACCCGGGTCGTTGATATCTCTAATGTAGAAAGCAGTGGGATCAACATCGCCGGCGGTGATATCACCCGCACTGATCGGATTATCGGTACCCAGGTCTTCGGCGATCAATATAAAGCCCAAACAATCTATGTCAATAAAGAAGGTAAAGAAACCCGCATCCCCCTTATTATTCCACCTAGATCTCAATATTTCCAGGGCCGTGAATCCGAACTCCAAAAACTCCTCGCCGACCTCCAACCCGGAAAAATCGTCACTATCTGCGGTCCTGGCGGCATCGGAAAGACCGCCCTCGCTAGCGAAGCCATTTGGCAGTTAACTGAAAATGGTACCAGACATCCCGACCTCTTTCCCGATGGCGTCCTCTTCCACACCTTCTACAACCAGCCCTCCTCAGATGTGGCGCTTGAAGCAATTGCCCTGGCCTACGGTTTAGAACCTCGCCCCACACCCTTAGCGGCTGCTCAGATTGCCCTCTCTAATCGCTGCGCGCTCCTGGTCCTTGACGGTGCAGAAGCAGCAGACGATCTCAAAAAGGTTCTGGATGTGCGTGGTTACGGCGCGGTTCTGGTCACCAGCCGTGATCGTGCAGATCTGTTTGAATCTGGTCAGGATATCTCTCCCTTAGAAACAGAGTATTCGCTCGCCTTGTTAAAGGACTGGGGTGGTGATCAGATTGATGACGACGAAGTCGCGCGTAGGATCTGCGAATTGGTTGGCAACCTCCCCCTGGCTGTTAGGCTTGCAGGTAGCTACCTGGCTGTGAATAAGGAAAAAATCGGTGCCTACACACAATGGCTCGAATCTTCACCGCTGTCCGCTCTAAACCACGGAGAGCGCCGCTCAGAGAGCGTTTCTGTTCTTCTGGAGCGCAGTCTGGAGGCCGTGGGGGAAGATGCTGGAAACGCTCTGGCAGTTATTGGTTTGCTGGCCCTGGCACCGTTTGATCGCTTTACTATTACTGCCACCCTGGATCTTCCTGAAGATCGCGCCGGCAGAGCCTTGAATGAGCTGGTTCGTTTCGGACTTCTCCTACGCCCAGGGAGTTTGTATCAGGTTTCGCATGCCTTGGTTCATACCTTTGCCCGTCAAACATTGGTGCCTCCGGACAGCGCACTGGAAAGGCTGGCTGACCATTATATCCAGCTTGTTCAAGTGATGCGAGAAAAAGGGCTTGAAGGATTTCAAGAGTTGGACGCAGTGCGCCCTCATCTAATCACACTCTTAGAAGGTTTGAAAGACAATAAACATTGGAAGACTGTAATAACCCTATCTTGGCTTGTTGAAGACTACCTTGATCTGCAAGGTCGCTGGCAGGAACGCATCCAGGTCTGCAATTACGCTCTTCACGCCGCACAGAGTATGGGCGATCGCCGTGAAGAAGGGGCCTGGCTGGGTAACCGGGGTTTGGTCTATGCAGCCCTGGGACAGGTGGAGCGTGCCATCGAGTACCAAAAGCAGGCGCTCATGATCTCCAAAGAGATCGGCGACCGCCACGGCGAGGGGAATAGGTTGGGCAATCTAGGTCTGGTCTATGCGGACCAGTGGCATATGGATCGTGCCATCGAGTATCACCAGCAAGCCCTGGCGATCGCCCAAGAGATCGGCGACCGCCACGGCGAGGGGAATAGGTTAGGCAACCTGGGGAATGCCTACTTCTCCCTGGGGCAGGTGGAGCGCGCCATCGAGTACTACCAGCAAGCCTTGCAGATCTCCAAAGATATCGGCGACCGCCGCTTCGAGGGGAACAATCTTGGCAACCTGGGGAATGCCTATGCGGACCTGGGTCAGGTGGAGCGCGCCATCGAGTACTACCAGCAAGCCCTGCAGATCGCCCAGGAGATCGGCGACCGCGGAGGCGAGGGTTCGGATCTGGGTAACCTGGGGAATGCCTATGCGGAACTGGCGCAGGTGCAGCGCGCCATCGAGTACTTCCAGCAAGCCCTGCAGATAGCACAAGAGATCGGCGACCGCCGCTGTTCATCGAACCAGGTAGTCCCTGGGAAAATGGGTATATTGAATCCTTCAACGGAAAGATGCGCGATGAACTGTTAGCAAGAGAGCTCTTCTATTCTCTAAAGGAGGCACAGGTGCT
>SDBS01007479.1_pt1 | contig 10595 bp, 11 predicted proteins | sample 2277091 | NCBI WGS metagenome assembly SDBS01 (sample SAMN10404972, study PRJNA504765) | marine sediment metagenome | isolation source: marine sediment core GS10_PC15, 163 cmbsf | place: Arctic Ocean: Southern Knipovich Ridge | collected 2010 | reverse complement strand
ACGGTTCCGCGGGTCGGCTCGTAGGCCTGGGACGCGATATTGGGGATCAGCCCGTCGCGGATGTCGTTGCTCAACGCCGTCACCCAGTCGATGTACATGGCGGCGTCGATCTGGACGAGTTGGCCACCTCGGGTGTCGGCGCGGATGGACTCGGTCCGGGCTGCCCCCGCCTCGGAGAATTTGATCGACTGCTCGCCGCCCCATTTGCCGGCCTGGAACGCCGCCCAGGCGGTGAGCACGACGGCGACTGCGAGCACGATCGAGGCGATCTGCTCGAGCCGATCGGTCTGTGCTTTCTGGGCAGCGGTCGGCGGCGGCTCGACTTCCGGTTCCTGCGGCGGTGTGTCATCGGTCACGAGCGTGGATTGTAGATGGTGCCGAATACGCCGAATCAGTCCGAGACTCGGCTATTGGCCTTCGCCACGGGCCCGTCCTTTGGCGAAGTCGATCGCCTCGAGCGTGGCGTTGTACACGAACCGCTCCCGTTTCGGCGAAGCAAGGAAGCGCCCGGCGGCCATCAGCGGGTCGCGACTGGACAGAATGCCGGACTCTACGATGGCGGCCCTCGTGGTCTTGACGGTGTGGGCGACCATGATCGGTGCAACCGAGTTGTCCTCGGCTGCTCCCTGGGCGAGCACCGAATGCAGATCTTCATCAGGGCCCTCATACCCGGCGATGGTGGCGACCGCGCCTTCCGGGTCTCGCTTTCTGATGGTCTCGAGTACGAGGGACGCATCGCCGGTGGGGTAGGGCTTGGTAGACGGGGCACCCTCTCGCAGATCGAACTGTCTGGTGAAGTTGACGAACCACGCCGCGTGGTACACCCCGCGCAGGACCTCGGGAGATGGGGCCACGGTCCATGCCCAGCGGAGAGCATCGACGTAGGTGAGGTTGTGGGTGACGTCGAGCCAACCCCACTCGTTGGTGTCGTCTGCGTCGAGATCGATGTCGAAGCGTCTGAACCGCTCCGATGCCGCAAGCGAGATGGCGTCGAGGAGCTCGAGCGTCGCAACGCCATCGGTGAGGGCATTGTTCAGCGCGCCGAAGGCGTCGTCGGCGTCGCCATCGAGGAGTGAACGCATGAAACCAGCGCGGTCGAGACCGACACCGTTCTGCCCGGCGTACAGCTCGGCAAGGTCGGGGTCGGCGGCATCCCATGCCCTCAGGAACTTGCGCATGTACGGGAGCCGGTCGTATCGGGTGGAAAGCACCATGTTCGGCACAAGCGGTCCGAGCACGGAATCGGCTTCCTCCCATCCGATCCGATCGAGGAGCTCGAAGGACTTCTGCGCGTAGATCATCGGGTGGCCGTATCCGAGGAAGTGATCGGTGATGGCGGAGAGGAGCGCGTGGCGGATCCGGGCAGCGGGAACCCCTGCGGCGATCAGCCCGCGGAGAAGCGCTTCGGCTTCGTCTTGTTGCTCGTTGTCGACAAGTGCCGGATAGGCGGAGAGGGCATCATCGACACTCCCGTAGGTCGCAACCGGGTCGACGGGGTCGGGACGAGGCCGGAACGGCCGGCGCACCTGGGTCTGCGAGATCACGGACATTCCCTGAACGATGGGCAGCGACTGCAACTCACCTTCGAACAACTCCGCCAGGTTCAAGCAGTCGGTCAGGGTGGCCATTGAATGGTTCCAGCCGTACTCCATGCGCGGAGCGCCGAAGTTGACACCTTCTCGTACGACCTCTGCGAGCGGCGTCCCGATCTGTCGGAGCCGCATCGTGTCGCGGGCCATGCGCCCGATATCGACCTCGCCGATGGCTTCGATGAGGCTTTCGAAGAGCTGGGGGGCGATGACCTCTGCGGCCGGGTCGGTGACATCGACGAACACCTGACCGTTGCGAACCTCGACCGGGTACGAGCGAACCGCCTCGCCGCCGAAACTGGCCACGCCTCCTTGGTCGAGTTCGAACTTCCAGTTGTGCCAGGCGCAGGTGAGAGTCTCCCCCTTCACCTCACCCTGGAGGAGGGCGTATGCCTGGTGCGGGCAGCGGTTGTCGAGGGCGTACACATCGGCCGCTGTGCGGAACAGGGCGATGCGCTTGTCGTAGTGTCTGAAGAGCTTTCTTCCGCCGATGGGAAGATCGTCGATGCCGACAGCTGGCACCCAGTCATCGTCCGGCACTGGTCGTCCTCCTTGGCGGTTCTTGACCCAACGTACAACTTCAAGGTTGGTTGAAGTCAAGCGCGTACTACGACTCACCCGAGCGTGCCGCCATGCACCCGGACCCGCGACCGTTCATCGACACGATCGAGCACGCACCGGCAACCAGGATCATCTCGTCCGCGATCGAGGCCCCGGACACGGGCTACCTTGGCGTTGATGGCAAACCGCCTAGCCGCATCGGCCTCTCCATACCTCCTCCAGCACCAGGACAATCCGGTTGACTGGTACGAGTGGGGTGAAGACGCGTTCGCAGATGCGGTTGCGTCGGATCGGCCGATCCTGCTCTCAGTGGGGTACTCGGCGTGCCATTGGTGTCATGTCATGGCTCACGAATCGTTCGAGGACGAAGACACCGCGGCGTACATGAACGAGAACTTCATCAACGTCAAGGTGGACCGCGAGGAGCGTCCGGACGTCGACTCCGTCTACATGGAGGCCGTCCAGGCGATGACCGGCCGCGGCGGCTGGCCGATGACGGTCTGGTTGACCCCGGACGGGGCGCCGTTTTACGCCGGTACCTACTTTCCCAAAGACGAGCGTCATGGCATGCCGTCGTTTCGCAGCGTCATGGCCGGCGTCTCCGACGCCTGGGAGCATCGGAAAGACGAGCTCATCGAACAGGCCGGCCGGTTGACCGAAGCGGTGAGCCGGGAGCTCCCGCCTGCTGGTGAGCCACCCGGCACCGAAACATTTCAGACCGCTTACACCAGGTTGCTCTCCGAATTCGATGACGTCGACGGTGGGTTCGGCGGAGCCCCGAAATTTCCGCAGCAGCCGGTGCTCGAGTTCTTGCTTCGCGTCCACAACGAGGATTGGGCGCCGCGGGCCGCCGACATGCTCAGCCTGACGCTCGGCGCAATGGCCGACGGTGGAATCCACGACCAGATCGGCGGTGGGTTCGCCCGGTACTCGGTCGACGGGCATTGGCTGGTACCCCACTTCGAGAAGATGCTGTACGACAACGCCCAGCTCGCTCGCCTGTACCTGTGGTCCGGAATTGAGCTCGAGGAGCCTCGTTTCGTCGAAGTCGCACGCAGCACCCTGGACTACTTGTCGACGGATCTGCATCATCCCGCCGGAGGATTCTACGCAGCGGAGGACGCGGATTCCGAGGGTGTGGAAGGCAAATTCTATGTCTGGTCGCGCGACGAATTCGATGCGGTCCTGGGCAGCGATGCCGATGCTGCTGCCGGTTTTTTCGGGGTCACGGTCGACGGCAACTTCGAGGGCACCAACATTCTGCACCGCCCCACCGATGAGGGGTGGTCGGAGGCGATCGAAGCAGCTCGGCTCCGCCTACTCGATGAGCGTGCGACGCGGGTGCGCCCCGGCCTTGATGACAAGGTGGTCGCGGCCTGGAACGGGCTTGCGCTGAGGGCGTTCGCCGAGGCGGGTGCTGCGCTCGGCGAGGACCGCTATCTGGAGGCCGCGACTGACTGTGCGGCGTTCCTCGCTGAGCACCTCATCGTCGGTGACACGCTGATGCGGTCGTGGCGCGATGGCCGAACCTCTGTGCCCGGGTTCCTGGACGACTACGCCGCGGTATCGCTCGGCATGTTCGCGCTGTTCTCGGCGACCGCGGATGACCGCTGGTACGACCTCGGGCGCCGTCTCGCACTGGCCCTCTTGGAACGCTTCGCCGATCCTGCCGGCGGCTTCTTCGATACGGCGTCGGACGCCGAGGAGTTGATCAAGCGCCCGAAGAGCCAGGCGGACAATCCGCTGCCATCTGGCAACGGCCTCGCCGCCGAGGCGCTCCTCACCTTATCCGGCTACACCGGCGACCTCGAACTGCGCGACCGGGCGATCGACACCCTTGCCAGCGCCGGGTTGCTGATGGACCGATACCCGTCCATGGTCGGCCATCACCTTGCGGTGGCGTACTCATCTGGCCGGATGCGGGAGCTTGCGGTGGTGGGCCCGGAGTGGGCCGAGCTGGCGGCTCCATATTGGATGCGGTTCCGTCCCGGGATCGTGCTGGCTCCCTCGGCGACGGGCAAGGGGCCGATCCCGCTGTTCGCCGACCGGGCGAGCTCGGGCGGGACGCTTGCCTATCTCTGCGAGCAACAGCTCTGCAACCTACCGACGGGAGACGCTGCCGAGCTGGCTGCGCAGCTTCAGGCCGGGTGAAGTGATCGATTAGGGGGCTTCGTCGCTACCCCACTCAGGCGTAGACGTACCCGTCGACGTAGCCGACGACCTCGATGTGGTTGCCGTCCGGATCATCAAGGTAGATCGCATCGCCCTCGGCCCGACTGGCTTCACCCGCCTGGGCAATCCCTTCGCCTTCGAGCCGCTCCGCGAACGCGTCGAGATCCGGAGTGGTGAAGGCAAAATGGGCGATTCTTGCGGTCCCGGTCCGGTCACCCCTTGATGGCGGAAGGCCCTGGTGCGCGGTCATGGCGACATAGAAGCGATCCGTCCCGACATGAGCACTCGTGCCATCGGTCCACCGGAGCGACATCCCGAAAACCCGCTCATACCAATCGACGCTTCGATCCAGATCAGAGACCGCCAGGTGTACGTGCTCCATGCGGCTTACGACGGTCCGCGATGATCGGTTGAGGGTGAGTTGCTGACCCATGATGTGCTCTTTCTTTTGCTTCCTTACACAACGTACAACTTCAAGTAACCTTGAAGTCAAGGCAATATTGGTTCTTGCGGAGCGCGGTCCGGGATACCGGGGTGTCTCGCAAGAACGGAAGGGAGTCGCTCATGACTGCACAGACGGAATGGCTCACCATCGGAGAGCTTGCCAAACGAGCGGGCGTGGCGACCTCAGCCCTGCGCTTCTACGAGTCGCGAGGACTGATCGAATCGGAGCGCACCGAGGGGAACCAGAGACGCTACGCCCGGGCAACGCTGCGGCGAGTTGCCCTGGTGAGGGCGGCACAGGCGGTCGGGCTCTCGCTTCGGGAAGCAGCCGAGGCGCTGGAGAACCTTCCCCACGAGCGGACGCCGAACAAGGCCGACTGGCAACGACTCTCGAGGACGTGGAAGAACCGTCTCGACGATCAGATCGCCGATCTCGAATTGCTCCGTGACGAGCTCACCGATTGCATCGGCTGCGGGTGTCTCTCGCTTCGCTCGTGCGCGATCTTCAACCCATCGGACACGGTGTCGGGGCACGGCTCCGGGCCCCGCTACCTGCTCGGTGACGAGCGGGTTGCTCGGTAGACCGGTTTCAAGCGCGTAGCGTTACCCGATGAGGCTCTTTGCGATCGTCGCCGTTGCGGCTGCTGGCATCGTCGTGATGGCGATCCTGGTCTGGACGCAACAGCGCCGTCTGCTCTACTTCCCGGCGCCTGATCCAGGTTCTGCCCCGCCTGGGTGGAGCGAGGTCCAGATTCCGACCGAAGACGGGCTCGAGCTCGCCGGGTGGCATCGGGGCGGTGACGGCGATTCTGCTCCGGTTGTTGCGATCTTCGCGGGAAACGCCGGCAGCCGGGCGGGTCGTGTTCGCCTCGGCAATGCCCTGGGTGATCACGGCTATGCCGTCCTGCTGTTCGACTATCGCGGCTACGGGGGCAACCCGGGTTCACCGAGCGAGGCGGGGCTGGGCGCAGACGCCAGGGGCGCCTACCGGTACCTGAGGCGGGTGCATCCGGTGGCACCACTCGTCTACATCGGAGAGTCGCTTGGAACGGGGGTCGCCACCGGTCTGGCCGTCGAACACCCGCCCGACGCTCTGATTCTCCAGTCGCCCTTTACGTCACTTGAAGACCTTGGGCGGTCCCACTACCCGTGGGCGGCGGCGTTCCTGTTCCGTGACTCGTACCCGTCGCTCGAGCGATTCGAGAGCGGTGCGCTCGACGGGATTCGTGTGCTCGTGATGGCCGGAACGGCGGACGGCATCGTCCCTATCGCCCAAAGCAGGACCATCGCAGAGGCGGCGGGAGCCGAGCTGTACGAGATCGAAGGCGCCGATCACAACGATCCAGAGATTCGCTCGTCCCCTGAGGTCGTCGCACGCATCACGGAGTTCATCGGGCAGTCGATCGGGGACGATTCCTCGTGATCTGACGCGCAACGCCACTCGTTAGGATCGGATCGGGGAGAGCGGAAGGAGCCCCATCTTGTATCAGAGAATGTCGCTTGCCGAGCTCGATGCTGAGCTCAGCGAATACGCCGAGGACCTCGCAGCCAAGTGGTGGTGGTTCCTCGGGTTCGGGATCGTCTCGCTGTCGCTCGGGATGTGGATGCTGTTCTGGACGGATTGGCGAGACGATGTCGATGCCGTCGTCCTCTTCTACGGCATCGCGTTGCTGGTGTGGGGGACGTTCCGGCTCATCGGAGGCTTCGTATGGTACGGAAACGGAAAATGGTGGCTGATGCTCTCGGGCGGCATTGCGATCGGCCTCGGCATCGCCACTTTCGTCTGGCCGGACAAGTCACTGCTCGTCGTCGCCGGTCTGGTCGCGTTGTGGTTGATGATTTCCGGGGCGACCAACATCATCGCCGGGCTCTTCCAAAAACGCGAGCCCCGCTGGGTCTTCGTGGTTTGGGGAGGTCTTGCGCTGCTGCTCGGGATCTGGGCATGGAACCACGAGGTGATGACGTTGCTGGTCGTCATTTTCGCTATCGGGCTCGGGTTCCTGCTCTCCGGGGTGATGGAGATCGTCGCCGCGTTCCAGATCAAGCAACTGCCCGAGAACTATCAGAAGGCTCGAGACGAGGCCTACGCCCAGCTGAACACCCTGGCCGATCTCCACGCCAAAGGTGTCCTGACCGATGAGGAGTACGCCAGAGAGCGGGCAAAGGTGCTCATCGGCTAGCCGTATCGATGTGCTCGGCCAGGACTCTCCACGTGGAAGGGTGCGCGAGTTCGTCGCGCATCGAGCGGAGCGTTGCCATGACGGTCGGCACCGCAGCGTCCACCGACATCAGATTCGGTCTGCAGACGGCGAGTACCCGATCGTCGGGCCGCAGAACCAGTACGTCGGTGTCTGGCCAGGATCGCCGCACCAGGGCGAGTTCATTGGCAAGAGCGCCGCGCCCCGCCCGATCCATGAAATCCTCGTAGAACCGGCCACCGTCCCTGCCGGTGGTTGGGGCCATCGGCGCAATGACGACGATGAGATCGAGAGGTTCGGGGCTTCCAAGGACAAGGTCGAGACTGGTGCCCGAAGCAAGACCACCGTCGACGTAAAGGCGTCCGTCGACCTCGACCGGCTCGTAGATGACGGGGACGGCACTCGACGCCGCGACGGCATCGCGCAGCGAGATCTCTGGGGCACCTTCCGTTCCGAACGGCACCCGGGTCCGCGACTCGAGGTCGTAAGCGACGACGACGGTCGGTTTCGAAGGCCATCCCAGCGCCAGGTCACCGAGTGCGCTATCGACCCATTCGGCGAGGGGATCGGTCGAGTACATGCCGGGACTCCCCAATACCAGACCCACGCCGGGTCTGGTGATGCCCGGGATGATGCCCCTGGTCAGCCACCGCACCAGGCCTCTTGGAGGAACTCTGCGGTAGATCCGCTCGTGGAGCCACTCCTCGATATCCTTGCCGGCCAGCGACTCGTCGGTGAGGGAGTCGAGATCCGTGGCGTCGCCGCGAATCAAGGCCGTGAGGAAAGCGCCGGAAGAGGTACCGACGATCACGTCTGCGTCGCCGGGCCACCAGCCGGTGGCCATGTGCAGCGCCATCAGCGTGCCGACCTGATACGCCGCGCCGGTCACGCCGCCGGCACCGAGCACGAGTCCTACCTTGCTCACGGTGCCGCAGGATACGGTGGCGGCCTCGAGAATCGATCGATTGGGTGAACATGGAACTGCTCCGGCTCGCACCGAATGCGAGGACTATCGAGGCCTTTATCGAGGCCATCGCGGCGGTCGATGAGCTCCCACCGCTCAGCGAGCACAAGATGCTGCGGATCGGAGGTGGTGAAGACGCCGTCGCGGCCGCATGGGGCAACGACGGAGGGCTCCTGGCGGTGTCGGTGGCCGCGTTCCACGCCGGCGATTCGCCCCACTGGGCATTTGAAGTAGCGACGCGCCGCGAGGCGCGCACCCCGGAGCTCGAGCAAGCGGCGATCGCTGCCGCGGCGGCTGTGGTGCCGGAAGAAGCGCCGGCCTCGTTGTGGGCACACCGTGAGGAACAGCTGCATGCGGCTGAGTCGCTCGGCTATCGCGAACGCCGGCGGGTGCTGCGGATGGAGGGGCCCTTTCCCTCTGCTCCGGGACCATCCGGCGTCGACCTTGGGACCCTGTCCGAGGCGGCAGATGCTGAAGTCATCGCCCTCCACAACCGCGCATTCGCCGGACACCCCGAGGCCTCCGGCATGACCAAGCAACGCCTCGACGATCTTCGAGCCATGGACTGGTACGACCCGAACGGGGTCATAGCCGCTCGTATCGAGGGCCGTCTCGCCGGATACTGTTGGACGAAGCTGCACCCCGAGGGGGATGGCGAGGTCTACCTGCTCGCCGTGGATCCTGATGCGCAGGGTCTCCGGCTTGGGGAGTCCCTTGCCGCCGCCGGGTACGCATGGCTGCGAACCCAGGGTGCCAACCAGGCGATGCTGTGGGTAGACGGCGACAACGAGTCGGCGATCGCCCTTTACCGGCGAATCGGGTTGACACCGACTCATGCAAACGTTGAGCTCTACCGGGCTGCGAACTCCTGATGGCAGGACGGACAGGCAGCGTCTTCCTCACGCGTCGGCGCCCGACACCACGGGCATGGCAAATCGACGAGGTCGGCGTCGAGTAAAGCGTCGATGCCGCGTTCGTGGCGGATTCGACCGATTACGAAGGTGGCTCCGGCGAAGATGGCCAGGACCAAACCGATCTCGAGCATTGGTGACTCCCGCTGGCTTACGGCGAGAGACTACGCAAAGGCCGCGAAAAACCCCGGTATTTGCGATCGTTCTTGCAGGCAACCGACAACCGGCAACTGGCAACCGGTCACTTGCCAACTTCAGGTCGCCCGCTCCACGGCCATCCGCAACTGATCGACGGTGTCCTCGTAGGAGTCGGTGCCCGCATCGAACATCTGTTGCTCGGCCTCGTAGACGAGCTGCATCGCCACGTGATACACCGTCCAACGCGCCAGCTGTGCCTGCTCGACGACCACCCCGTAGCCTTCCTGAATGCCCTCTGCGACAAGCGGGCCCGCGTGAATCGAGGCAAGCCACACCGCCTTGGTCAGGTCCCACTCCGGAGGTGCCAGGGTCGCCCACTGCCAGTTGATCAGGGTGACGTCGCCGTGCTCGTTCACGAGGAAATTCGCCGGTGACGGGTCGGTGTGCGCACCAAGGGGTGGGGAGGCAAACGGCGTGGGCGTCCCCTTGGCGGCCTCGTAGAGGTCAACATCCAGCCCGACCCGTCCGCGGTACCGGTCGAGCCGTCGCATGGTCGACTGAAAGTCGACCTCGATCCAATCGCTGTCGATGCCTCGAGCCAGATTCGACAACGTGCTCGGATCCGATTGGTGAACCGCTCGCAGGATCTTCCCCGCGAAAATGCCGTTGCTTGCGTTGTCCGGCAGCTGTCCGAGGCTCCACTCGCCCGGGTCGGCGAACAATGCCCAGGCCAGGTCCTCGTGCATGCCGCCGTCGACGGCGACCGGCACGCCGTGAATGCCGGTCAAAGCATGGAGGGCATGGGTTTCCCTGCGTGCCCGTGCGGGGGTTCCGTACACCTTGAGCAGCACCGGTTCCGGCGTTCGCCAGATCCGGTAGATCTGGTCCCGGGCCAACGTCCTCGTCGGCCGGGTCAAGTCTTGAACGCGATCGCCCCCGGCGATCAGCTCGGCAAGAGCGAGGCTGTCCACTACTCCCTCCGATCCGAGGAGGCGATTGTCGCACGTTGGGCGGCGGAGCGGTGGGACTGGTTAGCCTTACCGATTCGCAAACCCAACCTTTTCCATGCCGCTCAACCTCATCCTCCCAGATGGATCGGCCCGTGAATACCCAGACGGGACAACCGGTGCTGCCGTGGCCGTCGACATCGGCGCCGGCCTGGCTCGTGCGGCCGTCGCGATCACGGTCGACGGCAAGGAATTCGACCTCAGCGTCCCGATACCGGTCGACGGAGCCTTCGCCGTGATCACCGAGGACACCGAGGCCGGCAGGACCGTGTTGCGCCATTCGACCGCGCACGTGCTTGCCCAAGCGGTGCTCGACCTGTTCGCCGGGGCCAGGTTCGCTATCGGGCCTCCGATCACCGACGGCTTCTATTACGACTTCGATGTCGGGCACCCGTTCACCCCGGAGGACCTCGAACGCTTCCGAAACAGGATAAACCGATAGTCGAGAAGAGGAGGGTGTGAGCGTTGGCAAAGTCCAAGAAGCCTGATAAGAAACAGAAGCCCGAAAAGACCGACAAGAAGAAGGTTGATGAGAACTGGAAGGAAGAGGTTCGCGTGGAGAGGGAAGCCGCTCACAAAGCCCAAGAGCAGGAGCAACCTCCGCGGAGAGG
>SDBS01007478.1_pt1 | contig 10596 bp, 10 predicted proteins | sample 2277091 | NCBI WGS metagenome assembly SDBS01 (sample SAMN10404972, study PRJNA504765) | marine sediment metagenome | isolation source: marine sediment core GS10_PC15, 163 cmbsf | place: Arctic Ocean: Southern Knipovich Ridge | collected 2010 | reverse complement strand
CACGAGATGGAACCGCGTTATGGCAGAAGTGGTTCAAAAAATTCTCAAATAATCATTGGCGATTGCGTAATCTCCGCGGAGCACTCTCAAATAAAGGCATCGAGATGAAGAAAAGTTAAAAAGTATAAAAATAGAATAATAGCCTGCCTGGCGTAAATGACGTAAACTGCTTATGATAAATCTTCCACTCTATTCACTTTGAGAAGGAGGTTTATCATCCAAATTTTTCTTTACAATTTTAACTACTTTTTTATCATCGAATATTATTTCCACTACCACCAACGCTTCCGTGTCATATAATCGCAGTACACTTATCATTAAATTCTCTTTGACTTAGAATTCGTTCCCAAGAAGATGAAAATGATAAGATCCCAAGGTTTTTTATCATAACCAGGAATCTAGCTTCAGCTTTGATTCTTTGAGGGCTTCCTTATCATAATTACCGAGTTCTTTCTCAGCTAAGTTGATATAAGGATAAAAACTCTTCGGATCGTATCCACCAAGATTACCAAGGATGACATCGAGAGAAATGAGGTCTCTACCGAATGAAATAAATCCTTGATCCTCTATAATTTTGTATCTAAGTCCCGAATATTCATCTTTAAATTTTCCTTCAGGATGAAAAAAGGAGCGAGTATTTAATGCCTCACAGATACCATAGACATTGAAGAGGGAATGGTAGATCTTATTAATATCAATGATGCTCCTAGGGAGTAGTACATCTTTTGTTCCATGCCACCATGGTCTTAATGGATCAGGTATCATTCCGAAAATATTTTTCAAAGTGAAGCTAGCATAATGTTTCAGCTTAGCTAGGCTTATAAACATTGATCCACGTAGATCATAAAGTTTCTTAGGAACCATGTTATAGAGCTTATCAATTTGAACAGGTTTGAAACATTTTCCTACTTTATTTTTAACTTCAGTTTGATCCGCTATCCTTCCACTCCAAATTTCATCTGTCACATTGATATATTCAACATTGAACTCCTTGAAAAGATCCGTAAATCCATTTTGGTCCAAGAAGTTTTTATCACCCTTTTTGAGGTGATCCCAGTGTCCATCTCTTTTAAACCAGTCCCAATTTGGATTTTTAATTAACCATTTCCAACCATGACCAGCCAATAACCATTTCCAATTCCTTTCTTTACCCTCAGCAATGAAATTCAGCCCATCTTCTAGGGGTTCATTGAAAATATGAGTAGAGGACTCTGTGACCACGATTTTGGAATCAAGGTTTTCTATCAACAACCTTAAGGTCTTTAAGCTAGTGAAATGTCCAGGTCCTGTTGATATCCAGTTCGGCTTGATAATTATTGTTTCGGATTCAAACCATGGATCAACTAAAATCTTGTTCAATTTAAACGAGTCGCTTAACTTTGCTATAGTAGTCTTGCCAAATGAATGTTGGGAAATAGTCATATTTACCTAACCTCTGTGCACCAACGCTTCCGTGTCATATAATCGCATCACATCCTAATAGATCGAGTTAAAAAAGAGAGCTACCCATAATGCTGAAAGTTTTATCTTCACATTTACTATAATTCAATCCCTTCGCGGGTGTTATGTTATATAGTTATACCTAAATTTATTGGAGATTTAATAGTAATTATTTTTGGAGTTTATAATGTTTTGCCTCAAAAGTAAATTAGTAATTTTGGAACAGAGGCTAGATAATTGGGGTATCCATCCTTATTTTAGCCGGACTCTCAGAAAACAATTTACCGTATTAAGAAGAGTTGTGATCTGTTTTTTAATGAAGAAATTTTATTGTATTACACATTCATTATATTCTGGTAATTCTCTATCCTCAACCATAAAAAAAAATATAAATATTAATTACAAATCCAATAAATAATTATTAGTAAAATAAGAAAATTAAGCTATAACCGAGCCGAGGCTGGTGACGTGAATATCGTTCATATTTGAAATATTTTTATATTTTTTAGATGAACCACTAATCTTTTTTGGGAAGAAATTCCTCTGATCGCTCATATATATATTCAAAATCCTCGCAAGCATCTCCATTTACGGTAGCTGTTTTCTTATGAACATGACAATAGTTATTTTGATAAAAAATACACTTACCACACCGCCTGTTAGCTTTTAAGGAGCTTCCACGTTTCCAGTCATCTGAACGACGACTCGCTTTCTTCGCACCAAGTCCGCCATAAACGGGCTCAAACGACTTGCATATATCCCTCTTGCCTACTTTCCGCTCGTGGAGTGTACAAAATTGATTTGCACTCATTAATTGCGTGCATTTGGAACAATTATAATATTTCGTATCCAGCTTGTCTTGTATCATCTTCAAGATTATGGGTGATCCACCAGAACTTCCACCCCTGGATTTGCTCCTCGGGGCATCCTTTATCTTAGCATATAGCGACATTGCTTCGGGGGGGTCCCAAGAGACAGACTTCACATTGAGGTTTCTCGGTTTATTCTTTTTTGGGATTTTTTCAACCCTCGCATAGCTTGTATGACCCTCTAATTCTCGCTTGTATCCGCACCCGCACGCTAAATACGCCATACTGTCGAAGTTCCTCTTTCGGAGGAGATTATTACAGTCAGGACAAAATTCTAACATAATATTTTTATTTAAAGATGAATGGGTTATTTTTTAACTCTTACTAATCAATGTTCATAATCATTTCAAGATAAACTTATTGAATGCTTAGAGTAGAGGTCAATCTCCCAAAAAATATAAATATTAATTACAAATCCAATAAATAATTATTTGAAATCTTTTAAAGAGAGACCTTATGAAGAAAGGCAAGAGATTTTATCGAAGAAATTTAAATGGTTAGGCCCAACAGGAGCTCATTTCTTTCTTTGGTCAGTTGGAGAAGATGCACTACCATGCGAACAGGTTATAAATCATGGATGAATGGGGAGTAATTTCTCAAAATTTGAGTTTACTTATGACGAAAATTAATCGTCATCAAGGTCTACATCAACAATAAGTTTCCCGTCTTTATTTAAATTAGCTTCTTTACTGGAGGGTTTTTTTTGTTCGCTTGCTTCTACCTTTTCTAGGGTTTCACCTTTTTCCTCATCTGGCTCTTCTTCCTTTTCTTCTTCTTTTAGAATTTCTTGTATCTTCGGTTCAATTCGTTCTACTTCATCTTTTCCTGTTATGAACATCTCAAGAATTTGATTAATTCTGGGAACCATTGAAGCAGGTTCAGGGAGATCTCCTTCGGCAAGTAAGCTGTTCTCGAATAATTGAAGTACCACAGGCTCAAATTTTGTATTCTTTGGATCATCACCGTGTAATTTTATAAGATCTCTGATTAGTGGATGGTCTGGATTAAGTTCAAATATTTTTCTTGGAATATCAAATGTGTCAGTACCTTTTACATGGGTCCAATAACGCATGGCTCGTTGCATACTCGAGGAGGGTCCTTCTGCAGGAGTAGCCAATCTACAAGGATAATTATGTAGAATATTGGAAACCTTGACCTCAACAATTTTATCTCCGATTATTTCTTTGACCCTTTCTAAGAACTTTCTAGTCTGTTTGGGTAACTTTTCCTTTTTCTTTTCCTTTTTTTCATCCTTCTTGTCTTTGCTCTCATCTATTTTTTCAGAAATATCAATGGGCTTGAATTTGTAAATTTTTATCTTAGAATCCTCTCCTTCTCCTTCCGTAATACTGTAATCATGAATATTCATCATTATGAAATTATCTATAGGTGTATCGAAAAGGATGACTTCAAGGTCATTTTCGAGATAATATCCAAGATGTGGAGAAATTTTCATTCGATTAATATTTTCACCGGCCAAATAATAGATATCCTCTTGCCCATCTTTCATTCGGTCGAGATAATCTTTAAATCCGATTATTTCATCGTCTTTGGTCTTAGATGTCTTAAATCTTAATAAATTTTTTAAACGTTTTTCTCGTATCCGGTCCTGAACCAAACCTTCCTTAATAAAATCGCCATATTGGCCCCAAAATTCCTTGTATTTATCAGGATGAAATTCTGCGTTTCCTTTTAGCTCTCGTAAGAATCGTTTTATCAAAAGATCACTCATCTTTCTTATCTTCCGGTTGGTTTGGATAGTCTCTCTTGCGACATTTAGTGGAATTTCGTCTGATTGCACAACACCCTTAACAAATCTCATCCATTGGGGGATGATTTCCTCACATTGTTCCATGATCATTACGTTATTAGAATATAAGGTTAATCCGTATTCCGTATCTGGTTGTAATAAGTTTTTAGCAGAAGTTTTAGGAATAAACAGTATGGAACTGAATTGAACCTGGCCATCAACATGATAATTGATGACTTCCATATATTCATCATACCGTTTGGAAATAAATTGGTAGAAGCTCTTGTAATCATCATCAGTTATCTCATTTTTAGATTTTTTCCATAATGGAGTAGTATCATTTACAGGTTTTGGAATCTCTTCTTTCTCTTCTTTCGCCTCACTCACATCTTCCGTTTTCTTTTCCTCTACCTTCTTGTTCTTTTCTTCTTCTTTTTTTTCCTTAGCGGCTTTTATAGCATCTCGTTCTTCTTTTAGATCTCGCACATAGATCGGAAACGGTACAAAATTAGAATATTTCTTTATGATGCCTTCAATCCGAGATCTATTCAGAAAACTTGATCCTTCCTCATTCATGTGCAGGATTACATCGGTACCCCTCATTTCTCGCTTACCTTCTTTTATTGAGAAATTTCCAAGGCCTTCCGATTCCCAATGGAGGGTAGGTTCTTCCTTTTTATATGATTTGGTGATAACTGATACAGTCTCAGCTACCATGAAAACAGAATAGAAACCTACACCAAATTGGCCGATTATATCCAAATCTACTTTATCTTTACCTTCTTTTTTTAACTGTTCGAGTTGGGTAGCAAATTTCTCTGTCCCACTACCAGCGATAGTCCCAAGATCGTCTATTAATTCCTCTCTTACCATCCCTATTCCGGTGTCTTTGATGACTAGTGTCTTAGCTTCAGAATCTAACCAGATCTCTACTTTTAGCTCCACCTCGGGATCATTAATATCACGATTGGTTAGTAGGATGAAGTGTATTTTTTTGAGGGCGTCAACCGAGTTGCTGATGAGTTCTCGAAGAAAGACCTCCGTGTGTTGATATAGCGACTTGCTGAGGATGTTGAGTAATTTCTTGATTTCCGCCTGAAATTCATATGTTTCCGTCATTACGAGGTTAGATAGCATTTCATGCCTAAAAAATTTTATGATTTAGAGATCATTAAATACTTTCAATTTTTTTTTATTCAATTTTTTTTTAATATCGACTTTTAAGCATTTGTCAATACTCATAATTTTCTAAATGTTATACACCTATGAAGTTTCTCAATTACTTTTTATTTTATATCTATTCGCATCAGTCATTAAGGTAATGCAGTAAGCCACCATCCAAAACATAGGCGGGTAAATAATAAGTAACATTTTTAATAATTCTTGATGTATTTGGACATTTTTATCAAACGAAGATATTATTCCCGTACATGTAAGGGATTTTATATATCTATTTAGAGATCCTTTATTATATTATGGAAAAATTAACAACAGAAGAAATTGGAAACATGGAATTTATGAATTTCAGGGATATATAGGTGACATGACAAGCGCCACCTTCGGCGGTTGGAAAGGGACTGATACATTGATAAAGCTCTTACAAATTAAAGAGATGGAAAAATCAAAATTATTAGAGGTGGGATGTTTTACGGATTATATCACCAGATATATAGCACATCAATTTGACTGTACCATAATTGGTGTAGATTTATCCGAATTATTTTTAATTATTGCAGAGGAAGAAGCGAGTAAATTAAATCTAAGTAATATTAGTTTTCAGAGTGCAAATGTAGAAAATCTTCCATTTCCCGATGATTCACTCGATATTATATTTGGTGAAGCTATCACTGCATTAGTACCAGATCCAATCAAGGTTATCAATGAATATAAACTACTTCATTAACAGTCGCAGGATCTTTAGCTTTTTTTCATAGAAATATCAATATTTCTATAATAATATTATCTATAATTATAATTTCAACATTTCTCTGACTTTAAAGCCATTCTATAAATAATTTTCCTTTCTCATGATATTTATCTTGCTTAAAATAAGCAGCTACCCAAACGCAAGAATCAACTAAAATCTTTTTCGACAAGGATATCAAAAATAAAATAATTCCAAAGTTAATTAATTAGTATAAATTTGAAAATAGAAATTCTTATCCATTCTTTAAAGTATTTATATAAGGTTAAGATCATTACAAATACCATAATCTTTGCTTTCGAGATTATTATTCTATGAATAACAAATAAAAATTAAACGCGACATGACATCTGATGCAAAATTTTAAAAAGATTAAAGAAGTAGAGAAACTAATAAAGCCTAAATGTGAATTTTGTGGTAATAACATCAGGAGTAGTAAGTGGAATAAGTACCATCAACATATTAATATCACACAAACACAAAAAAAACGATTTTTTTGTTCCCATCAATGTAAGCTAAATTGGATTTTTAAAAAGATCTGATTTTATTTTATTGATATAAAGAAATTAAAGGTTAAAATAAATGGAACATATTAATAAGAGGATTTGAAATTATTACACTCTTTTTTGCAAATGTCAATTAAGGATTGTCTTATTATGAAGTTATATCATGGTTCTGATAAAGAACTTTCAATACTCGCGACTTCTTCATATGTTTCTAAAACTATCAAAGAGGCTGAAAAGTTTGCATATCGAAGGGCCATAATGGGCAAATCTCCCTACATTTATATTTATGAATTAGAAATTGATGCGAAATTTTTACAACCTGATCCTAAAAGAAATAGAGCCTTTATAACACTTCAAGAAGTAGAATTAACTCAAGTAAAAATGTTATTTACTTATTCGGCCAGTTATAAGCTTAAAAAGTTCAATCCATAAATCAGAAATGTTTAGAAATAATAAAAAATATCAATTTTCTAGGATAGATGAAATTGACTTTCTCATTGTGAGAAATCTAATATATAACTCTCGATTGACATATAAAGAATTAGCGGAAACTATAAATATGTCCGTGAGCGCCATTCATAAATGTATAAAAACTCTCGAAGAAGAAAGGGATATTAATACCTTTATTGCTCGACCCAGTTTATAGAGACATCAACACTTGGAGGACAAGGTAGTTGGACATTCAATGATTGGACGTTGGATTATGTTGTAGGCTTTATAATATTGCTATCTTTATGGGAGTTGTTATTTGTAGGGCTCCCTGTTGCTTTGATATTTGGAGTAGGTGGATATCTTTGGTGGAGAAGTTTACCTGAAGATGTAAAAGATGAGTTTAAATGTGCAGGGACAGATGCTGAATTAAATTGTGAAAAGTCTCGTGAGAGATGGAAAAAAAGCTATGGAAGCGGTGGATTTGGGTTTTTTATGTTTACAGTATCTATATCGCTGTCAATGGATATTACAAAACACCTTTTGGTAACAGACCATATACTTATTGGTTATATTCTTGTCTTTTAGCCTTCATGTGGTTAATAATTATAGTTGGAAATCCAGTCGTGATAATTGCTATAATATTATACTTTACGAAATGGAGAAAAAAATCAGAATAATAAAAAATTAAATTTCTTTTTTTCCTTCTTTTCTTTTTTTTTATAGTGGTAAATATATTTTTTTAATATTATTAACGATATTTATGGTATTACGCTTTTATCAAATTCTGGAAGACCCTCTGGTGGCCATCCTCTGGGAGTTTTATAGTTTTTTACATATCTATAGGTTTTTTAACCATTTTTTTTTTACATCTTTTTTTTTAACTATAGAATTCCTTCACTAACTAATTTTTTTACTGTTCCACAGTTATTACTAATTTTCCTTGGTGGTGTCCTTCTTCAAAATATCGGAGAGCTTCAGCAACCTCACTTAGCGGGTAACGTTTATCTATAACAGGAACTATTTTGCCAGTTCCAAGAAGCTCAGCCAGAAAAGCCAAATTTTCTTTCTTGTTTGGTTTCCATATCACGATAGTCATTTTTTTACTCCTTGAAATAAATGGTCCTATGAGAAAAGCTCGGAAAACTCGAGCCATGGAACCTCCGACCATGCGAAGAATTCCCTTGGGATTTAAAGCACGCTTGTAATCGGAAATCGAACGAGATACCACTACATCAAGAATCAGGTCATAACGCTGCCCATTTTTGGTGAAATCTTCTTGAGTGTAATCAATGACATGATCTGCCCCTATTGAGCGCACCATGTCCAATTTCTCCGTGCTGTCCACCCCCGTCACTTCAGTCCCAAAGTATTTAGCAAGCTGTACAGCAAAAGTACCCACACCTCCACCCGCACCATTAATCAAAACCTTTTGTCCTGGTTGAATCTGTTTTTTATCGCGAAGACCCTGCAGGGCGAGGATTGCCGCTTGAGGTAAGGTTGCTGCTTCCTCGAATGTCATGCTGGCGGATTTCAGCGCTAATTCTTTTTCAGGAACACATGCATACTCAGCAAAGGCGCCAAAACCACACACGGATAAGTCCGCTAGTATCTCATTACCAGGCTTAAACTCCTTTACGTTTCTTCCAACCGCTTCAATCCGCCCCGCTATGTCAGATCCAAGTATCTTGAATCCTGATTTTGGAAACCCCCCAATACGGGTCATAGTCTTACCTCTCAGATAATCCAAGTCAGCTGCATTTATGGATGCCGCATGAATTTTTACTAGTACTTCATCGTCCTTGGGAGTAGGTTTATCTACCTCTTTGAGTTGAAGGACATCCGGAGGGCCGTATTTTGTGTATACGATCGCTTTCATAATTAATTATAATTTTCTTGTTAGATAAATTAATCCAAGCTTTTTATTTAAATCATTCACAGTTGTTTATGAATCTCAATTATGTAATCAATATTAAAATAATTGTTATTGCGATTAATATTGTAAGCTCAAAAATTATGCTTTAGATATAAATAGTGAATTCGAAATAGCGGCGAATAACCTCAGAAAATTAAAAAAATAATTAAAATTAAGTTGGATTATTTATTGAGTTCAACTAGATTTTGTTTTTCTCGTTTGCCTTTTCTTTTCACGTTCCATGAGAACTTGCTTACGTTCCCATATTTTATTATAGAGATCACCATTAGTTTCAGGGGGTATCCATACTTTATCTTTCTTTTTAAGAGACATCGCACTTGAAGTACAAACCGCAACACAATTACCACATCCAATGCACCGTTTTCGATTGACAGAAGAGATTTCATCCTCTATAGTTATTGCTGTCATTTGACATATATCAAAACAGCTTTCACATCCAGTACATAAATCAGAATCCACATCAGCATAATGATTGGTCGTAATATAGTCAGCGGGATTAGATAATTTTTTTATTCCGGTTAAAGTCTCACAACAACAAGAACAACAGGAACAAATGACTGCTGGTTTTTGGGAATTGCCTGGTTGTAAAATTAACCCATCTTCTTGATTTTTTTTTAAAATATCCTTTACTTCATTTTTCGTTATTTGACGCCCCCATCCTTCATCAATAAAAAACTGAGCCATGTCACCCCAACTCATACACACCTCTCTTCGGTTGGTTGCTTTACAGGGTCGTTCTATAACATCAAAAAGTTGTTTACAGACACAATTAAATACCGCAAATGGTCCTTCAGCGGTTTCAAGTATAGATTCAAGTTCTTCATAACTTGTTACATTCAATTCATGAGTAAGGCTCTCTTCTACGGGAATGGTACGGAGTTGAGTAATTTGTGTACTAGCCGCTTCCATAGCAAAACCATCTTTCATGAATTGATGCATATCATCTACAAATTCTCGTGTTAACTTATTTACTTGCCACTCAAACATCCCTATCATAAACATAGCAAGACTATATACTTTTGTTCCTCCTTTTTTATACCCAGTTATTGCCCCTTTACTGACCATTTTATCTAAACGTTCCTTCAATTCCTCAACGGTATATCCTAAGTCTTTCGCTCGTTCGTAAATATTTTCTACAGGTTCTAAATTATCCCATGAGAATTTCATATAAGTGGCAATTTTCGCCTCTTCAGGAGTAAAAAGGTGCTTTAGTATTCGTATATCCGCACCAGATTTTGTTTCAGGAAATCCTATAGGAAGTGTATGTAGAAGTTGTTGCAACTCTCGATATACACTCATTTCACTATTTAAATTTTGACTTGTCATATCTATCAATTTCTATAAGTGTATTACTAATTTTTAATGTTTTCTAAAATTATAATCTTGAGTTTTTAACCCTTTAGTAGTATTATCATTTCCTTCTGAGAGATTTAAACAAGATGGATAAAAAGTTTGTAGAACGTGTGGAAATCTGAATAGAGATCCAGCAAATTATTGCGATAAATGTGATAAAAAATTAAAATGATTAAAGCATTGAATTTACATAATTTTATCAAGCAATATAATTAAAGTTAAGAATGGAATCTTAATTAGACTCCTTTTTCGTGCCCAATTCTTTGTGAATAATCAATTACTCGGCGTTTATAATCTTCCGACATTAAGTGGGAAGAGATTACGAAATCTGCTGTTGATCTATTACATGCAATAGGAATGTTATAAACAACAGCTATTCGTAAAAGAGC
>SDBS01007477.1_pt1 | contig 10597 bp, 10 predicted proteins | sample 2277091 | NCBI WGS metagenome assembly SDBS01 (sample SAMN10404972, study PRJNA504765) | marine sediment metagenome | isolation source: marine sediment core GS10_PC15, 163 cmbsf | place: Arctic Ocean: Southern Knipovich Ridge | collected 2010 | reverse complement strand
TGGCGTCCCCAAGGGGATTTGAACCCCTGCTGCCGGCGTGAAAGGCCGGTGTCCTGGACCAGGCTAGACGATGGGGACGTATGCAAAGCAGTATTATATGGTGGGCCGTGCTGGGCTCGAACCAGCGACTCTCTGCTTAAAAGGCAGATACTCTACCGACTGAGTTAACGGCCCTATAAAAAAGAAAATTTAACTATACAACCTGTTCTTGTCAATAAAAATCGGTTGAAATTTGATAAAAATTTTTGCCTATTTTTTCTATTAAAACGGCGAAGCCGCGTTATATAAAATCGCATTGCGATTTTATATTTATTTTCGCCAAAATTCCGGCACAAGAAGTATGATCACCGTGTATATCTCAAGCCTTCCCAGAAGCATGCACCATATAAGCACCCATTTGCCCAGGTAGGGTATCTGGGCATAGTTGTCCGCCGGGCCCACCATCCCCAGGCCGGGCCCTATGTTTCCGATGGTGGCTGCAACCGCTGCAATTGAGGTGATAAAATCGACCCCCATGCTCGCTATCAGTACTGAGGAAAAAGCAAACAGCCCTATGTAAAGTCCCATAAACCCGAGGACACTCCGAACAACATCTTCCGGAACCGGCTTACCCCCAATTTTTATATGCTTGACTGCACGGGGATGGATCAGTAAAAAAAGTTCTTTGTAGCAGTATTTAAGATAGAGCATAACACGGAGGCATTTCATTCCGCCGCCGGTGGAACCTGCTGATGCCCCTAAAAACATACATAACAGCAGGACAAGCTGAGACATGACCGGCCATAGCTCGTAATCGGCTGTGGTATAGCCTGTGGTCGTAACAATGGAAACCACCTGGAAAGCACCGAAGCGGAGAGCACTGCCGATTGTTTCGTAAACAGTTCCGTAAATATTGAATGTAACAACAACAATCAGAACAAGAACAGCACCGAGGAAAAAACGGCATTCTGAATCGCGCCAGAAAGCAAGCGGTTTCCCTCTCAGAAACTGGTAATGAAGCGAAAAATTAATGCCGGCCAGAAGCATAAAGAAAATAATAACCGTATCAAAATAGACGCTGTCAAAATGGGCGATTGAAGCGTTTTTTGTTGAAAATCCGCCGGTGGGCATTGTTGTGAATGAGTGACACAGGGCATTGTAAAGATCCATCCCCCCGATCATTAGGAGGATTACCTCTGCCAGAGAAATGAGGGCATAAACCTTCCAAAGGATCATGGCGGTATCTCTGATGCGCGGCTTGAGCTTATCAGGAACAGGGCTCGGGACCTCTGCCTTGTATAGCTGCATGCCCCCAACTCCTAAGAAAGGAAGAATCGCCACAGATAAGACGATGATGCCCATCCCGCCCAGCCACTGGATAAAGCTTCGCCAGAAAAGGATCCCTTTTGATACTGCTTCTATATTCGTTAAAATCGATGATCCGGTGGTTGTAAAACCGGAAACAGATTCAAAAAACGCATCCAAGAAAGTGCTGAATTCAGCACCCAGATAAAACGGGAGTGCCCCGAACAGTCCGACGGCGGTCCACCCGATGGCTACGATTGCCATTCCTTCCCGATGACTGATAAGGTCTACCCTTTGTTTTCGAAAACATCTGTTTAGCAGAAACCCGGCAGCGATGGTTATCCCCATCGATTTTAACAGCGGAATAACACTTTGATCCTTGTAGTAAAAACCAAAAAAAAGGGGAAATATCATACTTATCCCCAAAAAAAGGATTAATATTCCCACAATATTCAGGATAAAGCGCCACCGCATCTAAAAATACTCCAGCTTTACTGCAAGGATTTTTTCTATCTTGGGTATGGCCTCTCTTTTTGCAAATATGATGATCCTGTCTTCGGGTTCAATGACGCTTTCACCAGAAGGGATAATGACCTTATCTTGTCGTATGATGCCGGTTACCAGAACCCCCTTTGGAAAGGATATTTTCTTTAATGGCTTGCCAACAATGTCCGAAGTTTCCAGGGCCACTGCTTCCATGACTTCAGCCTGCTCGCTTTTAATCGATTTGGCCGAAAGCACCTTGCCTCGGCGTATATGCTGCAAAATGGTATTTATGGCCGAAAGTCTCGGGCTCACCACCTGTTCAAGACCGATCATCGACATCAAGGGGAAATAACTGAACTTGGTGATCCTCGTAATTGTTTTGCGCGCGCCCATACGCTTGGCAAGGAGGGAGGCTAAAATATTGGTTTCCTCATCATCGGTAAGTGTAATCACAACATCCATATCCTGGATATTCTCTTCGCTCAGAAGTTCCCGATCAGAACCGTCCCCATGAAGTACAACGGCCTTGTTGAGCTGCTCGGCAAGTTCTGTGCATCGGTCCGGGTCCTTTTCGATAATTTTGGTATAGACAGAATTCTCCTCAAGCAGATTAGCCAGCCTGAATCCGATTCGTCCGCCGCCTATTATCAGAACTCGACCAATCGGCTCGACATGTTTATCAAAAACTGCCAGAGTATCTAACAATTTATCTTCTTCACTGATAAAATAGACCAGATCCCCTGCCATAAGTCTGTCATTCCCCCCGGGGATAATCAGTTCTTCATTTCGAATCACAGCGGCAATCAAAGGGCTTTGTTTTCCGATTATTTCAGAAATCTCGGAAAGACGGACACCTGCCAGTCGTGCAGACTCGTCTATATGTATCCCTACGAATTTAACGCGGCCATCGGCAAACTCACCGACATCTACCGCTCCGGGTACACTCATAAGCCTTTCAATGGTCTTTACAACTTCGATCTCCGGGTTGATTAAGGTGTCGATATGTGGCGCATGATCACGGAAGGTGTCATGATATTCATCATAGCCGGCATCTCGAACACGAGCCAGTTTCTTTGTTGACGAAGAAATTATGTTTGCAACCAGACATGCCACCAGATTGGTTTCATCACTATTTGTGACTGCAAGGAGTATCTCAGCCTCTTTGATGCCGGCTTCCTCCAAAACCACCGGACTGCTTCCGTGCCCGATGATCGTTTGAACATCTACATTATCGGACACGTATCGGATGGCGGCAGGATCCTTGTCAATAACCACAACATCTTTGTTCTCCAAGGCAAGATGGCTTGCAATGTGAAATCCGACCTCACCGGCGCCTACTATTATGATTTTCAACTGATTCTGCTCCTTATATGATTGACAATTTATTTCGACCTTGAAAACCTGGTCCTTTGGGCCAGGATTCTTTACTTTAGGTGCATCTTGCAATAATCAATAGTCAATAGTCAATCCATTGGTTTTTATATTGCAATAATTATAATGCACAGGCAAATGACCGCAAAAAGAGCTATCCAGTCCCTAATGCCGGAAGAAAGACCGGGGTCTGTCCGATTTTCAGAATAACATCTTGCTTCCATGGCAACGGCCAGTTTGTCGGCACTTTCAAAGGTTCGACGCATGAGCGGAATCACGAGTTTTCTCAATCGATACACAGGATTCTTCCTGTTTTCCACTCCTCTTGCCCGCTGGGCATCAGCGGTTTCCTTTGCCTGGTCGAGAATAACAGGCATAAACCGTATGACAAGACTCATCATGGTTGCAACCCTTTTGGCCGGAATAAAAGGAAAAGGGTTCAGGAACCATTGAATAGCAGATTTAATTTCTGACGGCCGTGTTGTTGCAACAAACGATAATCCGATCATGATGATAATCAGAAGCCGCCAGCAAACTAGAATGCCGCCATAGACCCCTTCCAGAGTAACAGATACTGCCTTAAATTGAATCAAAGGTGATCCAGGGGTCGTTAACATCCGTGCGATGAACACAAAAAGAAGAAGAATAAGAAAATAACGAAGCTCTTTTAAAATTACTTTAATCGGCAAACGGATATCTATTATCACACCAATAAGCACGAAAGTTAATACGCAAAGTGCCGATGGAGCAGCCTTTAAGCTGGCAAGACTGATTATAACAAGGAACACAAGCTTAAATCTGACGTCCAGCACATGCAGTAGAGATGCTCCCGGACGAAAACTGAAAGCCGTCAGTTCAGTCATGACTTGATCTCCATTCCCGGCCGGGAATCAAAAGGCTCTCTCACACCAAATGCCTCGACACCCTTTACCATCTCGCCAGGCAATCCGTCTCTTACCACTTTCCCGTCTTTCATGATGACCAGATGATCCGCATGGGCTATAACCTTTTCCAGGTCGTGTGTGGCAACCAGAATCGTATGTCCGGCCTTATGCAGGGCGAAAATCTGCTTTAAAAGCTGTCGGACCCCAGGGTAGTCCAGATCGGAAAATGGTTCGTCAAAAACCAGAACTTTAGGTTCCATTGCAAGGATTCCGGCGATGGTTAGCCTCCGTTTTTCTCCGCCTGAAAGCAAATGTGGCCTCTGGTCGGCTAACGCGATCAAGCCCACGGCTTTCAATGCATCTGATACCCGTCTTTTAATCTCGCTTCTGTCCAGGCAAAGATTCTCAGGCCCAAAGGCCACGTCATCATAAACCGTTTCACCAACAATCTGGCTGTCGGAATCCTGGAATACCATTCCCACTATCTGCCTTGCTCTGGCCAGGTTTTGTGATACAGGTATTCCGGCCAGCCGGATAGTCCCTGTATTCGGCAATAGAAGCCCGTTGAGGTGTCTTAAGAGGGTCGTCTTGCCGGACCCGTTCTGCCCGCCGATGATGACAAACGCCCCTTCCTTGATTGTAAGATTTATTTTGTCCAGACCCAAGGTGCCGTCGCTAAAACGATGACCAAGATTTTCTATTTCAATTATGTTCATATGATCACACATTGCGCTTAATTGAGGGCAACTTTTGTAACTTCTCAATAAATTCTGGAGTCTTTTATCATCTTGTTTACCATTACTTATTGAGAAGTTACCAACTTTTTGATAAAAGTCCCCGACACCTCATCTATTTATTACCGGCCGCAACGCTTTTGCTATGGGCACGGCCACGATAATCTTAAGAGCATCACCCAAAATAAAGGGGTACATTCCCACAGCAAGTGTTTTTAACAAAGTCATGCCGGTCAGAATCTTAAGCCATGTTACACCACAGGCGTAGACAATAATACCGCCACAAACCATGGCAATGACATCAAAAACGACACGATGTCCACCTTTATCCGATATCAGGCCGATAACATAAACCGCCGGAAGAAATCCCATAAGATATCCACCGGTGGGGCCTAAAATATGCCCAATTCCCCCCCTGCCGATGGAAAAAATTGGAAGTCCGCAAGCGCCTACCAAGATATAAACCGCCACACTTGCAAATCCCCACCGTGATCCTAATAAAAGTCCTGAAAGAAATACAAAAAGATTCTGAAGAACAATCGGAACCGGACCTATGGGTATTGCCAGGTATGCCCCTGCCGCAATCATTGCAGCCATAAGTGAGGCATATACGGTCATGCGAAGTTGTGTAGAAGTGTTCATATATTTTTGCTCTCTTTACTCTGCCTTCTGTCCTCTGTCCCCTGCCCTCTGACCTCAATCATGAAAGCAGTCACCATAGATAATTCTTTTGAATGACCCGTCTGCAAGCTTCAATACCAGCGCTCCGTTCTCGTCCACATCGATGGCAACGCCTTCGGATACATCATGGGTTGTGACGATTCTGACATGCCGGTTTAGCGTCACAGCATATCTCTTCCATTCAGAGATCACATTATCCAATGCCGTGTTATAGAGCAGGTTTTCAAATTCATCCAGAAACTTATCTAAAAGCTGTTTTCTCGGAATCTCCCTGCCAAGGATCTTTTTTAATGAAATCGCCATGGGTTCGCTGGGGCCAGGATCGTTATTCACATTGATACCCAGTCCGATATTTATAAATGTAATCATATCGGCTTCGGCCTCCATTTCAGAAAGAATTCCTGCAATCTTCATGTCACCCACCAGGATGTCGTTGGGCCACTTTACCATTGCATCAATATTGAACATGCTGCGCAGTGTTCTGGCCAGAATCATCGATGCCGCAAAATTGACCCTGGAACTTAAAACCGGAGGTATTTGCGGCCGGAGTACAATGGTAAAATAGAGCCCCCCTTCTGAAGAAAGCCAGGCCCTTTTCAAACGACCCCGCCCTTTTTTCTGACATCCCGCAATGACAACGGTTAAATCGGGGCAATCGTTCCTGGCAAGGTTTCTGGCAAGGTCCATTGTGGAGGTAACTTCATCAAAATAGTGTATTCTTGACTCTCTATTCCCAAATTCCCAGGGATAAAGAACGTCAGGACTGCTTATAAGCCGGTATCCCTTGGGTGTTGCCTCAATATTGTATCCAAACTCCTGCAACTTTTTGATATGCTTCCAGACGGAAACCCTTGAAACCCCGAGAAGAGAACTAAACGTCTCTCCAGAAACAACAGCCTTTTCAGCTCTTAATATTTTAAGAATCTGACCTTTCATTTTTTCATCTTTTGGTTAGCCTTATCGAATGCACTGGTTAACGCAATAGAGACAAAAAGTCAACCCTAATTCGCATTTTTCAAGAAAGTATCTGTCCTGAGTTTCAATCCACGCAGTTCGTTGATCGGTTCCCTTCAACCGCGTGCGGTACGTCTTTCGGTGATTCTAAGGTTGATGGCTTCGTAAAAAGTGAAAACTTCCTGCCCGCAGGCCTGCAGGCGGGGCGGGGCTGAATTATTCAATTTTACGCATTCATAATGTCTTTAAATAATTCGCAATTCCTTAATCCCTAAATTCCTTAATCCATGTAAATTAGAAGTTGCTTTAATTTTTTTCCATCATTATTTTCAGGATCGTATCGTCAACATTTGCCATACCAATTTTACTAATTTTGCTTAAATAGTAAATTGTTTCTTCAGCCGTTTTTCCAACAAGACCTTCCAACTCGGTAATGCCATAATTATTTAAAGCCATATAAGCCGAACGGATGGCCGAATCCGTGGAGCTGACTACTTTTAAAGCACACCCCCCTTTAGCGCCGTCACAGAGCATTCCGCCAAGATCGCTTACGAGGTTATTGACAGCTAAAGTAATCTTCTCCATATCTTTTCCTTTTTGCTGATAAACAATCGCAACAGCTGCGCCTACACCGGCCGCTATCGAACAACCACAAAGGGGTGATAAATCGCCGGTAAAACACTTTATATAGCTGTTTATCAAATGGGATAAGGCAATACTTTGAAGAATCTTTTTTTCTTCGATTTTGAAATATTTTCCAACATTATAAGGGACTAAAATAGCGACAATTCCCTGATTGCCGCTCCCGCCACTCGACATTGCCGGGAAGTTCAGGCCTGCCATTCTGGCGTCTGAAGCAGATGCGGTTAGTATTTTGCTGGAGGAAAAAATACCATCCAAAAAATACCCCTTCTTCACTAGATCGGAAAGATAATAACCGACCTTTTGCAGCTTTTGTCCTGCTTCGGAAATCTTCAGATTCATATCAATGCCGCGCTGGATGTAGTTATAATCCTCATCATCTAAATGTTCGGCCAAATCAATCATCTCGGATATTTTCATTTTCTTGAGTATCGATTTATATTCTTGCCCCTTGGATGTAATTTCATTTCTCTTTATCTCGAAAATTGGTCGGCCATTTTTTTCCAGGCGAACAAGATTCGTGTGGCCATTTTCAATCACAGCCATGGCGGAACCCTTTTCGGTTCTAATAGAAACGGCAATGTATAGATCTGTTTTGGTCTCATCGTAAGTAATTTTTGCTTTTTTTGCCCGAATCAATACTTTGGCCTGGCTTATCATATCCTCTCTAGTCCCCTTCAAAATCTCCATCTTCAATTCGGGTTGCTTGATTAGTGCTCCGAGAACACCGGCAATTAGATTCCCTTTTTCCCCGCCGGTATTAGGCACCGTTATAGCCAAACCGTTTTTATACACCCCGGTGTCGACTGTTATATTTATTTCTTCAATCCCGCCTTCGATTTCTTTAGCAGCTATGCTGGCAGCATATGCTACCGCGATCGGCTCTGTACATCCTAATGCAGGGAATACCTCGTTTCTTAGAACCTCTTTTAAAAGATTCAATTTGCACATCATCTATTCCTCGTTTTTTGGCATTAGCCCAGATTATTTGTAAAGGGATACCTTTGATCTGTGTTAATCAGATATCACAAAATTTAGAGATTTTAAACAAAGCTGAAGGATTATAAAAAATAGTAAGCTCTCTGGCTTTGGCCTTAGCATCTCCCCGGCCGTAGCAATATCCAGATCCGGATCGTCTATTTGCAATTTGATATGCTCTAAAGGAAATTCGTCGGGCTTTGAATGTATCTGCATCATTTATTTAAAATCTCACTTCGGCAAGTTCTGTAAATATTTTTATTGTATTATTTTAGCTTTATGGAACAACGAGGCCAAAAAGCATTCAGGTGATCCGGTTTTAAAGTGGGGCACGAGTTTGAGCCGTTAAAAACCAGATTATCTGAATGCGATAATTTTTTCAAGGGGCTAAATTGATACTTTTTAAAAACGCATAAATTTATAGCTGTCTTGGTTTCCATCTGTGTCTTGACAGGCACAAAAAAGATACCCATATTATTGAGGCAATTTCAAAACCGATGAAGGAAGAAACCTTTATGCTTTTCAAACTGTTTTTAGCGTTCACGCTTATTCCGGTCGCCGAAATTTATTTGATTATCAAACTGGGCGGCTTCCTGGGTGCTTTCAATACGGTAGCGATCATTATCCTCACCGGATTTGTTGGTGCCACCCTGGCGCGCATGCAGGGATTGCAAACCATGCTGCGGGTCCGGCAGAGCCTGCAACAGGGGCTTGTACCGGCCGAAGAAATGATAGACGCCCTGCTTATTTTCGTAGCCGGAATCGTATTACTTACCCCTGGTTTCATCACTGACTCAGCAGGGCTGCTGCTGCTTTTCCCCCCTACCCGTTTTCATATTAAGCGTTTTCTCAGGCGCAAATTCGACCAATGGCATAATAACGGCAGCATTCAGTACCGAAACTTTCCTTAAATTGGTAAATTCGGAAATCGTCAAGACCAGTCTTTTCAACTTGCTATATATTTTCTGGACAGTAGCTTCAGCTTCTTCCCTTCTTCAATACTTTTAGCCGTATTGATTTGATTTTCTTATGTCAATCAGTTATGATGTCTTGATTCTAAACTTTTTATTTATATTTAACGAGAACAATTATGGAAGCGTTTGAAAGCCGGCTCGAAAAAGTTCATGCTTTGACCACTGCCATACGGGCAAATCGCGATAATCTGGTCGACGTTGCGGTGCAGGACACCGGATTTACTTACCGTGAATGCAATATAGAAGTAGACGGAATTCTTAGCGACCTGCAGGATTTCGAAACCATGGCCCAGACTTTTGCTTTACGGCAACCGGTTTGTGAGTCCGGCCAAGCGGTTGCTCTTGTACTGCCGTACAACGGCAGTGCCTGGTTGAATACTGCCATCGTTTCGATATACATGGTGGGAAATCCGGTACGGGTAAAGTTCGCTTCACGAGATTCCGGCATCTCCCGCCTTACGGAATCTCTTTACCGGCCCATCTTCGGCGATACCATCCGCTTCGACTATTCCGACGGCAGAACATTCCTCCAGAAAGCTATGGCTGACCCGGCAACACCGGCCATATGTCTGTTCGGCTCCGACGATTATGCCGGTCAGTACCTTGACGCAATTAAAGCGCATGGCAAGAAATTCGTCTTTGAAGGACCAGGGAAAGACCCGTTCATTGTTCTGCCCGGTGCTGACCCAGAAGCAGCGGCCCGAGAGCTTGCCTACTCCAAATACATTTATGCCGGACAGACCTGCACGGCCCCGGAGCGCGTGTATCTGCACCGTACTATCTACGACGACTTTTTAGAACTGTTTCTCGACTTTAGCCGGGCTGTGAAAGTTGGTGATCCTTCAGACCCCGCCACAGAGATGGGGCCAGTGACCAGTACCAAGGCTGTGGAAGCCATCAAGGCCCAATTAAATGATGCTGTCCAGCGGGGCGCACAGATTGCACTTGGCGGACGGATCGAAGGAAACTTGGTTTATCCTACAGTAGTCATCAACGCCCACCACGATATGCTGGGCATGCAGGATGAAACCTTTGGGCCTGTGACGTTTATCAGTGCTTTTGACGAGACCGAAGAGGCCCTACACTTGGCCCAAGATAGTCGCTACGGCCTGAGAGTTTCAATTTACGGAGATGAAACCGCCGCAAACTTCGCAGAAAAGCTGACAGGTGAACCTTACTGCCACCGTGTGCCTGAAATAACTTATGGACGCTTCGGCACCGCGAGCGTGAATCAACCCCAGTCAGATATTTGGGTAAGTGCTTTTGTGTCGAAACCTGTGGGAGGTTATGGTCTTTCAGGCTGGATTTGGGAAACTGTTGAGAATGAATTCATCATAAAACAGGGCCCCAAGCTGCTGAGTCTGGAAACATCTTATCCCAAAGAATAAAGAATCCACCAAAAGAAATTGATATAAGATAAAAGGTGTTAATTTAGCTTTTTGAAAAACGTGTTCCACAAGCATTCAGGTGATCTGGTTTTAAAGTAGGTCACTGTTTGAGTGTATTAGAGAGCGTTAAGAAAGAACAGCAAAATAGCAAATTTTACCTGTGAGTTAAATAATATGCGCATTTAATCGGCTTTTATATACAGGATAGCATCTGTTCTTTC
>SDBS01007476.1_pt1 | contig 10597 bp, 9 predicted proteins | sample 2277091 | NCBI WGS metagenome assembly SDBS01 (sample SAMN10404972, study PRJNA504765) | marine sediment metagenome | isolation source: marine sediment core GS10_PC15, 163 cmbsf | place: Arctic Ocean: Southern Knipovich Ridge | collected 2010 | reverse complement strand
GTGACAAATTTGAGGATAAGTCGACGCCGTGAAAAACCGATTTTTGAATCACGATCTGTATAACGACGAAGTCGCCTCTGTGTGCTCTGTGATCTCTAGCGAGCAAGGCGAGCGGGGGTGTGGTAGATATTTCTGATAAATGGTATTAGTACCGGTATCTAGGATCAGGAAAAATCCAAGGAAGGAAGGTATGGAGAATTTCGCGCACTAAATCACCCATAATAACGAAGGGAATCAAGATCAGCAAAACCGGCAGGAAGATGAGGGATACCGACGCAAGAAAGAAGGTGTAAATGAAAAAAGGGAGCAGGGCAAGCATAGCAAATGTCTCGACCATCTGCATGATGGTTTCACCAATGCGATGACGAGATTTCAAGCTACAAATAGAATTCGAATAGATCTCTTTCATCTGCGCTGCTTCAGTATAAAAGGGAGTCATTTTGGAGATCGAAGAAATGCCTTGGGAAGAAACTTCGCCTATTTTCATATTACTCCGTTATTTTGGCGGGACTTGAGTCAGATGGACATTGGTTGTTGGATAGCAGAACTCAGCCCCATATTTGCTTACAACCTCCTCAATGATGAGGAAGATTTCCTGTTTTGTTCGTAAGAATTTAATGTATCCCATCTTATAAACCAAGAGGTAAATATAGATTTGAAGACCATAATCTCCAAATTTGAAGAAGGTAATTGAAAAACTCTGGGAATTGTCCACTTCAGGATGAGCCCCGATTTTCTCATTGAGATCTGCAATGATTTTTTCCAAGTTCGGGAGGGCATCGTATCCAATTGTGATCGTTTCTTTTATACGGCGGTGCGAGCGACGGGACTCGTTGATTACTTGAGAACTTGTAAATAGCGCATTGGGGAAGTAAACAGGCCTTCGGTAGTAATCCTCAATCACGGTGATGTACCAGCCAATTTCTTTTACCACTCCCTCAAAGTTAGATTTATCGGGGATCACCACTTCATCTCCAATGGAAAAGATGCTGGCAAAATGGAGCATGACTCCCCCAAAAAAATTAGCAATAATGTCTTTCGCTGCAAATGCTAAACCCGCTACACCAATTCCACCAAAGGCGAGAAGGGGGGCTATTCCAATACCAAAGATTTGAAAGATGATCATCAAAACAATGATCACGACTAAAATCGAGCAAAGCTTGCTTATGCCAAAAATGGTGCTAGGAGCCACTCCAAATTTTTGCGACTTATCTGCTAAGTGTTTGAAGGCTGCTTTGAGCCAGCGCAAGATGAGCCAGCCAAAGCAAACCACAACAAGAGCCCCTTTGAGGGGCCCTGTATACTTGGTAAGGGAATCAAGACCAAAATGCGTGGCAATGTTGTCTGCTACATATGCCAAGCCAAAACTCCAAATGGCTGTCTGCAGAGGCATGTGGATGATCTTATGGATCCGTTTTTTCCAAAAACCTTGCTTTTGTGCAATCTTTTTTCGGATTACTTTGACAATTTTTTTGAGCACAAAACTCAAAATGATGGCGACTCCAAGAACGATGGCTATTTCGATGAGCCACCACTGCTCGGAAAGAATTTTTTCTGGTTCCATATACGGCACGCCGTTTTAGTCTAGTGAATTTTCATCGGCATCTTTTTTGCCCCAGCGCTCAGCTCGGTCTCGCAAACTGTCCCAAGTTTACTTCGCCCTCCGCAATGCACTGAAACAAAAAATCTCGCCGCCAAAATTCACAGAACCAAGCGGCGTGCCGTATAGCTTAATTATGAAAAAATTGGGAATAAAAAGCACCATAGGATAAGATGATCTCTATGAATATCAGTCGAGAATCCATCTTTATTTCAGCCCTGCGCGGGTTTGTGAAATCTTTTGCTGTTGTTATTGGCATTGCGCTAGGGGGTTTCTTAATTATCATCGGCATCGGCGCTGTCTCAAATACTGTTTCCATGCCCGATAAAAGCCAACTCTCCGTGAGCGCGGATGCGAATTGGAATCGAAAGCTCTTGCCTGATACTACTCCGGTCATTTTGCGTATCAATGTCCATGGGGTCATTGGAACAAGTAAGTTGAAGGAAAAATATTTCAAAGACGTGCTCCTCGATTCCCAAGATGGAGTTTTGAAGGGCAATCGAGTCAAAGGAATTCTTTTACATGTAAATACTCCAGGTGGAACAGCTACAGATAGCAGTGCAATCTATCAACTTCTTAAGGAGTATAAAGAAAAATACAAAGTTCCTATCTATGCTTTTGTCGATGGCCTTTGCGCATCAGGAGGCATGTACATCTCCTCTGCTGCTGATCAAATTTACTCTACTGAAAACAGCGTGATTGGCTCAGTAGGCGTACGCATTGGTCCCGCTTTCAATTTCTCAGGCGCTATGGAAAAAGTCGGTATTCAATCTTTGACACTCACGGAAGGAAAAAATAAAGATGCTTTGAATCCTTTCCGTCCCTGGAAGCCAGGAGAAGATGATTCGATCAAAGCGATTTTAGCAAGCGAATATGTTACATTTGTCAATGTGGTAACTGAAAATCGCAAGAGGCTCAATAAAGAAGAACTCGTAAATGAATATGGAGCCAATGTCTTTGCTGCTGAAAAAGCGCAAGAATTGGGTTACATTGATAATGGTAATGCAAGTTATGATCAGGCCTTAGCTGCTCTTGTTAAAGCGGCAGGCATAAAAGAAGAGGATAAATATCAGGTGCTTGAAATTGAGCCTTATCAATCTATTCTCAAAGAACTAGCAGAAAATAAGACAAGCCTCCTGGGCGGAAAAATCAAACATATCTTCCCTACAGGGGCCTACACCACTTCGGAAATGAGTGGACAAATTCTCTACCTATACCAGCCGTGAAAGAACTCTATGTACTAGATGCGGTTAATTTTCTTTTCCGCTCTTATTACGCCATTGGCCCTATGACGAATCCCAAGGGGGAATCGACAAATGCCCTCTATGGTTTCATCCGCTCTGTCTTCAAACTAATCAAAGAACATTCTCCAAAGCATCTCGTATGTGTCTTTGATGGTCCCGAAAACACAAAAAGCCGCAAAGAACTCTATAGCGACTACAAAATTCATCGAAGTGGAATGCCAGACGATCTCGCTTACCAACTGGAGTGGTCCCTAGAATTTTGTGAGATGGCAGGTATTCCCTACCTTTCAGTCTCGGGTGTTGAAGCAGATGATGTGATGGGAAGCATTGCCAAGTGGAGTGAAAAAAAAGGGGTTACAACGTATCTGTGTTCGAGTGATAAAGATTTATGCCAGCTTGTTTCCGAGCATGTTTTCGTCTTGAATATCCACAAAAATAACCTCATCATGAAACGAGCTCAGGTGAAGGAGAAATTTGGGGTCTTCCCCGAGCAAATCATCGATCTTTTGGCCATGATGGGCGATGCATCGGACAATATTCCAGGACTTCCCGGAATTGGCCCAAAAACGGCAGCAGCTCTTTTAAATGAATTTGGAACCTTGGAGACAATTCTGTCTCACCCCGAAAAGCTCAAGGGCAAAAAAAGAGAAATCGTTGAAGAAGAAAAAGATTCCGCTATTCTCTCGAAAAAACTCGCCACAATCCACATAGGAATTGCATTTCCAAAAGAAGAGGATTTCTTTCGTCTAAAAGAGCCAGATTTAAAAAAAGTGAAGGCCCTTTACCAAGAAATGCACTTCCTAACCCTGCTAAAAGAACTGCAATTGCCGGAAAAAAAAAGCGAGGAACTCGAGCTCGACTTCGAAAATGGCGAAAGTGACGTAGAGTACACACTCATCAACGATGAGGGGGAACTCGCAAGGCTCATTGCAAAACTTGAGACAAAAAAAGAACTCTGCATCGACACAGAATCTACATCACTGAACACCATGCAAGCAGAACTTGTCGGCATTGGCATTAGCGATGGCGCAAAACGAGCTTGGTATATCCCTCTCAACGGAAATATTCCTAAGGAAAAAGTGCTAGGTCATTTTAAACCCCTTTTGGAAAACTCTAAAAATTCATTTTTTGGACACAACATCAAATATGATTTGCACATTCTCAAACGAGTAGGAATTGAAGTTGCAAACATCGGGTTTGATACAATGCTTGCATCCTATTTGATCGCCCCTCAAAAGCAACGCCATGGCCTCGACATACTCTCTCTTGAGCATTTTGGCAAAGTGAAGACCCCGATCTCCGATCTCATTGGCAAAGGGAAAAAACAGATTTCCATGTTAGAGGTTCCCATCGAAAAAGCCGCAGCTTATTGCGCAGAAGATGTCGATTATACCTATCGCCTCAAAGATCTTTTTGCAAAGGAAATTGAGAAGGAAAACCTGACGAGTCTCTTCACCGAGATTGAGCTTCCTCTTATTTCCGTTCTTTTCGCGATGGAAGAAACCGGCATTTTCATCGACAAAGACCAATTGGCTGCTATGCATGCCCATCTAGAAGTATCGATTGGCGAGATCAGAGAAATGATTTTCAATTATGCTGGCGAAACATTCAATCTCAACTCTCCCAAACAAACCGGCGGAGTGCTCTTTGAGCGAATGGGGATTCGCCCTGCAAAAAAAACAGCAACAGGCTATTCGACCAGTGCCGATGTACTTGAAAATGTGCGCGATGTCCATCCCATCATTGGAAAAGTTCTCGAATACCGAGCCCTGGAAAAACTGCGCTCGACCTATGTCGATGCTCTGCCTAAACAAATCGATCCCAAAACGGGGCGCATTCACTGTACATTCAATCAGACAACCACGGCAACAGGACGCCTCTCCTGCCAAGATCCGAATTTGCAAAATATTCCAGTCCGCACAGAAGAAGGGCGCAAAATTCGCACTGCTTTCATTCCTGAAAAATCAGACGCAAGTTTTTTATCAGCCGACTATTCGCAAATCGAGTTGCGGCTTTTAGCTCATCTCAGCGACGACCCCACCCTCATCAAAGCATTTCAGGAAGGGGAAGACATTCACACCTATACCGCCTCACTCGTTTATGGGATGCCTCTCGAAGAGGTGACGAAGCAAATGCGTCATGCAGCAAAAGCCGTCAACTTTGGCATCCTCTATGGACAAGGTGCTTTTGGTCTCTCGAAAGAAATTGGAGTCCCAATAGAAGAAGCCAAAGCTTTCATCGACACCTACTTTCAGCGGTATGGCAAAGTGCGCGACTATCTCGAATATTGCAAACAGAGTGTGCGGGAAAAAGGATATTCCCTCACCCTTTTGGGCCGCAGGAGGCCTATTCCAGAAATCGATAGTAAAAATTCCTTCATCCGAGCTGCCGCAGAAAGACTTGCTGTCAATACACCTTTGCAAGGAACCGCTGCAGATCTCATAAAAATCGCAATGATCAAAATCCAGAATACGCTTCAGACGAGCAAAATGCTCTTGCAAATTCATGACGAACTCATTTTTGAAGCTCCAGATGATGAGGTGGATGTTCTAGCTAAAGAAGTACAAACGATGATGGAAGGAGTGATGCAATTAAAAATTCCACTTACTGTTGATATTTCTATTGGAAAAAATTGGGGGGAATGTTAATTTTGAGAAAAATTGCCATTACTGGCGGGCTCTGCTGTGGCAAATCCACAGTCTCTCAAATTTTTCAGAAAAAAGGAGCCTATGTAGTGAGTGCCGATGCCATTGTGCATCAGCTACTCTCTGCCGAAAGTCCCATTAAAAAACAATTAATAGCCTTACTCGGGGAAGAGGCAATCCGCGAAACGGAGCTGGATCGAGCTTTCATCGCGGAAAAAGTTTTTAGCAATAAGGAAACCCTCGATGCTCTGGAGGCCATTCTTCACCCAGCAGTACTTGAGGAAATAGAAAAACAATATAACCAAGTCCAAAATCGAGAAAACTACACAGTTTTTATTGCAGAAATCCCTCTTCTTTATGAGATTGAAAAAGCCCATCTTTTCGATACAGTCATTGCAGTTGTTGCCGATCCAAAGATCGCAAAAAAACGTTTCCAAGAAAAAACAAACCACTCAGCAGAAGAATTTGAAAAACGTATGACCCACCAACTCTCACCTTTAGAAAAAAGTGCTCGTGCCGATTTCACCATTGAAAATAATGGAAATCTCCAAGAGCTAGAGAGTCAGATCGACGAGATCTATCAAAACTTAACCCAGGAATAAAATGAACGAAGATCCTTCTAACGCTATTGAGAGTAAAAAGCCTCCCGAAAGAGAAGTTTCAATCACCAGGATCGCCGATTTGCAGCGCATGAATATCGAGCAACTCAACCAGTATGCTCTCAACATGGGACTGACCAATCTGAGTTCACTGACAAAATCACAGATGGTCTTCGAGATCGTCAAAAAGAAATCTTCCAGTCCCGGAGAAGTTCTCGTCGCTGAAGGAGTTCTCGAAGTACTTCCAGACGGATTTGGGTTCCTCCGCTCTCCTAACTACAATTACCTTCCTTCCGCAGAAGATATCTATGTCTCTCCAGCGCAGATCCGCCGCTTTGATTTGAAAAAAGGGGTCACAGTATATGGCTCTATTCGCCCTCCTAAGGAAAAAGAGAAGTATTTTGCACTGCAAAAAGTAGAGAAAATCAATGATGAGCTCCCTGAAAAAGGGAAAGATCGGATCCTCTTTGAAAACCTCACCCCCCTCTTTCCCAATAGACGATTGGTCATGGAAACCACAAAAGAAGACCTCACTACTCGCATAATCGATCTCACAGCCCCAATTGGTATGGGACAGCGGGCACTCATCGTAGCTCCTCCTCGAACAGGAAAAACAGTAATGTTGAAAGAGATTGCGAATGCGATTTCCATCAACAATCCAAAAGTCACGCTGATTGTTCTTCTGATCGATGAAAGACCTGAAGAAGTAACAGACATGGTCCGAAGCGTCAAAGGAGAAGTCATCTCTTCTACTTTTGATGAGCCCCCAGAACGCCACGTACAGATTTCTGAAATGGCCGTTGAAAAGGCGCGTCGCCTCGTAGAGTATGGCCATGATGTCGTGATCTTGCTCGACTCTTTGACTCGACTTGCCAGGGCGCACAACACAGTACAACCTCATTCTGGAAGAATCCTCTCGGGCGGTGTCGATGCCAATGCCTTGCACAAACCAAAACGCCTCTTTGGTGCAGCCCGCAACATCGAAGAGGGAGGCTCTCTCACCATCATTGCGACAGCCCTCATCGAGACCGGCTCCCGAATGGATGAGGTCATTTTCGAAGAGTTCAAAGGGACGGGAAATATGGAACTCGTTCTCGATCGGCGCCTTGCCGATCGGCGCTGCTACCCAGCAATTGACCTCATCAAGAGCGGCACACGCAAAGAAGACCTCCTCTATCATCCCAGTGAATTGGAAAAAATTTACCTCCTGCGGCAAGCACTTGCCGATCTCACTCCACTCGATGCGATGAATCTTTTGCGCAATCGTTTGAAGAAGACCAATTCCAATGCAGAATTCCTCCTCGCCATGAAAGATTGATGGATTTTAATTTTGAGTTGATACAAAATCCACTCCCATGGATGTTGTGATGCTTTCGCGGATACAATTCGCGATGACCAGTTCGTTCCACTATATTTATCCCCCTTTGAGCATTGGCATTGGACTCTATCTCGTGATGATTGAGGGAATGTATCTCAAGACAAAAAATCCCATTTACCTGCAAATGACAAAATTTTGGGTCAAAATTTTTGCCCTTACCTTTGCACTTGGTGTTGCAACAGGACTTGTGCAAGTCTTTGGGTTTGGAACGAATTGGGCCAATTATTCGCGCTTTGTGGGAGATGTCTTTGGCAGTGCCCTTGGAGCAGAAGGGATTTTCGCTTTTTTTCTAGAAGCTGGATTTTTGGGAGTCATGCTCTTTGGCTGGAAAAGAGTGAGCGCAAAAATGCACTATTTTTCTACCATCTGTGTGTGCATAGGAGCGCATTTTAGTGCTGTTTGGATTGTAGTTGCAAACTCATGGATGCAAACACCCGCAGGCTATAAGATCGTCGGAACTGGCACCAAAGCTCGTGCTGTGGTGACGGATTTTTGGGCCATGATCTTCAATCCCTCCAGCATAGATCGCCTTGTACATGTAATCCAGGGCTGTTGGCTGACCGGCCTTTTCCTCATAATCAGTATTTCTGCTTACTACATGCTCAAGCAAAAACATCTCGATTTTGCACGTAAATCGATGAAAATTGCTCTTTTCTTCTCTTGCATTGTGCTGATTATGCAATTGATTTCAGCAGACTCCACAGCACGCGGCGTTGCTAAAAACCAGCCCTCAAAACTCGCTGCCATGGAAGGAATTTATAAGACCCAAGACTACACCCCCATGACGCTGATTGGGTGGGTCGACAAGAAGACTCAGACGGTGAAGGGAATTCAAATTCCCGGCCTGCTCAGTTTCCTTACTTATCGCAATTTCAAAACACCTGTGCCAGGACTCAACACCGTCCCAAAAGATGAACAACCCCCCGTTGGTATTGTCTTCCAAGCCTATCACATGATGATCTATATGTGGGGACTCATGGTTCTAGGGGCATTTTTGGGCTTTTACTTCTTATGGCGACAAAAGCTTGAAAACAAAAAATGGTTCCTGCGCTTTCTCGTGTTTTCTGTTGCCTTTCCCCAAATAGCGAACATGGTCGGATGGATGACAGCAGAAATTGGCAGACAGCCTTGGGTCGTCTGGAAAATGCTTCGCACCACGCATGGTGTCTCTCCCAATATCGTGTCCGGCCAGGTTATCGGATCACTCATTATGCTTGCAACGATCTATTTTGCCCTTCTTGCAGTTTTCCTCTTTCTCCTCGACAGCAAAATCAAGCATGGTCCCTCCGAAGAAATGGATATAGCAGCCATTTACCGAGGTAAAATAGAATGACACTTGCAATCATTTGGTACTTCGTTATCATCCTCTGTCTTATCAGCTATGCTATGCTCGATGGTTTTGATTTGGGAGTCGGACTCCTGCACCTCTTTGCTAAAAAAGATAGCGACCGCCGTATCTTTCTCAATGCTATCGGACCCGTCTGGGATGGCAATGAAGTTTGGCTTGTGGTTGTAGTAGGCGCTCTTTTTGCCGGATTTCCCGAAGTTTTTGCTACTTTCTGTTCGACTTTTTATATTCCTGTGATGCTCCTTTTGATGGGTCTCATTTTCCGCGCTGTTTCCATTGAATTCCGGAGTCAAAGAGAGTCGCCTAGGTGGAGAAAAACTTGGGATGTCATCTTTGCTTTGGGAAGTCTCGTCATTTCTTTTGGAATTGGAGTCGTACTGGGCAATCTCATCCATGGCATTCCCCTCGATGCCGATTACAATTTCACAGGCACTTTTTGGGATTTCACCCGCCCTTACGCACTACTCATAGGTGTAACAACCGTCGCTCTTTTTGCCATGCACGGAGCCATTTTCCTCGTGATGAAGACAGAAGGAGAGCTCCATGATCAAATCCGCCGCTTTGTGCCTCATTGTATTGGCTTTTTCATTACCATGTATGTGATTGTCACCATTGTAGTGCTCTACTATAAACCCTACATGGTTGCACCTATGAAACAGTATCCCATCTTGTACACTGTGCCTCTCGTCGCCTTAATTGCAATTGTCTGTGTCCCTTTTTTGATGAAGAAAAAACGCGATGGCTGGGCTTTTCTCTCTTCATGTCTTAGCATCGCACTTCTTCTTTCGCTTGCAGTCATCGGAACCTATCCTTACATGATCCGTTCAACCATCCAAACCGAAACAAACAGCTTGACAATCTTCAATTCTGCTTCCTCCCAATTAACGCTAAAAATCTTACTCATTATTGTTGCAATCGGAGTGCCACTTGTTTTGGCATACGGATTTTACGTCTACCGTATTTTCCGTGGGAAAGTGAAAATTGATGCAAGCAGTTACTAGTGCTAGGCCATTAAATTTGTGCAAGCAGTGCTTGCATAAATTGAGGTAGGTCAGCAGGCGTTCGAGAAGAGATCAAATTTCCATCTACCACACAGGGCTCATCAAGCCAAATCGCTCCTGCATTTTCCATATCATCTTTAATCGCACGAACACTTGTCGCTTTCCGACCCTTCAAGATTTTTGCAGAAATGACAACCCATCCAGCATGACAGATAAAAGCAATGGGTTTCCCCTCTTGGTCCATTTCCGTCGTAAGAGATAACACCTCTTTTCGCCTGCGCAATCGGTCTGGGGAAAAGCCTCCCGGGATGACGAGAGCATCGAAATCTTTGCTTTTGGCCTCTTCAAATGGGATATCACATTTGCAGGGATAACCATGTTTGCCAAAATAGGTTTTTCCCCTTTCGGGCCCGGCTACAGTCACCTGGTGTCCCGCCTCTTCCAGACGCACTTTTGGATACCAAAGTTCTAAATCTTCATATATATTTTCCACTAAGATAACAATCTTCTTCACAAAGTGCCTCCTTTAGGAGATACTGAATAACTCATTCACCAGCTCTTCGGCCGAAAAGCATCTAAAAAACTTAATTTTCGACCTGCATTAACTTTTTTAGCGCTTACGGCTCGAATTTCTGGCAAAGCAGTTATTCAGCATCTCCTTTACAATTATTCTCAATCATCTTAAATTTCTTCTCTCAAGTCAATGGAGGGTTTCTCTCAAGTGAGAAATACTATTTTATACACATCTGAATTAAAGAATTGGAATTTTGCCAAAATCGGAG
>SDBS01007475.1_pt1 | contig 10598 bp, 12 predicted proteins | sample 2277091 | NCBI WGS metagenome assembly SDBS01 (sample SAMN10404972, study PRJNA504765) | marine sediment metagenome | isolation source: marine sediment core GS10_PC15, 163 cmbsf | place: Arctic Ocean: Southern Knipovich Ridge | collected 2010 | reverse complement strand
ACATAGGCAATACGGTTTCTGTCGACTTAGCCTATGGCGAAACGATGTATGCGGCCTTCCAGTGGGCGGATACGGCCGTTTTATCCATCGTTTGCTGGATCATCATGCTGCTGGCCTCGCTCTACCCGGCCTGGTTCGCGACCCGGAAGGAACCAATTGATGCGCTGCGAGCTTTGTAAATGGATACGCAATACGCAACATATAATACGGACTTTGGAGGTATGAGATGAGTGTCATTGAATTACAGAACGTAACCCGAGTCTACAAGATCGGTGAGGTTGAGACACACGCACTGCGCGGCGCCACTCTGGACATCAGCGACGGTGAGTTCACGGCCATCGTCGGGCCGTCGGGATCGGGCAAGACGACGATGTTGCAGTTGATGGGCTGCCTGGACCGACCGACCAGCGGGACCGTGCACATCAATGGGCAAGACGTGACGCGGCTCAATCCCAACAAGCGCGCCGACCTGCGGAAGGATACCATCGGTTTTGTGTTCCAGTTCTTCGCCCTCATCCCCGGACTCACGTCCTACGAGAATGTCGAACTTCCCTTGCTGCTGTCAGGGGTAAAGAAAGTAGAGCGACGGGAGCGCGTGAACGAGTTGTTGGAGGCGGTGGATATCTCTGACCGCGCCCGTCACCGTCCCGACCAGATGAGCGGCGGCGAACAGCAACGCGTTGCCATCGCCCGCGCCCTGGCTACCCATCCCGTGTTGGTGCTGGCCGACGAGCCGACCGCCAATCTGGACACCGAGAACGGTCGCCAGATCATGGAGATCATGCAGCGGCTGAATCAGGAGACAGGCACGACCTTCATCTTTGCCACCCACGACCCGCGCGTGATCCATTACGCCCGCCGCGTGGTCACGCTGCGCGATGGGCAGGTTGGCGAAAACGACAAGCACCCCAACCCGAGTGACACGTGAGAGGTGGAACATGACGTACAAGCGATGGATCGTGATCTGTTTGATATCAACGGTAGTACTGGTGGGCTGCACCTCTCTCACCTCGACGGTCGCGCCGGTCGTCACCGCCGCCCCTGCAACGACCGAGCCCAGCTTTCGACCCGCTGGCGGCGTCGTCGCCTCTGGTGTGGTTGTGCCAGCCAGATTTTCTCGTATGGGTTACGCAAGTCCTGTAACGATTGAAACCGTAGAAGTGGAATTGGGTGATGCTGTCAAAGCAGGCGAGGTATTGATCCGGTTACAGGGTCAAGCGGCTCGGGATGCGGCTGTTGCGTCGAATGAGATAGCGGTCCTAAACGCCCAGCAGGCTCTCGACGATCTATATGAGAATGCTGAAGTTGTCACGGCACAGGCGCAACTGGCATTGGCCAACGCTCGGGATCAGCTCAAAGCTGCCGAGTACAAGTGGAATGTCCGCCAGGAAGGCAACCGGGCTAGCTCAAACACCATCCGCGGTGCGGAGGCGAACTTGATTCTGGCCAATGAAGAGGTCGATCGAGCCCAATCGAAGTATAGCCACGCCAGTGGTGAGGCAAGCAGAGCGTTGGCCCTATCCAATCTGATCGCCGCCAAGCAGCACCGCGATTCCATTCAGCGGAATCTTAATTGGTATCTTGGCGCGCCTAGTGAGATCGAAAAGGCGGTCCTCGACGCTGAACTCGACGAGGCCCAGGCAAGCCTAGGTGCTGCCGAGCGGGCGTACGAGAAGGTGAAAGATGGGCCAGATCCAGATGTCCTGGCCGCCGCCAATGCGAAGTTAAAACTTGCCGAGGCACAATTAAAATCTGCACAAGAAGCTGTCCAAAATGGTTTTATCTTGGCTCCGTTTGATGGGATCGTTGCCGAACTTTCGGCCACTCCCGGTGAGGTTGTTGTACCGGGTCAAATCCTGGTAGTTGTGGCTGATCTCAAAAATCTACGAGTGGAGACGACCGATCTTAGCGAACGAGACGTTAATCGTATTTCTGTTGGACTCCCGGCAGAGGTTTTCATCGAACCATTGAGGATCACTGCCTCAGCTCATGTTACAAGGATCGCGTACTCAGCAAGCATAATAGGCGGAGATGTAGTTTATGCAGTAACGCTCGATCTCGATGAACAGACTGTTGGCCTTCTTTGGGGGATGAGTGTCGAGGTGGAGATTGAAGTGGAGTAAGTGGTTTTTTATACAGGTTCTTCTGAGCTGTGGATGCCGCTATGGATGCACGAGGGTCGGTCAACCAATTTATCACCTTTGAGTAGATGAGATAGTTCTATTCATTCGATGCATGGTCAAGTGTGTGCGAATGGACTCGAACTATCGACCTTATGGGCGTGAACCCAGTGGTCGAAAAACCTTACTGCGGAACTCACGGACCCGAAATTACGTGAACTGTGTGGTCACCTCAGGGTAGCCGTTTAGCCTACGGTTGTGTTAAGAATCGCACAATAATGCTTACTTCAAATCAGTTTGAATCCAATCTGCAACGATACCCGGATATTTCTTAGCGTAAGACTGCCTGTTTCCGGGATGCGGGATGAGCGGAAGCTCGAACAGCTTACTATTCCTGGTCCTTGATCTACAATAGGTACATTATTTGCCGGCTGGGTTCCATCAATTGAAAATCGCAAGGCCGACCGATGTGTTTTGCCCGTTGCGGCGCTATCGCATTGGCATCAAGATAAAGCCCATTAAAGGATGTTTCTAAAGTTTGTCTCGCCACATCCTCTGCGGCATGAGGTGGACACACACAGACGATCACAGAGCAAGTTTCGCAAAGCTCGTTCAAAGATCGAACTTCAACAAGGTTGTGTTCCTCAGCTCGATCTTGTGTTTGCGCGCTTCGCCCTACAGATACCCAATAGACCGTACGCCCTGAATTTTGAGCCGATGCGGCCAGGGATATTCTCATGGCACCGGGGTGCAGAAATCCAATGTTCAGCTTCTCCATGTACCCTCTCTCTTCCCTACCCAATCCTTCGGGGGCGTCCTTGCATTTTTTCGGTACTGGTTAACATCCGAAAAAAGAAGGATTAGTCAACCATTCTCCCCATTATTACGGTGTCCGCGTAATCATCCTCTGCAAATTTGATATCGCGTGGAGCCCTACCTTCGATTGTGAAGCCATTCTGTTGGTAGAGAGCTATAGCAGCCTCGCTCGTTGAGAAGACGAATAAACCAAGCTTCTCGATTCCCTTATTCCCTTCTGCCCAGCGAACGATGGTATCTACCAGCGCATTTCCGATCCCTTGTCTGCGCCACTCCGAGTGAACCCAAATTGAATCCACATCGCCAAAGTGCGCGGTGCGCTTAAGTCCGCCTGCCTTAACCCGCGCCACTCCTACGATCCGTCCATCCACATCAGCCACAACACAAAGGCAGCCTGGGCGTTTGTTCTCATTAGCAATAGCTTTTTGTTCCACTTCCTCGGTTCGCTGCAATTCTTCTAATAGGAGCAAAGTATATCGACCCTCGGGTATCACAGACCTGTAAAGCTTCAATATGTCTGCTGCATCATTCTCAGATGCTGTTCGAATTTGAACATGATCCCCCTGCTCCAAACTTATCTCTCGTGGTTTAATTTCTCCCATTTTATTTTCCCTGACTTATACAGACTCTAGCGACATCAGCGGTTTTATATGAGCGAATGATGAACCTCAGCATCACAAAGACTCGAGGATGGGGATAAGAACCAGAAGGTCGTAACCCGCATGGAATAGAACCGGACCTATGATGCTATCCGTCTTATACATCGAATGGGCTCCAATGACCCCAAGGACAAATACGACAACCCCAAAGACTAATCCCCCTCCCGGGAAGGTATACGTCGCACTCACATGGGACGCACCGAAAGCAATTGACGTCACGATGATAGAAAGATTTACACCAATTAACGGTTCAAGTCTCTTGAGAAAAATACCCCTAAACCACATTTCTTCCATAACTGAATTTGCGAACACAAATAGAAGCAGCCATGGTAGTGAAGATTTAATTTTTGCCAGGTATTCTTCCGACCCTCTAAGAATAACGAAAGAAATCAAGGCAAAAACCACAAAGGTAACTAATCCAAACATCAATCCCCGGCGGAGGTTGCCCTTACTTAAAAAGATCGATTTCAGATCTTGCCTCGCCAGCAAGGTGAGCACTACGATTGGAAGAACAACATGGGTGAATTGTGATACCTTGTCCAACGCGATGAACTGCGCCGGGTTGGTCTCGGAGCGGAGAATATCCAAGATCCCTGTACTCAGGAACCAGAGCGCAAACGAGGCAACGAAGAACGCGTAGGCGGCAGGCCAATACTTCTTATAACGATCCGCCCGTCGGAGTAAGAATGTCACAAGCAAGAAGAAAATCGTAATCGCAACGTAATAGGTGGGATTCTGGTTCGTAGGAAAGACAGAATAGTAGGGGCTTCCCAAGACAAAGATGGCCAGCAAACAGACGAGAAAGACAAAAGACAATGAGATCTCTTTGAGTGTCCACTGTGTCGGCTTACGAATATTCACCATGTAAAGCTCCTTGTAGATCTGTCGGTGATGGCAATATGTCGATCACGACCGCACCGACGTGAAGGCAGCGCATTGGATTCATTTCCTACTCGACGCGATTTGTTGTTAGGGTTGCTCACCCCACAGCCCATTTCGAAAAGATATTCTCCTGTTCTACGTCCGCTTCTTTATACCAAACAAAGGAGAAAGAGTAACAACTCATAAGAACTCCAATAGACTGGATTTCTGGATGAAGACTTTTTTTGGATGATACGCTGCGTTTCGCTTCCAACCGATCAAGAAGAGCCGGCTAGAGGAATGACGTAGAAGAGAATTGCAAAAAAGTGAAGCGCGCTTCCCGCCAGCACGAAAATATGCCAGATTGCGTGGTGATACGGCAGCCGACGCCAAACATAGAAGACGATCCCGGCTGTGTAGGACAAACCCCCAAGGAGTAGAAGAAGCAGCCCCCTCGGATCTATAGCGGCGAGCAATGGTTTCGTCGCCACGACCACTACCCAGCCCATGCCCACGTAAAGGGCTAAAGATATAACCGGCCACTTGCGCAATCGGGTCACTTGAAAAATGATTCCAGTGACTGCGAGACCCCAGACTACTCCAAAGATAGTCCAGCCCCAAGCACCACGCAGGGTTACAAGAGTGAATGGTGTATAGGTTCCGGCGATCAGAAGAAAAATGGCCGAATGATCAATTACCTGGAGTACGCGTTTAACGCGCGGAAGCTGAATGCTGTGGTAAAGCGTAGAAGAAGCATATAGCAAAATAAGAGTGGCGCCGAAAATGCTGCTACTCACAATGTGCCAGGCGTTTCCCAGCACACTGGCGAAGGCCGTAAGGATGGCTAATCCGCCAATTGAAAGGACCACCCCAACACCGTGTGTCACACTGTTGGCGATTTCCTCTCCGATGCTGTAGCGGGGTTTACTATAGGATGTCATATTCAGTATTCTAACGTATTCTCGGCTCGTAACTGGGAATAATTTGTCCAGATTGCGCTAATGTACACACTCCCCTGAAATCCACATCCTGAACTTATACGGACAACTTGTCTAAAAATTCAATCGTTTAAAGAGAGATGGAGTGTATACGAGTCCAGCGTCCCTCCGCCCAAAGCGTACGCCGTAATATCGATTCGATCAGTGTATAGCTCCAGAATCATAAAGTGGGACTGGGCCGTGAAGAATTCGCTTTCGTCTCTCGTGTCCTGTTTGCCATAAAGGCTATAGGATCCTCCACCCGAAACGATGTAGGTTATGCCGTTCAATTCCAGCCGTTCGTAGTTGTGGTCATGACCGGATAGCACCAGGGCAACATTAGCTTCCTCGAATAGTGGAACCCAGGCTTGCTGGATCGGTATCCCGTCATCACGATGATGCCCACTCGTGAAAGGAGGGATGTGGAAGACCACAATGTTCGTTAACGATGGGCTTCCTCCCAATCTATCCTGGAGCCAGGCATTTTGCTCCTCCCGCAATCCTGCAGAATAGAACTGCTGGCTATTGAGAAAAATAAATTGGTAATCGCTACGCGAGAAGGCATACCATTCCCGTTGGCCCGATATTCCGCCGAAGTCATCCCCACTGTACCCATTCTCCAGCGGAGGAAATGCAGTGTAGTAGAAGGGCCGATCCCGCCAATAGGTATCTCCATAACCTTCATGATTTCCAAAGACTGGGTAGATGGGTACAGTGTGGAGCAAGTCAGCCAGCGGCTGATAGAACTTGCGAATAAAAGCTTGTGGAGGGGAAGGATCCTGATATACATCGTACACAAGATCACCAGTGTGGATGACCAATTCAGGGAGATGGGAAGCCATCTCTTCAGCAAGTTGAAATGTGATCGCCTCTCCAAAGCCTGAATCTCCGATGACGCCGATACGTATAGGCCAATCGTCTTCCTGCGGCAACCGGATTGTAATGGGATCCCAAGTGCCATCTGCTAAGGAAGGTGGGTAGTAGGTACCAGTGTCATCAGAAACACCAACCCACGCTTCATACAACGCTCCGGGCTCCAGGTCACTCACCTTGATAAGGTGTTTGTCCGTTGATGCGTTAAACGTGATCCACTGAGTCGTGTCGGATTGATCGCCATACAGCGAGTAAAACACTGCGCCTTCAGCCGGTGAATCCAGTATAAAGTATAGATCTGCCGCAGTTTCTGAGAGATGCTGGATTGTGAGTGGGATAACGTAAGCACCGAGAGTCTTTGAAGAATCATAACTTGGAGGTGGGATTGTCTCCTCAAATGTTGGTGCAATCGTTGGCGTTAGTAGAGGTGGTGTTTTGGCTGGAGTTGATGTCCTTGGCAGCTCTGCTGTCGGCAATAGTTTAGGATATTCATCCTGCACCGAACCCCCAGATCGAGTGCAGCTTGTAAGCACCCCCAATAAAATAACGCCAGCGATGAAGTGGACCATAGCACGCTGTTGAGGCAGTAGTGTTAAGATCTTTTTTTTGCGGCTTGCCAAAGCTCCTCCAATTCATCGATCGTTAGCTCAGAGAGCTTTCGGTTCGCCACTCGTGCTTGTTTTTCGACATCCGTAAACCTTCGCCGGAAGCGACGACTAGCTTCTCGCAAGGCGGCTTCCGGATCAACCCCCCTCCAACGTGCGTAATTAACGACAGCAAATAATAAATCTCCGACTTCTGAAGCTACGTGTTCTTCTTCAATAGCTTCTTGAACCTCCTCGAACTCCTCCTCGAGTTTCTCCAGCACGCCATCGATGTGAGGCCAATCGAACCCCACTCTGGCGACTCTCGCCTGAATCTCTTCCGCCTGCGTAAGCGCAGGGAGGTCAATCGGCACACCATCCAGGATGCCTTTCTCGGAGCCATCATTCTCGCGCTCGACTTCCTTAAGCGCCTCCCAGTTGAGCAATACCTGGTCGACATCCTCAACATCCAGATCTCCAAAAACATGTGGATGGCGACGGACGATTTTCGATTGAATGCTGGCGATCACATCAGATGTTGTGAAAAAGCCCTCCTCGGTCGCTATCTGAGCATGGAGAACGATCTGGAGCAGTAGATCGCCCAATTCCTCCTGCAGCGCATCCATATCTTCCGTGTCTAGCGCCTGAAGAGCTTCATACGCCTCCTCCATAAGATGATTCCGTAGGCTTTGATGCGTTTGCTTAATATCCCACGGGCAACCATCGGGCGCGCGCAGATGTGCCACCGTCTCTTGGAAATTCTCGAAGGCGGACTCCACTTGCAGCTCCGGAATAAAGAGTGTCGTCATATAGCCGATACTCTCGCTGTGATCAATTTCCGCCAGGGGGAGATCTTCCCTCCAACCATCGTCGGTTCCCACCTTATGCAACAGGCTTGCAGGATGATCAGGTGGGTATTGATTCAACAAGGTCAGTTTAACATCCGCAGCGACGAGTTTGGAATAGAGCTGCCCGACCAGTGCCGGTGTGTCAGGTGGAAATGGCGGATGATATCTTCCAGCAATCTCTAGAGCATCACAGATCGAAAGACCATCCAATCCATCGAGCCCGAGAAACCCCAGGCACGGCTCAATAAAACTTATTCCATGCAGCACACGAACAGAGATATTCTCCTCCGCGGCCAAACGCAGGAGAGCGCTTACCGTCGCCTCGCCGATCGTTGGATCCCCGGGAACTGCATAAACGACGGGTGGATTTCCGCGCACCTCTTCGATGATTTTATTAACGATGGCGGCGTAGACTCCATCGAAGTCATCGATTTCTTCGTAGAGATGATCGAAAGTGTTGAGCCCACCTCGTGGAGAGAGCGCATCAAACACGGGGTGATGGCCCGTTCTGAAATAAACGACCTTCGAACCCTTGAGCAATTCCCACGCGCGGCGCGAGACCAACTCCGGAGATCCTGGTCCCAATCCCACAATCGTCAAATCTGTTCCCAAAACAGCCTCCTGAAATAACACCAAAGGCCGGGGTAAGTTAACCTCCCCGGCCTGGTTTTTCCACAAACAATAAAGGACGCATAGTGCCTGGATCGATCAGCGTTTCGTATACGTCGGTGCCTTGCGCGCACGCTTCAAACCCGGCTTCTTGCGCTCCTTCATGCGCGAGTCGCGAGTGAGGAATCCTCCGGATCGCATCATCGGTCGCAGCTCAGGTTCCATTTTAATCAGGGCTCTTGCTACGCCGTGCATAACTGCACCCGTCTGCCCGGTGACCCCGCCGCCTTTGACGTGTACGGATACATCAAGCTTGCTTTCCATCTCCGCCACTTTCATGGGATCGAGGATGATATCCATGTCACCCATGCGAGTGAAGTACTCCGCGCCAGGTTTGCCATTGACAATAATATTCCCACTACCTGGCGTAATACGAACGCGGGCTGAGCTGGTTTTTCGTCGTCCTATGCCTTCATAATATTTTTCAGACATTTATCCTGCCTTCCTCTAACCTTCTTATCGACGTAGTTCCGTGAGCCAGTTCCCTTAGGCTCAGATTATTCAAACTTCAGTTTTTCAGGTTTCTGCGCACTATGAGGATGATCGGCCCCTCGATAGACTTTTAGCTTTTTCATGAGCTTCCGACCGTAGCGATTATGCGGAACCATGCCCCACACCGCTGAAGTGATTACGCGATCCGGGAACTTCTCCAATTGATTACGGAGTGAAATCGTCTTTAAACCACCCGGGTAACCCGAATGGCGATAATACATTTTCTGATCTAATTTCTTTCCCGTAACGGTTACTTTTTCACAATTTATAACAATGACAAAGTCTCCCAAATCAACGCCCGGCGTGTATTCGGGTTTACTTTTTCCTATCAGGACCTGAGCAATACGCGAGGCCAGACGCCCAAGGTTCTCCCCTGCCGCGTCAACGACATACCAGTCTCGAGTTACATCATTGGGTTTTGGATAATACGTTTTCTGCACGCTTCCTACTCCTGCGTTCCTTCATAATCGATCTCTTCAGTGACAAGGTCTTCCGCTTACACCGTCTCAAATTTCCACGCTGCCTTATGCGTACTTTACGCTGAGAAGGCACAATCCATGTGAAGGCGCTAATCGGCCAGCCCATTTTTGATTGGGGTTCTGCACCGCAGCAAGAAGATCGTTCAATTCCATCTTGTCATTCCCTATAGCTAACAGTGCAGATACCAGCCTTCGCACCATGTGGTAGAGAAAGGCATTTGCCTCAATCTCGAACCACAGTTCATCACCCTGCTGATCCCAAACCGCTTCGAAGATCTCCCGCTCCGTACTCCCCTCTGGTCGCGGTGCGCTGCCAAAAGCGCCGAAATCTTGTTTGCCGACGATCATATCGGCAGCCCGGTTCAATAGTTTGATATCCGCTTCGGCTCCGATGCGCCAGGCGTAGCGCTCTCGCAACGGATCCCGCGTTTTATCGATGAAGAGGCTATAGCGGTAACGTCTGCTGACGGCTGAATGGCGCGGGTGAAAGTCTTTCTGTGCAAGCATAGTCTTTCGAACCGCGACATCGTGTGGCAGATTGGCGTTTATCGCCATACTGAGATCTTCGGGAGGGTGCTTCCACACGAGTTGGTAGGCGATAACCTGACCTCGCGCATGCACACCGCTATCGGTTCGCCCAGCCGCTCTCAGGGAGCTCTCTTGCCAGCCGATGTTCTGAAGTGCCTGCTCCAGTTCTCCTTGGACGGTTCTCCGCCCGGAAGCCTGTCGCTGGAAACCTTCAAATTTTGTGCCGTCGTAGGCTACGATCGATTTGTAAGCTGCTAAAGACAGAGCTTCCTCCTGCCCTGTCACGACTGGTACCATCCCAGCCTATTCTTCTACGAGCTCTAAGATGACCATCTCCGCGGCGTCGCCGAGGCGTGGTCCGAGTTTTATCACTCGGGTGTACCCACCTTTTCGATCCACGTAGCGTGGGGCGATATCATCAAAAAGCTTCTTCACGATCTCGGTGTCGTTCAACCGCGCGGCCGCTAGGCGACGTGCGTGAACTGCCTTTGCTTCACCCGCTTCGTTACCCTTCTTGGCCAGCGTGATCATCTTTTCCGCGCCGCCGCGCACTGCCGCAGCTTTTGCCTTGGTAGTTCTGATTCGCTCGTGACGAAAGAGGTCCTTCATCAGATTCTTTCGCAGCGCTATGCGCGCACCCTTAGACCGGCTTAATCTTTTTCCTGCAACTTGGTGTCTCATCAATCCCTCAC
>SDBS01007473.1_pt1 | contig 10600 bp, 6 predicted proteins | sample 2277091 | NCBI WGS metagenome assembly SDBS01 (sample SAMN10404972, study PRJNA504765) | marine sediment metagenome | isolation source: marine sediment core GS10_PC15, 163 cmbsf | place: Arctic Ocean: Southern Knipovich Ridge | collected 2010 | reverse complement strand
TTTTTGGATTCGCGGCGTTTACTGCGGTCTTCGGCTTTGTAAAGTTCAATGAACTCATCAAAGTCACTTCTAACCAGCTTCTTAGTTTTCAGAGTCATGTGCACGTTGGTACGGAAGTCGTAGATCCAGACCTTTTTGGTCCAGGCGGTTTTGGAGGCGGGTTTGGCGTCAAAGAAGATGACGTTGGCTTTGACGCCCTGAGCGTAGAAGATGCCGGTGGGTAGGCGCAGTATGGTGTGGAGGTCGGTACGTTCCATTAGGGTTTTGCGTACGGTTTCGCCGGCGCCGCCTTCGAAGAGGACGTTATCCGGCACCACCACGGCGGCTTTGCCCGTGTTATTGAGCATGTTGGCGATGTGTTGAACAAAGTTGAGCTGCTTATTGGAGGTCGTGGCCCAAAAGTCTTCGCGCTCATAAACCAATTTTTCTGACTCTTTTTTGCCAGTCTTTGTGTTGATGACAGTAATGGAGCTCTTTTTACCAAAGGGTGGATTGGCTAATACCATATCGACACGGTCATCCCCCACTTCTTTGGCCAGGGCATCATTTGAAGTAACCGGACACTCATCCCCACCAATACCGTGCAAGTATAAATTCATGGCGCATAATCGCACGACGCTATCGACAATATCGTTACCGCGTAAAGCGTATTCTTTGAGGTGACGACTTTCCTTTTTTGAAAGCCCTCCTACTTGGTCAGCCATGTAATCATGTGCAGCTAACAAAAAGCCTCCGGTACCACAGGCGGGATCAGCCACAGTGTCGGTGGCTTTGGGTTGCATCACTTCCACCATCGCCTGAATTAACGGGCGCGGGGTGAAATACTGTCCGGCACCGCCTTTTACATCCTGCGCGTTGCGTTCCAACAAGCCTTCATAGATTTCTCCCTTCACATCCACCGGCAAAGTAGACCACTGTTCCTTCTCGATCATCTTGATCAAGCGTTCCAGCTTGGCGGGGTCCTGTATTTTATTTTGCGCCTTGCGGAAAATGGTGCCTAACATGCCGCCTTGTTTACCCAAGTTTTCCAGTGTGTGGCGGTATTGCAGTTCTAAATCATCGCCATCTTCTTTAACCAATCTGCGCCAGGCGAATTCATCCGGCACGCGCACTTGCTGGCCCGCCTGTTCACGCTCATCAGCCATTTTAAGGAAGATTAAATAGGTAATTTGCTCAACATAATCCCCATAACCCACGCCATCGTCACGCAAGACGTGGGCGTAGTTCCATACTTTGTTTACAATTTCTGCTGCACTCATTCAGTTGATACCAATATTATATATAGTACTAATAATTTCATAACTGTTACTGTCCTACAGCCAATTGCCTTGCGGCAAACATATCTGATTGTGCCATAGTTTTAATGCCGATGACTTCAGGATCAGGCGATTCCCTGTGCAGATATTCAAAGTATGCTTGTTTTAGAATTCCATTACGCACTACTTTATATTCATTAGTATTTGAGAGGCTCTCTGCCCATGCCTGGAATGCTTCGCGCCAAGCATTAACATCTTCATCTTGATTCGGAAGATTTGCTTGAAAAATGAATTGCACAATCCAATTTTCTGCCTCTTCTGCAACTCTTGCGGCATACCTATCTTCAATATTGAAAATATTTTTCCATGTTTCTACTTGCTCTTGTTCAGCATTGTTTGAAGGTTCAACATCTACGCTCCATTCCCCTCCATTCCCAACTTCACTGGGCATCACATTTGTCAAAGTTACTTTTGCGCCTGAACACTTTGAGTAAGGATAAAATACTAGTCTACGCGCACTACCATTTTGAACGTCGAACAAGATGTCTTTCGAATGTTTATTTGGCGCCTCATTACACGTATTACACATTGGCACCAAATTCTTAAAGTTAACTGAGCTGAAACAATATTTTGATTCATTTAAATAATGATCGTACTGTGATCTCGTGTTTTTTATTCTGTCCGGGTAGTTTTCTAGCCCACAAAAAGGGCAAGCTTGCGAGACATTGATGTCGCGAAATTTTCTATAGTGTTCATGAATCCCCTCCCCTAATTCTTTTTTCACCAATGCGCCTTGAAGTGTTGTGTCATACAATCGAACAAAAACCTTTTTGGCTAATTTAGCGACATCCTGCAAGTTGTCATCTAATTTCTTTAATGCAAACAACCTATTTTCACACAATCTAGATATGCGATTATTATTAAGAAAGACAGCGTATACTTTCTTTCTTTGTAAGATTTTTTTATCCAGCATCTTCTTTGCAAGATCTTGGAATTCTTCTTGTAACTTTTTCGATTTATACAGAATTGGAACAAACCAACCCGGAAACAGATCGTCACTATATGCATCAGCATTTATTATACTTTTAAAAAAATGAGTCGGAACCTCAATGAAATTGTACAACCCACATTCTTCAACATATTCTAGAGGAAATAGCATATTACTTTCCCTCTGACTCAAGCTCAGCAAGCCTTTGATAAAGATATCGCTTCTCTAGTGACTCACCAAACTTGGATATTGCTAGTTTTAATTCATTAATATCATCGCTCTTCGCTACTTGCTTTAACTCATCAAGCGCCTGTGCCGATATTGGAGTTCTCAAATCGAATAATTTTGCCAGGAGATATTCGAATGAACTCCCGTATGATTGAAACTCAAGAGACTCTGGATGAACAACCCCATCAGTTCGATTAAATTTAATAACATTATCTGAATGTGTAGCAGAAACCAAAAATGGTGAATGAGTAGAAACCACAAAATCTTGGTATTTAGTCGTTTCTATTCCGTTCATTATTTTAATGAATTCGGCCCGCCATAATGGGTTAAAATGACTCTCCGGTTCATCAAGTAGGTATAAGCAATTTTCCTCAGAAAATAACATCAACGTGCCAAATACATGTATAAACTGATGCTCACCGTCACTAATACCAGAATAATCCACTTCTTTTTGAGGCTTTACAATCAATAGCCTAAGATCATCAATAGAGAAAACCTTGTTCTTCTTTGGTATTGTTGGCGACCTCTCTAGTAATCCTTTTTTTAAATCAGATCTAAGATAAAATTCCCTTTCTTTTCTTGTCAGCGAAAGTGCATTCAACAACGAAAGCTTGTAGATAGCCAAGTAAAACTTTTTTGCATCGCCAAAGTATTTTTTTAATGCTGTCTTTGTTGCGGCATTTACAACAAAACTTAATACTCGTTGATGCGTACTAATTTTTTCTACATGTAATGCACAAGCCTCTAGATTATTAATAGTACCTTCCAATTCATCAGTAAGTTCAACAATACTGCTTCTCGGTTTAAGGTTAAGAGAAATACTAAATGAGGTAACTCGAGAGATCCTTAAGAATTCTTCAAATAATGACAATTGTTTTTTATTCAAGAAAAGATAGTTTGCTATCAAAATGCTCGCGTTGGAATCATAATCCATATATATAGAAGACGTATGCTGTATAACTTTTGTCTTTTTTTCACCTTTGGCCCTAGCCTGATTTAAAACCTCTATAGAATATAAAGACTGATTCCGGAGATAAGGAATGCTTACAGTTTCGTTATGACCGGATGAATAACCAACTACTCTGGCGGGCAGATACTTTCTCCAATTATTTTTTTTCTCTATTGCAACAAATTCGTCATCTATTTTTTTATAGAAGATCACTTTATTTTTACTGGATAACTCAACCTTTACATGAGTTGATTTCTTTGTATCTGAAATATTTAGAAGGTACTCAACAGTAAAAGGTGGAGGACATACTCTTTTTAGCTGTGTAGGGGAAACATAATCTAAACAAAAAAGATCCAGATAACAAAATATCTCCGACAGCGCCTCTACTAAATTAGATTTGCCAGAACCATTTAGTCCTACCAAACAAATAGGCTCCATATGTTCTGTATCAATTGGGTGCCCCCGAAAATCCCACTCAAAATCTTTCAGACTACGATATTCACCTAAAATACTGAACTGCAAGAGCCTCAAGATGAACTCCTTGGTATTAGTCTAAATACATATTTCTCACTTTTTTCATCGAACTGCATATCTAATCGATATGATCCTTTTGTCGGATCCTTAATCAACTCCATTAACTCAAATTTTAGATCGCCTAATTCTTCTCCGATATTCACGGCTAACAAATCATTAATCGAAAATTCGCCTTCGCCAAATTCCTTAAGAATCGCGTTCATGAGAACTTGTTTATCTTTTTCTGACTTAATACGAGGCACTGATTTTCTTTTTGTTTCCTTAACAGTCTTTTTTGTTACCTCTCGCCAATCACCTTTTTTTATGTTTTCAAGTAATATTTTTGCATCACCATCATCAGGCGCACTTTCAATCAATTTACCGCTAAAGGCGGAAGCCAATATTGACTGTTTGTTTTTTTCTGCTTTGATTTGCTGAATATCTAACTCCTTTAATAAGCGAGCTGAAGCAGACCATTTATCTTCTACCATTCGACTAATAACCAACTGCTCATCTCTAGAACATATGGATATAACTAATGACTGAAGTTCACCTGAATTGATGTTATTTACCCCACTTGTTGATTTCGCTTTTGACTCAATTTGATTTCTGAGATATATCGAATTTAGGCAGTTAATTAAGTAGGAGCCATTTGCTAAAACATTATTCGGTCTTAACCTAATTAAGTAACCTGCATACAAATAATCTGTATCTCTATCACCTACCAATGCACACTTCCCAACAAGATTTACACTTCCGTTTGAACGTATGATTAATATATCGTCCACAATCAATCTGTATGTCTCTATCTCATTATCTTCAAACGATGCATATTTCAAATCTTCTGAATCAATTAATCCGTTTGCAACATTCGGAATTCGAAGCACACCTATTCCATTATTGTCATATGTGCATTTTTTTGATGTTCCGTATTTTGGCTCATTAATGACATTTCCAAGTCTGGTGTACACCCATCCTTCCGGTAGGTCAGGCAGACCCTCTAGTTCTTCTTCCAATAATGGTGAAAGCTCTTTATATTTTTCCGTCCACTTATCATCCTTAGAAATTTTGCCTTTGGCTTTGAATTGTTCGAGTTGTTGTTCTTCCCAACTTTGGCGGCGTTCTTTGAGGATGCGTTCGATTAATTGGGCGGCAGGTTCAAGTTTTGCCTTATTCTCTCCGCGCCATTCTTTGGTTAGCTCGCCGGTGACGGCTGCTTTGAGGACGGATTGGCGATATTGCTTGAGGAGTTGTTTGGCTTTTTTTAGGGCTTCGATGCCGGCGTCGATATGGGAGAAGAGTTCTTCGATTTTGGCGACGATGCGTTTTTGTTGTTCGGGTGGTGCAAGTGGGATATTAACCTTAGCTGCAAATCCCTTAGTAATACCACCCTGTGCGGCACCACGGAAATCAGAAAGAATTTCTTTTTGCCCTTTTCCAGAAAATAAATAATAGAACACGTATTTAGGCTCAATACCTTCAGCAACTTTACACCTAAACACATGTTCATTAATAACAGCATTAGTATGAGGAAATGATTTCCTTATAAGTGATGTTTTAGCTGTAGTTGCACCATCCTTAACAACTAATATATCACCTTCTTCTAAATGCCCCCTTAACATTGAGTTCGCATATTCTTCTGGTACAAATTTTATTTTTTTAAATTTAAAGCCACCATTCGCGTCAAGATGTTCAGCACCTACGCTAGGCGTGCCTTCAGTGTATTTACCAACACCACCTTTCGGTCTTGTACCTGTTTCAAATTCAATTAATAAACCAGTCAATGGGGTGAATTCCCAATTTTCAGGTAATTCTTTTGTTCCTACTTCACTCATGCAATGAGGTATCCGTTTAATTCTTGTATTAAATTATCCAAGTCTTTCCCAAACAACTCCCTCGCCTTTAACAACCCGCCTGCCTGCCTCTTAGGCGCAGGTGAACCTGCCTGCCTTAAAGGCGCAGGTAAACCCTCCTGGTTAAAGGGAATGTAGTTAAAGTCTTCTACCGTCATTTCGGCGATTTGGTCTTTTATTTTGTTTAGCCATGCGCGTTGGTCGCCCTCACCCCAACCCTCTCCCCCAGGAGAGGGAGCTGAAAAACCGATTTGTTGTGTTAAGCCATCTCTATGACGGAGAGGGAGTTTATTTTTATGCGTCACTATTTTCACCTGCCAACATATTCATGATTAGTCGGATCATGGTTTCTTTTTGATCGGGTGCTGATTCTGCAACCAGTAGCGTGAGTGCAGCCAGGCCGGTATCGTTGATTACGGGTTGATCCTGCGCGTTTAGCAATCTTTTGTTTCTATGCAGAAAGTCCACAAACAGGAAAGCGCCGCTGCGCTTGTTGCCGTCTGTAAAGGGATGATTTTTTACCATGAAATATAAAAAGTGTGCGGCTTTACTTTCTATGCTGGGATAGGCGGGTTCGCCAAAAACAGATTGATCCAGGTTACCTAAAATTGATGACAGTCCGTCGGCGCGTTCTTTAGCGAAGAGATCGGTCGCTTCGCCGCGTTGCATCAGGTTGGTTTTTAGATCGGCTAATGCCTGCCTGGCTTGGGCTTCGGTGGGTAATACGCCGCCAGCCTGACCCTGTGGTTCGATGAGCAATCCTTCGTCGTAGCGCTGTAGCCATAAAAAGGTTTGGGTGTAGCGGCTGACGATTTCAACCAACCCACTACCTGCCTCAGCGGTCATGGCGGGTGATTTGGCCGCTTTTTTGATTAGGGACAGTGCCGCTTCCAGTTCTTTGGCGTTTTGTTCAAAGCGCTGTTGGTTTAGGGTGTAACCCTTGGTCAAATATTCGCGCAGGCGCTGGGTAGCCCATATGCGGAATTGGGTGCCTTTTATTGAGTTTACGCGGTAACCGACCGATATAATTGCATCCAGATTATAGAATTTGACCTTTCTTTTAACCTTGCGCTTGCCTTCCTGTCGAACTACCGAGGATTCCTCGGTAGTTGCCGGTTGATCTAACTCGCCGGATTCATAGATATTTTTCAGGTGCAGGCCAATGGTGTCACTGTCTTTTTCAAACAATTCAGCCATCTGGGCCTGAGATAACCATATTGTATCCTGCTGAAATCGTACGTCGATCTGGGTTTGCCCATCATCCGTTTGATAAATCTCAATTTGCTGTTTTTCCATTACAGTTTCTTCCATGTTATGCAATTAAAAATCCATTTAGTTCGCTGATAAGCGGTTCCAGCTCGTTGCCGAAAAGCTCTCTTGCCTTTAGCAAGCCACCCTCCTGGTTAAAGGGGATGTAGTTAAAATCTTCTACCGTCATTTCGGCATTTTGGGCGATTTGGTCTTTTATTTTGTTTAGCCAGGCGAGTTGATCTGGTTGGAAGTCTTTGCCTTGTTGTTTTAGCCAGTTGTCAAAGCGATTGTTGACCAGCTCAGTAAAGGGTTCTAGTACGTCGCTTAATCCTGTTGAAAAACGAATGAGGCTGACGATGTTGGTTAACAGTTCTTTGGGCGGTACGCCTTTGACTTTGTTCTTTTCCAACTGTTCGTAGGCCTTCCACACTTCTATCGGTGCAAGATTATACGGCGGTTGTTGGATTTCTTCTGCCAGTTTTTCGATTTGTTCGTAGCTCAGGTGGCGCTTTTGGTAGGGCTGCTGGTAGATGAGCTGGATGGCGTCGAGTTCGTTTTTGTGGTCTTGAATAAATTGCTGCCAGTTTTTGATGAGGACTTCGGCTTTTTCTTCGTCGTATCCGGCGGCAATCAGTTCATCGGCGCTGTCATCGATGAGTTGGTCGGTGTCTTTTCGCAAGGCTTCGATGAGTTCGCGCAGGTCTGGGTTGTGGAAAGGTTTGATGAGATCATCAGCTTTAGGTTTGAACGCCTTTTGAATCTCCTTATCACTGACTTCTTCTTTGCCTGTTTCTGATTGGGCCGCATGAATTAATTTATCTTCGTTCGTCAAATGAATCAAATTCGCAGCAACAGCGGTTAATGTGGTTGGCGGGAGCAATTCGGTTGCTCCGGGTGTTGAGGTTCGTTCCTCACCCCAACTTACGGTTTCTTTGATTAAATCAGCTATACGCTTGCGTTGTTGGTCGTTGAGTTTGAGGTCGAGCCGGATCATGCGATTGCCCAGGGCGCGCAATGTTTCGGAGTGGCGGTCGCCTCGGGCGACTTGTTCCATGAGTTTGACGGTGGAGACGCTGGGTTTGGTCTCCAGTGATTTGGTTTCGGTTTTGTCGGTTTCGGTGACGCCGACGCAATCGACCAGGACAAAGCGGCTTTTGCCGGGGGCATCGGGGGTGACTTTGTGCAGTTCGTCGATACTGATGACGCGGGTGCCGCGGCCTTTCATTTGTTCGTAGTAGGATTGGCTTTTAACATCGCGCATGAACATGACGCATTCCAGAGGTTTGATGTCGGTGCCGGTGGCGATCATGTCTACCGTGACAGTAATACGGTATTGAGGATCGGTACGGAAGGCTTTGATGGCTTCTTCTGCTTCGCGTTTGCCAATTTTGTAGGTTATTTTTTTGCAGAAGGCGTTGCCTTCATCGAAGACTTCGCGCACGGCATCGACGATGCGGTCGCAGTGGTCATCGTCTTTGGCAAAGATGAGGGTTTTGGGGACCCAGGTCATTTTGTCCTCTTTCCATTTGCGTTCGGGGAAACATTCTGGCAAACAATTGTCTTTATAGGCCTGGATGACAGTGCGAATTTGGTTGGGGGCGAGCACGCTGCGGTCAAGTCGGTTGGCGAGCCATTTTTCGTCGTCGTCGAGCACTTGGAGGCGTTTTTGTTTGGTCATGCGGTCGCGTATTTCGACCGTTGTACCGGCGTCTATGAGATTACCCTTCTCTGTCATTTCCGTTTTGATGCGGTAGATGTCGTAACCCACATTGACCTTGTCGACCACGGCGTCTTCGTGGGTGTATTCGGAGACGAGGTTTTGGTTAAAAAAGCCGATGGTCTTTTTGGTGGGTGTTGCGGTGAGGCCAATGAGGAAGGCATCGAAGTATTCGAGCACCTGGCGCCAGAGGTTGTAGATGGAGCGGTGGCACTCGTCGATGATGATGACATCGAACTCTTCGATGGGAATGCTGGGGTTGTAGATGACGGGTCGAGGCTCTTTGGTCACTCCCGGCGTCCTGCCTCCCGCGACACTAGTACTTCCTTGTACGTCGTAAGTGCTGTCTATCTCGAAACCTGAGCGTTCATCGGCTTCGTCATCCAGCTCCTGGCCTGTGAGCTGGGAATACATGCGCTGAATGGTGGCTATGGTGACTTTGGTGGCGTCGGGGATGCCGGCGCGTCCGAGGATGTTGACGTTGTAGTGTTGCGTGAATTTGCGGCCATCGTGGGGGATGACGAATTGTCCAAACTCATCTAAAGCATTAGTGCCAAGGTTGCCACGGTCGACCAGGAACAAGGCGCGTTTGATTTTGGCGAATTTGGCCAGGCGATAGACCTGGGTAACAGCGGTGTAAGTTTTACCGGAACCGGTAGCCATTTGCAGCAGCGCGCGGGGTTTGCCGGCTTTTAAGGATTCTTCAATTCCATGGACCGCGCCAATCTGACAATCTCTTAAATTGGTGATGTCGAGTTCTGGCAATAACCGCATACGCGCGCGGAGCGTTTCTTCTTCCTGTAGCCATTCCAGGAAGGTCTCGGGTTTGTGGAAACTGAATACATTCCGGGAACGTGGATAAGGGTCACGCTCATCACGAAACCGAACTTCATGATTCGTAGCCTCGTAGAGAAACGGCAGAGGCTGGTCGTCGGGCACCCAGCGCTGGATGAACTTGACGTTGGACGTCGCGTATCTCGCCGACTGCTCAGCGACGCCGCCTAACTCAGTACCCTCACGCTTAGCCTCGATAATGCCGCAGGCCTTGGCATCGACAAACAGCATGTAATCGGCGGGGCCGGTGTCGGTGTCCATTTCTCGCACAGCGACACCTAGTGACTCGTGGAGATTTAGCCGCTTTTTATCCTGTAAAACCCAACCCGCCGCAATGAGCTTTTTATCAATCTCTTTGCGGGTTTCGGCTTCTAATTTTGTTAGTTCTGGTGACAAATGATGTCGCCTTTATAATCAGCCCAAAGCGCTTAACTGAAAAACTATTTAGGGGCTCTACCCCTCCCTGGCCGCTCCTTCGCTTCCTCGGCAACTGCTCCTTCGTTGCTCTACCTCCTGCGTCCATGCAGTCGTGCGATTTGCGGCATTAGTGCAGTCACTCTCGATATCCCTATCTATCGTGACACTAGTACATCCTCGTACGTCGTCCATGCACGTCGTATTCTAACAATCAATATAGGGGGATAATCGGATCAGAACAAACAGGTATACGAGATAATCCGGGTCAGAACTCAATTATTCCCGATACTAGCTATACCTAATACTGGTGTTATCCAGGTTTTTCTTTAATTATATTACTCCACCACAAGATCAATTAGCTGGGTTTCGGCATATAAATCGCCAATCGCTTGCTGTGGCACCCGCCACAAAAACCCGTGATCCTTGGATCGGTCGCCAACTATGGAGAGTGTAAAATCTAAATAGATGTTCCCTTTCTTGGCCATTTTAATAAATCTGAGTATCGAGGGGGTCTTACAGTACAGCCTTTGGTCGAAACGGCATCCTTGGTTACCATTCGACAGCTTTTCAGAAGAAACCGATACATAGGCTGTT
>SDBS01007472.1_pt1 | contig 10601 bp, 10 predicted proteins | sample 2277091 | NCBI WGS metagenome assembly SDBS01 (sample SAMN10404972, study PRJNA504765) | marine sediment metagenome | isolation source: marine sediment core GS10_PC15, 163 cmbsf | place: Arctic Ocean: Southern Knipovich Ridge | collected 2010 | reverse complement strand
TTATTGTTACTTCTTTTATTTTGTTGTCAAGGCTTTATCGTTCGATGGATGACTCCAGAATTTCCAATCGATTTCGAATCTCGCCCGGGCTCCCATTTTTTGGGTGAGCGTGTGGTGTTGGGTATGGGTTTTTTGGGGGTGTAGTGATCAGTGTGATAGTGGGTCTTTTTACCTACATTGCAGATACGATCTCTCCCATCGATGCCCTTGGGATGGTGAGTGCTATGTTGACAACTACGCCTACGTTCCTGTCGTGGAGCCTCCGGCGTCTCTGTACCTCCTGGTCACCAGTGTCGAACCCACCGGCGGCGGCACGGTAGTACACGACCCGGGGACTTGTGTTGTTGAGGGTTGTGAGTCGGGGAGCGACGTGTTGCTGACGGCCGTCGCCTGGCTGCTGGCGGTCATCATCGCGTCTTCCAGCCTGGGGCTTATGGCAGGCAATGCCTGGACCACCTGGATGGCCGACCTGATCCCGGAATCGCTGCTGGGACGCTATTTCGGCTCCCGGCACAGTGTCATGGCCGTGCTTACTATCGCCGCATCATTATTCGGGTGTATCTGGCTCGATTGGGGCGGCAAATCCCTGGGAGAACCGACAGCACTCACCCTGATCCTGGCAGTGGCCTCATTGTCCGGTCTTATCAGTGTCGTCCTCCTGGACAGGCAGCCCGATATCCCCCGACCGGCCGAACGGAAGGCCCCCAGGTTCCGGGACCTTATCGTCAGTCCGGCAAAGAACAGGGAATTCCGACGGGCGCTGCAGTTCTTTATGATCTGGAACGTTGCCATCGGTTTCACGGCGGCATTTTTCAACGTGCATTTGATTCGGGAACTGGACGTTTCCTTCATCACCATCGGTATTTTCCAGTCAATCAACCCGCTGTTGGGCATCTTCCTGTTCAAGCGCTGGGGCCGGATTATCGACCGGTTTCAGATCAGGTCGGTCCTGTTGGTGTCGGGGCTTATGATCACCACCCTGCCCCTGATCTGGCTGCTGCCAACGCGGGAACACACCGGCTGGATATGGGTAATAGCGGTAATGAGCGGTCTCAGCTGGACCGGTTTCAACCTCTCTGCTTATACTTATCCCATGCAGCACAGCCCACGGATCGGCCGGTCTTACTACCTGGCCTACTTTTCTATCGTCTGCGGTATGGGGTTTACCGCCTCAGCCCTGGCCGGTGGGGTTTTCGCCCAGGCCCTGGCCAACTGGTCCATCAGCTGGCAGATTCTGGGCGGGCGTACTTTCATGGTTCACCACGCCATGTTTGTCATCGGCGCCACCCTGCGAATACTGGCCCTGACGCTCCTTTTCCGTATCCGGGACGTGAAGCCCGAAGGGACCATCGCGCTGGTCAGCCATATCGGGGCCCATGTCTGGCGGGCCGCTTCATGGGGCCGGCCTTTCCCCCGCTGGATACGACGGAAAGCAGCCTCAGCCCGCATACTAGCCATCCACCAGATGGTGCAGTCCTACCCCGGGCATTCTACCGGGCCTGCAAAATAACACTTGACTTTTCGAGTATTTTGTTATACCCTAACTTAAGTCCCTGCTAAGAGGACTGTAACATCGTTTTAACGGGTTTATGGCCTATGCGTGACCGCAGCAACGTGACTTATCCATCTTCTTCCCCTGTCCATTGGGGCGCTTGGCTGTTTGTGCACCCCCTCGTGCTCACAGCTTGGCTTTTCCCACAAGGCTGGGAACCCCAGCGCAAGGGCGCCGTAAGAGCCCTGTTGCTGTGCCTCCTGTGGCTGGCGCTCCCCACTACGGCGCAAAACCAGTGGACCAGCATGAAGGGACCCTATTCCTATATTTGGGACTTTAGTACTACCGGTAATTCCTTGTATGTCGCGAGTGACTCTGGAATATTTCTTTATGACGAAGATGACCAGCGATGGCAACCTCAAGGACTTATCAATGCCCTTTCTATCGAAGTGAATCCCGAAGATCCCTCGATTCTTTTGTCCCTCCGGGATACAAACTTTGGCTGGCGCGACCTCTATATAAGTACTGATGGTGGCACTAGTTGGGAGTGGACAGGATTAGGTCATTCACCAGACTTTATCCCTATTGCTATAGCGACAAGTGATCCCAGCCGGGTCTATGCCGGGCACTGGCGAAGTGATGACAAGGGAGCAACCTGGGATACGATAGCCACCCAATTTCGAGACTATGGCAGCATAATTGTTCATCCAGAGTACATAGACACTCTATACGTGGCTGGTCGGGACGGCGTTTACAAGAGCCATGATGGGGGCGTCACATGGGACACACTGGGTTTCATTGATACGAGCGGCGGAAAGGTTATTGCCGTCGACCCAAACCATGGCGATGTCCTTTATGTTGGGATTGTGGGAAAGGGTGTTTTCAAGAGCACGGATGGGGGTGCGCAATGGATGCCCATCAATACTGGCTTGACAAATTGGGATTTTGTGGGCATAGCTGTTGATCCAAACAATTCCAACCATCTCTACCTGGCGACCTACGGAGGTGGTGTTTTTTATAGCGAAAATGGCGGAGAAGTATGGAAACCGATTAATGAAGGGCTGCCTAACCTTGATGTAACGACTCTTGGGATAGATTCACGAAAGGTTTACATCGGAGTTGGAATGAGTTACGGAGAACAAAAAGGTGTGTATCAAAGAGATTTTGTAACCTCTGTTCGTATCCATCAACAGAACACTCGACCTGACGCATTCGATCTATTCCCTAATTATCCAAATCCCTTTAACGCTCAAACGGCCCTTCAGTTTCAAATCTTAATCTCAGCTTTTGTTACCTTGAAAATCTACAACGCTATGGGAGCAGAAGTCATAACGCTGGTAGATGAATATTTGAACGCTGGCTACAATACTGTCAATTGGGACGGCAAAAATGCTAATGGACAGCTTGTCAGCAGCGGCGTATATCTCTACAAATTTAAAGCGGCGTCCTTCATTAAAACTCGCAAAATGATTTTATTGAGGTAATTTAAAATGTATTGTTGTTTTTATTAACCGCAATGATAATACGATGCCTTTATACTGCCAAATTTTACCAAATTCCATTTAAAAAACAAGGAGACATATAATGCGAACAATTATTTTAATCTTCAGTTTATTTTTTCTTGGAGTGAACTCTTCTATCCGAGCTCAGGTTGAAAAAATTAGCCCTGATCTTCAAGATGAGATGGCTCTGCGAAGAGATAATGAATTGATTCCCATTGTGATTAATCTATCATTCCAACCTGATCTTGAAAATCTAAAAACCGCAACTAGAGCAATGACTAGATTCCAGAAGAGAGATTATATCATTAACCAGTTAAAAACAATAGCGACGATTACTCAAGTAAATATTCTGTCTTATCTCAGAAGAGAGCATGAAGAAAAGGCGCAAATGATAAAATCTATTTACCTTGCGAATGTTATCGCTGTTAGGCTTCAAAACCAATTGATTTCAAATGTTGCAAATATGAGTGAAGTAAATTATGTCTTTATGGATCACGTGAGTTTTGATCTTTCAGATACCACCTGGAATGTAAAAAAAATCCGGGCTGATGATGTCTGGCAAAACTTTGGGTATACGGGCGATGGCGTTATCGTCGGTGTGATGGACACCGGCATAGATTATGACCACGAAGACCTTGATGGCAACATCTGGGTGAATCCAGCCGAAGATTTTAACGGGAACGGGAGACCAGATTTCTACCCCTATTATGGCGGTGGAGATCTAGATTACCAGGACAACGATAATAATGGCAAAGTCGATGATCTAGTTGGTTGGGATTGGAACAATGGAAGCTCCGAAGATAATAATCCAATGGATGATTACGGACACGGGACCCATGTTGCAGGAATTATTGCTGGTGATGGAACGAATGGTACAAAAACAGGTGTTGCTCCTGGTGCTAAAATAATGCCTTTAAAAATTTGGCAGAGTGGGAGTGGTCCCTCATCAAACTACTGGAAAGCTGTTGAATATGCTCTTGAGAATGGAGCTGATATAGTGAATCTAAGCGGTGGGAAAAGATACTACCAAATTTCAGAGGCTGAAAAAGCTACCTTTCGCCAGGTTTTTGAATCGGCGATAACGGCTGGTATGGCAATAGTTGTAGCTGCAGGAAATGAGGGGCATCTTACTGGGGGCTATGATCCTCCCAATAATATACGGACTCCCGGCAATGTGCCGATGGTTATAACAGTTGGTGCCACAGATATCAATGACAACATTGCCTATTTTAGTAGTCGCGGTCCTGTCGAGTGGTGGAATCTCTGCAAGCCTGCTGACGAATGGGGCCTTGCGATATGCTATAACGATTATCCCTACCCACCTGGCTTACTAAAGCCTGATGCTAGTGCCCCAGGTGTCAATGTTACCTCTACAAAGTGGGGTGGTGGTTATACCATTATGAGTGGTACCTCGATGGCAACACCGGCCACTTCAGGTGTAGTTGCTCTAATGTTAGAAGCTGCCCCCAACATGGCACCAGAAATGGCGAAAGACATTTTGGAAGGAACAGCGTTGGAGTTAGGCCCTGCTGGAAAAGATAGCATCTATGGTTCAGGTCGAATAGATGCCTATGATGCGTTGAAATACACCATTGAGCATTATGGTGGTACATTCGCCCAAGATCTGGTTATCCCATCGGGAGAAACCTGGACTATTAGCCCTGGTGTGACATTGAAGTTCGCGTCTGGTAAAAGACTAATTGTCTACGGTACCCTCATCGCCGAAGGGAACGCGAGCGACCGAATCACCTTCACCCGCTCCGGCTCATCCGGCAGTTGGTACGGCATCAAGTTTGAAAATTCAAGCGTAGATGCTTCCTGCATTATCAAGTATGCCGACATTGAACACGCCACGTATGGCATCTACTGCTATCAGGCGTCTCCAAAGATTGAGTACAATACCATTTCTAATTGTGCTTATGGCCTAAGAGCTTACTACGGTAATCCCACCGTAGTACATAATACCATTTCTAATAACAGTACCTATGGCGTATATCTCTACCGTTCCTCACCCAAACTTCGTTATAATGTCATAAAAGGTCACAGTGGTGCATCAGATGCCGGGGTTTATGCCGCCAGCGGCAGGATAAATATTTCTTGACATATTACCCCCCCCCACTGTATACTGGGCCGCAGCCCCTGATTGTCCACTGAAAGGAGGCCCGTTAATGAAGATCCCAGTAATATTATACGGTTTTTTAATTACATTTTTTTTATGTGTAACTACATATTCAGAAGATAATTTCCATCTTATTACGACAATGAGCGGCGAACAGGAGGGTGATGGATTCTCAGAGGTCTGTGGTGTGGGAGATGTAAATGGAGATGGCTTTGATGATGTAGCGGTAGGAGCCGTAAGTCGCGGTGCTAATTATGTAAAGATATACTTTGGTGGGAGCCCTTTTGATACCGTACATGATTTACGATTTTCAAGCGATGATCCCTATTCTCATTTTGGTTGGAGTCTGGCAGGTGGGGATTACAATGGAGACGGCTACTCGGATCTGGTAGTTGGTGCTTTTGCTTATAATTTAGACCAGTATTATGTTGGTGGTAGAGTTTATATGTACTACGGAGGTGAAGATATGGATACGATCCCCGACCTGATCATTAAGGGCCAGGGATCACAGTATATGTTTGGAATAGCGGTAGCAAATGGAGGCGATGTGAATGGGGATGGATATACAGATTTATTGGCCGGGGCAACTGATGAGTTCTATACACGTGGTCATGTCTATATTTATTACGGTGGGCCGCAAATGGATGATGTAGAAGATGTCGTAATTACTGGTGAGGACAGTGATGAAATAGGAGAGGCAATAGACGGGGTGGGTGATGTCGACCAGGACGGTTATGATGACATTCTAATTGGAGCACCACTTGGGGGCGACAGCGAACAAGGTAGAGCGTACCTCTTTTATGGCGGGGATAGCATTGGATTTGATAATGCAGTGATATTTAATGGAGATACGTCACAATATCAATTCGGAGAACTTGTATCTGGTATTGGTGATATAAATAATGATGGATGTCATGATTTTGCGATTATGGGAGCGTCTAACAATTCAAAAGTGATATTAGGGAGTAAAATTAGTTCGTGGCAATTTTATTCCTTTCATTCAGAAATAGATTATATAGGTGGTATAGGTGATTTAAACGGAGATAGTTATGATGATTTTGTAGTAGTATCTAATGTAGTAAAATTTTATTTTGGAGGATTTGAAATTGATACAATTCCCGAAGTTGTTTCTGAATTATGGACAAAACCAGTAGTAAATCTAGGAGATATAAATGGTGATTCATTAGTAGATATTGGACGAGGTCGAGGTGGTGGCTGGGATCCTAAAGGCAAAGTATATATTTATACTTTTGGAGAAATAATCTCCATTAATGAAGACTCCATTCAAGCTCTTCCTGCTGGATTCAATCTTTATCAAAACTATCCAAATCCTTTTAATACTGAAACACAGATAGAATTTAAATTGGAAATATCTTATAATGTTATTCTAGATATATTGAGTATAAGGGGTCAAAAGATTTCTACACTTTTTAGTGGTGCTCGGATACCTGGAACTTACCTTCACGCGTGGAATGGTAAAGACGATTTTGGCAATAGAGTTCCGAGTGGAATATATTTCTGCAGATTATCGGTAATATCTGGTACAAAAAACCATGTGGATGTAAAAAAAATGCTGTTTCTTAAATAATAATAGAGCGATTGACTGAACATGGAGATTTTTCAGGAAGGGCATAACAAAGCAATAAACAAGAAGGTTGAACTTGGCGCTATTTCTATTAATTCCAAGCCGTAAGAACTAAGGAGTATAGTTATGAAAACCAACTACTATAAACCGTTAACTCGTTGTATTTCAATTGCTCTTTTTCTTTGCCTTGCACAGAATGAAGCAAAAGGCAACGTAATACAAAGTATACAATTCTCAAGATCAGATATAAGCTTTGTGCAAATATCGGGCAAGGACGGTATCATGTATATTCAACCTGAAATGGAAGGACTTGGGAAAATGTCTGAAATCGGTAAGCCATGTTTGCCGGTTAAGTATATCAAACTGTTGATCCCAGCGGATCAAGATGTGGAATCAATTCAGTTCTTGGAAATAGAGGAAGAATCACTAACAGGAAAGCAACTAATATTTCCTGCTCAACCACCAGTACCGCTTTCTGATGGATATCCGATACCCGATTTTGCCTCATTAGCCAAAGGATGCCCGCAGAGGCCATAGCTGTTGCTCCCCAGGGTAGCAAACCAGCCCTGCTGCCGCGGCAGGATAATATTGCTTGACATATCACCCCCCCCCGTTTTACACTGGGCCGCAGCCTATGGCTATTCACCGAAAGGAGGCGCTGTGAGATTGCTTATCCGCATTATTATTTCTGCTTGTGGGACTGAGTTTCAGGCCTATTCCGCTGGGGGAGAGGATTTCCGGCAGGACTCCCGTTGGGTCGATGATTCTGCCAAAGTGTAAACCATGTTTATAAGCTCGATAATAAGGCGTAAATGATACCTTCACAACGAAAAATATATATCTTGTACTTTAGTCTGAAAAGTCGACAGGTTCTGAAGACTTACAGTTACTAATAAAGTGAGAATTTGGCTTATAAACATAAATAATATATTGCAATTTATTGTGGGAAGCAATATTGGAATATGGAATATTTAGTTTTATCATTTTAATACTGTTCTTAATTGGAATAATTAATTGGAGGCTCACACATGAAGTATAGGTATTTGTTTTTTGCCTTATTAGTTACCAATATGTATGCGGAACTGGGTCCAAAAGCATTTTCATTTTCTTCTCTAATTAAAAGATCTGAAATAATTGTTTCTGGATCAGTTACCGATGTCATTAAAAATCAAACACAATATAGGATTCTATTTTCAATAGATGAGTGCATAACAAATAATTGTAATGAACAATCTATTGAAATAGCAGTTCCTGTTGCAAATGGCTTTTATATTCCCGACGAATCCTACTTGGAGATCGGCCAAGAGTATCTTCTATTCCTACACTCGGACTCCTCTTATTGGTCTATATGCAATAAGGTGGGGGGTGTTTTTAAGACTAATTCAAGTTCCGATGTCCGTTTGATCGTTAGAGCCTATCAGTCTAACCCCGATCTCTTTTCAACCCAATCTGTGGGTGAACTGAAAAACTTGTTTTTCACGTTCGAGCAACGTGATTCCAAGACAAGGTTACTGGTTGACCTGGAGCGCTATTTGACGGCTGAGGATGAACACTTTCTGGCCACCCTGATGGAATCAAGTGATGATGTATTTGTTGTTTTCAGCATATTGCACTCTGGGAGATTGAAGATTAGCGCGTTGAGAGAAAAAATTGAGTATATGCTGAAGAATAGTCATAATCCTCGGATTACATTTCACTGTCTTGTATCGCTTGGTGCATATAAAAGTACTGAGTCTCTACCGCTTGTCTTGCAATACCTAAATAGCCCTGATCCCGCTACAAGGAGAGCTTCTATCGAAGCGGTGGGCAAAATCGGAACAGTTGGAATTATAGAGCCACTAATGGAATTGTACTCTGCTGAAAACGATATGGGTCAACGCCTCGCAATTATCGAGGCCATCTCCTGGCTATCACTATCACATTCGGAGCTGGTTTCAAGTGCTCTCAGGCAGTTCCAATCAATCGAATCTAATACGCTCCTGCAGTCTATTCTTGGACGTGAGCTAGATAAGCGTAGGGGCAATTGATTTTAAATGGAGTCAAATAATGATTGTTAATTCCAGTAAAGCGTTATGGTTGATTGCAATTTTAGCAGGAATTATTTTTTCAAGCTGTAAATCACCATCTGAAAATGACAATGATATAAAGAATCCCGGGACGTACATAGTTACCAGTCTTAACAATATGGATGTTGATGCTTTCACAGAGCAAAATTCACAATGGGAAAACTATGACTGGCCCCTGATTATCAAGTTGACCAATGAGCTAACTGATACGGTATATACAGGATCAGTGCAGCTTTTTCGGCTTGGATGGGTTGAGATTGACCGGAATTGCACATATCCCCAAGAATGTTTTATTTTAGATACCAAAGGCAAGCTCGGACCAGTTGAGGACATTGTGTTCTCTAAGTTGGACATTAGTTCAACAAGCATGGAAGGTCTTTTTACTAATGCTGGCCCAACTCTAGATGTAACTGGTGTGCAATTCAGTGCGTCAGTCGAATAATGGCTATGCCTGATAAAATAACACGGATACTAATTGTTTTATAGGAGGACATATTATGAAGATAAAGCATTTATTATTTCTTGCAATTATTACAATAATTGTACCGTGGAATAGTTATTGCATATCACTATCAATTAAAGTCGTTTTTGAGCCTGGATTTCATGACGCATTTGCGGATGGCCAGCCTTGGCAATATGTTGATGAAGATGATGTAAAAGACTTCATAATTCAGAGAATGACAGAGGATTTTTCAAGCTATAATATCCCTGTTTCTACGAGTTCCGGTAATTTGGTAGTTGGCTTTGGCATAGGTGGCGCTCCGGGCCAATTTGGCACCATACATGTGGGTATGGAAGCTATATAAATGGAAGCGGCTCTGCCGATGTTTTTAGCAACGAATTTGCAAACTATCCTGAGTGGCAGGGGGAATATGCCACTGTTTCAAGAATCGGAGAAGCCATCAGTGGAACCGCCAGTCACGAAGTGGGACATTTGATCAATTTATACCATGCTTACATGTTTGACAGCTTTGATCCTACCATAGCAGGTGCATTAAAAACCACAAACTACCAGCCAAAAGAACCATATGATCTACCTGACCAGTGTAAAACTGATCAAAACAAGCACTATCATCTAATGGCCACGCTAGCGGATTATATCACGTTAGAGCAAAGGGCAACAATAAATCGCTATTTTGCGGCAAATAGCAATCAAGTACTCAAATTTGCAATAAACGATGGAGATGATATATATCGAAGCATCACCTGGGGCATAGGAGGCGAAACAGTCACTTTGGCAAATGATATTGCTATCGCATCGGGCAAAACGTTCATTTTAGCAGGTGGCCAAGCTAAGTTCAATATTGGCGCAGGCCGAACTCTGGCATTTGGAACAGGTGCAAAACTGCAAGTCCACGGCATCCTAAATGCAGTAGGTACAGCGGGCAGTCACATCATCTTCACCCGCTCGGGCTCATCCGGCAGTTGGTACGGCATTAAGTTCGAGAACTCGAGCGTCGACGCCGATTGTATCATCAAGTACGCCAATATTGAATATGCCGATTACGGCATCTACTGCTACGTGGCTTCTCCAAGGATTGAGTACACCAATATCTCCAACTGCACCTACGGCTTGAGGGCGTATTACAGCAGCCCCACGGTGTTGCATAACACGATTTCAGATAACAGTTCGTACGGCGTTTATCTTTACGGTTCCTCTCCCAAGCTTCGCTATAATGTCATCAAAAACCACAGTGGTTCGTCGGATGCGGGGGTGCATGCGGCCAGCGCGTCTAACCCTTATTTTGGTTGGGGAAGCTATCGCGGCCATAACGTTATAAAAAATAATTATGTGGGTATTTCAGCCAACGCCTCAACCTTATCTTTGGTCTCCATG
>SDBS01007471.1_pt1 | contig 10601 bp, 2 predicted proteins | sample 2277091 | NCBI WGS metagenome assembly SDBS01 (sample SAMN10404972, study PRJNA504765) | marine sediment metagenome | isolation source: marine sediment core GS10_PC15, 163 cmbsf | place: Arctic Ocean: Southern Knipovich Ridge | collected 2010 | reverse complement strand
GTAGAAGGAAAACAAAGAAACATCCAATATCTAGCTAGAGTCAATGGACAGGTTTTTGAATTACCTCCAGTAGCTACTGGACATTTTGAAGTTGATGTAACAGATATTCTTTGTACTGAAACTGCTCAAAGTATTCAATGTGACAATCTCCTAAATTTCCAGTTTGGACTTAATCCAACTAACAGCGATCATGTAGACGGAACTATAACATTTAACAACGCATTTGCTTCTGGACCATCAGTTGTAAAGCGAGATGCCATTGATCTCTTGGACCAACTAACCCTATTTGTAAGGGGAGGAATAATCGACTTTGGATTTATCCAATTATCATTGGAAGGAATCTCTGTAAACCCAAATGAAAAGGTAGTATTGCAAGGAAACATGGAAATTCGGCTTGACGATGTTACCGTATCAACAAAAAGACTATCAGCTTCGGGGTCTACCTCTATTGACAGGAACAGTATACCTATCAGCATAGAAGGTAGACCATCACTTGCGTTCTCACTTGATGATGAGGACTTTACAGAAGGCTTCCATGATTTCAAAATAATACTCCGTGACTTTACAGTAAATCTTGGAGAAGGAACTGACACTAGAACATTTGAGTACCATAAAACATTCGTTGCTTACATTTTGGAATTCAACTTCAATGGCGATCAGTTTGTTGCATTTGGAGAAGATAACATAGCAATCAGTGTTTTCAAAAATGATTCCACACTAAAGACTTGTGGCATTACATTAGGAATGGACAGTACAGAACCCGAAGTAAAACCTGCAGTAGTTCAGGTCTTAGAGGAAGGCTTTACAATAATCACTACAAATCCTGATGCTGGGAAATTCGCTGATGATGATATTGGCAAAACAAATAGAGTGTATTGCAGTATATATCCAAATATTCCAAGAGATTCAAATCTGCTTTTCAAGATAAATCAGGAGTTCTTTGAAGTTGCTTCTCCAGCTAGTCAAAAAAATTGGGATGTAACTTGTAATAGAGATGGTTGTACTTCCAATTTTGGTTATAGTGAGGTATCTGAATAATGGCAAGTATTAACAAAAAAGGTGCAGCGTTTGGAGGAATTCTAATTACAGTTGTTGTACTATTAATCGGATCTCATTTCATAATTGCACAGGATGAACTAGCCCAACAATATACTGCTAAAGAATTTCAACAAACGATTTGTGGAATCGGAGGAACTTGTGCAACAGGATCAGTCTTAGATCCTGCAACAGCAAGAGCTCCTGCAAATGTAGTTGAATTAGATCCTGTTTCTTCTTCTGATAATATTATAGACCAAACTGCTGATGCAACGCAAAGTCCAATATTTCCAGGTGGTTCAGAATCAATGGAACTAATAGGAGTAATCACAAAAGTAGATTCATTTGGTAACAGAGTAACAGAAGTAGTTTCAATAGAATTGCCAACATTATCTGTTGTACTTGATCCAGAAACAGGCTTTGATATTTCACTTGGAATAATTGAGGCAGCATTAATCATAAAAACAGAACCTTTAGTCCAGATAAATACAGTTGGAACATTCAGTTTTGTATTAAACGGTCAAACTGTTGAAACATTTGTTATAAATGATATTGGACGAACAAACTCTGATGGAGAAAGAAGAATAAATGACGATAATCCAATATTCTTTTCATTTGCAAAGCACGTTGATCAGTTTACAAATGATGGGCTTTCTACAATTTCATTGTTCATTGATGATTTGGTGATTGAAAAAACTCCTGATCGTTTTGGAATAACTGATTCAGAATTTTATACAGCACAGTTTTTCAAATCAGATGCCATTACAAAAGTAACAAATGAAGAAGGTGGTGATGATATAATTTTCCCAATTGACGATCAGATAAAAATATGCGCACAAAATACATTCATTCCATTTGCCACTGAAGAAGAAAGTTTTGGCGATCCAATAGCAGTACCACACCCACCGATGGGAATGGTAACACTGACTAATCCTGATGGAACTAGTGAAGTGATATTTCAAGCAGTTGGGGAAGGAACTTGTACTAGCACAACTGAATGTGAATCAACCTGTACGTTTACAGATATTAGAAGAAACTCATTCTATGAACTAGAATATACAGATCCAATTCTACTAACTAACTTTACTACACCATTTTCACAAAAGAACTATGCTTTTTCATGTTGGTTTACAGATGAAACCCAAGTTGCAAGGAATTGTAATATCCAACCATGAGTTCTAAAACTGATAAACTCCATCATAGAAAAGAAGTTCATATTGCACTAGTAGCTGTTGCGTTTCTTGTTGTTCTATTAATTGGAATGGGATTACACGATGCAGTAACATTAAGTGATTTTATTGGAATAAGCAACTTCCAAGAATCTATATCGATTTTCTTTACTGATGCTTCTGCACAATTTGGAATTTTGGCAGCCTTCTTCTATGGATTTCTGCCAGTAACTTTGATGAAGCTTGGAATTACAGGAGTTGTAGTTCGAGTTCTTGATATGGGTATTTCTCCACTTTTCCTAGTTCTATTTTTTGCACTTGGAAGATTAATTGGTCAAGGAATTCTTTATGCGATTGGTAGATTTGTTTACAGATTATTGAAGGGAAAAGATCGTGAACTAGCAACTGCTGACCATATCTTACACAAATACAAATTGTTAATTTACCTTTTGACACCCCTGCTTGGATCGATAGGTGATCTAATCATGCTTGTATCAGGCCATCAACGAATAGGATTTATGAAGATTGCACCAATTTTGTATGTAGGAAACGTGCTTAGCACAGGTCTTTGGATATACTGGACAGTTACAACAATCAATTTGCCAGGTTTATCTCCTTAACAATTTGATCAACTAGATCAACTCGTTCGATAAATTAGCGAGATTTTGCCATTTTCTAATGTATTGGATGCGGAAATTAAGGAGTTTGGCTTTATTCTATGTTTTGCACTTTTTCTAGGATTTGGTTATTTCAGTATTTCATTAGACGACTTGGCGTTTACACAGCCAGCTCCTCCTTATCGTTATTTAACAGCAGAAAGTTTTGACGTTCCAGAATTAAGAACCGAACAAGGACTGTGGTTACAAAATGGAGTTCCTCTGTCATGGGTTGATGTCTATTGGGAAGACCAAGATGATCCGCCAAATATGTTTGGTTTACCTCAAGCTTTTGCAGCAGAATTTTATCTAAAGCCAAATGATTTTGATGCGACAAGACAAACAGGAAATATTGGTTTATCAACTTGTCCAGCAATTACAGGTCCATCAAGTGCTACTACTATTGCTCAAGTTTTTGGATCAGCAGCAAGAACAATCAGTTCAGATCCTAATGGTTGTACTTATGGAATTATCTCATGGGATCAAATTTTACTCCCTCTTGAATTAGAAAATGATTTAGCAACAAGCCCTACACCATTTTATTGGGCATTTGATTGGGGAGGATCAAATTGGAACGCTGCTGATACCACTGGAAATACAGGTTGTAATATTGATGCCTTATCTGGCGCAAATGGAACTGTTGTCGATGCAAGATTAAATTTTACAGCAGCATATGATGGAATGTTCTCAAATTCAAATTCACTGGCAACTACTGTTGGACTATGTGATCAGGATGTTGCAGAAAGAATTGCAATGACCGATGCTAGACCTCTTATGACAACAGATTATTTAGAAAGGGATGATGAAACATTTTATCAGGTTGGAACATATATTGGACCTAAAACATCAGGCAGAGATACAGTTGTTCGTACTATTCCATTTATCACAAACAGTTATCTAAAATACAATTTCCCTGTTCTAGCAAATAACACAAACACTTACTGGCAAATGCAGGAACATCCAATGTTTGAAGCGACATTTCCTGCAATTACTGATGGATCAATGCAAAACGTAACTAACAAACTCCAACTAGACACAGGAGATATTAATTCAGAAGTTGGTCAGGTAGTTATTTTCAAGGCATTTAACAAAACAGATCTTGGAACATTAGGCGACATTAGAGTTGTAGGAGAGTTTGAATCAATAGGAACTACATCAGATATGCAGTTACATATTGAAGTAAAGTCAGGAAACATTCAAGCTGGTCAAACTGAAATTATTACGCTTCCACAATATCCATTACACCAAGTAGGTGTTTTTGTTGATAACGAAAGAATGAGAAACATTGGTTTGTATGATGGACCCTTTAACACATTAAGTTCTACAAATATTAATAATTCATTATCAGTAATTGATGTTATAGCTGATACTGCTGATGTGGTTCAGCCATTTGATATTAGTATCACTCCTTACTGGGCTGGTTCAGGCGGAGATGTAGTAACTGTTATGGTTGGGTTACAGGACAATTCGGTTTCTGGAAGAATGGTAATGAATATCACTTCAATCGAAATTGAAGACGAGGTAAAATATGATTTTGAAAGCATAAATGATTTTTGGTTAAATGAACCAAACTGTTCTACAAATATGGCAAGTACATTATTTAGTTTTCAACAAGTAGATCTAAATATACAGCACATAAGAAACTGTGGGGTAGACAATTCTAATGGCCTAGTTGCACTAAACACAGTTGCACTTTCAGGTGTTACAGGTCAACCTAATCCAACTCCTGCTGCTGTTACAGGATTAGCTGTTACATTCATTGGAGATATAGCAAATCTAACATGGAATCATCCTCAAACAAATGTAACTTCTTTTCAAATTGAAAGAGATTTAGGAGATGGTTTTAAAACAATTCAGTATGTAAATTCAAATGAATTAACAACACTTGATAGAACATCATTAGACTTGACAGGGGCAGATACAGATCTTTTAGGTCTACCAAGAAGTACGTCAACAACGTACAGAATCACAGCTCTCAACGGGGCAATAGCAGGGGTATCAGATACAGATACTAAAACATCAAACACAATTTCTGATGAATGGCAGTGGAGGGAATACAATGATGTTTCAACAATAGCAGTAAATCAAACCATTGTAGTAAACCAAACAGTTGGAGCTGAAAAAAGACTTGAGATGCAGTTTCATACAGATATAGCAAATAGACAAGGAGATGGTTGGCTATTCAAAGTATTTCCAATTGCTTTCATTAACAATTCACAAATAGAAATTGATTGGGAAGGTTTTAAGAAAATAGGTAAAAATGGAGGAACTCTTGAAGCACTTATAAAAATATTTGATGGAGAAGTAAATCGGTTTAACACAACACAATTCGATGTAACTATTGGAGGGGCTGCTGGTCAAACACTTCCTCCATTATTGTTTGATTTTGATTCAGTAGACTTTGAAGGTGCAGGATTTGATGGACCACTTGGCAGAGAGACTAAAATTGTTGCATCAGGAGATCCTAATTGGGGAATATCAAATTCTTCCTTGATAACACTCGCTGTTATTTACAATGATGGAGGAGGAAAGGAAGGAAGTATGAAAATTGCTTCAATCAAAATCGATGATGCGTTTTACAATTTTTCAGATCCAACCATAATTCTTGAAGAACAAGATGTAATTGGAAAACCACTTCAAAACGGTGTTCTTGATTTTACAATAAAAGATCCATTTACACAACAAGATACAGGTCTAGTAATTCCTTCTAGTGCAAACGTAACAATTTCAATTCCAGTTAATCTTGAAGTAATACAAGACATGGCAAATGAAGCTGAACTAGATTGGTCAGATTCATTAGGTGCTGATAACTATGAAGTGTTTAGAAACGGAACTCTAATTGGTTCTCCAATTCTTTCTGAATTTACAGATACAACTTTAAGTTTAGGTTCGGTATTTGAATATAAAGTTCGAGCAAACGCAACAGCAACAGGCGGAGGCAGTGTAGATAATTCAACAACAACTCCTGTTGCAAGTTTGTTAGGAGATAACCTCCGTGATATAGACTTTTTAGTAGATACAGGTAGTTCAAGTGGTTTTATTGGTCAAATTTTTAATCCTACACAACCTGATTCAGATCAATTATCAACAGGAAGCACATATTCCGTAGAAAAAATATCATTACAGGTAAACAACACAGCATCTCTAACATCAGGTCAAATTACAGGAATAATAATAAGAAATATTACAGAAACAGGCGATGTTGCGGATCAAATTGTATTGGGAACAAGCGATACAATAATTCTTGATGGTTCTGCACCTTTTGATAAAACTTTCCCTCAAACAATAACTTTCAACTTTACAACTCCTGTGGATGTAACAATTGATGGAACTACATTCATTGGATTTAACATAACAAATGCAAATGGTTTACGTTTAGCAATACATAGTATTGCACAGCAACAAGGGGCAGTTGGTAGTTGTATAACTGGAAATACAACTGGCAATTTTGAAAGATGTGATGTTGCTGGTGGTTTATTTAATCAACCTCCATTTGAGGCAGAACAGTTTGGAATAGAAATACTAATTTCCGATACTACAAAACAGTTTGAAACAACAGGTGGAATTCAACCAAGTAATCTTGTCATACATCATACTTTTGATTTTGAACAAGCAAATAACATGACAGGAATAGTAAATGCAGTTCCAAGTGGATCATTTGGAACAAACTCAACATTTTCTAATGCAGGAACTTTCGGTTCAGAAGCAGATGCAGTAAAATTTGTTGATAGATCATTGGCTAATGGAACTTTTAGTGTAGGAACACAAGCAACAGGATTTACTTGGAATTCAACAGGATTAATTGGTGGGGCAGTAATAAATGATTCAACTGATCCATTAATAGTAGGAAGTGAATCTAACAAAAACCAACTCAATTTCCTACATAATGCTGAAACAGATACATGGAGTGCTAACTTTTGGATAAGACAACCTACAGGATTCTTTACAGATGGATCCGATACAGCAATTTTTATGCACACAATGAACGGAATAGATCAAAATAATATTGCGTTTTACCACTTCGGAGGAAGCATTGGACTATACCTACAAAATAACGGAATTGAAAATATAGCAGTTGGTTCTAACACTACTGCGACAATCCCTGCTGACAATGATTGGCATATGTTAACGTATATTGTTGAAAAATCAAATGTTACGAGCATTGCAACTATTTGTATAGATACATCATGTGAAACAGTAGATCCAGATATTGTATTTGCTGGTGGGAATGGTATCTCTGACGGAACATTATTTATCAATGATGAAGCAGATGAACGACACTTCGTTCCTCCTTTTCCTTCTCTTTCTGGACTTGATTGGGAGATGGATGAAGTAAGCATCTGGAAGGACTACAAACTAACAAGTGCAGATCGTACAACATTATATAATTCAGGTGCAGGATCATCTGGAACTGTATCTGAAATTACAAGTGGAAGTAGTGGCGGAGGTCTAAGTGATTTCTCAACAGTTGTAAACTTTGGTTTGATTGATCCAATTACAAATCTTAATGTTGATGCAATTGACTCTACATCAATCCAATTGGCTTGGGATCTTGCAACTTCATCACATCCAACAGATCTTCTTACAGGAGTCTTGATTCAAAGAAACGGAACTACAATTACAACAGTAGATGATCTCGACATTTCTTCTGTTGATATGGGATTGATTCCATCTACAAATTATGAATATCAGGTAAAAGCAGTTACATCAGTTTCAACGGGAGTTTTTAGCAATCTAAATAATACTTCGACATTAGAGAGTTTCGATTTACCATCAAGCGAAAATCTTTATTTGTATTACAAATTCAATGACTTGCCAGTAACAAATGAAAACTTTACAAAATTAGGTGTAACTGGATTAGGAAATACAACTGCTAATGGTTCACCTACATTGGGAATAGGACTGTTTGGTGAAACAGATGGATCTCATAGGTACACTAGTACAAGTATATTTGAACAAACTGACATCAAAAACACAGTTTTTAAAGATAGAATGGTTTTACCATTTGAAGAAACACCAAAAATTTCAAACGGTACAACTTTAAACTTTTGGGGAAAAGGAACTGTTGCATCTATATTTGATACTGTTATTGATACAAGACAATTAGCAGGAAATCCTACACTTGATCCAAGAGGATGTTACTATGGATTTCAACCTGATCTTGATAAGGATTGTAACGGTCTAAACCATAGTACAAATGCACCAATATTTAATACTGATAATGATTGGCATATGTACACATTTGTTTACAATGAAACTACAACATTTCCTGAAGATGTTACTTTTGCTTACGAAGATGCAGTTCTAATTAGAACTGACGATGATGATTATGGTACAACAGCATTTCATACTGACACTACAATTAGACTTGGTATGGCAAAAGATTCAACACCATTTGCAGGACTTAATTTCAACAACTTTCTTGATGAATTATCATATTGGAATGTACCACTTTCACAAGGACAAATAGATCTATTATACAATAATGGAATTGGAATAAATATAACATTAGCTCCTGCAACAGCATTTTTTGATCCAACAGGAATTAAAATAGTACAAAATTTAGCTCCTTATGCAAATATTGTTTGGAACGATGTAATTAATGCAACATCATATAACATTTACTGGAAACACGTTCAACACACATCAGAATTTATTAAAATTGCAACTGTAACTGATAATAAATATACTGATAAAAGAGTTCCATATCATAAACTAAATTGTGCTGGTAATAATGTCAATTGTGACAAATATATGATTGAATCAGTAGGTCCAACTGGCAATACAAATTCAACAATAGTAAACTTTGGATTGATATTACCAACAAGAACATCTAATGTAGAAAACTTTGGTCAAGTGATTGATGATAGAGTTACTTATAGACAATCAAAATGGATTGTAGATTCCAATTGGAATTCTTTTGCAGATCCACTTGGTATGCCAAATTTTCAACAAAGTGTGTATTATAGAGTAGGATCAAACGAGACAGATATTCATATAACAAATGGGACTTCAAACGATGGAACTTTTACAACAAATGGTAATGATATCTTTGGACAAAAAATTACAGTTCCTTCAATGAATTTAACAAGAATTATTCAAGTATTTGATTTTAATTCAGCATTTCCTACTAGTGGAAATGTCTCAGCTTTTGTATGGAATTCAACAAATGGATTCATTGATGTATCAAATGATACTGTACATTTTCCAGTTAGTGCGGATATAAAAGATGTTACTGCTTGTTCTACTTCAAGTTGTGATACAGTAAGAGATCAAACATTTTTCTTTCCGACACAAGTTCCATTAGATGCAGGTGAATATGTATTTGGACTTAGATTTGAAGATGTAAGTTCAACAGGAACACATGGTCAAGGGGTAATATCTTCTGACATAGATTCAGGAGTTAGAGTTTCAGATAGTGATTGGACTGATGGAATTACATTTGTAGAAGATGTAGGATCAGATTCAAACATACAAATTATTGGTGTTGCTGATGATTGGGTTTTGTGTACTTCATCAATGGACCCTGATGATGATGATTTTGTTTGTCCTACATCTAGCGGTATAATTAATCCAAATCAAGAAGTTTGGATTCAAACATTTGCACCTGCTCTAAACGCATTAACTGTGCCAGCTTCACCTCAAGGAAAAAGTGCATGGCTTCCAATTTCATCATTTTCTATTGGTGAATTAGGAATTGATACAAATGGATTAATTAATGCTAGTGCAATTGCTGGAGGTTCTAGTTCAATTGGTCCTCCAAATCAAGTTACAGGTCTTGTAATAACTCAAGAGATGAATAACAACGCAACAATGGATTGGGATAATGCAACTGGAGCTGACAACTATCAAGTTCTAAGAAAGACAAATTTCACTACCACAAGCGAAGTCAATGCAAATGGAACTTGGCAGTTTAGAGAATTTCAAAATAATAATAATCCAATAGTTGAAGGAAGTTGTACGATAAATAATTTTGGAACAGGTTCAACAGGTAGTGTAAGAATTAATAGTGCTGATGGAGGAGGTAAATCATCAACTTGTGATATGTGGAAAAACTTCCCAAGAGATTTCCTAAATAATACAAGAATACAGTTCAAATATCAACACGAACACACCTCATCATCATCAGGAATGTCAGCAGATGCAATTGTATCTACAAGAAATGAACCTGATGTTCCAGATAGAACAGATGATAGTGATTGGGCTAATAATGGAAGGCATAGAGATTGGGAAACAGGTCCAGATGTTGTAGATGTTATTGGCTCACAATCTCTAACTATCAACGGGGGAGTAATACAGGATGATATAATTGATCTTCAAATAGATTGGAATGAAATTGATACAGATTATGTTTCGGTAATCTTTAGATTAACGGATGCAAATACTCTTGGACAAAATCCTCAACTTAAAATATTTTGGATGAACGTAACTGATTTCGACACTGGACTACAAAAGGCATTTTACAACTTTTCAGGAGGTTCAGAAACAAACGAAAGAAGTGGTTTTTGTAATGGTTCTGCCCCAAATAGCGACTGTGGTTATTCAGTATACAATGTAGGAAGTTTGAATGTAACAGAATCAGTTTTTGAACTTATAGGATCCCCAATAACATCTGACTTTGAAGATTCAACTATTTCATTACAAGGAGTTTCCACATACAAGGTTCGTGGTAATTCTACTACTGGGTTCGGATTAAACTCAACAGAAGTTGACTTTGGGTTGATACAACAAATTGATGGAG
>SDBS01007470.1_pt1 | contig 10602 bp, 10 predicted proteins | sample 2277091 | NCBI WGS metagenome assembly SDBS01 (sample SAMN10404972, study PRJNA504765) | marine sediment metagenome | isolation source: marine sediment core GS10_PC15, 163 cmbsf | place: Arctic Ocean: Southern Knipovich Ridge | collected 2010 | reverse complement strand
GGCATGAATAAGACCTGATTAACTTTATGCTTCGGTCAGTTGCATGATAGTTCAACGATAATAGCATTGTTTTTAGATTCATACATTACTTTGTCTACTTTTTCCATCTGAACTTCAATCTGGTAACGTGCCCCGCCCTGGTCTTGTCTTCTTAGTTGCTCGATGGGGCCTTCAGCTACGAATTTCCCTTTTGATAGTATACCCACTCTGGTGCATATTTTCTGTACATGGTTAAGTTGGTGCGAACAAAAAATAACGGATATTTTCTGTTTGGCCATTTTCAAAATGAGGTCGAGAATCTCTGTAATTCCATTTGGGTCGATACCAGAAGTGGGTTCATCCAGAAAGACGAGCTTCGGCTTTTTGATTAACATATCTGCTATGCCAAGACGTTGTTTCATTCCTTGAGAAAAGACACCTACAGGTTTCTCTCCTACATCTGGTAAACCTACAGTAGCCAGTAGCTCCGGTATATTTATCTCGGTTTCCTTTTTGGAGAGGCCATTTAAATCTGCAGTGTACATCAAGTTTTCGCTGGCGGTCATGTTTCTGTAAAAACCAACCCTCTCAGGGAGATATCCAACGATTCTCTTGACGTTGAGAGGTTCTCTAGAAGGATTAAAACCCCAGACCGTGGCACTACCTGATGTTGGTTCGGTAAGACCAAGCAACATCAGGATGGTGGTTGTTTTACCAGCTCCATTGGGACCCAGGAACCCGAAGACATCCCCCTCCTCTATTTTGAGGTTAAGCTTGTTGACCGCAGTGAAATCACCGTAGTTTTTGGTTAGGTCTTTAGTCTCGACAACAAGTTCTTTCATTATTAACGTCTGCCCAAACGTTTGAATACCAACAAAAGTGCAACTCCTATTGCAACTATGATACCAATCGCTACGAAGCCCCACGAGGTCGACGTTTCTACAGTTACTCTGATTCCTAAATCGGGGGAATGGGAAGAAGGCTCTCCCGAGAATTGCAGATTTACAATGTAGTCACCTGATATGGTCTTTTTAGGAGGCATGATACTAACTTCGACCTCCTGGTTAGCTCCCGCTGCCAGATTCTCAATTTTTTCTGGTGTGTAAGTTACACTCCATCCTTCTGGTTTACTTGAAGACAGGAGGACACTATCTAGAGTGGCTGTTCCTATATTGGTAATACTGATGGGGAAATAGCTCTCATCGCCAGTTTTAGCCTTGATATTTAGTCGCCCTCCTGTCAATTCTGTTATTGCAACAAAATCATATCTCGCAGTGATTTTTGCAGTGAGCTCAATGCTTCCTTTAACGTCTTCTGAATCTGCTTCTAATAATATTGAATAATCCCCTGGTTCAGGGTAAAGCCAGTAGGGGGCTACGGCTATAACTACGATAGTTTCCTTAATAGAGAACCTATTTATGCGCATAGCAGATATTCGCTTATCGCTGTTATATGAGTCTTGGGCTGCATAAACCAACCAGTCTTTAGGCCCGGTGACAGTGAGGTCAAAATTAAGGTCTTGATCACCACCTGCTCTTGTGAAATCTACTTCAAAGAGGAATGATGTATCGGATGCACCGGTTAAGACTGGATACTTAGCCCCTATTTCGAAGGTTTCAAAACTTTCTTCCTCTACCACTTCCTCTTCATCTTCTGGTAGCGAAGCTTGTTTTGAGAGAGCACTGATCAGATTTTCCGGCTCTGTATCAGTTGCCATGGCCACTTGACTTAATGGCACACCAATTATCGCTAGGCTAAGTAGTAGACTCGTTATCAGGCATATTATTCTCGTTTTGTTCATAATTCCTTATCAGCTCCTTAAGAAGTTGAATTAATATTGCAACTGTACTATGTAGTATGATCATGAAAAATGTTCCGGTAACTTTCATATCATAGTTAGTTGATGTATTGTAATGTATACATGGATGCGACTGCAAGTGGAAATCATACTAGAGTAGCTTTTTATGCATTTGGCTGCAAACTTAATCAGGCAGAAACAGAGTTCCTGATTGGGCAATTTCGAGAAGATGGATATCAGGTCGTATTATCTGCTGATCAGGCGGATATATGTATTATTAACACATGTACGATAACACATGTTGCTGATTCCAAGTCACGGCGCGCATTGAGGGCTGCAAAGCGCAGAAACCCATGCGCTATTGTTATTGCTATTGGATGTTATGCTCATAGGGCCCCTCACGAGTTTGCCTCTATTGCCGATATTGTTGTTAATAACGAAGACAAGCCACACTTGCTTGAAACCGTAAAAAGATTGCCAGTGCCGACAGACTCATTAGTTGTTGCCAGTGGGATAGGGGGGCATAGTAATATATCCGATGGCTTTCGGATGCGTAGCCTGGTAAAAATACAGGAAGGCTGTAATACACCGTGTACCTACTGCATTGTGCCGAATGTAAGGACTTATGAGCACTCTGTGCCTGTTCCTCAGATAACCAAGGAGATTAAAAAGAAAATTTCTCTGGGTTACAAAGAGATTGTTCTCACAGGGACTAAAATTGGCTGTTATAGAGATAACGGCAACGGATTAGAAAGGTTGATTGAATGTATTCTTAATAATACAAATATTCGTAGGATACGCCTCTCCTCGCTTCAAACTGAAGAAATAACGCCACAGTTACTTGCCCTGTGGAAGAACAACAGACTTTGTCGCCATTTTCATTTAGCTCTCCAAAGTGGAAGTAATACTGTCTTGAGCAGAATGAAGCGTCGCTATTCTGTTGATGCTTATCAAGAGATGGTAACACTTATTAAAAAGAGCGTAGCTGATGTATCCATTACTACAGATATTATGGTCGGATTTCCGGGAGAGAGTAGCATAGAATTTGAAGAAAGCTACCTTTACTGTAAACAACTTGGCTTTGCAGCTATCCATGTTTTCCCTTTCTCAATCCGTCAAGGAACTGAAGCGGCTGATATGTCCGGTCAAATAACTGATAGGGCAAAAAGATATCGTGCAAATAGGATGTTAGAGTTGGCAGATTGCTGTCGACATAACTTCTATACAAAGTTTTCAGGGCGGATTCTGTCTGTCTTGTGGGAGAAAGAAATAGTTCCTCGAGAAGGCATATACAGTGGCCTTACAGATAACTATATCAGAGTTTTTACCAGAAGTAGGGAATCTTTAGCCAACAGGATAACTCTGGCTAAGATAGCGGGAGTTTACAGAAATGGTATATGGGCTGAGATAACAGGAAATGAGAGTTCTGATTAGGGTCAAACCTAACTCAAAAACTGAAGAAATTGTTCAAGAGGGCGATAAGTTACTGATTAAAGTTCACGAACAACCAAGGGAGGGTAAAGCTAATCAAGCAGTGATAAAACTATTGGCTCAACATTTTGGAGTTCCCAAGAGCCAGATAAGGATTCTTAGCGGACTCAGGAGCAAGAACAAGATTATTGAACTCAGTCCAAAAGAGTGACATCTGTCTGAATGAAACTATAAGCTAAGTTCCCTTATTAATATCTATCAAGCGCCATAATTTAGTAATCGTTCATGGTAAGGGACTTGTAGGTGTTAGAGCACGGAGGCCCATCGGTGTAAAGCATTTCTCCTTCAGTCAGGTCAATGATTACTGAAGTAGTTGTTTCAGATTGTTCATTTGGATTAAGGTTCTCTATTCGGTGTCGACAGATGGAACGAGGATAACCAAAATGATCACCAAGGATATTTTTAATAGTGTTGACCCCTATGGCCCCTCGTTTTTCCTGGAACAGTCGGGAGGCGCGGAAATATCGTATTATTGAGTCTGGTACTCTATTTTTTCCTGTATCCTTGTCCCGGAGATTGGGGGATAAGAAGTGATTGGAGTGAACAAGGATGCCATTTTCCGGATAGAGGAAGAATTCTTCTGCAGGTGCACATTCAACGTTTATAGCTTCTCCATCGCGGTGTGCGATTATTAAATTTGCGGAATTTGGACCTTCCCAACTAGTTAGAATCATTAAGCACTCGGGCAAACTTCTGCAGTTTAGAATCCCACGCTCTTTGACTAAAGTAGGCAAGCCAAGTTGAAATGAATCAGATTCACATTGCATGTAATTCTGAACGATTCCTATCCCCGCTGAGTTGAATCCTTTTTGGCCAATAGTACCTGCCTCAATACTCATGATGATATCGGGTTTATTTTCTTGCTTGACGCGCATGATAAGTAATGAATCATAAGGATTGTAATCCCAGTTCTGCCCGATGTAGATGTGATTATTGTCGGTTGCTTCTTGCGTTAAGGCAAGTGCTGTACATCCTCCAGGAATGAAAGCTTTTGGAATTGCCCATTTGTTGTAGGCGTAGTTTAGCTCCCATCTAGCATTTAAGGCTACTATTTCTTCAAATTGCTGACCGGAACCTTCTGCTAGCCCTTTTAGCTCCTCGATTAAATCTGGGTCGAACTTTTCGATGTATGGGATGAATTTCCTTGCATCCTGTAGAACTTGCTCCCTGTTTACGCCAGCGAAATACTCCCAGTGAGCCAGATAAAACTGCACATTTTTATTAATTGCTGCTTTGGCCTGTGTGCCATGTTGAAGTCCCAAATCGTAAGGTTTACCACTGATAGATATTACTGGTATATCCACTTTCCCTCCTTAAAATCGCATCGACTTGCCGTCTTCAGATGATATTTATTGGCACAATGTATGATAATCATCTGTGCTCATTCTATTGTATTCGTAGCATGTCTGCAACTAAGTATGATGAATGAATATCACAATGGTTCAAACATCCCTTAACCGGGACAGAAATAGTTTCATAAAGCGTTCCCCATCGATGGTATTGGCGATATATACTGATGAAGGACTAATCTCATCTATCTTCGGTAAAACGTGCGTAATTCCTCGATCCCACCCGTCGCCAGTTATTATTTCTACGGGAGCCGATAAAAAACCGAATAGGGAGGTATCTAAAACAGATGCTAATGCTAAAGGGTCATGAAGCTCACAACAAGTATGATGACTAATTATGTATTTTATTAATCTAGCTGACAGCTGTGCATGAGGGGTATTATATTTCTGTATTTGTTCCAGATGGCGTCCTGTTAAGCAAGCTGTGGGATTCATAGATACATCCAAACCAACAGCGGAGATCACTGATTGAGAATCAAAGACTATTTTGGCAGCTTCTGGATCTTGCCAGATATTGAACTCGGCGAAAGGAGTTCGGTTCCCTTTTCCATATGGAGTAAGGCCATAAGCTCCTCCCATGAGGACTATTCCAGAGAGAGAGCTTGCTAAACCAGGAATATGATTAAGGGCAACAGCTATATTGGTTAGTGGTCCAGTAGCTACCAGGGTGATTTCCCCCTGATTTTTTGAAACTGATTCAGCAATAAATTCCCATACTGTCGTAGGTTGGGTATGAAGCCTGGGGGAGGGCAAGTCGATTTCACCCAAGCCATCTGACCCATGATAGCTCAATGCGCCAGCGAATGGTTGTTTCAATGGTTTTTCCATACCCTCTATCACCGGGATATCAGTTATATTCAGGTACTCAAGTATGCGCAGAGTATTAATGCTGCAGAGCCTAACTGGAGCATTACCAGCCACTGTAGTGATGCCTAAGACCTCCAGCTCTGGAGATTTTAATGCCAAAATTATGGCTAGAGCGTCGTCGATACCGGTATCCATGTCCAGAATTATTTTGCGTTTTTTCATTGTATTTTTATAGAATACACTAGCATAAATGCAAGAGACCAGTTTCGGAGACATGATTATACAAGATATCATTGCTTTATTGGAACAGGAATATGGCCTTCCAAAATGGAATCCGGTAAAACGGCACCTAGATGTGCTTATCGAGACCGTACTTTCACAGCACACTTCAGACTTAAATTCTCACCGAGCTTTCAAATCACTAATAGACACTTTTGGTAATTGGCAGGATGTGGCTTCTGCTCCCGTAGAGCATATCGCTCGAAGTATTAGATGCGGTGGATTGTCAAGAGTTAAGGCAGTAAGGATAAAACAGATACTCCAGGGTATTTATAACGAAAGAGGTAGTTTAACCCTGGATTTCCTGGAATCAATGAGCACAGCCGAAGCTAAAGATTACCTGATTAACTTGCCAGGAGTTGGTCTTAAAACGGCTAGTTGTGTGCTTCTTTTTTCCTTGGGGAGGGCATCCTTACCTGTAGACACCCATATCTTCCGGGTAGTAAAAAGGCTGGGATTGCTGGAGCCTGATGTCAATATAAATGAGGCACACGGCCTATTGCAGAATAAGATTCATCCTTCTAAAATATACCAGTTTCATGTCCATGTAATAAAGCATGGTAGACAAGTTTGTCGTGCCAGGTGGCCTCGTTGCCATGAATGTGTATTGAAGAAATGTTGTCCTGGTTCGCTTGCACCACAAGAAATCGCATTAGCTTAGTTGTAAGCAACTGGTGATATAATGACTTTAGTGGTAGATATATTAAAGAGCAAGAATTTAACCAGCAAATTTCAGATATTGCTGGAGATAGCGGCTAACCAACCAACTATACACCAGAAAGAGATTGCAAAGAATTTAGAGATAACATCTCAAGCAGTTTCAGAGTATATTAAAGAATTGATTTGTGATGGTTGGTTGAGTTCTACCGGCCGGTCTAAATATAAAGTAACTAGGGAAGGGGTAGATTGGATTTTAAGAATGGCGAGACAGTTGCAGACATATACCCTTTTTGTGAACAAAATAGTAGCTGATTTATCTGTTTCGACAGCTATTGCTGTCGATGATCTAGGCTCTGGACAGTTGGTATCTTTGTATATGAAAGATGGATTATTATTTGCCTCAGATATTGCAAGTGATAAAGGAGCACGGGGGATAACGGCTTCAAAGGCTAAAAAGGGAGAGGATATCGGTATATCGAATGTGGAAGGTGTTATTAGCCTTGGTGTGGGTAGCGTGACTATATTTAAGATTCCAGGTATACGGAATGGTGGTTCCAGAAATACAGACATTTCTGTATTAAAAAGCAGGATGAGCCAGAGTAATTTGGTAGGTGCGCTTGGAATTGAGTCAATAGTGGTATTAAAACAAGCAGGAATTAATCCTGATTATCTTTATGGCGTAAAAGAAGCTGTGGTAGAAATGGCATGTCATGGGTTGGCTGTTTCGGTTGTCTGTGCCGATTATGCAATATCAGCACTGGAAGAGAGGTTGAAAGAGGATGGTGTTGGCTATGAAATTACGGATTTGGAGGTAGATAAATACTTCGCCGGATCCTATTAGATTTCTCTGGATCTGTACTTTGAATTTCCGTCAGGCTATAATTCCCATTATTGCATTATAGTTTGAAAAGGGATTAGTGGGGATGTTGGGCTGATGAGGGTGTTGGGTATGCATATAGTGGTTTGTAAAAATAAGATTAGGAATATATAGCTCTCTCTTAAATGAGAGAGACGGAAGGGATGAAATATGAAAACTGCAAACAAATTGAATGATTTCAAAGCCTATGGGGGACCGGCTATGCATCAAAAGCTAACGCTTATGAGAGCAGAGGGCAGGGATGTTATAAATCTTGGATTGGGGGATCCTGATGTTGTTCCAGTAGATCACCAATTGAAAGCGCTTGTGGATGCTGTCTCAGATCCCAATAACCATCATTACCCTGCTGCTTATTCAGTAAAACCGTTTAATCTTGCTATAGCTGACTGGTATAAACGTGGCCATGATGTAGAAATCGATCCGGAAACCGAGGTGATTTATTGTCTCGGTGGTGCGGATGGCCTCTTCCAAATATATTATTGTCTTCTTGATTATGGTGATCTGGTGCTGGTTCCTGATCCAGGGTATCCTTCTTATGAAGCGGGTGCGAAAATTGCGGGGGGTACGGTTGAATATTATTCTCTGCTAAGTGAAAACAAATATCTTCCGAATTTTGAGGCCATTCCGCCGGATGTAGCAAAAAAGGCTAAAATGATATGGATAAACTACCCCAATAACCCGACAGGGGCTACTGTTACCACTGATTTTTACAGAAAACTTATTGAATGGGCAAAGGAATTTGACATATGGGTGGTGAGCGACAATCCGTATATCGACATATATTTTGATGGGTATAAACCTCCGAGTTTTCTAAGCGTTCCTGGTGCTAAAGAAGTGGGAATCGAAATTGGGTCTATGTCTAAGTCTTTCAATAGCTGTGGTTGGCGTGTCGGAATGCTTTTAGGGAACAAGGACATCGTTAGTGGTGTGAAGAAGGTTAAATCCCAGGTTGACCGTGGTATATTCTATCCACTCCAAGTGGCAACTGTCGCGGCACTGACTGGGCCTGTTGGTTGGATGAAGGAGCGCAACGAGATATTTGCCGAAAGACGAGAAGTGGTAGTTAAAGCTTGGCGAAAAATGGGGCTCGAGATGATGAATCCCATGGCTACTTTCTATTGCTGGGGCCGACTTCCTGAGGGTTACGAATCAAGGGAATTCTGCCAGCAGCTTCTTGAGCAGCAAAACGTGTGGATGATACCTGGTTCTTCTTATGGTAAGAACGGTGAAGGGTATGTACGAATATCCAATGCTCAGCCAGTAGAGCGCATTACCGAAGCCATGGAGCGAATAGAGAAGTTTATAGGTTGATGTGAAACATCGGGCCAGTTGAGAATTGGCTATTAGTTAACCTGTTTCTTCAGTGCAGCCAGCGTGGGGAAAGTATTGCTCGAGCCAGAAGTCTTCTGGTTTGCGTGGTTGCTGCCTCCGCTAGGAAATCCATTTTAGTGTGATTATAACCATAAGCTCATGCGGTTCCCGTTGAGCTTCTAATTATCAGAACTTGGAGAAATAATTTCAACATCTGGTATGCCAAAATCTATTGACATCAATATGTAGTATGACCTACACTTAATATATGCTATTTTGCAGTCAATTTATTTTAGGTTAGCTTAAGTACCATTCTTGGAAGGAGATATTGCTCGATGGAGAAACAGAAAGTTAGACATATAAGAAAAAGAGAAGGGGATATCGTTCCGTTTGAGCCAAATAAGATAATAGAAGCTGTGTTTAAGGCGTTTAAAGCTGTGGAGGAGGGACATCGTGAAGAGGCGGAACATCTGTCCGATCAGTTGGTTTCTATTTTGGAAATTACCTGTCGTGACGGACGTGTTCCAACGGTGGAGGAGGTGCAAGACCTGGTTGAGAAAATACTTGTTGAGAATGGCTATGCCAAAGCTGCCAAGGCATATATTCTGTATCGAGACCAACACGCCAAGTTGAGAGAATCAAGGCGATTGATTGCAGGAGCCAAGAGAATGGTTGAGGACTATCTGGGCAGATTGGATTGGCGAGTAAATGAGAATAGCAACATGGATTACTCCCTGCAAGGGCTTAACAATTACGTCTCGGCTGGTATTGCCTCCCGCTACTGGCTTGGTGCTATCTACCCTCCAGCAATGAGAGAGGCGCATATCAAGGGAGACTTTCACATTCATGATCTTGGAATTCTGGGCGCATATTGCTGTGGCTGGGATTTAAAAGACCTGCTGTTGAAAGGCTTTAAGGGCGCAGAAGGTAAGGTTGAAAGTACTCCTCCCAGACATCTCCGAAGCGCTTTAGGGCAGGTAGTCAATTTCTTTTATACACTGCAGGGTGAAGCAGCCGGGGCTCAAGCCTTCTCTAATTTTGATACTCTTCTGGCTCCGTTTATAAGGTATGATGGTCTTGATTATATAGGAACAAAGCAGGCGGTACAGGAATTCGTATTCAGCCTGAACATTCCCACCAGGGTTGGTTTTCAAACACCGTTCACCAATCTCTCCTTTGACCTTCTTCCCTCTTCGTTGCTGAAAGATGAGCCGGTAATAATAGGTGGAGAGCTGCAAGACTCGACTTATGGCGAATACCAGGAAGAAATGAATATGTTAAACAAGGCGTTCTGTGAGGTGATGATGGAGGGAGATGCCAAGGGGCGTATTTTTACCTTTCCTATTCCTACTTACAATATCACCAAAGATTTTGACTGGCAGAGTGTAGAGTTAGCCCCTCTTTGGGAGATGACAGCCAAGTATGGCATCCCTTATTTTGCGAATTTTGTTAACTCCGATATGAGCCCGGAGGATACCAGAAGTATGTGTTGCAGGTTACGGTTGGATATTGAGCAAGTCAGGAGACGAGGCGGAGGGCTATTTGGGTCCAATCCGTTAACCGGCAGTATAGGTGTCGTTACTATTAACATGTCTAGACTTGGCTATCTTTCCAATGAATTAACAGATTTCTTAGATAGATTGCGTAATCTTATGTTATTGGCGAAAGAAAGCCTGGAGCTCAAAAGGAAAACGATAGAACGATTCACAGAGCAGGGATTGTATCCTTATTCAAAATTCTATCTATCCGCTGTTAAAGAAAGGTTGGGTTCCTACTGGACTAATCATTTCTCTACTATTGGACTCATAGGGATGAATGAAGCCTGCTTAAATTTCCTGGGAGAGGACATATCTACTGAAAGGGGCAAAGAATTTGCAGTTACGGTAGCAAACTTTATGAGGGATGAGCTGGCAAAATATCAAAAAGAGACCGAGGGGTTGTTCAATTTGGAGGCAACTCCTGGTGAAGGTGCATGTTATCGTTTAGCGAAAATTGACCGCGAGAATTTTCCAAATATAAAAGTTGCCGGTAATGATGAACCTTACTACACC
>SDBS01007469.1_pt1 | contig 10603 bp, 12 predicted proteins | sample 2277091 | NCBI WGS metagenome assembly SDBS01 (sample SAMN10404972, study PRJNA504765) | marine sediment metagenome | isolation source: marine sediment core GS10_PC15, 163 cmbsf | place: Arctic Ocean: Southern Knipovich Ridge | collected 2010 | reverse complement strand
TTCTATTGCCTTTATTATAGGCTTAATATCAACATGATATCTATCATAAAAATCACGATTACCTCCTCAAACATCAGAAGCCTTATGTAATTCGATTAATTGTAATACAAATCCATTCTTTGCACAAAAGTCGACCATTTGTGCTAATTCTCCATCGTTCATCCCTTTTAACAAAACAAAATTTATTTTTATCGGATTTAACCCAACATCCTTGGCTTTTTGCAAACCTCTTTGGACTTTATCTAATGAGTCTGAATTATAGATTTTTTTATATACTTCTTGTTTTAATGATGCAAGTGATACATTAATTCTATTTAATCCGGCGTTATGTAATTCCTCTGCTTTTTCATATAAAAAGAAACCATTCGTAGTCATAGAAATATCTTTATAAAGGCGTAATTCAGATATGTTCCTAATAATATCTGTGATTTCTGCTCGACATAATGGCTCACCACCAGTAATTTTGATTTTAGTAACTTTTAAGACTTCAGCTAATATTTTGCATAATTTAGTTATTTCATCTACTCTTAATTCAGAAGTTTTTGGCATAAAACCTTCCGAATCGCAATAAATACAATCAAAATTGCATTTTGAAGTTACTGAAAACCTAATATGCTTAATTTCTCTATTACAGCTATCTCTCATTAAAATTACCTATGAATTTTTTATTTTCTTATCTACTTTGATATCAGAGATAAAAGTTGTAGGATATTGTCCACTTTCATTTTTCTCATACATCTTTGCAACATCCCAAATATTTAAAAGTGCAATATTAACACCAGTTAAAGCTTCCATTTCAACTCCAGTTTTGGCATTACTTTTTACTATACATGTAACATTAATATTACTATCCTTTTCGATTTGAAAATCTATTTTTATATTATAAATAGGGATTGGATGACATAAAGGGATAAGTTCAGGTACTTTTTTCACCGCATTAATAGCTGCAATTCTTGAGATAGTAAAAATATCTCCTTTTTCGAGCGTTTTGCTTTGAATTTTTTCAATTGTTTTTTTTTTTAGATGTATTGTTCCAGATGCCTGAGCAATCCTAATAACTGAATTTTTACCTGATATATCGATCATTTTAATTAAGTCTTATTTTTACGTTTTAAATCTTTTTACAATATTTTAATAACAGTTTTAACTTCAAAAATTACGTTATGTATACCAAGAAATAACGATGCTATCTTTAAAAAGATTATAAATCTCTTTTAACAACAATGAATTTAAATAGGGAAATCAGAAAGTATAGACCTTTTTTAAGAGAAAAATGGTTATAAATAATTGTAAAGTAAATAATCATAGTGATTAAGAATGATTTAAAAAGAATTAAAAATAAAATAAAACATTAATTTAATATAGATTATAAGGCTCTAAATATTTTTTTTTGGGAAATGGCGGTTTTAGAAGTTGGAATAAATCTGGGGATGAAAAATTTAGTTGATATCAAGTATTATTCATCTTCAGATAGGATATTAAATCCCAATATACGAGCTAAATTTCTAACTGGATTGAAGGATTTCATTACTGATATTTTTGATGATAGTATTGATGTAATATCTCTTAAGGACTTTGAGATTATCTGTTATTATAAGACGATTCAAGTACCGAGTAAAATTGATAATAACCCTCAATATCTATTATCATTTGCCATAATTGAAAGAGGTACCAATCATAGATTTGTAAAACGACATTTAAAGGAAATAATATCGCAATTTCTTAATGATTTTGCTCTTAATAGCATCTTTTCGAAAAAGCCTAAGTACTTTAAAAAATTTATACCCCAAATTGATGAAATTCTTGGCGATTTAAGATTAAAAATTGAGGATCGTATTAGAACAATTTTCAGAGATTAGATGTTATCTGAAATCATATTAACTTATAAGATAAAAAGCGAGGTTCTCACTAAAAAAATTATGGGGAATAAGAAAATATAAAAAAGTTTTATTTAATCAAAAAACTTCTAAATAGCACGATCGTCCCGATATCCAGCACAATTAAAGCAAAAATTTCTGTTAAAATTGAACTGAGTATTCCTCCAAATAAATTAAGAAGAAGACCTATAACAATTATAATTATTCCTATAAAAAGCCATTGTACTCTCTTTTTAGTTTCTTCTTCTATTTTTCTTGTTATCATAGCGTATTTATATATAACATAAATAGATAATCCTATTTGTACAAGCTTCACAAAAATAAACCAACCCATGGGGGTTTCAGTATCAACAATACCTTGTTCAAAATTTTCCATATTTACTGAAGGAACCCAGATAAAATATCCAAAGGTCATTATAATAAATAATACAATCATTGTTCCAAGGTATTTGGGACCCATTGCAATCTTTTCAAATTTTTCTAATACAAAGACCGTCATCACTAAGGATATAAAGAGAAGATTGTAAAAAATCTGTGCTGTTATCATAATAGGAATAATAATATCTGCATTAAAGGTTATAAAATGGTAAATTGTGTAAGTTAAAAATCCTCCGGAAGAGGAGAGAAAAAATAAGGTAAACCATCTATTTAATAAATTATCTGGATTTAAACGCCACACACTAATTCCCACTATAAATGTAAATATAGCTGAAATTATTGCTGTTATTATTTTAATTAAGTTAAGAACATCCATATAACATTCAATCCCCTTATTTATTTAAGAATTTTCTAATTTTAACGTTATATTTTTATTAATTTAGAATTCGTTTGTTTATATCCCTTCTATAATAATCTAGACTTCCTTTTATAATTGCTGAGTTAATTTTTGAAATTCCTTTAGATTATCTGTAAGTAGAGCGTTAGAGAATATCAAGAACATTAAAAAGGATTATGCTAAAATTGAAATATTTTTATGAAATCTCTTGTTTTATTTTGATAATTCTTTTAAATTTGAAGCTATAAGAGATGATTAGCATTCAGCTTATCAAATAATTAAATGAGGATTAATGAAAATTATACCTATTTATGAGAATAAAGAACTTATTCCTCGATTATTAAGGCGAATGTTAACTGTTAAATTTATAAAAGATGATTTTGAAAACTTTATCCAGAAAGTTTTTTTTTAATTTCATTAAATAAATTATCTTAGCGAGCAGATATTCTAAATTACTTATATTCCTAAATATATTTTTTTTACTCGAGGTTCTTTTCTTAATTCTTCTTTGGTTCCTTTTAAACTAATTTTTCCATCTTCAAGAATATGAATCATGTCTGAAACGTTCATTGCTAAGGCTCTATTTTGTTCGACTAATAAAGTGGTTGTTCCTGCATCTTTTATTTCTTTAATTGCTCTAAAAATTTTGTTCTTTGTTTTTGGAGCTAACCCTACTGAAGGCTCGTCCAACAAGAGTAGTATTGGAGCGGACATTAGTGCCCGTGCTATTGCAAGCATTTGTTGTTCACCACCACTTAACGTTCCTGCTTGCTGTTTTTTTCTCTCTTTTAATCGAGGGAATATTTCAAAAACATAATTTTTCAATTTCTTATATTTTGCCTTATCTTTTATTAAATATGCGCCCATCCTGAGGTTGTCCGCAACACTCAAATGGTAAAATAATTTACGACGATCTGGGCTTTGAGCAATTCTTTTTTTAGCGATTTTATGAGCTTTTAAGCCATCTATTCGTTCACCTAGGAATTCTATTGTTCCTCTGTCAGGTTTTTCTAAACCAGATATTAATCTGAGGGTTGTTGATTTTCCAACACCATTTGGGCCAATAATAGCAGCTAGAGTATTTTTCTCAATTTTTAAATTAAGTTCTGCAAGCACTCTTGCACTCCCATAATAATGATAAATCCTCCTCATTTCAAGCAAATTTTCAACCTCTTCCTTCTCTAAAAATTTTAAAACTAAAAAAAATGTTCCTTAATCTTTTGTTATTATAGAATTATTTATATTAAAGTTTTATTATGTAAGAGAAAGTATGTTCTTGTGTATATAACTTCTCAAAAATAATTAATTTATAATGAAAACTATTCAATGATACAAAATACTTAATAGGTAAGCTTTAAATCAAATTTAGTGTTTTAATAAATTTATGATTATAAATTTTTTGAAATCCTTACAATAACTTAACATCTGTTGCCTTAAAATTAATATACACATCAGAATTAACTTTCAAACCTAGATTTCCTCGTGAGAGAGTTGTAATTGTAATTAAGAATTTTTCTGACTGACAATTTACAATTAAATGACAGATATTACCTAAATCTCGAATTTTTTCAATTTTACCCTTAAAAGTATTTCGATAACTCACATTTGATGGGGGTGATTTAACTATCCCAATACTTTCAGGGCGAATACAAACTTTTACATCACCTTCTACTTGAGATGAGGCTGTAATAGTTATTTCGTTTATTTTAATTCGATTCAACCCAGATTTTTCATCAATTTTAGCCCTCCCTGTAAAAATGTTTTCGTATCCTACGAATAAAGCTGTAAATTCATCTTTAGGTGATGTAAATATTTCATTTGGAGATCCTTGGTGAGAAATTTTGCCATTAGACAATACTCCTATACGATCTGCGAATTTTATCGCTTCTAATCTGTCATGAGTACTCATAATTATTGTTTTTTGGTTATCCTTTTTTATAGTGTTTATAAATTCTTCTAATAAAGAGATATTCAAAGGATCTAAATTTGCTGACACCTCATCTAACAAATATAATTCAGGCTCAACTATAAAATTCATTGCTATTACAACTCGCTGCATCTCCCCTCCTGATAAAGTTCTTGCATTTTTATTTTCTAAACCCTTAAGGTCAGCAATTCTAATAATTTCTTTTACTTTATTGTTTATTTCTTTCGCATTTATATTGCGAATCTTCAAACCATAAGCAATATTCTTATATACTGAAGAATTTAAAACGACTGGTTTCTGCCTGACAAAACTTATTTTTCGACGAAATCTTGTTTTCTCTTTTCTGGATAAATTTGTAATTTCATTTCCTTCATAGAATATTTTTCCTTTTGAAGGATGCTCGAGTAACCCTAAAATGCGTAATAAAGTTGTTTTTCCACTAGCATTGGGGCCAATAACAACAAAACATTCACCTTTTTCAATTGAAAAGTCAATATTAGATAAAACAGTATTGTTTAAACCTTCTTTGGTGAGATATTCTTTTGAGATATTCTGAAGTTCAATTAAAGTCAAGTTATTTCTCCTTCATTTGTAAATGGGTTAATGTATAGTTCAAGATGAATGATAAAATGATCAGAATCAATCCTAAAGCAATCGCCATTCCAAACTCTCCCATTCGAGTTTGCAATACTATAGATGTGGTGAATGTTCTAGTATGCCATCTAATATTTCCTCCTACAATCATAACGGCGCCCACTTCTGATATAGCTTGCCCAAAAGCTACTATCACCCCTGCTATGATGGATTTTTTAGACTCTTTAATTAATTCCCACCATAATTGCCGTTCATTCGCACCAAGAGAAAGTATGGTTTCTTGTAATACAGGATCTACATTTTCAACAGCAGCTTTAGAAGTTCCAATGATGATTGGTATGGCAAGTAATAACTGAGCGGTAATCATGGCTGTAGGAGAATATAAAAGCCCTAATGAGCCAAGAGGACCACTTTTTGACAATAATAAAAAAACAAAAAGACCCATTACAACTGGGGGAAAACCCATGAATGTATTAATTATGTTTGTTAGCGTTTTTTTTCCATAAAATTCGCGTAATGCTAAATAAGTTCCAACTGGGAGAGAGATGAGTATAGCAAAGAAAATCGCCGTTCCTGAAACACGAATTGAGAGACCTATAATTCCCCAAACTTCGGGATCGAATGTAAACAGCAATTTAAAAGCTTCAATTATTCCTTCAATAAATTCATTGACCAAATAAATTCCCCATTATCTTTTTTTTTTTTTAGTAACTATATGGATTATGTCCGATATAACCACCATTATGTTCTTTCCAGAATTCAATCTCAATATCCGTTGTAGGACAACTGTGAATTTCATTACAATGCCCAAAGGAAGGAAAAAATAAAGGCGCATTGTTTTTTCTATAAGCTCCAATTAAGTCTTGTCCTTCTTTTGAAGTTAAGAAAGCCACGAAATTTAATGCTAGATCATATTTTACTGTTAGAAGAGTCTCTGGATTAACAACTATTGCTCCATACGGATTTATTAAATGTTTATCTCCCTCAATTAATAAAATCAAGCTAATGCCCGATGCAGACAGCCAAGTTCCTCTATCTATTAGACTATATCCATTGTTTTCATCAGCAATTATTAGCGTATTACCCATTCCGGATCCAGTTTCTAAATACCATTGATCAATTCCCGAATTTGGATTAAAACCTATAAGAGCCCACAAACTTAATTCTTTTGAATGAGTTCCAGAATTATCTCCTCTAGAATAAAATTTAATCAAACCTGCTTCTCCAGCACTTTTCAAATTTGTCATAGTAGTTGTAATATTTTCTCCTCGAATTTGTGCAGGATCAGAAACAGGTCCAATTATGATAAAATTATTATACATTATACAAACACGATGTATTCCATAACCATTTATAATAAACTCATCCTCTCTAACTCTGGAATGAACAAGTAGTACATCAGCATCCCCTCTTCTCGCAGTTTCTAATGCTTGACCTGTTCCAACTGATAAAACATCTACTAGTATGTCAAAATTTTCTTCAAAAACGGGAAGTAAATGATCTAATAACCCTGAATCGTAAGTAGAGGTTGTTGTTGCTAAAGTTAAGCGATTTTTTGAGCTTACTATATCAATACTGGTAGAAATGATTATAAAAGTGGAAACAGTTAATATTCCAGCTATAAAAAATGCTTTTTTTTGTTTATTAGTTAAAAGTCTTGAGGTCTTATTTTTCAACATGTTTGTTTTAAAATGATGCGTTATGTGATGGATTTATGAAACATTTTACTTAAGCGTTATGAATCGAGGGACATAACGAAAAGGGCTTTATCATATCCATATAAATGAGACTTTTTGAGGGAGTAGGTATATTAGTTCTAATAGTCCTCTTTGCGCAATTTCTTTTTATTTGTATTATAAAACTAAAAAAGTTTTTGTCAGATGATATCCATTTAAATAATAATGGATGATCTGAGAGAAGAGAATTTTATCGTTGGAATATTTGGTGAAAACTATCCTCAACGAAAATTAATTGGGCAAGCATTGGGGAGCCCAGATACGCAATCAGATATAGAAATCTTCGGGAGGTTAGATTCAAATTTAGGACAAGTATTTTGTGCTTTAACACCTATAGATTATCCTGAAAAGATTAAGCCATTTTTACAAGTGTTAAAAATATCTAAAATACATCTTTTGGTTATTGATATTGATGTTGGATTAAATGCTGCGATTGGAGAAATTCTCGTTGGTATAGATATAATGCATCAGTTATATAAAACGATAGCATTAGTTGTTATCACAGGAATTAATGAGAAAACCGAATGGAAATTGCTAAATTTAAAGAAAAAAATCGATGAAATTATCGCTACTACATCTTTCAAAAGAACTGAAATTGTTGAAATACGTGAAAAAGAAGATTATGAAAATTTGAAAGTGAAAATTGTTGAGTTTGGTAAGAAAATTAATGAAGATATTGGAAATAAGAAATATGTTAAAATTCTAGTTGATCACTCATTTCCAGTAAAAGGTATAGGCACAGTTATTTTAGGTATAGTTAGCAATGGAAGTATAAGTTCTGGAAATATGGTTGAAATCACCGGTTATGAGGGTCCACCTAAAAAGGTTATTATAAGAAGTATTCAAAAACACGATAGAAATTTCAAGTGTGCACAAGAGGGTGACCGTATTGGTCTTGCTTTGAAAGGTAACATTTCTCCTAGCGATATTAGCCGTGATAATATTATTTGCACCCCTGGAGTTTTCAAGCAGCAGAACGAGATAAAAGCATCCGTACATATAAGTCCGTTTTATAAACCTAAAAATGGTAAAATTCAAGCTGGAAACGGCGCTCAGTTTCATGGGATAGTTGAGATCAAAAGTTCTCCTCTTGAATTTATTGAAGGAGAGGATTTATTTCCAGGAAAGGAAGGGAAAGTTTTAATAAGGTTTGATAAGGCTCTGGTTCATGATGGTACTGGTCTTAAGGGAATCATAACAGAAATGAACAAGTTTGAAAATAAATTAAGAATTGTTGGATGGTTCGAACAAATATAATTAGATATATCTCTCTTTACAAAAAGATTCGATCTTTGGAAATACAATTTTAGAAACAAAGAAATAAGAATTAATCCTTTAAAAAAATGAGAAAAATTATGGTATGGTTACTATATTGGTGTTCTCGTCAAGATTTATAATTCCTTTTACAGCTAATTGTTTAATAGTACGGACCGCCATGATTGGTGGAATATCAAGAAGCTTCTTTAAATCATCTAGTTTTACATTTCCTTTATCAATGATTGTTGCAATGATATCAACCTCATGAATTTCTTCGTCAGAATTATCAATTAAGAATGATGTGAAGAAATTTTCAAGCTTCATTTGAGCTAATTTTTTCTCTAATTCTCCCATTTTTCCCGAATAGTTATCATTTAATTCTTTTTCTCGATTCTCATTTTCAACCTTCTTTTGGTCAAGCGATGTTTTTTCTGAATCTTTCGCAATAATTTTTTCATTAACATTTGCAAGTTTCTCTTCGAGATTTGTTAATTCAAATTCTGGTGTTTTTGAGTCATGAATAGTCGTTTCTAATGTTGTTCCTAGTTCAGATATTTTGGAAGTTAGCTCATCCTTTTTTGTTTTCAATCCCTCGATTATTTTATCTAATTCTTCTGATTTTGTTCTTAATTCCGTCAATTCTGAATTTTGTGTAGATAAGTTTTCATTAATTGTATCCGTTTCTTTTTGTTCAGCTTGCATACTCTTCCAAGCGGATCTTAATTGAGCGAGAACTTCTTCATTATTTTTCTGTAATAACTGCCAATACGTATCAAAGGCAGTCTCAAACTGCTCTATATTTGACAGAATTTCTTTTGAACTCATTAGAAATCCACCTCCTCTTTTAATAAGATTGTTCCACCAGCTTCATCATATTCTACCGGTCCATTTTCGTCAACCATTTTAAGTAGGACTTTTTTAAATACATCTTCTCTAAGACCACTGGCTTTAACTAAGCCTACTAACTCTAAAGATTTCTTTGGGACTAAGGAATTTATAACCTTTAATTGCGCTGATTGTATATAACCTGTTTTAATCAAAGATTTCATTGCTGCTATCCGCACTCCAAATGAGCTGCTCGATTTCTCCTTTTTGCTGTATTCTTCCTGGAGTTGAGCTTCACGTTCTCTCATTTTATTTTCAAATTTTTCTTGTACATCTTTTAATTCAACAATTCTGGATTCTAATTCTTCCAACCGATTACTTCTAGTTTCTAGTTCTTCTTTTTTTATATTAATTTTTTCTTTAGTTTCTGTTAATTTATTTTGAGCTGTTTGAATTTTATTCAGAAGAACTTGGCGTTCACCAACTAATTCGTTATTTTTTTCCTCTAATGTAGCAATATCTCTTTGGTTTTGTGAGATTTTATTTTTTAGAGAATTAGTTTCATCATCATTAGATTCTATCATCTTCAAATTGGATGCTTTTAATTCCTCAAAGTTCTCTATTAAACCAAGGATATTGTTAGGTTGAATTTGAAGTTTAGGAATTGAATCATTATTGAGACCATTGATTTCTTCAATGACGGCAAGGATCTTCTTTAAAGACGATTTTGATTCCGTAAGACTCATACTTATTTCTCCTTTTAAATGAGTTTTTTAGTGATTTTTATAAAACTTATAGTGTATTATTATTAAATCTTCATTTTTAGAAATATCAACTTAATCTAAATATCCTAAATATCCTTGGATATATAATTAATGAAATTATTTCTTAGATTAAATCAAAATTTATCAAAAGCTTAAAATGCCTTCGATATTTTTTCAATAAATTTAGATTTGCTAAGTTTATAAGATTTACCTCTCCGTTTAATTACTATATTTAAATCCTCAATTATTTTTTCCGCTAAATAATTGAAATCAAATTGAAGGGAGGAGGTTTTTTGATAATATTTCTTTAAAAATATATTTATCAACTCTATTTTTTGTTTTGGATCGCCTATCTCAAAAATTCCAGGGTTAGTATCTAAAAGAGAACAACAGATCCAGGCCAAATCATCAAGATGGTTTCCCTCATATGATTCTTCAAAATCTGTTCCATATAAAATGTTTTTGGAGAAATCAATAATAAAATCTCTTAATCGATTATTACCTTTATTTAGAACAAGAATCTCAGGAACCTCTTTCTTTCTTACAATATTTTTTTCGTGAAAAAAAGCAAACCATTCCGCAAGTTTTTCAATGCTCAAAGTAACCTTATTTATCATGTTAGAGTTAAGATCTTTTAATTCTTTGACACCTATTAAATTCTTATTGATAAAATCGCTTAAATTAACCCCATTAATTTTTTTAAGGACTAAGTAAGGTTTTTTAAATAAAATAATTTTTGGAACTTTTATCTTTTGATTTGCTAATCTTTTTAATATATTATTCTCACTTACAATCTTTATGGTACTGATTATTTTAATATTAAACTCTCTTTGGAGCTTTAAAGCTTT
>SDBS01007466.1_pt1 | contig 10606 bp, 6 predicted proteins | sample 2277091 | NCBI WGS metagenome assembly SDBS01 (sample SAMN10404972, study PRJNA504765) | marine sediment metagenome | isolation source: marine sediment core GS10_PC15, 163 cmbsf | place: Arctic Ocean: Southern Knipovich Ridge | collected 2010 | reverse complement strand
GATTATAAAAAGAAAATAAGTTCTTTATCTTTAAAACCTGGAAAAATTTCAATTGAGCAAAAAGAAATTGATGAAGCTCTTGCTGGTTTACAGAAAAGTAAAGCAGAATTTATTCCTTCATCTAAACCTATTGATAAGGGAGATAGAGTAGAGGTTGATTTTGACGGTTTTATCAAAGGAATACCTCTTGAAGGTGGCAAAAGCAGAAATCACCCACTTGTAATTGGTGAAGGAATGTTTGTTCCTGGTTTTGAGGATAATTTGATTGGAATGAAAAAAGATGAAAAAAAAGAATTTTTTATAGTTTTTCCAAAAGAGTATCATAAAAAAGAAATAGCAGGTAAGAAAATTGATTTTAAAGTTCAAATAAAAGATATTAAGAATGTTCGATTACCATCTTTGGATGATAAACTTGCCAAAGAAACGGCTAAAATAGATTCTATTTCAGAACTTAAAGAAGATATTAAAAAAAGATTGCAGATAGAGAAAGAAAATAAACAAAAAATGGAATTTGAATCAAAAATAATAGAAAAGGTTACAGAATTTGCTAAGACTGAGATTCCAGAAGTATTGATAGAAGAAGAGATTAATTCAATAATTTCTGAGTTAAAAAATCGTTTAGAGAGTCAAGGTTTGAAATTGGAGCAATACTTGAAAAATGTTAAAAAGAAAGAAGAGGATTTAAGAAAAGAATATAGAAAAGAAGCAGAAAAAAGAATTAAAACTGCATTAGTATTAAGTAAAATAGCTCAAGATGAGAAAATTGAAGTTACAGACAAAGAAATACAGAATGAAATTGATAATATGATGAAAATGTATCCTCAAGATAAAACTAAGATAAAAGAAAAGTTTTCTTCTGATAAGGATCAGCAATATATAAAGAATAATTTGCGTAATCAAAAAACAATAAAAAGACTGGTAGAATTAGTTGACAGTAAATAAGAAATAGCCAATTTAAAATAAGTACCAAATTCCAAGCATCAAATAATAAATAAATACCAAGCACCAATAACTAAATTATAAACTTTTTTGTGATTTATATTTTGAAAATTGTAATTTATTTGCGATTTGATTAGTTCACTTATTTTAAATGAGAAATTTGTTATTTGGAATTTTTTAATCAATCATAATTTAAAATTATACAAGGGAGGTAATATGAATGAAAGACAAATCAACCAACTTGTTCCTTTAGTAGTGGAAAAAACTCCAGCAGGGGAGAGAGCCTATGATATTTTTTCGAGACTGTTGAAAGAAAGAATTATATTTTTAGGAATGCCTATTACTGACGAAGTAGCTAATTTAATAATAGCCCAGCTTTTATATTTAGAAAGTGAAGATGAAAAAAAAGATATTTCTATTTATATTAACACTCCTGGAGGAATAGCGACATCAGCTTTGGCTATTTATGATACTATGCAATATATAAAGCCTGATGTATCTACAATTTGTGTTGGTATGGCTGCTTCAGCAGGGGCTGTACTTTTAACAGCGGGTGCAAAAAACAAGCGTTTTGCTTTACCTACTGCTAGAATAATGATCCATCAAGCAATGGGTGGTGCTGAAGGTCCGGCAAGGGATGTAGAAATTCGCACTAAGGAATTGGTGAGGATAAAAGAAATTGTGGATAAAATTTTAGCAAAGCACACTGGACAATCTTTATCTAGGATTCAGAAGGATACTGACCGGGATTTCTTTATGTCTACCCAAGAAGCAAAAAAATATGGCATTATTGATGATATTATTGTTTCTAAAAAATAAAGAGATCTGTACAAGAAATTATTTTTTTATAAAAAATTATATAGGCCAAATAAATACGAGGCTTTAAATTGTAAAGCCTTGCACTATTTTATTTATAAATAAAACTTAAAAATTAATGTGGTTTTATGAAAGATTTAATTAATTACACTTTAAATTTAACCAAAATTAAACAAGCAGAATATGCTGATGTTCGGCTTGTAGATAAAAAGAGTCAATCATTAAGCACTCAAAACGAGATTGTAGAGTCTTTGCATTCTTCAGAATCTTTGGGTATAGGAGTTAGAGTTTTAAAAAATGGTGCCTGGGGATTTTCAGCTACCAATCAGTTAGATAAAAAAAATATACAAAATATGGTTAAGAGGGCCATAAATTTAGCTTCTGCTTCAGCTAAAACAAGAGGTGAAAAAGTTAAATTAAGTCCTGCAAAGAAAATTGTGGATAAATACAAAACTAAAATTAAAAAAGATCCATTTAAAGTTCCTTTAGAAAAAAAAATTGCTTTACTTACAAAAGCTGACCATGAGATGAAAAAAACAAAAGAGGTTAAGATAGCTAGGAGCCATATGCAATATTCAAAAGAAGAAAAGATTTTTTCCTCTACAGATGGAAGCTATATTACTCAGGAAATTATCGAAACTGGTTGTGGAATAGAAGCTATGACTGTATCAGGCAATGAGGTACAAAATAGATCATATCCAAATTCTCATGGGGGGCAGTCAAAAACTTCTGGCTATGAACTTATTGAAGATTTAAATCTTTCAGAAAATGCTTCTAAGATTGCCCAGGAAGCTTCTGCACTCCTGAAAGCTAAACAGTGTCCGTCTGGAGAAATTGATTTAATTATAGATAGTGACCAGCTAGCTTTACAAGTTCATGAATCTTGTGGACATCCGGTTGAATTGGATAGAGTTTTGGGTTATGAAGCTGGTTTTGCCGGAACTAGTTTTTTGACTTTAGATAAATTGGGCAAATTTCGCTATGGGTCTGATATTGTTAATATTAATGCTGATGCTACAATTGAGAGTGCTCTGGGAAGTTATGGTTATGATGACGAAGGGATTCCAGCCCAAAAATCACCGATTATAAAAAATGGAATTTTAGTTGGATATTTAACTTCCCGTGAGACAGCACCAATTATTGGTCAGAAAAGCAATGGAACTATGCGGGCGGATGGATTTAATAGTATTCCTTTGATCAGAATGACCAATATAAATCTTCAGCCAGGCAAATGGTCGCTTAATGATTTAATTTCTGATACAAAATATGGAATTTTAATGTCTACAAATAAAAGCTGGAGTATTGATGACAAGCGTTTGAATTTTCAGTTTGGATGTGAGATTGGATGGGAGATTAAAAATGGAAAAATTGGACAAATTTTGAAAAACCCAACTTATACAGGAATAACACCCCAATTCTGGAGAAAGTGTGATGCTATTTGTAATAAAGACCATTGGCAGGTTTGGGGAGTTTCAAGTTGTGGTAAAGGAGAGCCCATTCAACTTGCTCATGTTGCACATGGTGTATCTCCTGCCAGATTTAGGAATATTAAAGTAGGAGTATGGAAGTAAATTAAATAAGGTATATTATGTTAGGTGAAAAAAATATTAAAAAAATTACAGATAAGATTTTAAAATACTCAGAAGCTGATCAAACTGAAGTTGTTGTTTCTGGAGGTGATTTTTCGCTTACTCGTTTTGCTGAAAATTATATTCATCAAAATATTTCTTATAATAACTGTAGGGTTTCTGTAAGGGTAGTTTTGGGTAAAAAAATTGGGATAGCTTCAACTAATATTATAAATGATAATTCATTGAAAAAAGTTGTTGAATCAGCTTTGGAAATTGCTAAAAATCAAAAAGAAGATCCAGATTTTAAATCATTACCTTCTCCTCAGCCAATCTCTGAGATAAAATGTTTTTATAAAAAAACAGCTGAATGTATTGCAGGTCAAAGAGCAGATAAGGTTAAAATTATTATTGATAAGGCTAAAGAAAATAAACTTACAGCTTCAGGTTCTTTTATAATTAATATGTGGGATCAAGTAATAGCCAATTCCCAAGGAATTTTTGCTTATTATCCTTCCACTTATTCTTCTATCTCGGCCATTGTAATGTCTGATACAAGTTCTGGATATGCGGATCAGATTTCTCAAAATGTTGAAGATATTAATATAGAAGAAGTAGCACAAAAAGCTTGTAATAAAGCACAAAAAAGCAAAAATCCTATTGAAGTTAAACCAGGAAAATACACGGTGATTTTAGAAGAGCCGGCAGTTTCTGAAATGGTAACAAGAATTTCTGACCTAGGCTGTAATGGAAAAGCTTTCCATGAAGGAAGAAGTTTCATGTCAGGAAAATTAGGCAAAAAAGTAATGGGGGAGAATGTAACAATTTGGGATGATGGTTTAGATAAAAGGGGTTTGGCTTCGTCTTTTGATTGTGAAGGTGTGCCTAAACAAAAAATAGAGATTATAAAAAATGGGATAGCAAAAAATGTTGTTTATGATTCATATCATGCTTTAAAATATAAAAAGAAAAATACTGGACATGCTCTTTGCGCACCAAACACCATAGGCCCTTTGGCTTATAATTTGTTTATGAAAAAAGGAAAATATTCCAAAGAAGATATGATAAAGAGTATAGATGAGGGCATATTGATTACTAGATTTTGGTATAATAATGTATTACATCATAAGCTTTTGAATATGACTGGAATGACCAGAGATGGAACTTTTTTGATTAAAAATGGTGAGATTGCAGCGGGAATAAAAAATCTACGTTTTACCCAAAGTATTCCTGAAGCTTTTTCCAATATAGAGATGATTTGTAAAAATACTAAAATTCAGGAAAATTGGGTTGAAGGTAATGTTGTTCCTGCTTTAAAAATCAGAGATTTTAATTTTACAGGATCAACCCAATTTTAAACTTGTTAAAGATCTAGCCTTTAACAAGTTTGACTTTTTTATTGGATGTGTTATTTTTAAATATCACATTTTTTTGTTCTTTGAAAAGTAATATTAAAAAATATTCAATAAGAAATCTTTGAGAGGAGTGGAAAGAATGGAAAGTAACAAAGATGAATCGGAAAGTAAAGTAGATTTGACTTTAGCGCAAGAGACTCAATTAAAACTTAAGTCAGTTATATCTGATCTAGATAGTGTAGTTAAAAAAGTAGATGGATCTAAAACAGATATTGGTTTGTCCTTTTCTGATTTAGAATATTTAAAGGCAGTTACTGGGTCTTTAGGAAAAATGGCTGTTGTTGTTAGTAATAATATTGGATTGGAATTACGCAATAGATAATGAAGAGGGATGGAAGGATGAAAGCAAAAGCCGGGCTTTTGGATTATGCTAGCAGTGGTAGTATCACGATGTAAATATAAAGATTGTCGTAATATTTGGGAATGTCGTTCAAAAGATGAAAAATGGATACGTATTAAATATTTTGAAGACAAGATACCAAAGAATGCTTTAAGAATTCCAGTTTTTGGGTTGGAAAAAGTAAAAAATTAGTTTAAAAATGAATATTTATTTTAGGGTCAATTCGGTGAGATTTTGCTTATATAAGCTGAAATCTTGCAGTCTTGACCCTCTTTTTTTGTACTAATCCCATTTACAAATATCCGCGATTGCGGTATATTGTTAACGATTATTGTAATAAGAAATGTTATCTTTGTTACTTTTGTCACATTTTTTTCCTTGCATTGTTTTTTCTTTTTATATATAGTAGTATGTGTTATAATAAAAAATAGTAAATAGTATAAAGGTTTAGCAGATGGAATAGTTATTAGTTAATAGACAATAAGAAAGACTAACAATTAATTACTATAAACCAAACCATAAGCTAAGACCAAAAACTATAGACTAAATAATTCGTTATTTTATTGACATCATTTTAATATGTGTTAAAGTAAAAAGAGTGGGTTTTATTTTGAAAAACATATAAATAAATAGTTCTAGTATAACCTCGTTTTTCTTTATATATAGGAAAAGAAAAGGAGGGAAATTTTCTATTTGTAAGGTAGATCATTTCTTTCTGTTAATAAGCAAAATATAAGCTGTTTATAAAATTATAAATAGAGGGTAATAAATTATGAGAAAAGATTTTACTAAAACCAAAGAAGTTTTTCCCTTGCCCAATTTAATTTCTATTCAGATTAATTCTTATAATTGGCTTATAAAAGAAGGCTTGAAAGAATTATTTGACGAAGTTACTCCAATAAAAGATGCTAAAGATAATTTGGAATTACATTTTTTGGATTATTTTTTAGAAGAATCTAAATTTGATGATGAAACAGCGCGCAAGAGAAATATGACTTTTGAAGTTCCTTTGAAAGTGAAGGTGCGTCTTATTAATAAGAGAACAAAAGAAGTTAAGGATCAAGAAGTATTTTTTGGTGATTTTCCTAAAATGACTTCTAAAGGAACTTTTGTTATTAATGGAATAGAAAGATTAGTAGTTTCTCAATTAGTACGTTCTCCTGGAGTATTTTTTGTATCTGAATCTGGACCTTTTGGAGAGTTGTTTGGAGTAAAAATTATACCTACTCGGGGGGATTGGTTTGAGATTGATACTAATTCTAAAGGAGTCATTTCAGTAAGAATAAATCGAGGAAGAAAAATTCCTATAACAACATTATTACGAGCTTTGGGTTTTAGTACAGACCAGCAAATTTTCGATCTTTTTAAAGATGTTAATACAAATCCTGATAGAAATTATATAAAGTTAACTTTGGAAAAAGATCCGGCAAAATCAGTTGATGAGGGATTAGTAGAAGTATATAGGAGAATTCGTCCTGGTGAGTTGGCTACTCCTGATAATGCTCGTCAACTTATCCAATCTAGATTTTTTAATTTCAGGCAGTATGATTTAGGAAAAGTAGGTAGATATAAAATCAATAAAAGACTGGGACTTAAATTCCCAAATGATTTTAAACATAGGCTATTACAAAAAGAGGATTTAGTTGCTATAATTAAAGAACTAATTCAGTTGAATAATGGAATAGGTGAAGCTGATGATATTGATCATTTGGGCAACAGAAGAGTTAGGACTGTGGGAGAGCTTGTCCAGAAAAGTTTCAGAATAGGAATTTTAAGAATAGAACGTATTATTAAAGATAGAATGAGTGTTTCTGACTTAGAAACAGTAACCCCGGCTCAGCTTATTAATGTTCGTCCAATTATTGCTGCAATTCAAGAATTTTTTGCTTCTTCTCAACTTTCTCAATTTATGGATCAAACTAATCCATTATCTGAATTAGGGCATAAAAGACGCCTATCAGCTATGGGGCCTGGTGGACTTTCACGAGAGCGGGCCAGTTTTGAAGTTAGAGATGTACATCGTTCTCACTATGGCCGTATTTGTCCTATTGAAACACCAGAAGGTCCTAATATTGGATTAGTTAATTCTTTAGCATGTTATGCAAAAATTAATGAGTATGGATTTATTGAAACTCCTTATAGAAAAGTTTTAAATAATGTTAAAAACAGTCCAAAGTATACGACTGGTCATATAGTCTGGAAATCAATTTTAGATCCAAAAACTGGAAAAGAAATATTAAAATCAGGACAAGAAATAACCAGTCAAATAGCTAAAATATTGGCCAAACTTTCTATTGATGAAATTCCTATAAAGACTAAGGTTATTAATGAAATAGTATATTTGGATGCTAATGAAGAAGAAAAAATGATTATTGCTCAAGCAAATGCCCGGTTGGATTCAAAAGGTTACTTTTTAGATGATAAAGTATCAGTAAGAAGATTTGGAAGGCCAGATATGGAGTCAATTGGTAGAATAGATTATATGGATGTTTCTTCTAGACAAATTACTTCAATAACTACAGCAATGATTCCTTTTTTAGGGCATGATGATGGATCAAGAGCACAGATGGGATCTAATATGATGAGGCAAGCTGTACCGCTGATACGATCTGAGGCTCCACTTGTTGGAACTGGAATAGAAAGAAGAGTAGCTTTAGATTCTGGACAGGTAGTTATTTGTAGGCGAGATGGAAAAGTTGAAGAGTCTAATACTTTACAAATTGTGATTTCAGCAAAAGGCAAAAAGGATATTTATTCTCTTTCTAAATTTGTCAGATCAAATCAAGGTACTTGCATTAATCAGCGTCCGATAGTTTCTGAAGGACAAAAAGTGAAAAAGGGAAGTATATTAACAGATAGTTTTTCTACAGATAATGGGGAAATTGCTTTAGGAATAAATATTTTTGTAGCTTTTATGCCTTGGGGTGGTGGAAATTTTGAAGATGCTATCTTAATTTCTGAAAAATTAGTAAAAGAAGACTTATACTCTTCTATTCATATTGAAAGGTTTTCTATTGAAGTTAGAGATACTAAACTAGGGCCAGAGGTTGTAACTCGTGATATCCCTAATGTAGGTGAAGAAAGTCTTAAAGATTTAGATTCAGAAGGAATAATTTGTGTTGGGGCAGAAGTAAACCCTAATGATATATTAGTAGGTAAGATTACTCCGAAAGGAGAAACTGAACTTACTGCTGAAGAAAGATTACTTCGGGCAATTTTTGGAGAAAAAGCTCGAGATGTAAAAGATACTTCTCTTCGGCTTCCGCATGGAGAAAGAGGTAAAATAGTAGATATTAAAATATTCTCTAAGGATAAAGGAGATAATCTTCCAGTAGGAGTGAGCAAATTAATTGAGGTTTCTATTGCTCAATTACGCAAAATTACTGTTGGTGATAAAATGGCTGGTCGTCATGGAAATAAAGGAGTTATTTCTCGAATTTTGCCTGAAGAGGATATGCCATATTTAGAGGATGGTACCCCAGTAGATATTATTTTAAATCCCTTGGGAGTAACTTCCAGAATGAATATTGGACAAATTTTAGAAACTCACCTGGGATGGGCAGCTAAAACATTAGGATATAAAGTTTCTGTTCCTACTTTAGGTGTATTTAAGGAAGATATAGTTAAAAAAGAACTCGAGAAATCTAATTTACCTTCTTCCGGTAAAGTGCAGCTTTATGATGGAAGGACAGGGGATCCTTTTGATGAAAAAACTGTTGTGGGTTATATATATATGATGAAACTTCATCATTTAGTTGAAGATAAGGTTCATGCAAGATCAATTGGCCCTTATTCTTTAGTTACTCAGCAGCCATTGGGAGGGAAAGCTCAATTTGGTGGTCAGCGTTTTGGAGAAATGGAAGTTTGGGCATTAGAAGCCTATGGAGCAGCTAATATTTTACAAGAAATGTTAACTATAAAATCTGATGATGTTGTCGGAAGATCAAAAACTTATGAAGCGATTATAAAAGGCGAAAGAATTAGAAAACCCCATACACCTGAATCATTTAATGTTTTAGTAAAAGAATTACAAAGCTTGGGATTAAAAGTAGATTTAGTTTCTAAATCAGAAGGAATAAGAAAAGAAGCAGAAAAAACTGAAGAAGAAACAAAAAAGATTTCCGAAAGATTGGGAATTAAGAAATAATAAAAAATAGTAAATAGTTGTTAGTTTGAGTCGTTAGAATAGTGGTTGATTTATAGGTTAATGATAAGAATAATATAGAAAACCAATAACTTTTTACTATAAATCAAACTGGTTGCTTAACCCAAAAACCATAAACTAATTATTGGGGAGTAAAAATTATGGAAAATAAAATGAAGACAACAGATTTTGATGCTATAAAAATTTCTATAGCTTCACCAGAAGAAATTATTGACTGGTCATGTGGTGAGATTTTAAAACCAGAAACAATAAATTATCGAACTCAAAAACCAGAAAAAGATGGACTTTTTTGTGAGAGAATTTTTGGCCCAACAAAAGACTGGGAATGTTATTGTGGAAAATATAAACGTATTCGATATAAAGGGATTATTTGTGATAAATGTGGTGTGGAAGTAACTCGTTCTATTGTAAGAAGGGAAAGAATGGGGCATATAAAACTAGCTACTCCTGTTTCTCATATTTGGTATTTGCGAAGTACTCCCTCAAGGATAGGTCTTCTCCTAAATATGTCTCAACGGGATTTAGAAAGAGTAATCTATTTTGCTAATTTCATTATTACTTCTGTAGATGAAAAGGCAAAACAAAAATTAGTTAGTGATTTAAAAAAAGAATTTCAGAAAAAGTCTAAAGAAAAGAAAGAAGAATTAGATAAAAAATTAAAGCAAATAAAAAAAGATAAAGTTGCAGAGCTAAAATCAAAAAAAGGTAAGGCAAAAGAAGAAGTAATAAAAAGATATAATCAGGAAATTTCAGCATTTAAACAGCAGTTAGATATAGAAGATGAAGAATTAGAAAGTGCAAGATTGATTGCTTTTGAAGAGTTAAATTTTATTCAACCATTAAAAATTATTTCTGAAGGTCAATATATAGATTGGAAGCAAAAATATGGTGATGTATTTTCTGCTGGAATCGGAACAGAAGCTATTTATGATGTTATTAAAAAAATTGATTTAAAAAAATTAGCTTTAGAAATAGAAAAAGGAATAGAAGAATCTTCGGGGCAGAAGAAAAAAAAGATTTTAACTCGTCTAAGGTTAGTTTCTAGTTTCATAAAAGCTAAAATTAGACCAGAGTGGATGTTTTTATCGGTTGTTCCTGTTATCCCTCCAGATCTTCGTCCTATGGTTCAATTAGATGGAGGAAGATTTGCTACTTCTGATCTGAATGATCTTTATCGAAGAGTAATTAATCGAAATAACCGTTTAAAAAGGTTAATTGATTTAGGTGCCCCAGAAGTAATTTGCAGGAATGAAAAAAGAATGTTGCAAGAAGCAGTAGACGCCCTAATTGATAATGAAGCTAGAAGAGGAAAAGCAGTGACTGTATCTACAACAAGAAGAAAACTAAAATCTTTGTCTGATAT
>SDBS01007464.1_pt1 | contig 10608 bp, 9 predicted proteins | sample 2277091 | NCBI WGS metagenome assembly SDBS01 (sample SAMN10404972, study PRJNA504765) | marine sediment metagenome | isolation source: marine sediment core GS10_PC15, 163 cmbsf | place: Arctic Ocean: Southern Knipovich Ridge | collected 2010 | reverse complement strand
CGGTTGCGCCCGTTGACCACATCTTCCAATACTTTTGTGAACTCTTCGCGTTTGTCGATCGTCTTCTTCCCGAGCACATCAAGAATCGCCACCCGGACATAATCATCGTCGGACAGGCTGGAATCCGTCACGCCGCGAAGTTCCCTGACGGCCTTCCGCAACGATGCGTTTGATTTGCCCTTGGCGGAAATCCAGCCCTCGGGTTCAGGCAGGGCATCCTGTGCCTCCGGTGGCTTGGCCGGCCCGTCGAGATCGGCGTTGGCCTCGCCGAGTACCTTGCGGCTGTGGTCGTCCCGCACGGTCTTGTAGTGGTCCATGCGTTCGAGGTTGTACTGGCTATTCTCAAGGTCCAATGCCAGCCCCAGGGTCGTCTGTGCCACCCCGCCCACCGCGGTCTGCATGTATTTTGCAATTCGCTTTTCCGGTGCCTTCCTGCACATCTGCGAGAACCAGCCCTTCCATGCCGGACCGTTCGGATTCTGCGATGCTTTATGGACCTTATCCAATTCCTTCCGGTCCATCACCTCGATAGTCTGCGGACCGGTCTTGTTGTGGCAAATGCACCACGCATGGGTCAAATTCGCGTCGGTGTGCGGTTCGCCGCCATCCTTGTATTTCAGCCACGGGGTGCTGCCAAGCTCGTAGTCGAACTTGTCGCCCTTGTAGACAACGTTTGTCTGGATTGACGCGACCGTGCCCGTGCGATACATCAATTCACCGAGGCCCTGGTACTGGAGCATCACCGTGCATACGTTGGCATATGGGATCAGGGCGGCATAACCGAGCGACCTCGTCAGCGGAAGGTCCAGAGAGGCAAGCGTAAGCATACTCTCGGCTATCGACTGGGTGATACAGGCGAGCAACTTGTCTCTGCCGCCCTTTTTGTTGTCGGTAGTGTCGATGTATAGCTTGAACTCAGCCACAACGGTCTTGGCTTTGCGCAGTCGCGATTCATCGTCGAGTTTCTCGCCGGGGAATGCGTTGCCGATTACCATGAGATCCGTATCGGTCATGTTTTGCAGGTGGCTTGTGGAGGCCAGCGGCAGGCTCATACTCAACGGTACTATTTCTTTTGTCGTCATGGTGTTTCTCCTGTCGCTTTGGCGATTGCGTCGCGGACATCAAGCAAGGCCGTCACCGCCATATGTACATTGACAAAAACGTCAGGACTATGGACGTCTATCTTGCAGGGTCCTGCCGCATAGTCAACGTACTGCAGCGCAGCCAGCATATCGGGCGCGGCGGCATTGTTGCGGGACACCTTGTCGTGGGCGGCGATGGCTTCAGCTTCGGTAAGATAGTCAGACGATGTATAGGAACAGAATCCGCACCGGATAGTCCAGAAAATGCCTTTGTCGCCACCTCGTTTTGATACATAACAATCGTGCCCACATTGACACGGTTCTATCTTTTGGTCACTCATGGGGTTTCTCCTTACACGATTTCGAGATTAAGAAAGTCGGGGACTTCTAGTTCCATGCTTTCGGTCTGCAACGATGGCCCGACATTGTAGGATGGATATACCCCCTTCTCGGTCCACATCTTGACGTCAGACAGCAACCAACGGTAGAGTTCCCGCCCCCACTTAAAATACCGATAGCTCGCCGCATCCTGGCAATCAATGATCGTGTATATCGCGGTGTCGAACGGCGGGGAGTCTTCGACGATCAACCAAGTGAATGACGGGCGCTCGGGCAGCTTCCATCGGTTGTGCTTGTAAACAGCGTTCACACCATCTCGATAAAATGCCGCCTGCCCGTGATACCTCCACCCGCGAATGTGCGAACACCACTGCAGCCAGTGATCCTTGAGCCCGTGGCCCTTCTGCGTCTTCTTGAAATCCCCGATCTGCCCGTTTTTGAGAATGTCGAGCTTGCACTTGCAGAGTAGCCCGGTTTCATCGTCGAACCAGAAGCAACTGACCTCGTACCCGTGGGCGCCTTCGAGGATCTTCCGGGCGTCGGCCAGGGCGTGCAGTTCAGCGACCATACGTTTGCCGAATACGATGTCACCCTTGCTGACCACTTCCAGCCCCTTGGTCTCCATGTCAGTCACCCAGTCCCTACAGAAGTGGGCGTTCATATTCCAGGCCTTGTCGGTAGGCGGATCGTCTTTCTTTTTCCCCTTGGCCGGATAGGTGTCCGGTTTCGGGGTCCACCGTTCGTCCAGCAGGTGAGGCTCAAGCAAAAGCGTATGGTACAACCTGCCCTTCTTCTTATCCTCAGTATCCTCGGTCCCATGATCGAGGACGTGCTTGTAGCTCTTGGCGCTCTTTTGCATTTCCTTGATCGTGGACCAGTTGGCGCCGGGGGCCGCGCGGTAGACCTTCTCGCTCAGATTGTAGAAACCGATCTCCGGGGCCCCGGGGTTGAAATCCGATTCGGGCCGGATCAGTTGTATGGCCTTCTTCTTCTTTGCCATGGTTCTTGTCCTTTCGTGCTGTAATATTGAGGCATGGGGGACGGGCCTCGGGGATATGCGGCCCCGCCCGCCCCCGACGACCGGTCATCACAGAACGAAGTAAACTGCTGTGGTCGCCACGGACATGCCTTTCCGGCCGCGCCAACTATTCGCCGTCGTCCTTTGGAGTCGGCGACTCTTCGTTGGTGAATGTGACAAGCGACTCGTTCGCATCGTCGGCCAACTTCTTGGCCGCAAGCGAAAGGCCCTTGGCCTTGTCGTACTTGTCGCGAAGGGTCTTGGCATGCTTCGCCATTTTCCGGGCTGTGGTACGGAAGTCCACGTCGCTCATCTGTGCGAAATCCAGCTTTCCTTGATCTTTCGTCATGTCTGTGTCCTTTCGTCTAGAGTTATTTGACTTCGGCTTCTTCGCCTTCTGGGTCCGCCGCGTCGAGGTATTTGTTGTACGCAGCATAAAGCGGTTGCATCGTCGGGTCTGTGAAGTAATCGCCTTCCGATTCATACGCATGGCTGCTTTCGACCATTATCCGTGCATACTGTTCCACGGCATCAAACAGACCCGCCTGAGTGTCGGCGACGGTCGTATCCTGCGTGTCTACCTTGCGCTTCAGATCCTCGGATATGTTCATGAGACGCAAGGCGATATCTGCCAGGGAACCGCGCTCTGCCTTGCTGGCCGGGGGCTGGGGGATGAGGTGGAGATAGATGCGTACATGGGGACACGTGCCGTATCCATTGTCGGAACCCATAAAGCCGCAGGACGCAGAGGGCTTAATCTCCATCCCTACTTTTGCTGCCGCCTCCCTCGCCGCCCGGCCAAGGGCGATGTCGGCGCAGAGCTGGTTCCAAGCCTCGGCAGCAAGTTCCGAAGTCTTGCACCCTTTACTCTGGAATTGACAGTCGGGATTCTTGCACATGCCCCGAAGTCCGCCGAAAGTACTTTGAGGAGCCCGATACGGGTTTGTCCCGCACAACGGGCATTTCGCCAATTTCTCTTCAGTCATCAGTGTTCTCCTTCTCCAGCCGGTTTTTCTCGTTTCCACGCTTGCTGGCTGTTGTTTCCGTGTCATGCAATTTCGAATACCACCGATGGCCACAACAGGGGCATCGCAGGTGCATGCGCTTGTCGGTTGGACGGATGCCTGCAACTGGCATTGGTTTCCATTTCTTGCATTGTGGGCATACTCGCCAACGATGTTCAACTGCTTCGGCGTCGCCCGCTTTGTGTGCGGGCGCAAGTTGCCCGCCTCGTATCATCTCGTCCAGCCAGTCGATACCGCTGTCGGGCTGCTTGAGGTGGATGGCCGCGTACTGGCGCAGGGACATGCCCTCTTGCCGGGCGCCGCAATCATCGCAACTATCAGCGTCATGCGGAAACGCCGGTCCGCCGTCGTCAAGTTTGCTCATGATTTCTCCTGAGGCCCTTGTAGCGCCGCCAACTCAGCCTCGGCCTTGGCGATGCGTTTCTTTTTCTCTTCCTCCACCATGTCTTTCCGCCTCTGGATGGCGGCTGTTATCTTCGGGGATGTGACGTTATACTCTGTGCAAAACTTCTCCATCTTGACAGATAGCGAGTGGTCGTTGCAGTCAATCCGCTTTTCGCAGAATGCCACAAGCTTCGTCGCCAGATCATCCTCGCCAAAGCACGGGATGTAACGGCTATCCCTATTCTTAAAACCTCCGCTGTCAATCTTCCACGATCCGCCCGATTTCTCTAGGCGAACTTCTATGTCCAGTTCGCTTGTGCGGTATTGACCCGGGCTAACTACTTTGGGATCGCGCCACCATTCGTAGGCATATATGTAATGCGTAGCCTCCCCGTTCATCTCGCGGAGAATAGTGTCGAGGGCTGCATACTTCTTCGCCTCTTGCTTCAGTTTGCTGGCGAGGGCCGACAGGTTCCGCTCCAAGGCTCCAACGTCCGTCACCCGCTTCTTAATGGCGGCTAGTTCCTTGTTGTGCTTGGCGAGTTCTGCTTTCGCTATCGGCCACAAATCATCCTTCTTTTCAGTCAGCGCCCCGACGTCGACAAGGACGGTGACGCTGTGGGTGTAGAGATCACTGCCCCTGTCAGTGTATGCATCAAACGCCTCGCTCGATCCATCGTACACATCGACCTCAACGAGCGCCCGGTCATCTCCGATGTACGCGATGAAAGTTACGCCCTGGCCCATATGGTAAACTGTTTGGTTGGCTTCGTATGTCATTTTGCTCGGTCCTTTCGTTAGCGTTCTCTCTGTATAGACAGCACCTATTAACCCGTGGCTACCCGGGTGCTGTTTGCTATCGCTATGCGCTCTAATGCTTGGACAATGGCTTTGCTACGTCTTGTGCGTCGTGCAACATGTGGGAGTCGAGGGCTGTAGGCTCGTTGCTCCAGTTTCGGTTGCTGTCCGTCCGTGCCCGTATAACATCTTTTCACGGAACAACCTTGAACGCGCTTTCGCTACTTGATTAGTGGGTGCCGTATTTTCAGGCTTCACCCGCGCAGGCATCTTTCCGGGCGATACCTTGGTTACCCGTAGGGCTATGTCTTCGTCAATCGTTGGTAACGCGGACGATCTCGAACGCGCGGTAGCATGGTTGTAGTTAGTCATCTTAGTTAAAGAACTTGAGCGTTCTTATCTCCAGTGGTTGATCGTCGTCATCAGAGTACTTGCAGTAGGTTTTTGTCCCCAGTTCGGAGATATGAAGATCGCAGCCCACCCACTCCAAGAGGCCCGCATTAAGCATCGACCGCCACGTTGCTCGATAGATGCCCGTCGAAACAGGATTGATGCACATCTTATCTGTGATGAGCCCTCCAAGTATACGCATCTGTTTGTAAGACGGCTTTCTCATGCGACACCCCCATAAAAATACGCTGGCGTGGTTGCGTGCTGTGGTATCCGCCCGGAGGCAGGGAAGCCTGTTGGCTTGCTCATATCACTTTCCCTTCGTCGGCTTGGTTGGGTGGTTAGGCATTCGTAGCCCTCTGTTTGTATCCCCGAATTGCTTCGTATTCAGTCTCGACTTTGCGACAAAACCTGTGGTTTCTCACATCAGAGGCTTTGACTTTCTGTGATGGCTTCCCCCATTTGCTCCCTGCATTCCACACGAAGACAATATCCGGCTCCACGATCTTGACGCCCGAAGTTGGAGTTCGCCAGTATTCAATTCTTTTCTTGCTCACCCTGCACCCCCTTCAAGGAACGCTTGCAGCCGTTTCATTTCTCGCCGAATTTCGGCGCGATTGGTAGCATATTTGAATTTTAAATTCGTGTGGTATCTCTGGCAATTATCGCACAGCCAGCCCGTTCTCTCGATCCCCGCAACCACATATTCCTGAAGGTGGAACCGGTGGACTCCGACGCTTGTGAGCTTCCTGCTTCGGCAAAACGGACACACTTGATATCTGTATTTACCCGGCCACGTTTGACTCATTTCTTCTCTCGGTATGGATAAAAAGCTGCTGGCGTGACCTGCCTTTATCTCACGGAGGCCTCAGCAGGGAAAGGTTCGCTCCGCACGCCAGCATATTCGGTTATTATTGCACCCGGCAGGATTCGATACCTGCACGATCGGCCTCGTCGTGCCGATCCGACCTAACCGTGGGATGAGGTTCGACCATCCGTAATTGCGTCTCTATTCCTCCACGAGTGCAGTCGTTGAATGTAAAGAGGGATCTCATTTTTGGCTCTCCGGTATATTTGACTGGAACCGCTTGACCAGTTCTTTGTGAGCCAATTGGGCTTCGTCCTTGGCGGCTTGTTTGAGTATGGTGATAATGTAGAGTCCCGCCCTGCGAGAATAGAGCGTGAACTGCACGCCAAACCACAGCATATTCCAATATCGTCTCTTGGCGTCCCTGCTATCGATGCCCCGCGAGAATCGGGGGAACAGGTGGAACGTGATGCCACCGGTCGCATTGACCATTATCATCATAGCCTTCTCCCGCCGCGCCAACTTGAATTCTTCAGACCCCGTAGCAAAGGGCGCCTCCGAGTCCAGTCGCACGATTGGCAGAGTCCGGTAAAAGTACCTCGTTTGATGCGATATACAAGAGTGGACCTTTTTACAAGGCGGGTCTTGCCACACTTCGGGCATGCCGCCCTGACATAATATCGCCCTTTGTGTCGGACGGGGTGCTCATGATCGATGGCCGAATGCGTCGTTTCGCAACACGGCTCAGAATCGTCACCTTGCATCAGCGATGATAGCCATTCCGGGGGGATTGGCGTGACAAGGTGACGGTTCTGCGCCGTGTTTGGGTTGGTGACTATCATCGCTACATCAATAATAGCACCGTAAAAGCCTAAGTCAATGGAAAACCGAATTTAATTTACTCCCTTGCGTGAAGTTTGTCGATCACCTTGTCGAGCTTGTCGTCCATCTTCTGCATCTGCTGATAGAGAGCGCTGTATTCCTTGTCCTGAGTCTCTTCGTGTTGATCGAGACGCGCATTGACCGCTTCGGTCTGTAGCTTCTGCCGGATTTCGACAGCGTGAGCCCGCTCTGTGGTGACCCACACGGCCCGCCCGACAAAGCCGAGCACGCTCGCGCCAATGCCAACCGCCAGAACGAATATCCACCGCTTCAGGTAGCAACCGAGCAGTTTGAAAATCTTGTCCTGGTCCTCTTTGAGTTCAGCGATGGTCGCCATTATTTTGCTCCCTGAGCCATTGTGTCGCTGTAGATTTTGGCTATTCCGGTCCGTATTGCATCCTGCTGCGTATTCTTTTCTTCCCTTGACGTTATAGTCAATTTCTCCAGCCTTTCAACTCTACCCTCTTTTGCATCCTTGGACACGCTGGACTTATTGATATCCGCAATCCTCGACTTCCTGTCCGCTTCCGACTCGGGCAGGGCCTCGATCTTCTTGATCTCGCGTTTCTTTGCCGATACCGCCTTGTCGGCCACTTTCATTTCTTTCAGCCTGGTCGCCTCTTTTTCGGTAAGGTGCTTACCCTTGCCCAGCCTGGCCTGTTTGTTCTTGTAGACCAATATCGCCTTCTCGGACCGGAACCCGCTTCCGCCCTCCCGTAAATGGGTCTGTATACTGATTCCCAGGCCTGCAAGCAGTCCCATGGCGGCCCCTCTTTTGATGCCCAGGTCCTTCGAGGCGTCGATTGTGTCGCCTATGGACATCGGCGTGACCATATTCAGCCCAATTTCGCCGAGAGTCGGCTCATCGCCTTTGAAGTCTTTTCCTCCTGACAATGTCAGGGTCCATATCGCGCCAGCCAAGGGATTGAGTTTCGTCCTCAGGAACGTCACAACAACATCGGACCTGTCCCGGAACCCAGCGAGCGGTGCAATTTCGCCCGATAATCTCTTTGTTTTGCCGCCGCCGACGAAGCCAGGGGCCATCCGGCTCATAAACACAGCGGTTTGCGCTAACCCCGCCAACGGGTCCACGCGGGTATTCCCTATTTTCACCTTGCCGAAGTCTGTTGACCTCGGATCTGTCTCGATGGTGGGCCTATCTTCATCGTCATCGTCCCACATGAGCCTGATGCCCATGTTGATGATGCCGTACATGATCCCCATGCCTACCGCCGTTCGCAGATATTCCTTCGCGATCAGGAGTCTCGTTCTGGCTGTACCTCGCCATAACGGCTGTCCGAGCAGTACCTGGAATCGGCTTGCTGTAAGCCGTGCGGAGAAGAGGGGCAGACTCAGCAGGGCTTTGACCAATCCCTGGCGCGGAACATTCCCCCATCCTGTCCATACGTTGACGAAGTTTGCGATCGCCTTCGCTTCCGCGAGAGTCACGTTTCCGCCGGCAGAGGCTACCATCGACTCGAACATATCCATACGGATAAGGTTGAGCATGGTGGAATAGGCCCTTTCCGATGCGGCCACACCGGGGATAAATTCGACAAGCCTGGAGGCATAAACCTCTTCCATCATTTCCAGCTTCCCTCCACGCTCGGTTATGGCTAGTTTGGCCAATCGGGCGAGCGGCATAATCTCCCTTGCCTGTATCTCGATATCAATTGCCGCCCTTGCGTCTTTGGATAGCAACGCCTGCATCATGCCTTTGGTCCGCTTACCTACTCGCAACGGGTGCCCCATGAACGCGAAGAATCCCTGCCTGCCCAGTCCTGACACGTCGATACTGGTCATGATCGAGCGCGATATGCCGGACGCTTCGGGTATGATGTCGTAGAGTTTCTGTGCTATCCCCCGGTTCTCCCACATCAGCCTGAACTTGTCCCGAGCCACTTCCAGTTTTACTTTTTCCAGTGTGGTCTGGATCTTCACGTTCTCGGGCGTGAGGGCGGTTTCTTTCCTTGGCTCTGTCGTGTAATCCCTACGGGCGAGCCTGCCCTGGAGCTCGGCTATCCTGTTGAGTGTCCGGGTGGCGAACTGGCTATTGTGTATGGCATTCAGCCTTGAAGGATCTTCGATGTCGGCCAAAGCTTGCAGAGATTTAAGTTCCTGCCTGCGGGCCTCCCTCGTAGCCTTCGCCGCTTCCAATTCCGGCGATGTCACCCCGAGCCCCTTCTTCGGGAACAGATCCTTGTCTGCTATCCTGCGGTCGAGTTCCTTTATGCTTCGCTCGGTAACTTTAATGGCTCTCTGGATCCTTTGTTCGTCGGTCAGCCCAGGCTTGCCGAATATCTCCCGCTTCCAATCTTTCAGGAACTTCAGCCGAGTTTCGAGTTCCCTCGCCTCGGCGTCACGCTGACCCGTCGTCTTCTCTTTGACGATCAATTTTCGCGTGACGATTTCCATTTCAGCGTCGGCAATCGCGTTAGTAAGCCTTGTCTTGATAGCGTCCAATGCAGTTTTGTTTTGGGTTTCCGGGTCAATGACGATGAACCCGGCCCGCCGCTTCATCTCGTTGACTTGTTTTTGCAGCCGTCGTTCTTTATTGGACGGCTTTCTGAACTCCCGCCCCGTCCGAGGCGGAGCCCTTCCTTCCTGCATGTCCTGGAGCTTGAGCGTCTGGTGGGCTTGCCCGAGCAGGTCTCTCAGGATAGCGTTGATCTTTCCCTTGCTCAACGGTGTGAATATCCCGTATCCCACCATCCCTTCCGCAGCGATCCTCCTGGTTACTTCGGGGTCGAGTTCCTTTAGAACCTTGTAGACGGCGTCAATCAGTTCGTCAGCATCGGTAATGCCCTCGGCGACAAAACTCTTGGAAAGCCGGAGAAGTGCAGGGTGCATTTCCGCTATCGGGCGACCGGCGAAGTACGACTTCCTGATTCCCTCAGCTACTTCAGCGCTCGGTATCGCAACCTTGCCCTTTTTGACTGCCCCGAGAGCATCCTTGACTTCCTTTTGCTTCCACGCCTCTCTTGTGTACGCGGCAAGACGCTTTCCGGCTTCGCTGTCCGCGGCCATCCCGCCATCGTGCAGCAATGCTCTCGTCACACCCGCCAAAGTCTTGACGCCCTTTGCGATCTTGTTGCCCAGGACAATACCGAGATCCTTCAGCAGTTCAACGTCGAAGAAGATATTGGACGGGAGGCTTTCGGCGCTGAATTTCTGGGTAATGCGATCCCATGCCTTCGCCGCTCTTTCGTCGCTGAATACCTTCGCCCTCTTCTTCGAGGCTTGCTTGATGACTTTCTGGACGCCCGTCTTCGTAGCCTTTTCTGATGCTTCCTTCCGGGATACTTCGAGTTGGGCTTGAAGTTCGGCTATCTGCTTGGCCTGTTCCTTGACCTTCAGCAGTTGTTCGGTTGACAGCTCTTTCCCATCATTAGCGTATTCCTTATCACGAATCAGCCTCTCGATTGAATAATCCACGTTCAAGGCGATCTGCATGGCAACGCCCGTCTGCCCCCATTTCCTCTTGGCCGCATCGCTGGCCTGCTCGATCACCTGCATCTCCGCCCGCTTTTGGTCGGCAAGCCTTCTCGCGGCTTCCACGTCGCCATTGCTTTCCTGTGCGGCCTTGAGCTTATCGACAGACTTCTCCCATGCAGTCGTTGCCGTCCGGTAGGCAACCTGAAGCCCGGCCCGTTCGACCGGTGTGAGCGGTCGCGGTTCGATAGTAAGTTCTATTGCAAGTCCGGGCACCCAAAGTTCTTCATCTTCAATCTTGGCAGTTGCCTCGTCACCCCACTGCTGTTTCGACTCGGTTTCTTACTCCGGGAGCGGTTCGTCGCCACGTTCTTCTCTTGCCTCGGCTACGAACGCCTTGGTGGTAGTGGTGATATCAGGTTCTTCCGGGGCTTCCTCGGCGGGCTTTAC
>SDBS01007463.1_pt1 | contig 10608 bp, 5 predicted proteins | sample 2277091 | NCBI WGS metagenome assembly SDBS01 (sample SAMN10404972, study PRJNA504765) | marine sediment metagenome | isolation source: marine sediment core GS10_PC15, 163 cmbsf | place: Arctic Ocean: Southern Knipovich Ridge | collected 2010 | reverse complement strand
GCGCCGGCGTCCACTTCGGGAGGCATATTATCCGCAAAAAAACCAAAGATAGGACCAACGACCGGAAAGGCAGCGGCGCTGTCAACATAGGTATCGACGGCCCAATAGTACCACGTCTTTGGTTTGGTTTGCACGACAACGGAAGTCACGTTCTGCTTGCTAACAATCTGGATGGCTGCCGGGTCGGTAAACTTTTGCAGAGCTTGCAGGTCGTCGGTAAAGTAAACGTCAACAGGTACCGGCTCACCGGGCACAGACGCATCGGGCAGAGTCCAGCTCAGCTCCACCTCGCCGGGTGATACTGAACTACCGTCAACCGGGTTCGGATAAAGCAGTGACATAGCCGTCAACGTAGTTTTGCCTTCATTCGTAACATTATAATCCAGGAGCAGCGTGCCTTTACCGTCATAGGCGGTAATCCAGCCGTCGTCGATGTAGGTTTGAATTGTTGTGGTATCATCGCCGGCAAGGATCAGTGTGCCTAAGGTAATATCCATTGAGCCGGAGTCGGAGGTTAAACGGAGATCGGAGGCATTGATAGTGCCCCCGTGGAGGCTCACCGAGCCGGTGCCGGTCTGGCCGGGTACCACCAGGTTGCCGCTTAGCTCGATAATACCGCCTGTCATATTGAGCGTACCGGTGCCGCCCCAGCCGATCTGCAATCCCCCGGTGGAAAATAAGCCGCCGCTCATATTCAGGATGCCGTGGCCGGCGGAACTATCCACACCGATGTAGGCCCCATCTGCCGAAAGTGACCCGCCGCTAATATCCAGGTTTGTGGTGGCGTTGGAATTGCCGACCCTCAGTGTAGAGCATTGGGCGGTAATACCGGCCTGGATCTCGCAATGTGTGTTATCCGGCTGATCGATTGAAACGCTATCGGAAATGGTCGGGACGGTATTGGGACTCCAGTTGGCTGATGTGCTCCAGAGATGGTCGATCCCGCCGTCGCCCCAGTATATCATCGCCGAGGCGCTGTCGAACAAAAACAGCGGCAGGACAATAGAAATCAAACAGGTCATTTTCTTAAACATTGTATTTCTCCTTAAAAATCGTGGTTTAGTTTTCGTAACAAGGGAAATTAGAAATAACAAATTTTTAGACATGATAGCCCTCCTTCAAACAAAAAGGTTAAAAAAACGATTTTTGTGCTTTGGCCACACACCAAAACACCGTGGTCTTGTTTACTTATACCAAATCAGATACCTCCTCGTCAAGGCAAATTCTTTAAATCGGTCTCGGCGTCGAAAGAACCATCGCTTGGCTGACCGCCAAAAACACATCCGACAGTGCATACCTTTCCCAAGAATGATGGACAAAGTTTACGTCTCACGGCGATGTTTCATCCCGCCACACCGGAATTTGAAGGTCGTTTAGCGGAATGGCACGACCTCGTAGTCTCACGGCCAAAGCAGATAAGAGGAATCCTCACCATACATAAAGCAGAGTTAAACCGGAATACGGCAGCCATAAAATCGAGCGGTTGGCGAAAGAGTTGGGACATAATAGAGCAGATTTGTATTCATGCATTCAGTTTGCGCGTCAATATCCCCAATTGTCTAACACCTTAGAATGTTTATTCAGCAGCTTACGGGGCCTATGCCGAGTGAATCGGCATAGACCCCGAACTGGTGCAAATCTATCTTCTCAGCAGCGCAGTTACTTGCTGCTTCAATTAGCTTCTAAAGAACTTACTTAACCAGCCGAACGTCGTCGAAGTACATCGTCCCTGCGCCACCCGCTGCCGGGCTGCCCTTTGTGCCGAAACCAATGGTAATGGAATTGACGTTGGTAAGATCCACGCCCGCGAACGCCTGCAGTTCGATCACCCACTCGTTCCATCCGGTTGCCTGCGTCACAGCGGGATCATCGTGATAGACTACAGCATTGCCAATAGCAACAAACATCCGCTCGGCGGCATTACCAGAAGCGCCGCTGAACCACAATGACAGCTTCGTAACGCCTTCCTCGGTCCAGTCACGCCGAGAGACCAATGTGTGCGTCGCCTCCGAGGTCTTCAGGTTGTTGTCGTAGAAATACGGCATCGACTGGAGGCCGCCGTGGATAATACTTTGCTCGGCGTAGGGAGGCATTTCATTGCCGACGAGAGCGCCATTGTCCGTGGTTCCATAGCCGTCAATCCACGCCTCGAATATCCTGTTGCTTGCCGGGTCCGGAGGATCGATGTCATTGTAGGACTCGAAATCATCCACAAGGAGAAAATCGGCCGTCGTGAAACTCCAGACAAGACCCTTGATAGTTTCAGTCGGATAGACCTCATCCACTCGCCAGTGGTAGACGGCCTTCAAGGCGAGTTTGCCGGGATCGTGGCTCTCAGAACCAAGGGCCTTGGAGCCCACGTACTCGGGTGAGGCTGTAGTGGCGTTCTTGACGGCTTCGACATCGGTGCCAAAGTACACCTCGTGCGAAGCGGCATTGTCCGCCGCCGTCCAGCTAAGAGTCGCCGTCATCTGCACATCCGCGGCGCCGTTGGCCGGCTGTGGATTGCCCACAGCGCCCGGAGTCGTAAAGCTCCAGACATCGCCTTTGTGCGTCTCGATAGCGTCAAACTCATCAATCCGCCAGTAATAGACTTTCTCCGGTTCAAGGGATGCGGGTTTGTAGGTTGCCAGGCCCTGCGGGGCGCCTCCGGCGGCGTTGTTGACATTGTCGAAATCGGTGCCGATATAGACTGTGTGCAATTTGGCGCCGAAACCCGGGGTCCAGCTTAAAGTCGCGTCAGTGGCCACAAATTCGGCTCCGTCAGCCGGGTCGGGTGCATAGCCAGTCTTAGGAGGAATACTAAAGTTCCAGACTTTGCCCTTCCACGGGCTATTGGGCTCGGTGTCATTGACCTCATCAATTCGCCAGTAGTAGGTTGTACCCGGCACCAGACCATCCGGATATGGGAATCCGGGAAAGCCGACAACGATAAACGTGCCGGCCTGGTTACCAACAAGTGTACCTTCGGCGCCGTCGTTCACATCGTCAAAATTGTCGCCTAAATAAATATCGTGCGAGACGGCGAATTCCCCCGGACGCCACGAAAGATTTACCCAGGTTTCTTCGATCATGGCACCGTTGACAGGACTCGGACCACTACTGAATCCCGGTGTGACTGCAGCGTCGGAGAGAAACAGATACCCAAATCCGAGACTCTGGTCATGAGCTTCACTACCAGTCCAGGTCATCTGAAGTTCTCTATCACCATTGTCGGTGTCGTCGAATACAGGGTGGAATCCGATGTTATTGCCTACTGAAAAATCTAATGACAGCATCTGTCCGTATTCGATAGAGGCTTCTAAGATGTATCCATCGGCAGTTAGGGTGGAGGCTACCTGTAGGTAATCAATCGCGCTCTGACCACCAGTATCCATATTGCACCAGTTCCATGTCTGTTCTGTGAAGTCAAAGCCGTACTGGTAATGTTCCTCATGTGGTGGAACGGCGTTTAGCGTAGAGAAAAATATTTCTACAGCGTCCGCATTCCAGATATTGCCGCCGGTTTTATTCTGGGATAACTTTTCGTCTTTCATCACCACTGCTATGTAGATGTTCACGTCATCCCATAGCAGATAGAACTCTCCGCTACTGTCCTGAGGGTTGTCCCAGGTAGTCTGTCCAGAATACAATTGCTCTGCCGTATCAAGAACTGCTGGGGTCATAGCTTCAAGAGTCCAGTCGCTCAAATCTCCGTCAACTGTACCAGTACCCCTGAGACAGTCTAGTATCAGTGGCGCTCCAGTGAGTGGGTGTACTGCAGGTGGGTCCGCATTCGCCAAACTCAAGATGAGCAAAGTTAAAATTCCCATGAAAAAGCATTTCTTAGCTAACATTTTTGTTCCTCCTAATAAGAGTTTTTGTGTAGCAATGAATCATCGAAAGAAACAGAGCTGATGTCCATGCTTTTTATAAAACAATACTAACGTATTCATCGCAATACCGAATTAGCAAGGTGATTACACATCTCAAATAAGAACACAAGAAAAAACCTAAACTTATGGAGTCTCGTTATACCCTCGGTGATACACTTTGGTCAGGGGGGACGAGCCACCGGGCTCGGCCATGAGGTGGTTTGTGAATCAGGCACGTACATTACACGCCTCCTCTCTATTTAACAGATATCATCCGGGATTTACCATATACACTTCACTGGACCACTCCTGCAAATTTCACGTCTCATAATACCGTAATTTTATCACAATGTCAACAATATTCCAGCCGCCCCAGCGAGTTTTTTCGCAAAAAACGCCAAAAAAGTTGAGCACTTACGTCGAGAAGCCACTTTTTCCTACTATTTTGGCCGACAACGCAGGCATCGGGCTTCCCTTGGGGATAGAGCGGGTTATTGGGATAGGCTCTTAGCCAAGGATTTCCCGAAAGAGCGTCTGCGGCACAGCCACTTCCGCCATCTGAAATATCACGTAACGCGAATGCCTGACCGCCTTGGCTACTATCTTGATTAGCTTGGCTCTCAGCGTCCTTAGCTTCTCCCGCATCTGATAGTCAAAACTGGCTTGAATGGTCTCCATAGGCTCCATGCTATCAAATTCAAGTCCATTTGTCGCCCACTACTTGGGAAATCCGGGTGAAGATATGAGCCGGGGCGTTTGATACGCATATCAAACGCCCCGGTAAGCTTAAGTTTATAGTAATCTCACTCAATCGACCTTGAGCCACTCTTCAGTCAGTGAATTATCCTGCAGCCAGCTTTCTTCCAGCAATGCCAAATCAGCTTCATCGATCCGGCAGTCCCCATTGAGCTCCCCTACCAGGGGCACATAGTCCGGCAGTGACTGGGCTGCCTGGCAACTGTCACTATACACGTTGATTGTGACCATGTCCGAACCGGAGTATTCACCATCAAAGGCATCTAATTGCAAGGCATACATGCCCAGGGCCGTTAGGGTAATACCCGTATCCTCGGCAGTCGCTGTCTCTATAACGGCAGCCCCTTCATTGGGTGCATTAATCACCGTCCACTGCACAGTGTAGGGATTTATCGAACCATCGTCAATAACGGTCGCGTCCAGATTCCCGATCCTGGTATCCCCTTCCAGCCAGGTTACTATATCCGCGCCGGCGTCCACTTCGGGAGGCATATTATCTGGAACAAAGCTAAAGATAGGACCAACGACCGGAAAGGCAGCGGCGCTGTCAACATAGGCATCGACGGCCCAATAGTACCGCGTCTTTGGTTGAGTTTGCACGACAACGGAAGTCACGTTCTGCTTGTTAACGACCTGGATGGCTGCGGGATCGGTAAACTGTTCCAGCAATTGCAAGTCGTCGGTAAAGTAAACGTCAACAGGTACCGGCTGACCGGGTACACACGGGTCAGGCAAAGTCCAGCTCAACTCGACCGCGCCGGGTGCCGCAAATCCACCGTTGACCGGATTTGGATTAAGCTTGTGAACACCCTTCAACGTGGTTTGGCCTTCATTCGTGACGTCATAATCCAACGCCACCGTGCCGTTCCCGCCATAGGCGGTAATCCAGCCGTTGTCGATGTATCCCTGAACGGTCGAGAGCGCATCGGCGTCTATTATCAGCGTCCCGCCTGTGATGTTCAACGTGCCGTTCATCGTGCCGCCATCGGCTCTCATGGTTAAATCGCCATTGATGATAATAGTTCCGCCATCCAGATTCACTTCAGCTGTACTTGAGATCGTCTCCGGAATCATGAAATCATCCCCAACGATAATAGTACCACCGGCCATATTGACGATGCCCGGATCGCCGCCTCCCACCTCGAAGTCTCGGGCAACCGTGATGGTACCGCTGATCATATTAAGTGTCGCGGACCCACCGTTCTTGCCTAATAGCAGGTCATCCCCGCTAATCACTAGGGTTCCCCCGTCCACAGTCAGGGCTGACCCTTCTTCATATCCAACGTGCACCCTACTCGCCAAAGCGCCTTCGTTCGCGACAGTCGCCCCGGGGGGGCCATTTCTGACTTTGGCCCAGTGGGCAGGGGTGGAGAATTCGGACCAGTTTTCCGGCGTGCTCCAGAGGTGGTCGCCGGCATCCGTCCAGGTCGCGGTTTGAGCCTGAACATTACCCACCAGTCCCAGCACCAAAACAAAAGAAACCAAACAAATCATTTTTCTAAACATACTAAACATAATAATTCTCCTTACAAAAAGTTAACATAAACCTGCCTTGGCAACACACCAAAACAAAATTGAGAATGAAGAGTTGAGAATTAAGAACTCTTCATTTTAAATTCAAAATTCTGAATTCTTTCTACATCCTTCCTGCACAAGCCCAACATCGGCCGCTAATTGATACGGATAGATTCTACCCTTCAAGCGCAAAGCCCAAAAAACTTTGCACTTCACTCCTTAATCTTAACCTTCCCGGCAGGCCATTATTTTGCCTGTTGCTTTACGCGTGCCAGTGCCGGCATCAATATCGACATCAGCAGCGCAATAATGGCAATTACCACTAAAAGTTATATTAGGGTAAATGCTTTTCGTTTATTCATGATGATACCTCCAAACATGAAAAAATGAGCCGGGGCGTTTGATACGCATATCAAACGCCCCGGTAAGCTTAAATCGATAGCTATCTCAGTTAATCGACATTGAACCACTCTTCAGTCAGTGAAGTATCCTTCAGCCAGTCTTCTTCCAGCAATGCCATATCAGCTTCATCAACCACGCAGTCACCATTGAGGTCCCCAGGAGACGGCTCGTAATCGGGCAGTGACTTGGCTGCCTCGCAACCGTCTCTATATACGTTGATCATGACGGTGTCCGAACCGGTGTATTCACCGTCAAAGGCCTCTAACTGAAAGACATGTTCTCCTAATGCTGAGAAGGTAACATTAGTATCCTCGGCAGTCGGTGTCTCTATAACAACAGGCTCGCCGGCTAAGTCTATGTGCAGCAGTGGTGCGGCGGCCCCTTCTCCATTGTAAGATTCGGCCTCTCGCAGACCTGTTGAGGGATTATCCTTGTCATCCCTTAAGATCAGGACGATGGCATTTCCGGGTGCCCATAATCTTTGGCTGTTGATCTCCATGATAATGCTGGAGATGTCCGGTGTCTGGAATTTGGCGTTCTGCTCAGTCCAGGCCGGAATAGACCATTTCACCTGCGCCGTTGTTACGGCTCTGTCCGTAATATTGTTTGCAACATTCTCAAACGGTGCGGCATCGGGGGCAAGCTCGCCTTCGATGATAAGATTCACCGGGGCCCCGCTGCCTTGTTTGCCAACCTTGTCCACCTCGACTTCTACATACGCATTAGCGACAGGGGCGCCATTTTCGAGGGGAACATCCACAAAACGCAGGCCGATTACCTGCTCATCTGTAGCCGGGTCTCCCGCGTCTTCATAAGCCAGCTCCAGATCGCTGCTGCCTATATCCATGTTGCCATTTGCGACGTGTTGTTCGGCATCATTACCTCCATCGGCGATCTGGATATCAATCACTGCACCGGGTTCACTGACCAACGTCCACTGCACGGTATAAGCGTCCTGTTCGATAACGGTTGCGTCCAGATTACCGACCCTGACACCATCGACCAGCCAGGTAACCACATCATTACCTGCATCCACTACAGGAGGCAGGTTGTCCGCCATGAAACTGAAGATAGGACCGACAACCGGAAAGTCAGCGGTGCTGTCAACATAGGCATCGACGGCCCAATAGTAACGCGTCTTTGATTGAGTTTGCACGACAACGGAAGTCAAGTTCTGCTTGTTAACAACCTGCATGGATGCCGGGTCGGTAAACTGTTCCAGCAATTGCAGGTCGTCGGTGAAATAGACGTCAACAGACACCGGCTGACCGGGCACATTCGGTTCAGGCAAAGTCCAGCTTAACTCCATGTCGCCTGCTCGCACAAGGCCGTCATCTGACGGGAATGGCTTAAGAGGATGAACACCTCTGACAGTAATCGTGCCCAGTAATTCATCGGTATACACTACAACCTCGCCGACTCCGTCATAGGCCTTGATTATACCGTCGCCAATAGCCGTGGCCAGATAGTCTTGATTTTCCGTCGTATCCTGAAGTGTCATGGTACCACCCTGGAAATTGACGCTGGCCTTGCCGGCATACAGACTCAGACTCTCCGCAGCAGTTCCTTCAAGGAAGTTAATTGAGCCACCTTCCAGTTCGACAAAGCCATCGCCCGTCCCACCTACATGTTGACCGACACCGAGCTGTTGAGTGTGTATGTTGACCGTTCCACCTTCATACACGGTAAGGTGCCCTTCGCCCTGAAAGCCCGCAAAGAGACGCACATTGGAATTCAGCACACCACCATCATACACCTCTAAATGACCGGCCAACTCACCTACATCGCCTACGCCATAACCCAATATGAACCAATCGTAGACCGTTAGCACTCCTCCATCGACTATTTGTAGGGGGCCTCCAGCGAGGTCAATCTGCCATGCCGCAGCTCCATCAAAATCAACTATGCACGCACCCTGCCCTTGAAAAAAAGCCTTATTCGTGGGCGAGGGCAAATCACCCGCCCAATTGGCAGGATCGCTCCATAGGCCACCATTCGACGGCCCCATCCATGTCGTGGCGGCATGTAGGGTGCCGACCAAACACAAAACAATACCTGCACACAATACAACTCGAGTTCTCATAATACTTCCTCCAACAAAAAAGGTTACAATAACAATGACTATGCTTTAGCTACACACCAAAACACCATTGTCCTTAATCAACACAACTTTTTAGGTCTTGACTCTACATCCTTCCTTCAAGAAGCTAATTTATTTACAAGTCCTTATGACTGCGGCTGAAAGCTTACGCTATTGCTCTGTCCCTTAAACCGTATGACTCCTCCTTTAAGAAAAAACTGCAAAACACCACCACCTCAGAAAACCCAAATCACAAATCCTATCTTTTTTATACCAAATCAGCTACCACCTCGTCAAGGCAATTTTTTTTATTGCGAAGAAAGCGGATTTAGGGTATATTATTTGTTAATAAAGCACTTAAAATTGTAAAAAAAACGCAGAAACTGACAGAACAACAAGCTTATTTTACGCATCTTATGAATAATGAGTGAACGAGATATAAATCAGGAGGAATATGATTATGAATAAACAAAGAGCCTTCACGTTAATAGAGCTTTTAGTGGTGATCGCCATCATTGCACTATTGATGGCGATCTTAATGCCAGCCCTGCAGCGAGTGAAAAAGCAGGCCAGGACAATCCAGTGTAGGTCCAACCTGGGTCAGTACGGCCTGGCGGCGAGGATGTACATCGACGATAATGAGGGCACCTTTCCTTATTCATTTACCTGGCTCTACAAGGACGGCGGCAGACAGTGCCGATGGCACGATGCCAGCATGAATCTTAACCAAAACCCGGACCTTGGCGGCGTACTGTGGACCTACCTGAAGAATAAAGATATTCACCTCTGTCCTACGTTCAATATTGTCACCAAACAGAAGGGCTGCCGTTATTGTACTGGTGAGACGATTCCCATCGAGCCGCAATATAGTTATTGCATGAATTCCTACCTGCATGGCGATGCATGGCGGTCAGTGCCCGCGGAATACCGTACCACCCAAGGGCTCGCTCGGAAGGAATCTGATATAAAGCATCCGGCACGGGTGTTTTCCTTCTCTGAGGAAAATTCGTGGATTGTTCCGGGCATTAGCAGGGCTGCTATCAATGATAACAATTTACGTTCCACACCGGATAATACAACTGACTGCTTCGCCACCTACCATAATCCCCCGGGCGGAGACTTGAATAAGGGTTTTGCCAATGCGGTGTTTGTGGACAGTCATGTCGAACAGGTCTCAGCATATCCGCTTGGTAATACTTTTGTATTAAGCTGGCCGAGCGGACCACCAATACCGGACTGGTAAGGGTTCCGACCCGGCCTTTTTCGATTTCTCTGTCAGAAAGATTAGCCTCAAACGATTAACCACGAAGAACGCCGAGAGCGCAGAGAACAAAACAAAATTAAAAAACTCGGCGATCTCTGCGGACTCGGCGGTGAAAGACTGGGCACAACGGATGAGAGGGTTTAGGGAATACCAAAAACAATCGCACAATAAGAACGCAGCATCATGCGCAGGCGAAAGGGCTTTACGTTAATAGAGCTTTTTGTGGTGATTGGTGGCTCGGCCACGCCGAGACAGGCAAAAGCTCAATATGAGCAGTTAATTGAAGTGTATAAATTTTAACACTGGAGCACAAAGTTACTATGCAACTCTGTACTCGCGTAATAACTCCTCTTCTATCGAAAAACTGCAAAGATTCCACAGGTCCGAAGACCAAATCACACAAAGCTAACCAATCTTATTTATACCAAATTAGCTATCTCCTCGTCAAGCCAAATTCGATATTGTTTGAGGTCATTGCCAGGGGCCCTTCGGCGGAGTTTACCCTGAGCGCAGCCGAATGGGCTCAGAGCCTGTCCCGAGTTGAGTGAAGGAATAAACTTCGCGATGAAGAAATCTCTGATTTGGCATTTCGTATCTTGAACACGTCTGTCAGTCCTAAGGACTGGTAAAGAAATTAGGTTTCGTTTTTGGTTGAGCGAGGACAAGGCTGGCAAGGAAGCAAAACGCAGGCCTACTGGTTGGTAGTCCGAGTTTTGCTGACACCGCCAGCCGAAGCC
>SDBS01007462.1_pt1 | contig 10609 bp, 11 predicted proteins | sample 2277091 | NCBI WGS metagenome assembly SDBS01 (sample SAMN10404972, study PRJNA504765) | marine sediment metagenome | isolation source: marine sediment core GS10_PC15, 163 cmbsf | place: Arctic Ocean: Southern Knipovich Ridge | collected 2010 | reverse complement strand
ATAGGGGTGTTATCCCGTAGGGGTAGCGGTGTTGGCTGTAAACCAACTGTACTTGTACTCGGGTGGTTCGACTCCATCACATCCCACCAGACGCCGTAACCGAGTGGCTAGGTGAGTGCCTGCAAAGCACTATTACGTCAGTTCGAATCTGACCGGTGTCTCCAGGAAGAATGTACTGAACGGTAAGGTAGCTCTTTGCTAAAGAGTCGGTGTAAAAGCCATGTAGGTTCGATTCCTGCTTCTTCCGCCAAACAAAAGGAGTAACTATGTTATTTAAAAGTCCATTAGTAGTTGGTTACAAAGGTGAGATAGGTTCGTTTATATTAAATGGTTTATTGAAAACAATGCCTAAAGCTTCTAATATATGGTGTTTCGATATAAATGATTCTGAGAAAGAAAAGCTTAAAAGAATAAAGAAATCTGATTATATATTTTTATGTGTGCCTATTAAAGATACGGTTAAATGGTTGATTAAATATAAGAAAAATTTGAAGAACAAAATAATTATTGAACAAGCTTCTTTGAAAGAATGGATATATAATGATAAGAGGTTAAGTAAATTACGTTTGGTTCCTATGCACATGTTATTTAGACCTTCTGCAACTAGTAATTATGAAGATAGAAAAACGTTATTGATATTTAATAAAGAAACTCTATTATATGAAAATATACCTTTAATAGAAGAAATATCAAAAATTACTAATTCTGAAGTTAGCTGGTGTAAAAGTATTAAAGAACATGATAATTTAATGGCTTCTAATCAGGCTTTAGTTCATAGAACTATATTGGCTTTAAATAGGATTTTAGTAAATTCTCAAGATACCTATATAAGTAAAAGGATAAAGGAATTAGCTCGTAGAATTCTTAGTGGAGATAAAGAGTTATATGAATTTATTCAGGAAAATAAATATTTACCAGAAAAATTAAAAATATTGAAAAAAGAGTTATTATGAAAACATTTGTAATATATAAATTTACTAATAAAATAAATAATAAGATTTATATAGGGAAAACTCAAAATTTAAAAAAGAGGATTTCTACACATATTCGTTTATCTAAGAATCCTAAAAATAGATTTCATTTAGCAATAAAAAAATACGGAATTAATAATTTTAAAGTAGAAGTTTTGAAAGTTTGTAAAAATCAAATTGATTTAAGTGAAAGAGAACAATATTATATAAGTTATTTTAAGAGTATTAAAAAAGGATATAATTTGACTGAAGGTGGAACAGGGGGAGATGTATTTTCTTTTCAATCTCCAGAGAGAAAACAAGAGATATTAAGAAAAAGGTCAAAATCAATGTTAGGAAAAAATAAAGGAAAAAAGTGTTCAGAAGAACAAAAGATAAAAATATCAAAAACTTTAACAGGAAGTAAAGATTCTTTAAGTACGAAAATAAAAAAAAGAAAATCTGCACTTTTAAAATGGAAAAAAATTAAGGAGAATTTATGAGCATTTTTTGCGTTGGTGATATCCACGGAGCATACAAAGCTTTAAAACAATGTATAAAGCGTTCTGGCTTCAATTATGATGAAGACACACTAATAGTACTTGGAGATGTTTGTGATGGATGGCATGAAGTTCCAGAGTGTATAGAAGAACTATTAAAAATAAGAGGAAATCTAGTTTATATATTAGGTAATCATGATTGGTGGACTAATGCTTGGTTTAAGAATGGTTGGTCTGGACCAGAGTGGGAACTACAAGGTGGACAAGCAACTAAGGATGCTTATATAGCTAAAGGTGATTTATTAGTAAAACATAGAAATTTCTTTGATAGAGGAACTTTAGCTTATGAAGATGATGAGAACAGATTATTTGTTCATGGTGGAATACCAACTAGATTAATAAATAAAGACTTGAGAAAACAAGACCCTGAAGATTTAATGTGGGATAGAAGTTTATTTAGAGATGCTAGATTAAAGCATTGGCAAAAACCAGATTATAAATGGGGTGGATATAATAAAGTATTCTTGGGACATACAGCAACTGAGAGTGTACATGATTATCCTAAATTATACTGTAACGTATGGAATCTAGACCAAGGAGCAGGATGGTCAGGAAAACTTACTATAATGAATGTTGATACTGAAGAGTATTGGCAAAGTGATAATGTATTAGAACTCTATCCTAATGTAAGGGGTAGAGTTTAATAACCACAACCCTAGGTGCTGGTTCGACTCCGGCTGAGAAAGCACTCGGAGTGCGGGGGTTCCAGGAGAGATTGACCCCAGTGGGGCGGGGCCTGGTCTTGAAAACCAGTAGTCATCTGCAAAGATGACATGTAGGTTCGAGTCCTGCTCTCTCTGCCAATAGTTTTGTATTAGTGAGCTACCTCAAAAAACTGATAGGGTATTTTTGTCCGTTTTTACCTCAAAAACGGCCACCAGCGTCCTAAGTGTTTTAGGCGGCATCCCCGCCTTCCAAGCAGGGGGGGCGAGTTCGACTCTCGCAGGATGCTCCAAAATTAATTAAGGAGGAATATATGAGAGAAACACAGAGAAAGGGAGATATTGGAGTTGCACAAGCAATAGCTACATTTACTAAATTAGGTTTAGATGTATCATTACCTTTAACAGAATCCGCAACTTATGATTTGATTGTGGATTTTAAGAATAAACTGTATAAAGTACAAATTAAATATACAAGTAAAAATAGTGTTGATTTAAGAAGAATATATTCGAATCCTAAAAAATACTATATTAAGAAAAATAAAGTTGGTGATTATGATTGGTTATATATTTATCAATCTGAAGGTAAAGAATATTTAATTAAAAAATGTTTGGAACAGTCAACATTGACATTAAATGATAAATATTTATTAAAACTTTAAACTTCGCCCGTATAGCTCAGTGGTAGAGCAACGGTCTTGTAAACCGAAGACGAGTGTTCGATTCATCTCTATGGGCCCCAGTTGTAGTATAATAGTATTACACGCAGTAAGGAATTTCCGAATTCCCCAAAGCGAGATGAAGGTGCAATTCCTTTCAACTCCAGCCAGAGTAGCACAATGGTAGTGCAGCGGTCTTATACACCGTAATCGCTAGATTGGCGAGTGATGAAGGTTCGAATCCTTCCTTTGGTACCAGCTCGTATAGCAAAACTGGATAATGCATCCGCCTGATTAGCGGAAGACTGTGGGTTCGACTCCTACTGCGAGTACCAGGGTTCATAGTTCAACGGAAGAATAAGAGACTCTTAATCTTTTGATGATGGTTCGATTCCATCTGAACCTACCATGGCATTGAGGACGTGCCTCGTCAAGGAAGGGTCTGAATAACCCAGTTCTCTCCAGGATTGCTGATGTAAAGGCGGCATGAAAGACTTTTAATCTTTTCGAACTGGTTCGATTCCAGTGCAATCTACCAGGTGCATTAGTGTAGAGGCAACATACTTGACTGTCTATCAGGTGTCGGGAGTTCAATTCTCCCATGCATCGCCATGCGGGTGGCAGGAGCATAAACCGGTTTCATGAGCCGGTCATGAGGGTTCGATTCCCTTACTCGCTTCCAGCGGAGGAGTGAAACGGACAAATAAATCACAGAAGGTTCATACCCTTCTAATAGTGGGTTCGACTCCCACCTACGCAACCAGGGGGTATAGTGCAATGTTAGTACATCAGTTTTTCAAGCTGGAAGCCTGGGTTAGATTCCCAGTATCCCTACCAGGTGATTGTAGTGTAAAGGTTAGCACAAGTAGCTGTGACCTACTTAGAATGGGTTCGATTCCCATCTTTCACACCAATAGGAGAAATAAATGGATAAACATGCGAAAAGAAAAAAGAAATTGAAAGATTGGTTTAAAGAATATAAAACTACTTTAAAATGTGAGAAATGTCCAGAAAATCATCCTTCATGTCTTGAATTTCATCATATTGGTGATGATAAAGAACATCATGTAGGTCGTATGCCAAATGAAGGATATAGTGTTAAAAGAATTTTAGAAGAAATTGAAAAATGTGAAGTTCTATGTGCTAATTGTCATAGAAAGAAGCATTGGTAATCTGCTAGGTAGCTCTCAATGGTAGAGCGGTGGACTGAAACCCCACGCTGAAATGGTTCGATTCCATTCCTAGCAACCACTATCAGTAGGCTAGTTGGTAAGTCGCTTGGTTTGGGGCCAAGAGGTCGGAGGTTCGAATCCTCCCTGATAGACCAAAAATACTTTAAAAGGAGGTGATAAAAAATGGAAATAACAAGAACAGAAAAATTCGGTGTATTCACTATCGTTGAAGTACAAGACGAAAGTGGAAAGAAGGCTGTTGGTATCTCAAAGCGTTCAAAGTACGACTCTAAGAATGACACTTTAGGTACAGCCATTGCTACCGGAAGAGCAAAGAAGGCTCTATCTCGTAAACTAGAAAAGAAGACAATACAGAATGTTTATATGGGATAATGCCAACTCTCGTGGTATATAGGATGTGCCCAAGATTACGAATCTTGAGAAACTGGTTCGAGTCCAGTCGAGAGTTCCACCCCTCGTGGTATATAGGATGTGCCTAGGGTTTCTACCCCTAAGAAGCAAGTTCGAGTCTTGCCGAGGGTGCCAGTCTCAGTATCCCAATTGGCAGAGGACACAAGCTCAAACCTTGTGCTAGTATAGGTTCGAATCCTATCTGAGATACCAGCTGGAGTACCCCAACGGCAGAGGGAAGCGGCTTAAACCCGTTTCAGTGTGGGTTCGAATCCCACTTCCAGTACCAGCAGGTGTAGCCCAACGGCAGAGGCGATAGTCTTAGAAACTATACAGTGAAGGTTCAAATCCCTCCACCTGTACCAGCAGGATTAGTGTAGTGGCAACACGACAGTGTTACATACTGTAATTATAGGTTCAATTCCTATATTCTGCACCATCCCATATCTTTCAACGGTAGGAAAGCTGGCTGTTAACCAGTTAATGGTGGTTCGAATCCATCTGTGGGAGCCAGGGGGCATAGTTCAATGGGAGAATCTTTGGTTTGCACCCAGAGGATGGCGGTTCGAATCCGCCTGCTTCCACCAGGGGGAGAAATGTTACGGTAGCAGGCTTGTCTCCAAAACAAGCAGATGTGGTTCAATTCCATGTTCCCCTGCCATGTGAATTGGTGTATTGGTTGCACATAGGACTTTGAATCCTATAGAGTTAGTTCGATTCTAACATTCACTACCAAAACCACTTACAAAAAATAACCAAAATAAAACTTTACAAAACGCATTCTCGGCATATAATATAGGTGTAGGGCTATTCCTTTGTCTATTTTTATTATTCTTTCATAACCCCTTCGTTACCAATGAATTATAAAAATTATGGACATAGAATCAGCAAAAAAACAAATTGGTAATTTGCCTAATTTCCAAGGAAATCCAGAAAAATTACTAAAAGCCGCTAAAAAACGAGTTAAGTTATCAGATAAAGATTTAGATGCTGGCATAATGTTCTCAGATGACAAAGAGAAGAGACTTGCCAAAATACTGCTTAAAAAGTATTTAGATGATTACACTATAGAAACAATAGCTGATAAAAATACTTTAAAACAGCTAATTTACTTTGAAGTTATTCAATATAGGCTTCAAAAAGTTACAAATGATGCTCATAATGAGCATAAAGCTGTTCCCCTCAAATATCTCGATTCCCTTCATAAAAATTCAAATCAAATCATTGCTTTAAAGCAAACTCTCGGTATTACACATGAAAAAGCTAATAAATCCAATGCTTATCAACATATTGAAGCTATTAAGAAAAAGTTTAAAAACTGGGCTGATGAAAACGTAGCTGAAAGAAGTTGTATTTGCGGACATTGTGGTGAAACATTAATTTTAAGGTTAAGAATGGATAAATATGATGTTAATAAACATCCTTTCTTTAAAGGAAGGTTTATAACTAATAAACACCTACTTAAACTATATAAAAATGATGTGATTAGTAAAAAAGATGTTTCTTTAATATTAGATGTTTCTACTGATTATGTTGACTGGTATATAGAAAAGATTGAAATTAAAGAACAAGGAGCTGATTCAGTTGCTTGAGAGGATTACTAAACATTATAATATTGGTAAAAGGAGTTGATGTCTTATTCTGGAAAGAATCACGGATGAAGAGCTTGATTTTATTGAAGATTTTTATAACCCTGTAGCTTTTGCAGAGTGTATGTTTTCTGATTTTGATAATCTTCAAGTTATTGATGAAAATTTTGGTCATGTTAGAAGTGGACAATTATCTATGATGTCATATGAATATATGACTGATAAAAATCCGAAATTAAATGATAAAGAAAATTTTCAGATTCTTATTGGAGCAGGTAGTATATATAATTTCGGTGCTAGAAAGTACGGTAAAACATTAGTAACATTACTTATTGATATGTTAACATCAATTGTTCATCTTGGCGGATGGAAAACAATTTTTAGTTCTTATGATGCTGTACATATTAGAAAAGTATTGGAATTATTTATACCTATTGCAGAAAACCATCCTTTCTTAAAGTTATTTAAACCTCAAGTTAAAAGAAGTCCCACCTATTATATAAGATTTAATAATGGTTTTGTTATGGAAAGTGTTAACATGAACGTGGCATCTAAAAATCCAGGAAGTCAATTTTTTGGACATCACGTTAAAAAGCATTGGATGGAAGAAGGTTCTAAAGAAACAGAGAAAGTTGAAGAAAAAAGAATTGATGCTGTTTCTGAATTAGGTTGTATTGAAAGATTTTCAGGAATGACAGATTTTACTAAATATTCTCCTGCGGGTAAAATCTATTATGATATAAAAAGAAAACCTTGGGTTTGTAATTTTCCACAATATATTAACCCTACTTGGGGTCCTGAGGAAAAAATTAAAGCTATAAAGAGATACGGTGGAGAGAGTAGTATTGGATTTAGAGTTTTTGTTAAAGGTGATGTTGTTGAGGAAGGTATTTCAGTTTTTGATATGGAAAGAGTTAGAAGGTGTTATGATGAAAAGAAAAGTATAAAACATATTGAATTAACTAAAGAACAGTTTCATTCATTTAAAAATATTTTAATAGTAGAAAGACCAAAAAATGCAGAAGTAATATATATTTGTGCAGATATTGGCGAATCTGCTCCAACAGAAATTATTGTAATTTCACAAGTAAATAAGATTTATAGATACTTGTATAATATAACTTTACATAATTTAACAGATAAAGAACAATATCAAATTTTTAGGTATTTAGCAGAATTGATAAATGCAAATTTTATAGGTTTAGATACAACTGAAGGAACCGGTAGAGCTATTTTTAGAAGTTTAGAGGATAATTTTGATAGAGAACATTTGGTTTGGGTTGCATTCAATGAAAAAATTGCTATAGATTTCGAAAAAGATGATAATAATAATATTGTTTATAAAGACGGTAAACCAGTACATAGAGAAGAATTTATACCTGAATGGTCTATACAACATTTAAAAGAAGATTTATTATATAATGAAAGATTATATCTTCCTTTAGATTATAAATTAGATACACAATTAAATTCGGTTATTTCATTACAATCAGGGAATAGAACAGTTTTTAGAACTGTTAGTGAGGAAGACCATTTATTATCTGCTTTTCGTGTTTTTAGTATAGCACAATGGATGAACGAATTTAACTTATTAAAACCAATTATAAAGAAAAAGTTTGCAAAGACAGGAGTCTAATATATGACAAATTATAATAAACCGACAAGTAGTAAGATAATAGATAGGATGAAAATGAATCCTTTATTGTCTTGGTTGTCTGATATGATTAAATTAACAGTGAGTGATGAAATTAAAATTCCTAAGGGATATAGAAATCAAGTTCTTGCTGTTAAAAATGTTTTGAGTAACGATACTTCTGGATTTGTTAATAGTATATTAGATTTTGCTATTAATGATGCATTAGTAGATTACCAAGTAGAAGCTAAAAATAAAAATCTTACTAATACTTTAAATGATTGGTTGCAGTCTCTTAATGATGGATTGAGAGGTGAAGTTCCTGTCGGTGTTAAAGCTTTAGCTAAAGAATATTTTAGAGAAAGATGGAAAGGGTCTTCTTTTTTATTGTTAAGAACTTTTTGGGAAAAAAAAGATGGGTTCTATTTACCAACGGTATTATATTTTATTGATGGTGAGGATATAGTTGTAGAAAATAAAAGTAAAAATAGAACTTTAAATGATAAAAAATATTCATTAAGAATTAGTAAAGATAAAACAATACCTTTAGGTACAAAAGAAGATGAAATAATTTTTATTCAAAGACCCTATACTCCTTGGGGATTAGAATATACTACTCCTTTTTTAATTCAAAGAGGAATTTATAAAAATTTAAAATTCTTAGAATTATTAGAAAAGAAAGGAGAAATGGTTGTTGGAAAAGCATTGGAATATCTAGCTATTTTGAAGAAAGGTAGTGAACAAATGACACTTTCTAATAATCCAGATTTTATTTATAGTCATGATGATTTGACTAAAATTAGTAAAGATTTTAAAACTTTTTTAAGTAATAGAAAATCAGTTGCTGGTACTTCTATTTATACAACAAATTTTGATACTGAAATTGAACATTTAATACCGGAGTATGAGAAAGCTTTAAAACAAGAATTGTATACTCCTATTGAAAGAAGAATACTTGCTGGATTAGGATTAGTTGATATAGTTGAAGGACTTTCTAGTACAAGAAGAGAATCTATATTAAATCCAAAACCCTTCTTTGCTGAAGTGGAAACCGGGATAACTGAATTTAAATCTTTATTGATTGATATAATAGCTACTATTGCTGATAAAAATAAATCAATACATAGAAAATATTTTAGGAATAATATTAAAATCCAAACTCCTTTAATAACTGATAGAATTGACTCAAGATTAATGGGACAATTAAGAGCAGGTTATGATAGAGGAGTTATTTCAAAAAGAACTTATGCTGAAATTTTAAATATTGATTTTGATGTTGAACTTGATAGAAGAAGAAAAGAGAAAGAGTATCTTGATGATTTATATCCTCCAGTTACTCAAAATGTTGAAAAAGATCCAGACGCAAAAACAAATACTAAAAATAACGATAAACCGAATAAGGACGATATTCCAGATGATAAGAAAGGTCCTGAAGCAAAAAATTTCAATAGTTCTAAAATTTTTGGTGAACCTAAGGATCCTCGTGATTTTGAACAAGCTCCATATACAAAAGAAAACTATCCAAAACAACTTGATAAACTTCCTTCTGGAGCTAGAACAATTTGGATAAATACATTTAATGCGGTTTTAGATAGTAGTGGAAATGAAGATGAAGCTAGACAGTCAGCTTGGAGAAATGTTAAGTTGAAGTTTAAAAAGTCGGGAGACAAATGGATTAAGAAGGAGAAGGCGGAACTTGAGTTTTCTATGAAAGATTTAAGTATTGATGATTTAATTCAATTAAAAGAATTAGAAATATTAGGGAAAAAGAATAAACTTCTTGATAAACTTCTAAAAGAAAAATCTAATGAATAAAGAGTATCTAATAAAAGAATATATAATAAATCGAAAATCTTCAATTGAAATAGGAAATATATTTAATTGTACTAAAGAAAATGTTTTATATTGGTTGCATAAATATAAAATAAAGATTAGGGATAAAAGTTTAAATTCTAGATTAGGTCATAAAAAACGAAAAAGAAAATTATTTTATAAAAATTGTATTGTTTGTACTAATAAATTTGTAACATGTCCTAGTCAAAATAGAAAGTATTGTTCAAGAAAATGTTATGATATTACTAGAAATAGAAGTTGGACTATTCCTATAGAGAAAAGGAGATTTGGAAGTAAATCTCATAAATATATTGATGGTAGAACTAAATTACATATATTAATAAGAGAATTAAATGAATATAAAATTTGGAGAAAATCTATATTTGAACGTGATAACTATATTTGCCAAGAATGTTTTAATAAAGGGGGAAATTTAGAAGCCCATCACTATAAAATACCTTTTAGACAAATATTAAAAAATTTTCTAAACTATTATAACCAATTTTCTCCAATGGAAGATAAAGAAACGTTAATTAGATTAACTTTTACTTGGCAAGATTTTTGGGATATTAATAATGGAAAAACTTATTGTAAAAAATGTCATGGTAAAATTGATAAATATCGGGCAAAATCAAAATTACTAGACAAATTATAGGAGAAAATAAATGTCAAATTCAAAAGAAAAACTTATGATAATAATTGATAGTGTAGGAGAAGCACTTGGAGCAGGTACTACATTAAAAGCTATTGGTTTTAATATAAATGTTACTAATGCAACTTGGAGTATTACTTTAAAAACACAGGCAGGAGTAATATTTTTTCAAAGTAGTACTAATTCACCTTCATCGATGATAACTAAACCTATATCTTTAATTGCTGGTATAGAATGTACTGAACTAACTGCTTGTACAATGAGAATATATTACGAAGCTTAAACGGAAATAATATGAAATTATATAAAGACGAACAATTAACTGAACTAGTAGATGATAATGTATTAGAATCCGATACTAACAGTATTGTTCTAGGAATTGTTGATGTTGGTAAGTCTGAAGTATTTGATTATTGGTTATACAATGATGGAAAAAATGATTTAGTAGATATAGTAGTTTCGACTATAAATAATGAATTGGAGATACT
>SDBS01007461.1_pt1 | contig 10612 bp, 9 predicted proteins | sample 2277091 | NCBI WGS metagenome assembly SDBS01 (sample SAMN10404972, study PRJNA504765) | marine sediment metagenome | isolation source: marine sediment core GS10_PC15, 163 cmbsf | place: Arctic Ocean: Southern Knipovich Ridge | collected 2010 | reverse complement strand
GCGTTCTTCATACGCTCTCCCCTATTTTTGAATCTGCTTCTTATCCATAATAATAACCTAATATATTCCTACAAAGCAATATATTAGGCTATTTTACCGCAATTTTCTATTATTTCTTGGTCTGTAGAAGATATTTAAATCAGGGAGTATAAAGCTTTTTCTCCAACCGATTAGCTTCCATGATTTGTTGTGCGTTTCTTACCGCATCTCGAATATGCGCTTTGTAAATATCGTCTGAATACAGTTCAGGCTTGCATTGATATATTGCGTTTTGTAGGCGCGTTAGTTTTTCTTGGCGTATATACGGTACGGTTGAATGAACACGATGATGATTGTTTTGCCGAAAGAGAATCACCTTATGTTGGGGGCGAATGTCCGCTACAATCGAATGCTCCGGCGAGAGAGATTGCGCTATTTTTTTTGCATGATGTGTAATAACGGGGGCAAATGAGATAGTCGGCAGTGGATGCAATGGATAGGTGCTTCGATAATGAATAGGAGTCCACCCAAAAAACCAAAGCTCAACATGGCCAGGAGAAATATCACGCAACAATCCACTTTTGCCATACACTATGTTTGGTCGCGTGAAATCCTGTGAAAGCCCGAATTTTCGGGGGGACTTACTTATTCCTTCTTTGCATCGTGTTACTTTTAACTGAATTTGAATCAATTTATCAGGGAGCACAAAATCTTTGCGTGGGCGAAAAATGCGGTCAGAAAAAATTTGATTGGGCGCAAATAAATCCATTGGTTGAATACGATCGCGCAGTGAGTAGAGATTGAACACTTGTTTGAAAATGGGATCGTTAATCAGATAATCAGTGTCAGCAATAACGGGAGCGCCCAAAAGAAGGAGCTCATCAATTGAAAGATTAGCTTTGGTAAATTCTTTTTGACGGACTAATGCAAGGTTAAGCCCTACATTTCCGCCATGACTGTATCCAATGATTCTGATGCGCGGTGTAATATTTTGGGTTTGAAGGCGCTCAGCTTCTCGCGTTAGCTCTTTAAACAGCCTTTTGGAATCTCGGTATCGGCTTTTGCGGCTCAGCAGCCCAGACCATCCAAATGTATAGTATCGATTATTGGCATTGATTCCGTAATGTTTACCAACTTCGTCAAGGATAAATGCAAGACTTGCAGAAGAGTTCCCTTCAATCAATTCTGGATTTACCTGACGAAGCCCCAATTGCTGCATTGCCTGATTTTTATAAAAAAATGGATCTTCGCGCATAAGTTCCACGGTTTTTTCATATAAGGTCCCCTCTACTTTGTCTTTCATAAAAAGCATGAAATTGTTCCATGAAATATGGGGCTTGATGCTCATAATGCCGTGAACAAACACATTCAACCATACCTCCTGAGGTTTGGAAGAAGTGGAGGTATTGGTGGAAAATAATGGAGTAAAAAAGCCGCCAATAAGCATCAGCGCACAGAGAGATGCAAGTGTAAATGAGGTATTTTTCGCCTTTTTGGCCATTACTTTTCCCTTTTTATCAAAGAATCGCAAAGGATAAATCGACCCTTTCACCCTTATAATAACCTATTTTAGCTCCTTTTTTCAATCGTCTGATGGAGATAAGATTACCTCCCATTACTGTTTTTAAAGGCTTTTTACCCTCTATGAGAGCAAAAAAAGGGATGGAAGCGGCTTTCTGACGTTCTGTTGGGCTTTTCTTGATGAAAAACGTCCCTTTATTTTATGTTCAAATGATCAGAAATCAATGATAATTATTGGGTAAAGAAAGGGACTAATGCTAGAAGTAAAGCGGAAAAAGGATGCCCCCTCGAATGAGCATAAACATGGAGTAGGTGCCGGAATGCCACAATTGATTGTAGCGTTGGTAGGATCAGGCTATATCATTGTGAGAGCTCTTATCTCATTCTTTGTGCAGTTGCCCGATTGGCCCACTTTGATAGTTGCCACGGTGATTCAATTTTGGGCCGGATTTGATTTCTATGTGCTGGCCTGGGGAGCATTAAAAAAGGGATCTTCAAACATGTATACGCTTATTTGCCTGGGGACTACAGTGGCGTATGCATATTCAGTTGGCGTCTATTTTTTTGGTGCCCAGTTGCAACGCATGGGTATTCCATCACATAGCTATTTTGATGCATCCATTTTTGTCATCACGTTTATTCTCGTGGGGAATTATATCGAGGCTTTTTCAAAAAAGAGAGCGTCTGATGCCATTCAAAAGTTGTTGAATCTGCAGCCGCACGTTGCCTTAATTAAAGAAAAAAATGGGGAAGGTCGTTGGAAAAAAATATCAGTAGATGAAGTAGCGTTAGGTGATATTATGCTCGTCAAAGCGGGCGATCGTATTCCGACGGATGGTAAGATAGTTAAAGGATCTACCTCAGTTGATGAAAGTATGATTACGGGAGAAAGCGTGCCGCTTGCAAAGGAAAAAGGAGATCTGGTGATAGGGGGGACTATCAATAGTACCGGTACTATTGAAGTTGAAGTTACCAAGATTGGCGAACATACGGTTTTGTCAGAAATTATTAAGCTCGTTGAGCAAGCACAAGCATCACGTACTCCTGTCCAGAAAATAGTTGATAGGGTTGCTTCTTATTTTGTGCCGCTTGTTATTTTTCTTTCTCTCGTTACGCTTGCGGTTTGGTTCATGTTTGGCCCGCCGCCGAGACTTGGCCATGCGATTGTTTCTATGATTTTAGTTCTCATTATTGCGTGTCCGTGTGCGCTCGGCTTGGCAACCCCTCTTTCAGTTATTATTAGCATTGGACGGGCTGCTTTGCGGGGTGTTCTTATTAAAAATGCGCAGGCCATTGAACAGATTGGCACCATACAAGCAATTGTGTTTGATAAAACGGGGACGCTTACTACCGGAAAACAGGAGATACAGACATTCAAATCTGTTTCTGGTATTGATGCTCTTTTAAAAGATCAAAAATGGTCGATTGAACGGGGCGTTACGGGAGAACAATTTATCATGGCTCTTGGTGCACTTCTTGAAGAACAATCATCACATCCCATGGCTCTTGCCTACACCGTGTTTGTAGAGAAAAAAATACCGAATTATCGCTCAATTATACAAAATGTTTCATTGGAAAAAAGTTCTTCCATAGAGGGGCTTGGATTTGAAGCGCAACTAAATGGGCACACCGTTATCATTGGATCCATTGATGTGATGAATCAACGAAAAATACCTCTCCCTGAATCAGTTATGAATCAAGCAAATAGTTGGTTTGATGAAGGCACTTCAGTTTCATTTTTGAGCATTGATGGGAAGTTTGTCGCCTACTTTTCTATTGCCGATACTATTCGGCCAGAAGCAAAACAGGCTATTGCGTGGCTAAAAAAACATGGTATCAAAACAATTATGCTTACCGGTGATAATGAGCGCATTGCCCAATCGGTATCAGCTCGTGTGGGGATAGATGAGTTTTGTGCGTCTGTACTTCCCGATCAAAAAGTGGAAGAAATTCAAAAATTGAAAGATCAGGGATATGTAGTTGCAATGGTTGGAGACGGTATCAATGATGCCCCCGCTCTTGCACTCGCAGATGTGGGGATTGCGATTGGAGCAGGCACAGATGTAGCGATTGAAACGGCTCAAATTATTCTTCTTTCAAATGATTTGGCCCTTGTGCCATTTTTGTTTCAACTTTCTCGAGCTACCATGCGAAATATTTATCAAAATCTGGCATGGGCATTTGGGTATAACATACTTCTTATTCCAGTAGCTATGGGATTGCTCTATCCTTTTTTTGGTATTGTGCTTCATCCTATTTTTGCCGGTGGTGCAATGGTGTTTTCAAGTTTATCAGTTGTGTTTAATTCTTTGCGTTTACGACGCATAGACTTGAAGGATAGCGTATGATACAAAGAATTTGGACGTGCTTAAAAGTGATGGGGCGATTAGCTCGTGTTTTCTTTCAAATCATCTACGGAGTGTTTCGTGTTTCCAAGCTTGAAGAGCCCATTGTATCCATTTTTGGAGGAGCTCGTATTACGGGAGAAGATATTTATTTTCAAAAAGCTCATGAGCTTGCAAAGCGTCTTATTGAACTTGATATTTCTGTTTTGACAGGCGGAGGGTCTGGTATTATGGAAGCAGCAAGTTGTGGAGCGATCGTTTCACCAAAAGGTAAGACGAGAATGATGGGAATTGGAGTAACTGATTTGGGTGAAAAGCCGAACCAATGTGCGCAAGAATTTTTTGCCCTCGATTATTTTTTTGCCCGTAAATGGCTTCTTACGCGTTTTTCTTCTGCATTTATTGTCTTTCCCGGGGGATTTGGCACGCTTGATGAACTTTCGGAAGTACTCACTCTCATTCAAACAAAAAGACTTAAGCGCGTGCCGATTGTACTATATGGCGTGGAGTATTGGGATCCTTTTATGACCTGGCTTACCGATGAAGCACTTAAGCATGGCACTGTCAGTGAAGAGGATCTGAAACTTTTTACGCTTACCGATGATTTAGAACAGGTATTTTGTTTGGTACGTGATGAATGTAAGGTGAAATTATGAACTGGATTCTTGATGTATTGAAAGTATGGTGGGTATCGCTCAAATCGGCTGTACAGCTTAGTTATGGTGTATTTAAATTGCGTCGCCTTAAGCAACCAATTATTGCGGTTTTTGGCGGCATAGGAGCTTATGAAGGAGGAAAGTATGCAGCCTGGGCAAAAGAGTTTTCAAAAAAAATAGCACAACAAGGAATGTCTGTGGTTACCGGTGGAGGGCCCGGTATCATGGAAGCAGCCAGTTGTGGGGCGTATGAAGGAGGAGATAAGAAAAAAGGTTTTACATTAGGTATCGGTGTTTCGGAGGTGGATGTTGGTTTTATGAGTGAATGTGCACCTCTTGTACGAGTTGATTATTTCTTTGTGCGCAAATGGCTTCTTACGCATTATACCAGCTCATATGTGTTTTTTCCTGGCGGTATTGGCACCGTGGATGAGCTGTTTGAAGTGCTTAATCTTATAAAGCTAAAAAAAATAAAAAGGGTGCCGATTATTCTTATAGGAACTAACTATTGGAAAGATCTTGTTGAGTGGTATGAGCATGCCCTTAAATATGATCTTATAGAGGCCCCCCTTGAAAGTAACGTAATCATTACTGATGATATTGATGAAGCGGTACGGGCGGTTGTTCATTCGCGCTAATGTGGTTTTTTTTTAATGATAATCGAAGTAATAAATATGAATTTTGATAGCAAGGAGAGTAGATGTTGAAAATTCAAATTGGTTCACATTTATCGATTATCGTATATCGTTTTATCATTTTAACTTCTTTTTTTTGGGGGTGTACGCAGAGCTTTGCTCAACCTCCTACTCTTACCGTTGTTATTGTAGTTGATCAATTAGCTCATCGCTATTTAACTAATATGCGGCCCTATTTGAAAGGTGGCTTTAAAACGCTTCTTGAAAAAGGGGTAGTGTATGAAAATGCCTATGTGCCGCATGCGATGCCTGCTACAGGCACCGGTCATGCTGGTCTTAATACCGGTACGTTTGCAACGTACCATGGAATCATAGGAAATCGTTGGTTTGATTCGAAGGGAAAAAAAATTCATTGTGATGATGATACTGCAGAACGAGCTGCGGTTTTTTCATCAACTGGTACCTATGATTATGGAAAGTCATCGCGGAATGTTATGGTTGACGGCATCTCAGATCAGTTTGCAATGGCCTCTACGCCGAAACAGAGTAAAGCAGTGTATGCAGTTTCATTAAAAAGTAGAACAGCAGTCCTTTCTGCAAATAAATTTGGTAAGGCTATTTGGTTTGATAAAAAGGAGGGAAGGTTTACTTCCGGTAAAGCTTATTTTGAAAAGCTTCCCGGTTGGCTTAATCGGTTTAATGAAAAGCAGGTGCCGCAAAATGATAAAACTTTCTTTTGGCGCCCTGTTTATGACTTGAAAAGTGAAGCATATCAATGGCATGAGCCTGAAAGTTATGCCTTTGTTCATGACCAAAAACCACTCCTAAATACCACCATCTCTCTCAAGGATAACGGTGAAACGTCATATGAAATTTATGAAAAAACTCCCTATGCAAATCAGATGCTTCTTGATCTTGCTTCTACCGTTATCGAAACGCAATTAAAAGAAAAGGACTCACTTTTGTTATGGCTTGATATTAGTAGTCTCGATAGACTGGGGCATTTTTATGGGCCACAGAGCAACGAAATTTTCGATATGATGTATCAGATTGATCGGCAGTTGGGGGCATTCATCACAAAAATACAACGTATGGTGGGATCGGATAAGGTCCTGTTTGTGCTTTCTGCTGATCATGGCGTTAGTCCGGTTATTCAGCTTATGCAAAAAAAAGGGTATCAGGATGCGCGATTAATTATGCAAGATAAACTTATCTCTGAAATGAATGCGTATATTTTTCAAAAGCATGGTATAGAAAAACTCATTTACGCTTTTTATAGCCCCCAATTTTTTGTTGATATTCCTATTTTCAAAAAGCTTTCAAAAAAGAAACAGCATGCAATTAGTAAAGATGTAAAAACATTTTTAATGTCTCAGCCGGGCATCAGGAAGGTATGGACCTACGATGAATTACGCAATGCAGCGGGTCTTGGGCAAATAGAATGTTTTTTTAAAAAACAGCTATTCTATGGACGTAGTGGCTATTTCATTGTACAGACGTTTCCGTATAACAGGATTACTAAATACACAACGGGAACTTCGCACAAGACTCCTTATGCATATAACACGCATGTGCCACTGATTTTATATTGGCCAAATCACCTTGCTTCTCGGGTAGTCTCTCAAAAAGTGTGGATATTGCAATTAGCAAACACATTAGCAGGGTTGTTGCAGGTGCAAAAGCCTTCGGCGTCCACGTTCATACGTCTGCCGAACAGCTATACATAAGTTCTTTCTAGAGCCACTTTATTGAGGGTCTACTGGCATTTTTCCTCATTTTGGTTACACTAATTTTTAGAATAGTATTCAAACCAAAATGTGAGGAACTATCTATGAATAGTGCATATATTATTGCTCTTTCTCTCTGTACCGTATTTACTGCGTATGGCATGGATACCACGGAAGGTGAAATTGAATCTCAAATTAACTTTCTGGTCTATTCTTCGGATGGATTATACCGAGCTTTCGGATATGAAAATGGACGTGTGAAGGTATGGGAAGATGAATCCCAGACTCAAAAGGTATATATTACCACTAAGCAGATTAAAGACCTGTTTTTTAATTCTGACGATGAATTGGTAGCGATTTATCCCTGTGTCGGTGGTCATAGGGAGGTGGTAATGCAGGTTGGAAAAGAGCAGCCGTCTGGGTGGAGGTGCATAAAATTAGATGCTCCAACTACGTATGGTGGCGCAGGCGAGGCGAACTAAAACATAATCAGGAAATACATATGAAAAATACTTATCTCATCATTCTTGCTTTGTTTGGCATGTCAAACGTGTATGCCATGAAACGGGGTCATGAAGAACAACCCCCCGTTGTTGCCAAATGGAACTGCAATCATCCGGTTGAAGAACTTTGTTACTTTGAAAAAGGAGAGAAGCTGGCAACAGCGTACACACCAAATAAGGAGTATCCAGGTTGGGTTACCATGATGATCTATACACGTGCCGGGAACTTTGGAGAAGAATGGGATTGTGAAAAAGACGGTTTTATGTTTGTAACTACTTTTCCGAATAAAAGTTATCCAATAATTGATAAAAATGATAAAAAAAGGATCATCATTCGGAGCAACGATGGTGAGGAGCTCGCATCTTTTGAGTGTGACGATCTTGTTTGGGCGGTTGATTGCTGGGCGTATGGTGCTGGAAACTGGCATGTAGCAACGGGGCATCAGAATGGGAAGGTGCAGATTCATAATGTGTACCCTCTTTTGGCAGGAAATGGATCAAATAAAAAGGGAAGGTTTCATAACGGTTGATACGCAATGCGATAGTTAAAAAATTACCTTTCTCTATCCAATGCATTCCCAATCACATACCCAATCGCTGAAATAATTACCGGCACTAATACCGTTGGTATATTCGTCTGCCAGAGCGGCATGATAATAAATGCGATCAATCCTGAGATGATTGAAAAAATTGCTGCTTGCTTTGAAACTTTTTTATTAAAGTATGCCCATACTAATGGCACCAGCAAACAGCTTACTGAAATGGCATAACTATCAATGAGAATCGTAATAATATTTTGCGGCACAAAATAAGAAGCCGCTAAGGTGATGATGCCTACTATAAGCGTAATAATTTTTGATCGCGTAAGCGCGTTTGAAAATCCAATCAAACGTAATTCAAAATCCTGCGCCACGTTTGAGCTAATGGCACACAAAAGCGAATCAGCTGTGGAAGTAATGGCAGCGATAATGGCGCACAAACAAAAAATAACCATAAACTCATTTGTGAGAAGCTCAATCGTAGGAATAAGCGGGCTCATGCCAGCAGGGACTTGCACGCCAAGCAGTTTTGCTTGCATGCCAAAATAGATCGGAATAAGCGCAAACAACAGAATGAGTATGCAGGAGCTGAGCGCTGAGAGTGTGGCAATGCGTTTGGTGCGTGCGGCAAAAAAGCGCTGCGCAAGATCCTGCTCAATTAATGAAAAGAGTGCGGGCATTGAAATAGTGGCCACGAGTGCATTGATAGAAAGTGGTAATGTGCCAAATATTTCCCGTTGCATAGTGGCAATCGATTTCCAGGCAAATGGGGGGCCATACAAGATGCTATAGAGAAATATGCCGAAAAAAATTGCCATAATTAAAAGTACTTGAAAGACGTCCGTTATCACAACTGCTTTCAATCCGCCTGCCATCGTATAGAGAATGATAAAAAGCCAAAAGGCGATGAAGATAAGCTCGGTTCCTACGCCAAGATCAAGTGAACTAATAATGGTGCGTGATCCTACAATTTGGCCAATTAAAATGCCACTCATTGTGATGATCGATAGCAATGAAGCGATTTTTTTTAAAAACGGCGAATTATATTTGCGCTCGAAAATTTCTGCAGTAGTGGCAACATTGAGCGATTGCAATTTACTTGCAAATCCTGCAGCCAGCATAAAAAACCCGAGCACTATGCCAACGGTATACAGCAGCCCATAGAGGCCATAAATATAGGCGTTTTCGGAAGTTCCAAGCAGCATCCCGCCGCCAATTTGCGTGGCCACGAGCGTCATGGTGACGGAAAAAAGTCCCAAATCTCGTCCGGCCAAAAAATAGTCTGTTGTGGTGCTTACGCGCGTTGATGCAAGCAAGCCAAGGATGGTATAAAAAAGTGCGAGTGCTGCAAATACCGCAAAAAATAAAAGGGTGTTCATGAAGGTTCTCCATATCGAAAATGTGTTTTAATTACCGTATCGGATAAAAGTTGTAGAAACAAGAATTAATGGAAAGGGCAAGCCTTTTTCTTTCGATGGAGAAAAATATGATCGAATAGCTTTTGTGCTGCGGAAGCGCAGTGAGATCCACTGAGATACGGTGAGAGCGGCGCAATAAGATTGCCGATAGCATAAGCGAGCATTCTCCTGCCTTGACCAAGAAGAATGCGAGACCAAAATAAAAGTATGGGAAGCGCCATGAGCATCTTACTGCCTTGATAGAGGTTACGATTTTTCTTCTATGTACACTTTAGTTTACGGGAAAATTTGGATTTTGTGAAGGGCTCGTTTATTTCTTAACCTGAATTATTCCACTGTTTTTGCGCTCTTCATACGCTTTACTGAGAGCTGAGATTGTATAGAAATAGAGTCCTAAATGAGCAATCGTAAGAGGGATTTTTTGTCTATAAGTTGATGAATTTTTCTCGCCCCATAATTGTAAAACTTCAGGTGTCAGCACAAGATTGGCAAGCAACATCCCCGCATCAACTACTGTTTTAAGAGCGATGGGATGGGTGAGCGTTGGGGTTGAGAGAGCAATGAGCATAAGTGCAGAAAGAATCAGTTTTTTCATAGTTGTTCTCCGGTGATTTTTAAAGCTTTCATCATACTGCATGGTAGTTTACTTGCTCTGAAATTAAAAGCAAATCAGGCTGTTTTTATAGGATAAACTGTGCATGACACTGGTCGGTTTTTTTGCTATAATAGTAGCAATAGAAGAGTCTCATCTGCCCTCAGGAGTATTCGTGAATAGTTCCCACAAAGCATTGCCGATAATGCGCACCGTTTTCCTTTTTATTATTTCAAAACTGCTCGCATGCATGAAAGTGAGTTTTGCTATTGGTGCGTGCTGGACGCTTTTTTCTTTGCGTAACATGATTGCGCCGCTTGCGGGTGTATTTGGCGGTATTGCAGGTGCAAGCTTCTTTTTTGCAAGCAATCTCATGTATCTGCTGCTCTTTAAAAAAGCGATCTCACTTTCCTATCTTGCCTATAGTGGCATCCCCACATTTTTCGCCGGGCTCTATTGGGCAACGTCATCACGGGCGATTCGAGCGGGAGTGCCTACATTGTGCATGTTTCTTTTCATGCTTCGTCCTGAAGGAATGGCTGCATGGCCGTATGCGCTGTTTTGGCTCGTGCCGATTGCAATAGCATGCATGCGGACGAGCTCGATTTTTCTCACCTCACGTGCAAGTACGTTTACCGCGCATGCGGTTGGGTCAGTCTTATGGCTACACACCACGTCGATGGGTACAGATTATTGG
>SDBS01007460.1_pt1 | contig 10613 bp, 9 predicted proteins | sample 2277091 | NCBI WGS metagenome assembly SDBS01 (sample SAMN10404972, study PRJNA504765) | marine sediment metagenome | isolation source: marine sediment core GS10_PC15, 163 cmbsf | place: Arctic Ocean: Southern Knipovich Ridge | collected 2010 | reverse complement strand
GGAACCAAGCGCAGTTCGCCTAAAGAATGGCATTGGACAACACCAGCCGGGAACATCAGACTCTACAATGGTTGACTATGGGCGCGATCGGGGTAGCGGTCGCGCTGTCGATCTATGGGGCATTCCTGGGCGCTGCGCGAGCGTCAACAATGTTCGAATCTGTGCCCTTAATGGCATGGGGCATCCTGCTGGTTTCTTTGCTGGTCCAGCGGTTGTTTTTGTTTAGAGGCGGGCTTCAGCACTTCGGCTGGTTGGCCATGCATTTGGGTTGCCTGCTAATTCTGGTCGGCGGAATGTGGGGATCACCGCTGGGCCACCGTATCCAGGCTAACTTGCTGGACCGACACAGAGTTCCCAAGGGCTATATGCTCATCCCCCAGGGACAAGCCACCAACACGGTTATAAATCAGCAGTTTGTCGCAGAACCCCAGCAACTTGACTTTCAACTAAGGCTGGAAAAGTTCTGGGTGCAATACTATCCAACCCCCGAAAAGTCGGACGCCGAGACTAATAAGGACACTGGCAATCTGAACGCAGGCCGGCAGATCCGCGCCTTCAACAGCCAAGTGACCGTTCTGGAGAAGGGACAGGAGGTAGCCAGGGGCGTCATTAAAGTGAATAAGCCACTGCACTATGGCGGCTATCATTTCTATCAGTATGACTATGATAGGGCCCAGGGCCGCTATACCATATTGTCAGTGGTGAGTGATTCGGGATTGAACCTGGTCTATTTAGGATTTGTGTTAGTTGGGGCGGGTAGCATATTCCACTTCTGGCTGCGTGTGGTATGGCAACGGATAAGGGAGAGGCGCGACTGATGGCGATTAAATTTACTGTCCAGGGAATTCTTATCTACGCCACCATGGCCGCTTATTTGTGTGCTGTGGTCGCCGCTACCAGCAAGCGGGAGCGCCTTAGTCTACGGCTTTATGCTCTGGGGTTTATGGTTGCGATGACCTCGTTTTTGCTTCGCTGGTGGCAGGTGGGCCACGTTCCCCTCCAGAATCTATTCGAAGTGTTCCTCTGCCTGGCAATGCTGATGTTTCCGCTGTCAGTGTTCTGCCGGCGCTACTTGAAGGTCGGTGGCGAAGTCGTGGATATGATTATCGGGATAGGGCTGTTGATTCCGGTCGCCTTTGTGTTCCGCGAAGATCCGCATAAACTGCCCCCGGCTCTTCAGACTTGGTTATTTGCTCCCCATGTAGCTGCGTATATGCTGGGATATGTCATTATGCTTAAGGCGGCAGTGTCGGCGGCTGGGATGCTCTGGCGGGGAAATACGGCCAGCCAGCCGGGTTTAGTATCCAGGGAGGAAGCTACCTACCGCCTGGTGTGCGGGGGTTTTCCGTGGCTGACGGTTGGACTGATTCTGGGCGCTTACTGGGGCAAACAGGCGTGGGGCAACTACTGGAACTGGGACCCTAAGGAGCTGTGGGCACTTGCCACATGGTTAGTATATGTGGCATACTTACAGTTTCGGGGTATGTATAAACATAAATACATCAGAGTCAACGCTCTGATAGCAATTGCTGGCGTGGTCTTCATCCTGACCACCTTGCTCTGGGTTAACCTGGCCAGCATATTCTCTGGGCTGCATAGTTATGCATAAAGTTGTTACCGAACTGTCAGTCCTAATGTATACCGGGGGCGGGGTATACCGGTGATAGGTAAGCTAATACAATGGGGAACTATGTCTCACAGTTTTGCCATTATATTATGGTGAGGAGTATGCTTTTATGACGCAGACTAATAAAAAGCAGGGGGCAACAATACACAAACAGATGTCCCCGGCGCTTGATGTCATTACCGTCTCACGACCAGCAAGCACTGATATACACGTAACGGTTCGTCCTGGCGAAGGTGAGCCGCCCGTGGCTGTGCTTCACCGGTTGACCGATCTACTGGTCGCGCAGAATGCTGAGCCGGTAAGGATGAACATCTTCGGTTCGTCAGCTGAGTGGGCGTCTATGATGAACGCCTTGCAGGAAGCCTACGGTACGGTGGATTGGCCGATTACCTGGATCGAGGGTGGCAACTGCGTCTCTGACGGGCTGGCTGGTATACAGATGCAGGCCGTCTGCGGCATCCCGGTGGAGACGATCTATGTTGAGGAAGACCTCATAGGCCGGGTCTTTGAAAATGCTTCTATGAAGTGCTGTTTTCTGGGCGATGTGCGACCGGCAGACTTAGCCGCTACTCAGGGGGGCCAAGCCCGCCAGGTCTTTGAGAAGTTAGCCGCTGGGCTCCAGTTGGCGGGGATGGACATAACCGACCTGGTCAGAACGTGGTTCCACAACGACCACATCCTGGACTGGTATGATGAGTTCAACCAGGTACGCACAGAATTCTTCCGCGAGATGGGGATTTGTGACGCGCTGGTTCCGGCCAGCACCGGTGTGGCCGGCCGCAATCCGGCGGGCGCCGCCTTGATTGCCTACGCCCTGGCTATCCAGCCGACAGACGATAGTGTCACTATCGGAGTCGTTCCCTCACCACTGCAATGTCCGGCGCCGGACTATGGAAGTTCATTCAGCCGAGCGGTGGAAGTGATAAGTCCTGATCTGCGCGCGGTCATCATCTCGGGAACTGCCAGTGTTGGTCCTGAGGGTGATACCCTTTATGTAGATGACGTTGAGGGGCAGATTGCTTGCACCATGGAGGTTGTGGAGGCTATTCTGGCTGCTCGCGATATGAGCTATGCTGACGTCACCCGGGCCGTTGCCTATGTAAAGTATTCGCAGTATACGGCGGCCTTTATCAACTACTGTGCCAACCATGGGCTGGACCTGCCGGTAGTAACTCTGGTGGGCGATATTTGCCGCGATGATCTGCTATTCGAGATCGAAGTTGACGCCCTAACGGCTCGCTGATTGCTGGGTACTACCGCCACTGGGTAGACAGGATTGCCTGCTCACTTCCACCACTTCTCACCACTTGGTGGCCACGATAAGAAAATAGGGCACATGGATGAAGACTGACCATGTGCCCTGTTTGTGTTCCAGGCGGGCAGCGATGGCCCCGGCCGCATCCTGCTCGGCGCCGCTAAGGGGCAAATCGGCAAGCAGCCGCACTGCCTCCGGTTGGGCAGGCTGGGGCAGGTGCACCAGTTCCACCCAAACATCTAAGCCGGCCCGCTCACAAATCCCGGCCAGCTTCCGGCCCACCGTCGGATCCGCTCCCGCTCGCCGCAGGCCAGCCAGCCACAACTCCTGCAGGCCCAGGTCCGGGTGCTCCATCATCCCGCCATAGTCAGGCTCAATGGCTACCACTACGCCCCCCGCTTCCAGAACTCGGGCTGCCTCCTTAATGGCTACCTCCACCGGTGAGACCCACAGCAGCGTATTCTGGAAGAATACCAGGTCAAAGCTGGCGGGCAGAAAGGGAAAGTGACAACAGTTGGCAGCTACACAGGGGACGTTTTTGACAGTCTGGCGGAGAGGAGTCACATGGCGGTCCAGGCCGACGACAGTCCCCCGGGCGCGGCGCTGCAGTTCGGTGGTTATTATACCGTGTCCGCAGCCAGCGTCCAGAACGCGGCGGCGCAGCCCAATACTGGCCCGGCGCAGAGCGCGCGATCGTGGGCCGGCCAGCCATTCAGCCAGCATTTGAGACTGGGCTAACGTTGGCAGGTCAGGGCGGGACCGATGTTCCTGCCTGCTGCTCACCGTCCGCCTCCAGCACACGCGCAAGCACAGGCGCAACCCGCACAAGCACAGGCGCAGCCGCCGCCACTGCTACTGCCCGAACTTTCTGCCATAGACTCCAGAAAATCCATGCTCACTTTATCCACCCCTGACAGGTCAATGATACTGCCGGGTGTCAGCCCCACGCTGACCGGATCCATGGTACTGGCCAGCCGGCCGGTGGTATGTTCGGCCCAACCGGCAAACGAGGCAGTCACGTCGCCCAGCGTGGTGCGGCCGCCCACGGCCGGTGCTGGCGCGGCTGGGGCGGCAGTCGCCGCCGCAGCCGGACGAGACCATGCAGACCGATAATAGTACCCGCCCCGGTGCCAGGTAGTAAACCCCTCGTGATAATCTTCGTCCAGCATTAGCCACATGAGGTTATCGTCAATAAACTCGGTGCGCTGCTCAATCTCACCGATGGCTTTAGCTTCCCGCCAGGCTTTGGCCATAATGTACCGGTAATACTCGCGGGTCTTATCCAGGTCAAAGCCCTTCATGCGCTTGGCGGTACTCGTGACTAAGTGCTTCATTGCCTTGCGAAAGTTGAGGGCTTCCACTGGCTTGCCCGGGCTCTCTATAATCTCTTCCAGGAACGCCTGATCATAGCCGCGGATGACAGTACCATTAGCCTGGGCGGCTTGCCGCCGCTCGCGGCGCTCTTCGGTTTGGTAATCTTCCCGGATTTCCACAGTGAGGGGATCATCGGCTGTCTGCCTTACCAGCCGTTTCTTTAGCAGGCCGAATATTACCAGGGTTAGTACCCGTCCCAACGGCTGCTCCAGCAGCACAGCCGCCTCGGGCACCGCCAATCCTCGCTTGATGCCCCCACCGGACGCTGATTCAATGGCAGGCAGATACTCGCGGCGCCGTGACCCCTGTACCCGCCCGGCTATCAGCCATACCGGGATAAAGACAGGTAGGAAGAGCGCCTCTAACGCCGGGCTCAGGAGCCAGAGTATAACCAGGCCAATGAGCACTGGTATGAATATGCAGGTCCCGGTGCCAGCAGTCAGACGGAAGAAGAATATGGAAAATAGCACCAGAAACACTATGCCCATAAGAACCCGGACAGCAGGACTTTCTGTCCACCCCACCCACAGTGCCACTAACCAGAACATGCGCATCTTGCCACGGTACAGCAGAAACTGCGCAGGTAGACTCTCTGTCCACCACTTCCAGAGCAGGCCTAATTTCGTCATCCGCACCACCCGCTCCATTTCCCGCTTGGGGAAGGAGAGGCTTACCATGTGCTCCTCGTCCATCCGTGTGTCCTTAAAGAGCCAGGCCACTGCCTTCTTGCCTTGAATTTGCATCTTTTGATAGAATACTTTGTCCTGGTAGAGAATCTCGTCCAGTTCGATCTGGTCCGGCAGGTAGACGACGATCGCCAGGTCGGTAGTGCCAGTGAGATAATCGCCGTCAAACCAGGTGGGAGTGATGCGCAGGGAAGCATAATCGGCCCGGGTGGTGTCCTGGTAGACCAGGTTGGGCATGGTGCACTCAAAGGTGAATCGGCCGCTCTGACCCGGCGCAATGGCCGGTGACAGCGGCACCTCCACGCCAATATCTACATACTCGGACTTGCGAATGGTCCCCAGAGGATTGCCATTCAGAGTGGCTTGCATATTGGAGATGTCATAATCCTTGTGCGGCAGACCGACATCAACAATGTCAATGGGGTGAGCTCCCTGGTCGCAGTAGAAGTCGATAACGTACTCCATGGTAACCGAGGCATCAGAGTTTGGGGTGACATGCAGCTCCATTTTGGGGACGGAGAATGAGTAGTCTTGAGCTAATGCTACCGTAGCGGCAACAATTGTGAGTACAATAACCCACAGAATTCGGTATTTCACTGGTCCTCACCACCTTGGAGGTCATCGCTCCAGCCGCGCGGGTCCTTGGGACAGTCGGCGGCACATATCTCCAGGTCAGGGCAGTCGGAGCAACGGGTTGGTGCCTGGAGTCGCTGCCGGTAGCGGGTGAAGCACTCGTGATTCCAGATGTCCTCCCAGGATTCAGCAAGCAAGTTGCCGGCGCAGTCCCGACCCCGGGGCGGAAATACCCGCCCGTCAGCCTCAACTCGCACGGCAATATCCCCCGCCGTCCGTGGCCCGGCCCATACCTGCTGGGCCAAAGATTTAGTGTTGTCAAAGCGCACCGGCGGCGCCCACAGGTAGCGGGCCTGGGTATCCTCGGCGGCTTCCGTCATGACCGTTGCCACCTGGGGCAGGGCCTGGGCAGGTAGCGCTCCGGCGGCCTGGGCCTGCTCGTCATCGTCAGGACAGGCCAGCGCGAAAAAGACCAAATTGACGATGCCTTGCTCCTGCAGTGCCCCCATAATTTCTTCCAGTTGTTCATTATTGCTCTTAATCAGGGGTATCTGGGCCACCGGACACAACTCTACCTCCCCACACTGAGCAAAGGCATCCATCACCCGCTCATAGTCCCCCTGACCGGCGATGTCATCGTGGGCTGGCGGTGAATTGGACACGTAGAGCAAGTCCAGATGATCCAGGCCCGCCATCCCCGCATCTTCTATCACCTGGGGCGAGAGCCAACTGGCTACCGCTCGCAGGCCAGTTATCATGCCCAGGTCTCCGGCGGCTTCCACCATCCCGGGCAACCGGGCAGCTTTGCCATAAGGCTGGGCCACGATGGTGACATGAGGAACTCCGGCCTCCCACAGCCGCTGGAGAAGCTGCTGGGTAGCATCCGGCTCGCCGGGCACCACCTCGGCGCGAAACGGCGCCGCCATCTCCCGACTCCACTCTGAAGCGCGGGGGTCATTTAGATTAGTAATCGGATAGTTGTCACCGGGCGCCGACAAATCAGCAATCAACTGGTGAACCTGGCCTAAATCCGCCTCAATTTCGGTGTCGGCTACACCCCGAAAGCTGAGTTTGATATCCTGCTTGATGGCGGCGTCACTGCGGCCCTCCAGAACTCCGCGGGCCATCTGGATACCCACCGGGGATAGGTAGGCCGCCTCAGCAGCGTTGGCCAACAGCAGGCCCCGGCCATCCGGGTCCACTCGCAGATGAAACCGGGTAGGCCACTCACCAATCAGCCGCTGGTAATGGTACAGACGGACAGACTCTGTCGGCTCGCTCATGCGGTTATCACCTCGGATCATTTGTGAGTCATGCAATTAGCTGGTCTGGCATCACGTCGTAGCCATGGCGTGACCTGCCGCAGCCGCTACTGCAACTACTCATCCGGAAGCACCTGCCGGCTCGCCGCAACAAGTCTGTCCCATTCCTCATCTGTGATGTCAGGCTCATCGCCAAAGTAGGGTGACATGTGTGCCCAATAGCCATCATGTGACTTGAGGGTCAGTCCCCACTCCGCACGCGGCCAGAACTCATACTCGACGAGCAGTGTGATCTCCCCTTCATTCTCGCCTTCGAGAACCCCAAAAGGAATTCGGCAATAATGCGGCTCCCACGGCCACTGCCATGACTCCCAAAGCGGACCAGGCTTACCACGCCAAACCTCAGCAACCCCGGAGGGAGCATGCACGTGCAATTTGATGCCGTCTTGGCTGTAGCAGTAGTCCCTCACACTTAGTCTGTCAGGGTCTTCAGGAGACCAAGATCGTTGCTCGGTGGTAAGGGCGAGTATGTCAGCAATCATGTAAACGCCAAAGGGCCCAGTGAGGACGATAGCTACGAGAATCACCGCCCGAGCGTCTCGCCCGAGTTGCCACTTGCCCTCCGGAGTCTGGCGTCGGGCTGCCAGCCATACTACGGCTATTACTCCCACAATAAAACTCACCAGTGGCCCTATCCCGGCCAACTGCTCAATCCAGTGGTCTCGTAATGACGTCATCACCATGATTACTATAAAAGCAACAGCCCCGACAGCCGTGGCCGTGGCAGTGCCGATGCCGACAACAGTTAGTTTGCCGAGTCGCTGCCAGTTCATTGCGAACTCCAAATCTCAGTGTGTGTGGCCGCGCGCTCCAGCGCACAGCCGCCACCACAGATACTTAGCTGCTCACACTCCCAACACTGCTCGGGAAGGCCGGCCTGCTCAGGATGCTCACGGCGATAGCGGAAACTGCGGAACAAGTCACTGTCCCAGATCTCTTCCCACGGATCGCGAAGAATGTTGCCCGCCGCGATATAGTAGGACTGGCAGGGCAGCACATCGCCATTGGGTTCAATGCACACCGAATACTCGGCCGCATTGCAGCAGTGTATGCCCAGGCCCATCTCCACCGGTGAAAGTCGGCAATACTCAGTGGGCGTATACCACAGAAACCGCATGCCATATTCTGCCGCCCGGTCCCGCACTTGCTCCAGAATAGGCGATAGCTGCCCCTCCTCCAACGCGCTGGGGTGCCGGGTGCCACAGCCCGAGTGTATCATGCCATTCATAGCAAATGTGCGAACTCCCAGACCATAGAGAAAATCTACCATCTCCACAGCCTCGCCGACGTTCTCGCTAATGAGGGTGGTATTAGTCAACGTATGCAGACCGGTGTCCAGGGCACAGCGGATACCGGCTACTGTCTCCGGGAAGGCCTTCGCCCCCACGATTTGGTTATGAAGCTGGGGGTGGTGAGAATTCAAAGTCACCTGGACATGATCCAGCCCGGCAGCGACCAGATTGGCGGCCAGGCCCGGATCAGCCAATCGCCGTCCATTGGTATTCAGGCCGGTAATCTGACCCCGACTTTCCGCATAGGTGATAAGCGGGACCAAATCAGGATGCAGGGTTGGCTCGCCACCGGTAAAGATTACATACGGCACCCCAATGTCCAGCAGTTTATCCAATACGCCCTTCCAGTCAGCCGCCGACAGGGAAGGCATCTGTTTGCGACCGGGTTTATTGTAGCAGTGTGAACAGTTATTATTGCATGCATAATGAAGAGCCAGGTCAGCTTTGTAAGGAGCCTGGGCAGGCAACGAGAACGGCGCTGGTTGGGGCCAGCCCACTTGACATATCGCGCAGTCATTTGTTGGCTGCTTGAGGATGGCGATGGCCCGGCTCATCTCTTCTAACTCATTCTGCAGTGCCTCCGGGGATACGTCGGGGTAACTCAGCCGCAGTTGAGCCAAAGCCAGAGCCGGCGGTGTCCCATCCAGGATTAGCCTGGCCATTTCCGCCGTAGTAGGGGGGAGGTGAAGGGTCTGGGTAGCATTGACAAATAACAGGCCGGTGCGGTCGGGATGAATACGCAGGTGAAGCCGCACCTTCCCCTGAGTGCTGTTGATTCGGTAGGTAAACAGACCCGGGCCGGTCTTCGCGTGCCCCAGTGCCTGCATGCGCAGGACAAACCGCCGCATATCACCGCGGATAATCTGGCCTATCCGCATCAGCAGGCCGTCGGGGCAGGCTACCACTTGGGTTCTTCCTCTATTTGGTACGAACTGCCGCAGTAGGGACAGTGTACAAATATGGCCCCCGCCTCAACTGTGACGCTGTCCGAGTCCAGAGCCGCTCCGCAGGCGGTGCAATGCATCTCCTCCAGGGCTACATCGCCGGACAAATCAATTTCCTGGATAATCTTGGTCTCCGGCACCTTGCTGCGAGCGAAGACAAGGAAGAAAGCAGCAACACCCAGCAGGACCAGCCCGATTATCACCCGGGGAACGATGTTACCCTGGCCGGCAGCGATTAAGAAAATCAGACCGCCCAGGCCCAAAAGGATTGCCAGCAAGTATGCCACTGCTTTCACTGGTTTCGGGACGCTCAGCTATGTTGCGCCCCCCACCTCCTGTCGCGCGGCGAGCTTGCAGCAGATGTGTTAGTGGTTAATTCGTGGCCCAGGCGCTCAACTCCTCCCTGAAGGTACAATTGCCGGCCGGGGCCCAGTGGCGTCGCAGGTTGTTGGCAGGACTATCAGGCCTACACTTTGCCGTTGCGGTGGGCATCGGCCCACAGCGGCGAGATGTCCCGCAGCCGGTCCACTATATCCGGAAGTACCTCCATCACCCGGGCCACTTGTTGTTCGGTGTTCTCTCGCCCCAGGCTCAGGCGCAGTGAGCCGTGGGCAATATCATGGCGGTAGCCCATCGCCAACAGGACGTGGGATGCCTCCAACGAACCGGAGGTGCACGCCGAGCCGCTGGAGGCGCAGATATCCTCGGCATCCAGCGACAGCAGTATGCCCTCGCCCTCAATATACCGCACGCAGAAGCTGGCGATGTGGGGCAGACGTTGGGTGGGATGGCCGGTGAGGATAACGTGCTCAATCCGCTCCTGAATATTAGAGATTAACTGGTCCCGCAAGGTAGTGATGTGCTGATTGTCCTCATCGGCCCGCTCTGCCAGCAGCTCCACGGCTTTGCCCAGCCCAACGATGCCGGCCATGTTCTCGGTACCCGCTCGCTTGCCAAACTCCTGGCTGCCTCCATCAATCAGGCGGTGCAGCTTGACCCCGCGCCGCACATACAGTGCTCCTACCCCTTTAGGACCGTATATCTTGTGCGCTGAAAAGGCCAGCATGTCCACATTGAGCTTTTCAACGTCTATGGGCAACCTGCCCAGCGTCTGCACGGCGTCGGAATGAAACAGCACGCCGCGCTCGCGGCACAGGGTGCCAATCTCACCAATCGGCTCTATAGTGCCCACTTCATTATTGGCGTGCATTATCGTCACCAGGATGGTATCGTCCCGAATGGCGGCGGCGAGCTGCTGCGGGTCAACCAGGCCGGTATTGTCCACCGGCAGGTAAGTGACCTCAAAGCCATCCTTTTCCAATGACTTGCAACTGTCAACAACCGCGTGGTGCTCGATGGCCGAGGTGATGATATGGCGGCCCTGGTCTCGCCGGGCCCAGGCGGTTCCCTTGATGGCAAGATTATCCGCCTCCGAGCCGCAGCCGGTGAAGATAATCTCGCCCGGTTTAGCATTGATATACTGAGCCACCTGGCCGCGGGCCTCCTCCAGGGCACGGCGAGCCTGGGCGGCCAACCCGTA
>SDBS01007459.1_pt1 | contig 10613 bp, 9 predicted proteins | sample 2277091 | NCBI WGS metagenome assembly SDBS01 (sample SAMN10404972, study PRJNA504765) | marine sediment metagenome | isolation source: marine sediment core GS10_PC15, 163 cmbsf | place: Arctic Ocean: Southern Knipovich Ridge | collected 2010 | reverse complement strand
ACAGTGGAAAGAATCGGCACGGGCTCTTTTTCGCCCATCTGGCCCTGGAGAAGACATTAAAAGCCCACGTTTGCAGAACTACGCAGGAACTTGCCCCCCGGGTTCACAATCTTGTGCGTTTGTCCGAAATCTCGGGAATAAAGATGTCTGAATCTTATGTAATTCTCTTGTCGGAGATGAACGCATTCAATCTGGAAAGACGATACCCGATGCCTTTCATAACCGCTGTTTCCGCAGAAGAAGCCGCCAACTACATTACGGAAACTCAAGAGGTGCTGGAATGGTTGAACAGTCAATTGTAGACAGTGTAAAAAAATACCTTAAGGCGCTTTCCGATGCCGGAATCGACGTAAGAATCGGAGTCGTTTTCGGCTCATACGCATCCGGTACCGCCGATCAATGGAGCGATATCGACTTGATCGTTGTTGCTCCGGAATTTGACGGAATGGTATCGAGAGAACAGGTAAACCGTTTATGGCGCATTGCTGCCGGGACCGACAGCAGAATCGAACCCATACCTTGTGGACAACGGCAATGGCAAGACGACACGTCAAGCGCAATCATAGAAATAGCGCGCATTCAAGGACAGGCTATCTCAGCGGCCTGATCTGACCCATGCCGACACAACGATATCTGCCGTAACAGGTGCTTGTTCCGATTGCTTTGCGATCTCGTCAAAGAGTTTTTATTTCTTTGCAACGATTTTACTGATATCGATCAAATGCATCTGCCTGCCGCTGCCGGCATGCGGTGAATCTATGACGACGCTCTTGCCGTCCGGGCTGAAGCGCGGATGAGTGTCGCATCGCCATTCGCCTGCGTATGCTTTCGGGGAGTGGAAACCGCCCAGAGGGACCTTTCTGTTTTGGGCAACATGATAGAGGTAGACATTCTGCTCGCGATTGGCGCCGCTCGGATAGGTGTCGTTTAGAATCCACTCGTTGCCCGGCAAATATGTGCAGTGGCCATTGCGGGTCATGACGCCTTTGCCGACGGCATCGACTTTGCCTGTGCCGTCTTCATAAAGATAAAATTTATTGCCGTCCGACGGATGCCACGCCCATGCTAAGATATTCTCCGGATCGCGCCAGATGAAATGCGACGTCTTGCCATAGCCGTCAATGAGGCGGATATCGCCGCCGTCGACCGCGGCGGTAAACATCCGGGTCCGGTAGCCCGAGTAACCGCTTGCCGTCTTTACACGCCAGCGATTCAAGAAGATAAACCGTTTGCCGTCGGGGGCGAACAGCAGATGATTGAACCAGTGCTTGCCGTCGATCGCATTCTGCGGATTCTGCTCGTAAGGAACCTTGGCAATCTGAGCCAGAGCGATAATCAATTTCGACTCACCCGTATTCAGGTCAATAAGAAAGACACCCGAATCTTTCGGCGCCAACTCATCCTTGTAGGGATCAGCCAATCCGGCGTAACCATATCCGGGCCGCATATCCTGTATCCGTCGAAAATCCGCCGACACCGCCACCTTGCCGTTCGGGCTGACCGAATAAATCGGATAGTCGACGGTCTGCAACCTGCGCGTAAACACATCGAGAATCCGGCAGACATAATGATCACCCTGGCGATCATTGTACAGGATTTCGCTTCTTGAGCCGGGCCGCCACTGGAGCATGCATCCCTGCTGCCAGCCCCACGCACTCGACGTACCCAACTCAATCCATTTGTCATCGGCCTTGAGGTCAACCATCCCGATCTTGATCACGTCGTCGGGCCGCGGACTCCTGCCCTCGAAATCCACCTCCATGCCCAACACATACCGCCCCGTGGGATCGAACTGGAGCTTATCATAGTAAGCGAACCAGTGAAACTTCGGTCCCTTCGTTATCGCACGAACCGGCGGCAGCTTCCGGTCGGAAGCGGCAAAGACACCGCCGCCCGGCAGCAGGCAAAACACCGCGATGATGAGTCCGATTCGTTTCTTTGTCATAATATTTCTCCAAATACGTCCTGTACGCCGTTCTTATTGCATTTTGAGCCACAGGTATACCAGCGATTCGCCGATGTCGAGTCCGATCACACCGGCCTCGTTACAGACCCACATGGCTTCCTGCGGATCGCCCGCAGCGAGAGACATGTGCTCTGCTCTGTATGGATTCGCGCCGGTAACAATCGTCTTACCGACCTTCCGGCCGGAGCCGGTGGGTGACCAGACGGCCCAGACTCTTTCCTTTTCATTGCCCTGGTGCACATATTCATAGGCATAGAGATCACCGGCGTCCTGCTTTACTATGCGATTGAAGCGATAATCACGCAGCGTCTTGAACAGATGAGACACGGCCTGGTAAGACGGCTTGGGTTTGTAGTTTCGCGTCAGGCCCGAGGAGCCATGCACCTGTGGTTTGTCGTCGTCATTGAACCAGAAGATATATGCGCGGTCGATATCCATTGCCGAAAGCACAAGAAATGTCCGCACCAGATACCGGGCCTGCTGTGTTTCGCTTGAACCGACCCAGTCTTTGAATGTGCCGGTTTGGGGCGCTTTCTTTGTGCTCGCATCCCAGCCGAATTCCGTGAGCCAGATTTCCTTTCCCGGGGCGTTTTTATCCCGCCAGGCGATAATGTCGCGCGCCTTTTTCAAAAACTGTATGTCGGCATCTTCCGGATAGCTTCTTCTCCACGTGGGCCAGCCTTCGACCTGGGCATAGGAATGGAAATTGATCACGTCGTACAGTTCTTCCAGGCCTGCTACACAGTTGGCGCTCTTTGCGTATTTTTCGCTTTCACCGGCCGTCAGGGCGCACGTTGCGATCTTCATCTTCTGGTCGCCTGCGCGAATTCCCCGTGCCATGTTCTCAAAGACCGTGCGATAGGCCGTGTCGTCGTAGCCGCCCGGTTCGTTGCCGATCTCAATCGCTTCGACCAGGTTTCGCCCGCCGGGTCCGAAGAAGCGGGCGAACGCAAAGCCGTACGTGTTGGCGTCTCTTGGCATATTCACCCACGCGGCTGCTTCGATTGCGCCAAAGGATATGCAGGCGTCGATCTGAAAGCCCGCCTCCTTCCACGACCCATACATCGTCTCCCAGTTAACGCGGTTCCTGGCGAAAGGAAACTGTACCCGGAAATCAGTGTCCTTGCCCACATCCCAATTGAGCCCGTGATAGTCCCGCACGAGTCGGCACACGGGCTTGTAGAGTTCGGGCTTGAACTGAACAGTGTGAACACAAAGGCCCATGAAGTCCTGCATCAAGGGCTTGGAGGTCGCGGCTTTCTGTGTTTTCACGGCAGATGCTATGCCTGATGAAAACAGCATCGCAGTAAAGACAATTGCAGGATGGAGAAACGGGCTGTGCTTCATTCTGTCATACCTCCAGGATTGTCTTCAACGCTGATTAGCGGACGGGTTTGACGATAAGGCGTTTCTGTTCGGCGGGTTTCAATTGGATTTCAATGCCCCGCTGCATCTGTAATCCGGAGCAGGCCCTCGCTGAGTCGGCTGTCAAATCCTCAATCGTGTATTTATCCTCGGCGCCTGGGGTGAACCACTCGGGAAACTGGTTGATCCTCGGCCAGTCGATGGGCATTTTCATGATCGTCTTATGGCGCGGCGAATCGAAGATGATCCTGCCCTGCCAGGCTTTGTCGGCGGTTATAGCCAGGTACAGTTGGCCGTCAGCAATCTCGGCGCCGAAGATAATGTCCTTTCGCCATGGCCGGACGGTGACGCCTTTGGTTTTCCAGAGGCAATACATTATCGTCGTACGCGCGAAGTTGCCGTCGCCGTGCCAGCCTTCGATTACGCCGTCGTCCTTCTGGATATTCCACATCACCCGCGTATCATGGTCGATCCACTCAGCCGCCGAAGCGACCGGTTCGCGATTGTAAAGATTCAGCGCGCTCTCTATCGAGTCGGCATGGCCGTCGCTGCTGGCGCCCTCCCACGCATAGTTGCGGTAGTTGTCGTACAGACAGTTCAATGCCTTTACGGTCGCGACCTTGTACGCCTCGTCGCCGTCAAGAAGATAAACCGTGTAGAAGCCGTTGAGCGTATAGCCCCACGTGTCGCACGGATTCTTGTCGTGTGCACCCGTGATGGGATCGACCCAGTTATAGAAAAGCCCGTGCTCGTTTCGCCCGACCTCCAGAATCCGATCCAGCATCTCGTGGATCGCCTTGCGGTATGCTTTCTTCTTCTCCGGCATGGCGAAATGGGCGGCGGCATAAAGCTCGCATAAGCCGGATACGATCTCACAACCGTGATCCCGCAACCGCAGTCGTCCGGCCCTGGTCGGATGATGATCGCCCAGGAGATAGTAATCGCCCAGCCGCAGGGCCCAGTCGAGATACTTCTTGTCGCCGGTCATCCAGAAGACGCGCGACAGCACCTGCAGCATCTCGCCGTTGACTTCGGCATTCTGCGAGACGATCTTGCCGTAAGGAGTGTCAACCAGGGCATGGGCCCATATATCATCGAGTATTGCTATCATACGCTCGCTCCACGGGCTGGCGCCCAGCCATTCGGTGAGCGGCAGCAGGCCGTCCTTGATGTATTCGGAAGATCCGAAGATTATCCGCCCGAGATCCGGGTCCTTGTCCGCAAAGGCGCCTTTGGAGAATGAGTACGTATCGGGCATTGCCCCGATCCGGCTGGTGAGCTTCGTTTCGGTCCGCAGCATATCGAGCATCCGGCCCTGGAACAGTTCGGTGTCGGTGATCGCGGCGGTGAGCACCATGAAGGGATAATTATCCGCAGCGCTGTCTTTGGCGTTCCAGATATCTTTGCCGCTGGAGAGGTTTCGCGGAATAAGCCCCGTCTTCGGATCGGCGTGGGCAAGCCACCCGTCGACAAAAAGCCGACAACGCCAAAACCCCTCATTGGCCAGCCGACCATTCTCCATAGCCCTGTCAAAAACAGTCTGCCTGCCCGAATTCTCCCCAGCCCATGTACTGCCCGCAAAAAGACACAACACCACCGAACAGAAGACCAAAACAAAAGAAAGAAATGAGCCGCGATTGAACATTTTGCCCTCCTTTACCCTAAGGCTTCTGCAAAATTGCAAATACTCAAACCAATTGAGTGATGTCGCTGTCCAGTCGGACCGACACCAGCTATTTTATTTCGAATCTATATTGTTTTTCGAATATTTGTTCGAAGTCGTAGACGTTGTCGAAGTCTTCGACCCGGTCGCTTTCCTGTGCAGTCATCCACTTGTGGGCGATCATCAGGTAGACGATTTCGCCGAAGTCTCTTGTGGTTTTCAGGCCCCACTGATTGAGCACCATTCTTGCCAGCAGTCCCCATCGTTCGACGGCGAGTTGAGCGATGCCTTCCGCCAGTTCGGCGCCGGTGATGTGGCGTGGTCTTTCCTGGTCTTCTTCTTCAGCCTCCCTGATTCTCCGGATCGTGTGGCCGAGACCGTCAAAAACGAACTTCAAGGCCTTGGCGTCGTATCGTCCATCCTGGCGGGAAATCTCTTCAAGCGTTTCCTTCATAGCCATTCTTCTGCTCTGTAATAAACCTCGGCTTGTCCTGCCTCAAAAGTATTTCGCAGGCCAACTCAAAAAAGCCTGCCTTTTGAATCACATCCTTAAAATCCCTGCCGATGGCGACCTGCCCGTGGTTTCGGCATATCACAAGGTCATGGTCCCTCATCGCCGAAACAACCGCATCAGCCAACTCCTTTGTCCCCGGCGGCAGATATTCCACAAAACCCACTTCACCGATATAGATCGGCAACTCGGGTATCACATCAAAATTATACACATTCTCCGTCCCGCATGCAATGGCGGTCGCAAAAGGACTCTGAAAATGCAGAACAACATCGGCATCTTCCCTGCTTCGCAGGATACCCAGGTGAAATCCGCTTTCGGCTGTCGGCTGCTTGTTATTGATGCTCTTGCCGTCGGCAAGTGTGCAAATCGCAACTTCATCGCCGGTCATCTCCCCAAGCCATGCCCCGCTGGCGGATAAGGCGACAGTTTCGCCGTCAAGACGACACGACATATTCCCGCTGCTGTACCGCAAAAGGCCGCAAGCACCCGCCTTGCGACATGCCGCAACAAACTCATCTATTTTTTCCTGGTGCCCATGTGTCATGATTGATTTTACATTAACACCGCAACTGCTCGACCAGGCAATCCGGTCCCGGACAAAACGCACGCAAATTCTCCTCCGGCGTCCCCGGCGGCACCTCACAACCGGGCATCAGGATGAACCTTTCACCCCCAAACGCAAGACATCCCTCCGCCGCATCCGCCACGTGTTCCGGTGTCCCCTGAAGCAAGACGCCGGCAGGATCGAAATTCCCGCAAAGCACTACATCCTCTCCGACAGCCTTGCGAGCATCTTCCAGCGGCACCATCCAGTCAACGTCGATAATATCCGCACCGGTCTTGACCATATGCTCGATATTCTTCGCAATATTACCGCAGATGTGAAGTTTCACCGCAGCGCCCGCATCATGAATATCCTCAACCAGTTTCTTCTCCCACGGCAGGACGTGTTCGACATACATGTCGGGGCTGATAAGACTCGCCGCCGCGTCTCCCACGCCGATCATGTCGGCGCCGGCCTTGATCTGCGCCCTCGCAAAGTTTATCGCGTTGTCGACAATAATCTCACAGGCCTCGGCAAATATCTCCGGCTTGTCGATCAAATCCATCAATGTGCTTTCTACACCGCGAAGGTCTCCGTATTCGGCAATCGGCCCTTCGACCCAGCCCAACACGCTGTGCGTCTGTCCAATTTCGGCGGCAAGTGTGGCGACAGCGTCTATTCTGTCCTTTGTCCGCGGTGAATTGGCAACATCAAACGGGCGCACCCTCGATATGTCCTCGGCCGACCCGATCAAAAGCTCCTTCGGTTTCCCCACTCCATCCTCGGGATATTCAAACTCCATCCCGTAGGCGCTTGCCTCACGCCACGGGTCGCTGATAGCGCTTGCCTGGTCGATGTTGAAATCGCGGGTTACTGCAAGTTGCGCCTTTGCCAGGACTGCCGCGTCAAGATAATAGTCGCGGTAGGTATGCCCGACATGATGAGCCGCCCACGCCATGAAAATCGGTGTAACCGCCGGCCGGTCGACATCCTTGCCGGCTAACGTGGCGTAAATTCTTTCTTTGGGCGTCATGGGCTTTCTCCATTTCGACTCATCCGTATCCGGTCGATCTCTTTGCCTGCGAGACGGACGATCTTGCTCAATGCACGCGCTGCCCAGGTTCGGCGCCTTCGTCGACGCGCAGCATGAAGATGTCGCTTCCGCCGGGCCCCGCCGCAAGGATCATGCCTTCGGAGACGCCGAACTTCATCTTGCGGGGTTTCAGGTTTGCGACACAGACGACCATCTTGCCGGTCAGGTCCTCGGGTTTGCAGGCCTTGGCGATTCCGGCGAAGACACTTCTTTTAACGCCGCCGATATCCAGTTCCAGATGTAACAACTTGTCGGCGCCCTCTACGGGCTCGGCAAGCGTTACCCTGGCGATTCGCAGATCAACCTTCATGAAGTCGTCAATTGTGCATTCCGCCGCAATGGGCTCATCCAGCGTTACCTTCTGCGTATCCGGTTTGTCGGCTTGTTTGCTTTCTTGGATCATCGCTTCGACCTTTTCCTTTTCAACACGTTCAACGAGCCGTTCAAACCGGCCGATCTCATGGTCCTCGAGTACGCCGTCAACGTCGGCAAAGCTTAAGGGCTCGACCTTGAGAAACTTCTCGACCTTCTCTGCATAACGCGGCAGAACCGCCTTGAGATAGATCGTGAGTATTCTGACGGCGTTGATCGTCGTTGTCAGCGTCGTCCGCGTCCGATCGGGATCTGTCTTTACCGTCACCCACGGCTGTTTGGCATCCACATAGCGGTTGCACTCATCGACCAGCGATGAGATGGTTCGTATGACTGCGGCGTAGTTGAGTCCTTCGTAGTCCGAGACAATGGCATCTCTTGCCTGCTGCAGCTTTCGAATCAACTTCCATCCCTCGTCATCGAGTTTTCCGAGCTGACCATCCAGTTTTTTTGTGAGCATCGGACCCGAACGACTGGCGAGGTTGGCGAGTTTGCCGACGAGATCGGAATTGACCTTTGCAATAAAATCGTCGAAACTCAAGTCGATATCATCCACGCCGCTGGAGAGCTTGGCAGCGTAGTAGTATCGCAGATACTCCGGATCGAGGTGCTTGAGATAGGTCTCGGCCTTGATGAAAGTGCCTTTGCTCTTGCTCATCTTCCGGCCGTTGACCGTGAGGAAGCCGTGCACGAAGAGCTTGTTGGCGGTTTTGAATTTTGCTCCGATCAGCATTGCCGGCCAGAACAGCGCGTGGAAATACATGATGTCCTTGCCGATGAAATGGTACAGTTCATATTCATCGCTGTTCCAGACGACCTCGAAGTCCAGCCCGTGGCGGTCGCAATAGTTCTTGCACGAGGCCATATACCCTATGGGGGCGTCGAGCCAGACGTAGAAGTACTTGTTTTCCTCGCCGGGGATCTTGAAGCCGAAGTAGGGTCCGTCGCGTGAAATGTCCCAGTCCTTCAGTCCGGTCGTAAACCATTCGTCCAGTTTATTCATGACGGATTCATGGACGTGTCCGCTCCTGGCCAGTTCCTTGAGGCGGTCGGCGTAGTCGGCAAGCTTGAAGAAATAGTGCACACTGGTGCGCCGCACAGGCACCGCGCCGCAGTTGGCGCAGGTCGGATTAATCAGTTCAGTGGTCTGATGCGTGCCGCCGCAGGCGTCGCATGAATCGCCGTACTGATTCTCGGCCTTGCATCGCGGGCAGACGCCGCGGACATAACGGTCCGGCAGCCACATATCGCACTGCTCACAGTAGGCCTGCTCGACCGGGCGTTTGTCGATCGAGCCGTTTTCGAGCGCCTTGGCGTAGAGCAGTTCGCTGAAGCGGCGGTTTTCTTCGGAATGTGTGGAATAGTAATTATCGAAGTCGACGAGGAAACCCTCGAAGTCACGGACATGCTCGCCGTGTACGCGCCGGATGAGTTCTTCCGGCTCGATGCCCTCTTCTCTGGCGCGAATCATGATCGGCGTGCCGTGTGTGTCGTCGGCGCAGAAATAGAGACATAGATTGCCGCAGAGCTTCTGGAAACGAACCCAGATATCAGTCTGGAGATACTCCACCAGATGGCCGATATGGATCGGTCCATTGGCGTACGGCAGTGCCGAAGTAACAACAATTTTACGAGTCATTTGTCCTTCCCTGGTCAGGCTGACGGTTTGTGCTGTCGGCGGCTGGATTGGCGTCGGCTCTTTCCTGAGGCGCAGCGTTTCCGCCGGCGTTGCCGGCTGCGTTGCGATTCCTGTTTCGATTTCGCCGCCCGCGATTTCTGTTTCTTCCGTTGTTTTTCTGGTTCTCCTGCGGCCGAACGGCGCTGTCTTTGTTGTCTTCCTGCGAGACGAGAGGCGAAGCTTCATCGACGGGGTCGGACTCTTTTGCCATGGAGCAATCATTTTGAAGGTCCGCCGGTTCTTCTCCAATGGCCTGGTCGTCACCGGAGTACGCCGAATCGCGTGCCCGGTCCTGGCTGATGATCTGAATTTCTTCGACGGGAAATGCTTCCCTGTCGCCTTTTTCGTCCTGGACCACGACAAGTTGGGTAAGGATTTGCATGCCGACAACCTTGCCCTCGCCGCGGGGAGTTTTGACAAGGGCGTTTTTCTTAGGCAACCGCTCCTTGAGGTCTCTGTAGGTTTCGTCCTCGTAACGAAGGCAGCATTTCAGTCTTCCGCAATGGCCGGATATCTTGGATGGATCGAGCGTAGCTTTCTGCAGCTTGGCCATGCGCATATTGACGGGTTCGAGAATCTTCAGAAATCTTCTGCAGCAGCATTCCTGGCCGCAGCTTTCGAAGTCGCTGATGAGTTTGGCCTCGTCGCGCGAGCCGATCTGCCGAAGTTCAATTCGAGTCTGATATTCCCTGGCCAATCGCCGGACAAGCTCGCGAAAATCGACCCTTCCGTTGCTGCTGAAATAGATAACGATGCGTTCGCCGCCGAAGAGATGCTCGCTATCGACGACTTTCATGGGCAGATTCATCTCCTTGATGAAGCATTCGCAGCATTTTGCCTCTTCCCTGGCCGAGGCCTTGAGGTGTGTCTCCTCCATGACGTCCTCATCGGTGGCAAAGCGGACAAACGTGCCGCCCTCGCCCAAGGGGTAATCCTTGCCCTTGCTGTGGAAGTATTGATTGACCTGTTCTGGACTGCTCCTGAACTGCCCGCTGCGATAGTTGAACTGCCCGACGATATCGCCCAATTCGAGCCCGCGCCTGGTCTTGATGACTACGCGCGAACTGACCTTGGGTATGTTTTCTTCATTATGTTCAAACCAGCCCAGAAAGCCCATCCTGCCGTAACGGACGAGCATCAGTTTCTTGTTCTTGTGGCTTTTGGGTCTGGCGCCTTCAGTCTGTGCCATTCTATATCGTCAATCCACTAAATGGTTATTCAAATCGTATCAGCATCCATGCCGTGCGTCTCTTAATCCACACTTTTATGTCGTCAAACCCGAAATTATACCAGAGTCGGCGAGATTTAACAACAATTGCTCAAAAATCAGTTTTTCGTTGACGTTTGCCTCGATCCATCGGGCACTTTCATAAGCTGTAGCGATTTTCCGGGCGGATTGTTCGGCATCAAATCGCCGC
>SDBS01007458.1_pt1 | contig 10614 bp, 5 predicted proteins | sample 2277091 | NCBI WGS metagenome assembly SDBS01 (sample SAMN10404972, study PRJNA504765) | marine sediment metagenome | isolation source: marine sediment core GS10_PC15, 163 cmbsf | place: Arctic Ocean: Southern Knipovich Ridge | collected 2010 | reverse complement strand
ACCCGCGAGTACACGAAGCTCTCGCTCATCCATTCGTACGGAGGCGGCTTGGGGATGGTGATATCGCAGAGCTCCGGCCAGCTCCACACACTGGCCGACAGCACCACGATTCTCCCTCCGGCAGACGCAAACTCACTTAGCTTGCCTACACTTGACTTATCGTCAGGCGCAAGAGCATCGGCGTTCCAGATCAGCACCATGTCCTCGCTCGGCCTCAGGTCGCTGAAACCATCTGAGACGGACAGGCCCTTCGACCGCAGGTACGCTCCCGCCGCAGCATCGCCGCCGAGGAGAACGATGGTGCGCGTCATCTTCGGGGAGGCGGGCGCGGTGATTGCCCGCACGACGCGCTGGCTCAGCACCGGCCGGCCGGGGATTCCCGTAGTGCGTGCAGTCAGCCAGTACTGCCCCTCCTGCTCGGGCAGCTTCCACGTCACCGGCACCCGCTGCAGGCTGTCGGCCTTCAGCTCGTAATCGTAGCTCCACTTCGCCACCGGCCGGGAGAAGCACTCCGCCTCCGGAATGAACTCCGGATTCTCCTTCGTTAGCAACAGATCAACGTGGATCTTCGCGTCTTGCCACGAGTCATTGATCAGATACAGCTCGGTTGTCACCTGCTGATCGGTGAGGTAATTGGGATTGAACAGATCAAGGCTTGCCAACACCGGGGAAAGTGCGCTGTGCCACGCGGCGGATACGGGCTGAGCATAGCCAGCCTTCCACTGTTTCCCATTATGCCGTGTCTTCGTCCAGCCGGCGTACATGTAAGGCCATATCCCGGCCATCCGGGCCCGCCGCATCGCCTCCGTGTGCTCCATGCCAAGCTGCGCGTAGACGAGTCGGTTGGCGAGGTCGTCTTCTGTCCCGGTCCACTGCGTGATCGGATACCCGGTGGAGTTCATGTACTCGCTATTGGTGACGACGCGGCCCTCGGCCATCTCGAACCAGGAGGGAATGCTCGCTATCAGCTCGCCCTCCGCCGTGCGCCAGGTGTTGTCACACAGATGAATATCGAGAATCTCTCTGGTCTCGGCGCCGCTGCGCATCGTCGGACGCGTCGGGTCGAGCGCTAGCACGAAATCGCGGTAGGGCCCAGTCTCCCATTCATCCTTCCCCGGCGGCTCGTTCGACAGCACCCACATCACCACCGACGGGTGGTTCCACAGCCGGGACATCCACCCCGCCGCGTCGGTGAGGCAGTTGCGGTGGTAAATGGCAGTCTCCTCGGGCGTGAAGTTGAAATCGATCCTATTGTGCAGTTTGCAGAACTCGGCGAGGACCATCGTGCCGTACTCGTCGCAGATGTCCGCCCACCCCTCCGGCATCGGTTGCGTGTGGGTGCGGAAGGAGTTCATGCTCATCTCCCTCGCCTCATCGACGACGTACTGCTTCGCCCGCCCCACGATCCAGTCATTGTCGGTCCAGTTCCACTCGCCCACCAGGTTCGAGCCGCGCAGCCAGAGGGACTTGCCATTCAGCAGGTACCTGCCGTCCTTCGTCTCAATCTCGCGCATGCCGAAGCGGAAGGAGAGCGTGTCCAGGAGCTTGCCGTCCTTGCTGAGGGTGATCTCGGCAGAGCAGAGGTTTGGCTCATCCGGGGTCCAAGGCTTGGCGCGCGGCACCGGCACCGCTACGAGGAATGACTCGCCGCCGAGCGGGTCCGGGTCCGGCTTCACCCTCACCGGCGCTTCCCCGGTGCCCAGGGGCGAGCCCTCCGGCCAGCTCGTCACCGTCGCGGTAACCCGTAAGCCGTCGAGCGGGGCCGGCCCTGCCGGCGTGACCTTGAATCGCACCTCTCCCTTAACCACGTCGGGGATCGCCAATGCCCACTTGAAGTAGGCCTGGTCGGCAAAGTCCAGCCAGATGTCGCCCAGGACCTGCGGGATGCCCCTCGGACGCTCGCTGGCGAAGCCGGCGGGAATGAGGAAGTAGCCACTCTTGCCCTTGCGGACACCGGCCGAACTGGGGATCTTCAGCACTATCTCGTTCTCACCGGGCCGCAGCACCTCGCTCGGGATCATCACCTGGTAGGGACCGGTCGGCGCGTTCTCACCCACCTTCTGGCCGTTGATGAACGCGACCGCGCCGAAGTCGATCTTGTTCCACTGCAAGATCGCCACGCTCTGTGCCTGGCGGGAGGATAGCTGAAACCCCCGCTTCGCCCAGGCGAACTTCGGGCTGTCGGCAGGCTCATCGTCCCACCTCTCGGACCAAGAGAGCGGCTTCATGAACCGGCCTGGCAGCGTGATTGGCTGCCAGCGGAGCTTCGCCTGCTGCGCCGGCGTCTCCGCGCGCTCGTTGCCGTCGCCCAAGACAAACTGCCAGGGGCCGTTCAGCGACATCGAGTTCTCCCGCCAGCTTCCATCCGCCCATCCTGTGCTACACATGCACATCACCCCCAGCACAAACGTGACAAGGATCTTCTTGAGCATCTTCTTTCCCTCTGCACGACATGAGTGTTAGATTCGACAATGAGATGGCGGCTCCTGTGTGTGGGAGATGGCGATGGAACACGCCTGACAGCCGTTCGGCCTGTCCGTGACTCGTGGTGTGCACCCCAGGAATCCCATCCGGGTTTGCCTGGGTCATTTCGTTCCCTCGCGAGCAGAATGATACGCGCAGTCCTGGAAACAGACAGACGCGATATGGGGTTCCGATGTGCCATGGAGCGTTCGCGGAGTGCGGCACCCCGAGAAAGGAGAGACGATGACTGAGAGTGCGATGCCAGAGACACGCGGGTATCTCCTCCACCTCAGCCACTACGACCCGCACTGGGTCAGACACAAGGCAGAGGAGCAGCCCTTCGATGGTGAGACCGGCCTCGAGATAGCGGCCGCCCTCGACAAGGCAGGCTTCAACTTGCTTGCCATCGACTGCGCCGATGCTGTTGAGTACGAGTCTCATCCGGAGTTGTCGCGGCACTACACGATCCCGATGAAGACGCTCGAGACACTCGCGACCGCGGCCCGTGAGCGAGGAATCCAGGTGGTGCCTAAGCTGAACTTCTCCCGCAGCTACTGGCACCGTCACAACGATTGGATGCTTGGCCCCGACGAGAGATGGCATGACCACTTCGATGACAACGAGTACTGGCGAAAGGGCTTCGAGCTCATCGATGAGTTGATAGCCGTCTGCCGGCCCGACCGGTTCTTCCACGTAGGCATGGACGAGGACCACGACCGGACCCACACGCAGTACGTTGCCGCGATAGAGCGCCTTCATTCCGGCCTGAAGGAGCGCAACCTCCGCACGATTATCTGGAACGACACCGCGGTCTCCACCCCACATGGACTTGTACATAACGAGAAGTCACTGGCGGCCGAGACAGAGATCCCTAAGGACATCGTGCATGTTCTCTGGGATTACGATTCGGTTCCAGGAGATGCAGTCAGGCGTATCCGCCAGAGAGATCTCGAACTCTGGGTGGCACCAGGGGCCGGCGACCCCATGCAGACCAGGGCGTTTCGCGATGTCGCGCTCCAGCACGGTGCCACAGGTATGTTCATGACGACCTGGTCGCCCTGCAACCAATCTACCCGGAAACGGTTGCTAGAAGGCATCGAGAGGATGGGGGGAATCTACCGCGGGGAGACATAGCCTCAGGAGACGGCAGACTGAGCAGCCGGAGAACAGCCCGCTCCTGGTCAGTTGGCAACTGCAGGCATGGGCCCCTATGTTCGCCAGGCCAAGGCGTCGGCCTAGGGTCGACTAACCACGAGCATCAGCCTGGCCCGTGTGCTCTCTACAAGCGCTATCCGTGCGTTCTGGTGGATCTTAGGCATGTCCCCATTCGCACTCAACATGGACACCGTGTCCGGCACCCCCTGCGCCAGCACTTCGTCCTGCCGTCTCCGAGTGATCTTCCGCGTAACATCTGACTGCCCAGGCAGGCAGTCGCGCCCTACCTCGCGAAGCCGCTCCCCTGCAGCGACCGCCTATGATTGAGTCACGTTCTCGGTAACGTCAATGCCGCGCCGTCGCAGTTCGTCCACGAAGGGGGAGGCCGGGACGTGTGTCTCCACGCCGCCGGCGCCGACACGGGTCTGTCCTCGTACCATCATCTCAGCCACGATGGCTGCGCTCCATCCGGTACACCGTTCCATTGCCGTGAAGCCAGTCTCTTCATCGAACTCATCGATCACCTCTACGGTCGCCACCGCTTCGCGCCCTGCCTTTTTCCCCGTCGCCTTCACGCGCACGATCACCCGATCTCGGTCCTCCGGGAAGGTGACCTTTGGCTCGAACAGCGCCTGGAAGACATCGCGTGGCACCACCTCTGTGGCCCCCGCTTGGATGGGGGCGAGGTCCCACAACCCCAAGTCATAGAATGCCCGAAGGTGTGCCAGATTGCCCGGATGCCGCAACGTCAGGTTCTGCAGTGTCCGCAGCTTCCCCTCGAAGGTCCAGGGCATCGTGTCCGTCCCCCCGCCGGCCACGAACGCTTCGAGCGTTCCGATGGGCTCCGGGAACTCGACCGTCTCGAGCTCCGTCATCGGCTCCACCTGCGTGATCTTCCAGTCCCTGAGGAAGATGGCGGTCTCCGCGTACTCGTTCGTCAGGCCGGCCATGTTGAACGTGAGCAAGTAGTTGAACGGCGGCCTGGGTTTCTGGGGAATCCCCCCGTCCCACATGTAGACGTCGACCGGCTCGTCGAGCATCTCCATGGCGTGGACCATCAATGAAGTGCCCATGCCCGGCACCTGACCGCAGTTGGGGATAATGCTGACGCCCGCAGCTTGAGCATCGTCGTCCAGGAGGTGCTGCTCTCGGGCGATGTCGATGTTCCCGCCGAGATCGCACAGATGGGTCCGCGATTTCACCGCCGCCTTGGCGATGCTCAGGTTCAGGTGATAGGGCACCGCGCTCAGCACCGCGTCTACTTCGTTCAGAAGATCAGCGAGGTCGCCTTCCTTCGTGACATCAGTCGCCGCCGGCTGGGCGACGGTACGACCAAGCAGCTCATTGACACGGTCTGCTGCTGCCTGTGCGGTTTCGAGGCGCTGGTCGGCCACCAGCACTCGGCTCGCCTCACCCCAGCGCGCCATGTCGTAGGCCGCAGCAGTACCCTGCCGGCCCGCGCCGAGAACGGCATACGAGAATGCCATGATCTCACAGCCTCCACCAAGTACTCTGTCTTGAGTATGCGTACAGGGTACACTGATTCGGCGCGTTCATCCGCCGTCCTCTCCGGTGGCGCGGTGGAAAGCGACGCAGCGGCACTTGCGCGAGAGAGCACCACAGCATCGACATGCGCCAGAAGGATAAACTCCTGCCGCTCAGGAATCATACACGATATACTGCTTGTTGGAGGGATGGTGTGCGTCCAAAGCTGAGTTTCCTGAATGAGAAGTTCAAGTCTGGAGTTGTGCAAGCTGCCCGCGACCTCCTGGCGCGAGAGGGCGTCAACATCGACCACGAGCCTCTGCTGGGCAAGCTTGGGGACGCGGGCTGCCGCGTCGACCTCGAGAAGAAACGCGCCTGGATCACCGCGGGCCTGCTGGATAAGTGCCTGGCGTCTGCACCGTCTAAGGTTGAACTGTGGAACGTCGCAGGCGACGCCTGCTCCGTTCTTGAGGGGGACGCAGTTCACTTCACACCTGGCTCAACAGCCGTGAAATTGCTCGACGAAGGCGAACGGGTGATGAGACGGGCCACCGTCGACGATGTGCTGAGGTACTGCCGACTCGTCGAGCGGTTGCCCCACATTGACTTCTCCTCCACTGCGCTTGTACCCGACGACGTGCCCGCGCAGATCGGCGACAGCATGAGACTCTACGCTCTGCTGAAGCTCACCAGCAAGCCCATCGTTACGGGTGCGTTCACCGTAGCGGGCATGGATGTGATGGTCGATCTACAGCTCGCCGTCCGAGGGACGCGGGAACGGCTGCTGCAAAAGCCGTTTGCCATGTTCTCGTGTGCGCCTACCTCGCCGCTCAAGTGGAGCGATGTCGTCGCAGACAATGCCGTAGTCTGCGCGGAACATGGCATCCCCGTCGAGCTGATAGCCATGCCACTGGCCGGACTGGCAGCCCCCGTGACGCTCGAGGGTTCCCTGATCCAGCATACCGCTGAGACGCTCAGCGGCGTCGTCATCACCCAGGTCACGCGCGCTGGCGCTTCCGTGGTATACGGGGGGTCTGCCGGCACGATGGACATGCGGACGATGACAGCGGCGCTCGCCTCCCTCGAGGTGCAGATGATCTCCTGTGCGTACGCAGAGATGGGCAAGCACCTGGGACTGCCCACGCAGGCCTACATCGGCCTGAGCGACAGCAAGCGGCTGGATGGGCAGGCAGGCTTCGAGTCGGGAACGGGAGCCTATCTCGCCGCGCTAGCCGGCGTCAACAGCGTGTCGGGCCCCGGGATGCTGTGCTTTGAGAACTGCCTGTCCCTCGAGAAGTTGCTGTTCGACAACGAGATCTGTGGGTTCGCGAAGCGTCTGACGCGGGGAATCGAGTCGCGGGATGCATTGGACCTGGCAGGCGTGTTCGAGGAGTTGGTCCGCGAGGAATCGCTCATCGGATCGGACCACACGGCAAGGCACTTTCGAGCCGAACACTACATGCCCGGCCCCACCATTGACAGGAGCGCGGGAGACGACGTTCCGTCCGCCGACCTGGTCGACCGGGCTCTGAAAGAGGTGGAGCACCTCGTATCGACGCACATTCCACCGTCCGTCCTCAACGCAGACCAGATCCGCGATCTCGAGGGCGTCATGGAGCGGGCGGCCGGGGACTACCGGCTGACCTTCTGATCGGTTGCGACGCCGACCGCTGGGCACCCTCTCACCCACTATCTGGCGCCGCTGCGCCACGAGACAAGGAGGTTTTTAGATGCCGGTGCGCGCGCCAATGAAGCTCAGCTTCTGGGACGTGCTGACAGAGGCCCAGGTTCGGAAGCTGCACGCCGATACACTCGTGGTGCTGGAGCATAGCGGAGTAGAGGTCCACGAGGAGCGGTCTCGAGAGGTGCTCGCCAAGGCTGGCGCCGTAGTCGAGGATGCCCGAGTTCGCATCCAGGCATCTCTGGTCGAGCAGGCGCTTTCGACGGCGCCGAAGGAGATCATGATCTGTGATCGAGAGGGGGAGCCCGCGATGCGCCTTGCGGCCGGGTGCAGCTACTTTGGCACCGGGTCCGACACGACATGGATCGTCGATCCGGAGACCGGTGAGCGGCGAAGGACCGATCTCGACAGCATTCGAATGACGACGCGTCTCACAGATGCCCTGCCCAACCTCGATTTCGCCATGTCCATGGGCACCGCGCCGGAGATTGCGCCGGAGTTGGCGGACCAGCACCACTTCGCGGCGATGGTCGAATCGACGACGAAGCCGATCATGTTCACGGTGCAGTCGGAGCGCGCCGCTCAGGATATCGCTGCCATGTGCGGCGTGGTGTGTGGAGATGCCGATGCCTTTCGAAAGCGGCCCTTCGCCATGCTCTACGCGATGCCAACTGCCCCGCTGTACCACACCGCGGAGGCGCTCAGCGCTCTTCTCGTCTGTGCCGATGCCGGCATCCCGGCCGTCTACTCCTCGGCCCCTCAGTATGGGGCTACAGGGCCGATAACCATCGCCGGATCACTCGTGGTGGCCAATGCAGAGATGCTCTCGGGATTGGTCATCCAGCAGCTACACCGGCCGGGCGCTCCTTTCATCCACGGCCCCATAGTGGGCCCACTCGACATGCGCACCATGGTCAACAACTACTGCGGCCCGGCGGCCAACCTCGGCCTGGTCGCGGGTGCGCAACTGGGCCGGCACTACGGGCTGCCCGTGTTCGGGGTGGGGGGGTCATCTGATTCGAAGTTGTTCGACCAGCAGGCGGCGTCGGAGGCAAGCATGCAGTTGGTCATGAGCGCGCTCGCCGGTGTGAATCTGATCCACGACGTCGGCTATCTCGAATCGGGGATGACTGCCAGTCCTGAGGCAATGACCTATATGAATGAGATGATCGACCAGGTCCGCTTCATCCTACGTGGTGTGGCTGTCTCCGATGAGGCGAATCTGCTCTCGGACATTGCGGAGGTGGGTCCCAGGGGCAGCTTCCTAACCCGTGATAGCACGCTGGACAACTTCCGTGAGGCCATGTGGATGGGGCCGCTGACAGACCGGCGACGGTACGAGGAGTGGGCCGAATCCGGTTCAATGGACGCCGGCGCCCGAACGCGCGCACTGGCCCTCGAGCTGCTCAGAGAGCATGAGCCGAGGTCGCTGGATCAGAGCACCCGCGAGCGACTGTGGCGGAAGGCAGCAGGCGAGGACAGGTCAACCTAGCCTGCTGCGTGCATCCGGAGCGCGTTGTGGGTCAGTCCGCGCACAGTGCAGACTGCGCACTCGGGCGAGACGCAGAGATAGGAGAGATGAGGAATGCTGCACTTCACCACGCCCCAGCAGCCCCGGATCCGCGTGCTGTCGGACGATCAGGTTCGGGAGTTGCACTTTGCCGCGCTGGAAATTCTCGACCGGACCGGTGTCGAAGTGCGCGATGCACGCGCGCTCAAACTGCTGCAGAGGGCAGGCGCGCGCGGTGACGCAGACCGCGTGCGAATTCCCCCCCATCTGGTGGACGAAGCGCTTCGCACCGCGCCTGAGAGGGTCGTCGTCTCCGCGCAGACCGGCGAACGCACGATGCCGTTGGAGGAGGGCCGTGTCTTCTTCGGCACCGGCTCAGACACGCCGAACACCGTAGACCTTGAGACGCGGCAGCGCCGTCCGGCGCTGCTACAGGACGTGGCGGACATTGCGCGGCTCTGCGATGCGCTTCCCAACATCGACTTCGTCATGTCCATGGGAGTCCCCAGCGATGTCCCGGCCGACTCATCCTATGTAGAGGCGTTCGCGGGCATGTTGAAGGGGTCTTCGAAGCCGATCGTCTTCACGGCGTGCGACGCGAAGGACATCGAAGACATCTACGAAATGGCCGTTGCGGTGGCGGGAGACGAAGGCCGGCTGCGGGCGAACCCGTTCCTGGTCCACTACGCGGAGCCGATCTCTCCGCTCATCCACGCCCCGGAGGGAACTGGGAAGCTCCTCTTCTGTGCTGAGCACGGGATCCCCGTGGCCTATCCCTCCGGCACAATGGCCGGGGCCTCGACCCCGGCGGCGCTCGCCGGAGCCTGTGCGCTGGCAAATGCCGAGTGCCTATCCGGCCTGGTGATCCACCAACTCGCCGCGCCCGGAGCACCCTTCATCTATGGTGTGAACGTCTCGGTGATGGACATGAGGTCAACCAGCGTTGTCTACGGGGGACCCGAGTGGTCGCTCACCAGTGCTGCATTCGCCGACCTGGCCCGCTTCTACCGGCTCCCCGCATGGGGTACGGCCGGAGCATCTGACTCGAAGGTGCTGGACGCGCAGGCGGGGCTGGAGGCGATGTGTTCCATCAGCACGGCGATCCTGGGGCGGAGCAACCTGGTGCATGATGTGGGGTATATCGAATCAGGGCTGACTTCTTCCATGGAGATGGTCCTGATCTGCGACGAGATCATCGCGATGATGGGCCTGATATACGGGGGGATGCCAATGGACGCCGATCGCTTGGCTCTCGACGTCATCGATGCTGTAGGGCCCGGCGGCAGCTTCCTAGACACCGATCACACACTGCGTTACTTCCGCAGCGACCACTTCCTGCCGGGGCTATTGGACCGCAACTACTTCGAGAGGTGGCAGCAAGATGGCGCCAGGGATATCGTCGACCGCGCCAATGCGCGCGCCCGAGACATCCTCGCCTCACACCAGCCGGTTCCGCTCCCCGACGCGGCGCACACCGCCATCGAGAAAGTGCTGACACGGCCTCGCGCCGCGCGGGCCGAAGACTGATCGCCACGGCGCTCTGGGGCGCGTCGTGTCTCAGTGGCCGGCCTCCCGGCTCACCCGTACGACCTCCTGGCAGAAGTAATCCAGTGCCTCGAGCTGCACCTCCGACGTCATGTATGTCGTTCCCATGACGAAGGCGCCGTCGGCCCCGGCGCCATGGATCTGTCGCTTGACCTCGCGGGCGATGTTCTCTCGCCTGTCGTTGATGAAGTCGAGTTCCCAGTTCCATCCGAAGACGCAGATGTTCTTCCCAATTCGCCTGCGGATCTCAACCGGATCGGACGAATAGCCCCGACGGTCCTGCTCGATCACGAGGCCGTCGATGCCAAGCTCCACCAGGTCATCGAGGAGGGGCATGCAGTCGCCGAGGAACCAGAAGAGCACCTGGAGTCCATGCTTGCGAGCCTCCGCCATCTGGATCCTGTGCCCTGGCAGTGCCACCTCTCGCCAGACGGCAGGGGCGATGAGATCGGCCCCCTCGAGGTATCCTCCGAGCCAGGCCGCGTCGGCTCCGTTCGACGCAGCCACCTCGAGTGTCGCCGATCGTCGGTGGGCAATGTGCTCCATGACCGACCGGAAGAGCCCCGGGTCATCCCGCAGCATCATCATTCCGCGCTCGAAGCCGCCCACAGCGTCGACCACCGCCGGGAAGACCCCATGTGCGGGCACCGCCAGGTAGGCATCGTCCCCTAGATCATCTCGCAGGAGGCGGATCGGCTCTAGGATTCCCCGGCCGGCAACCTCCTGGGCAGTGGGGACCGGGCCAAAGGACCGTTTGATGTCGGCCTCACAGGTG
>SDBS01007456.1_pt1 | contig 10616 bp, 12 predicted proteins | sample 2277091 | NCBI WGS metagenome assembly SDBS01 (sample SAMN10404972, study PRJNA504765) | marine sediment metagenome | isolation source: marine sediment core GS10_PC15, 163 cmbsf | place: Arctic Ocean: Southern Knipovich Ridge | collected 2010 | reverse complement strand
AAACGAGCTTTTGTCTTATCGAGCACTTTGTCCCCTTTTATCCAATCAATGTCGATCCGCGTCTGGGTTAATCTCGAAATAAAGTAGCTTGAAGTCTTTGTCAACCATTCCGCAAACACAGATATTAGCATAGTAAAGTCATAGTTACTAGAGATCGGCGCTGGGCTGTAGATAGTGCAGAATCACGATTGCCGATGGTATCAATTATAGAGCAAGGGGCTGGTAAGTGGTCTAATAGATACTTGCAATGTTGCTCTTTGAATGGTTAAATGTTTCAAGCCTAATGCAGGCGGGTAGAGTAGATTTTCGAGCCCAAGGACAGTACAAACCGGATTTTTTGGAAAGGAGATTCGAGGCGAATGGCTAAACGAGGACCTAAACCAGGGACGCCTCAAGCAAAAAGGGGTGGCCAAGCAGTTAAGGAAAAGTACGGGCCGGAATTCTATAAGAAAATCGGCAAAAAGGGTGGAGACACCGTCAAGAAAAAGTATGGAGTCGGCTTCTATGAAGAGATCGGCAAAAAAGGCGGAGATAGCACCAAAGCTCGTCATGGAATCAAGTTTTTCGAGACCATTGGTAAGAAAGGTGGACGCCGTTAGCAGCCAATTAAGCTGACTAATTTTTCAAGACATTTGAAGATATGTTCACGAACGGCCACGCATGTTCTTAAGAAGCGTGGCCGAGTTTTTTATCCATTCGCGGCAGATTGTTTGTCTTTTGAGAGCCATTGGCGACCGTCGTTAACAGACTCCACCATGCTGAAGTACGAATCCAGGTGCGTCAAGTTCAAAATATCCATCAAAGCTTCGCTTGAGATTACAGCCATGTGTCCGCGGTTTTCGCGGATCTTTTTCTGACAATATAACAATGATCCCAAAGCGGAGCTGTCCAAATAAGAGATGCCCGCCAGGTCCAGAAGAAATCTTTTTTCTCCGTCAGCGATACCGCGTTCAACCGCGGATCTCAATGTTCTGAAATTATGAAAATCCATCTCGCCGTGGGCGCTAAGGATAAAAACCCCGCTATTTGTTTCGCAATTAACATCTAAAGACATAAATAATTCCCTCCGTTGCTTACTATGTGCCCAAAAAGTAGAAATAATATTAGAAGAGACGGGCGCTTATTTGGTTTGAAAGCAACAATTATTGGAAAAATAGTTGTAGAATCATATATATATCTTAATCAATCGCTAACTTTTTAGGGGTTGGACATGTTTGAGGATCGAGTTGCCGCGGGTCGTTCTCTGGCGCGAGCGCTAAAGAAGTTTGAAGGGGAAAACCCTGTTGTGCTTGGTATCCCGCGTGGCGGAATCATTGTTGCCGCAGAGGTGGCACGCGAGATGAATACTGGCTTGGATGTGATTATCCCCAGGAAGATCGGTGCTCCCGAGAACCCGGAGCTGGCCATCGGAGCAGTCGCGGGGGATGGCCAAGTCATCATGAACCGGGAATTGGTTAAATCACTAAATGTCTCAGAAGACTATATCAATAAAAACATTGATAAGGAGCTCCAGGAGATAAAAAGACGCAGGCGACAATATATGGGGGAGTTATCTGGCCTCAATGTGGGTAATAAAGTAGTGCTGATTATAGATGATGGGTTGGCCACTGGTTTTACAGCGCGGGCGGCTGTCAAGGCTTTGCGGACGCTTAAGCCGAGAAAAATTATCCTGGCTGTCCCGGTGGCTCCGGCTGAAACAGTGGCGAAGTTGGCGCCTGAGGTTGATGAGTTAGTTAACCTATCGACGCCCCCGGAGTTTTACGCGGTCGGACAGTTTTATAAAGAGTTTCGACAAGTCACTGATGATGAGGTTAAAGAGACTATGAGGCAGCTTCGGGTCGCATAGGGAGTTACTTCGGGAGCTGTGCAAGACGAGCAACCGTTTGATTATGATAATACTTAAAGCGATGTATCATGGAGGTGCGGCGTGGATCTAAAAATTGAAGTGGAAGAAAAAGACAATGTGATGTTGCTAAAGCTAGACGGTGAGGTGGACGTTTATACGGCTCCCAAACTAAAGAGCCGACTAGTAGAGCTAGTGGATCAGGGCAAGTTTAAGATTGTTGTTGATCTTGAGCAAGTTGACTTTATGGACAGCTCAGGACTGGGCGTTCTTGTTGGTGGGCTGAAGAGAGTGAGGTCTCACGAAGGGGCCATCGCTTTAATTTGTACACAAGAGAATATTCTGAAGATATTCAGAATAACGGGTCTAGTTAAGGTCTTTCCGATATTTGAGGATCAAGATCAGGCAATTCAAAGCGTATAAGTAATTCATGGATTCCACTGTTTCTTTTAAAATCCCGGCTAAACGAGAATTTGTTGGTCTGGTCAGGCTTGCAATCGGAGGCTTATCACAGGTCGCTCCTTTTGACGTCGACGCTACTGAAGACCTCAAGCTTGTTATGTCTGAAATCTGCACAAGTATGATAAATAGTTCTGAGGATGCGGATACTGATCTGTCTTTTAGTATTACGCTCAATAAAGCTGAGCTGACCGTTGAGGTTGACTCTGTTGAAGCTGTCAACGAGATGGTTTCAGCGACATCGTCAGGGCTGACAAAAGCCGGCTCCCAAAAGTACAGTTTATCCATCATCATGGCCCTTATGGACAAAGTAGAACTCCTCTCAGACGGTAATGGTCACTCTGTTCTGCGCCTCAAGAAATTCTTCTAATTGCTCAATCGGCCTCAAATTGATATCATACAGAGCTGGACAGTTGACGCTGTAAGCTCATAAGTACAATTATTTCCCGCATGTAGCTTGCTAGCGTAGTGATGTTTTTCAAAGACTTTTAAATCTTGGGGGCGCACTTTTTGGCAGAACGGCGTTTGACTTTTTTTGGACATATAGATGAATTTCGGCGAAGGCTGACCTATATTATTATTGCCGTGCTTATCGCCGGGTCAATCGGCTATTTTTATGCTGATCGGATTCTTCAGCTCATGATCGCCAGGCTGCATCCGGAATTCAATCTGGTCTATAAGAGCATAATGGAACCGTTTATGGTCCGTTTTAAGCTGGGCTTCCTTGGCGGAGTCATTGTAACGACCCCGATCATTTTCTATCAGATACTGGCTTTTCTCGCGCCGGCCCTCAAGGGAAAAGAAAAACGAGTTTTGTTTCCGGTGGTCTTAGTAATGGTCATTCTGTTTTGTATGGGCGCCTCACTCGGCTACTTTTATGTCATGCCTGTCGCCTGGACATGGCTTTACACACAAGGCCAGGATCTTGGGATTATTCAGATTCTCAGCGCTACAGACTTTATTAATTTCATCACCTTATTTCTATTGGCTTTCGGGTTAGCTTTTGAAACTCCGTTGGTTCTGGCGGCCCTGATGCGTCTCAAGATAGTCAGCCGGGAAACGTTGCGCAAGAATTGGCGGATAGCTTACGTGACAATTCTGATCATTGCCGCTATAGCGACACCCGACTGGAGCCTTCCCCCCATGCTTATCCTCGGCGGTGCGATGATCATCCTATATGAGGGTACCTTGTTCATTGCTCGTTGGTGGGAAAAATAGCGCCAGCGTTAGAATTGGCGACATTTAGACTCAGCGATTTTAGTCACAAAAATATTTGATATGTTTGCGAAAGTATGTTTTGTGATAATATAACCACCGAAAAATCAGAATTAATTTGAGGAGTGATTTGAGAACTTTAGTCGTCAGCGAAAAGAAAAATGCCGCTCAAAGAATTGCGCAGTTACTTGGTGAAGGGAAAGTTGAGCATAAGAAAGCCGGTGGGGTTGACGTCTTTATGTTCAGCGTCAACGGAGATGAGATGGTCTCGCTTGGTCTCAGGGGACATATTCTGAAGGTCGACTTTCCTCCCGAGTTTTCAAATTGGCAGGAAGTTGAACCAGTCGAGCTGATAGACGCCAAAATACTAAAAATACCGACGCAAAAAACCTTAGTCAATGAACTCAAAAGACAGGCCAAAAAGGTTGACGCAATAATAATCGCGACTGATTATGATCGCGAAGGCGAGCTGATAGGTTCAGACGCCGCGAACGAGATAAGGACCGTCAATTCGACGGCTACAATCAAACGAGCAAAATTCTCGGCGTTGACAAAAACCGAGATTCGAGATGCTTTCGACAATCTAGACACCCTCAGTGAAAACTTAGCTCAAGCCGGTGAGGCTCGACAAGATATTGATCTGATCTGGGGCGCGACCCTGACACGTTTCTTGTCTCTGTCATCGACGAGGCTAGGGCGTCAGTTCTTATCGGTCGGGCGTGTTCAAAGCCCGACATTGAGTTTGGTTGTTGATCGGGAGCGTGAGCGCACAGCGTTTATCGTAGAAACATATTGGCAGCTTAAGGGTATTTTCACCGGAAGCGGTGGCCAGTTTGAGGCCGGGCACAAAACAGAGCGTTTCACAACGAAAAAAGAAGTGGATGATACTCTCAAGCGCCTTGGCAAACAGGGCACGGTCAGCCAAGTAAAGAAGAGTACCAAATCAACAAAGCCACCAAGTCCTTTTAATACGACGAGCTTTCTGGCGGCAGCAGCGGGAATTGGAGTCTCTCCCGCTAACGCGATGCGGGTCGCCGAAGGCCTCTATATGAAAGGGCTCATAAGTTATCCTCGCGTGGACAACACTGTTTATCCGGTTTCCCTCGACTTTCGGGGCATCCTTGAGACACTGACAGCCAGCCAGGAACTTGGTTTTCTCGCGAAGAAGATAAATGCTCAAAGCAAGTTGGAGCCGACGCGAGGCAAGAAACAAGCAACGGATCATCCGCCTATCCATCCGACCGGCGCCGCCTCCTCCGAGACAGTGACTGGTAAAGATTGGAAGATATATGAGCTGGTTGTCAGGCGGTTTTTAGCGACGTTGGCGCCTCAAGCCAGAATGGAATCGATGCGCATAGATATAGATGTGAGCGGCGAGCCGTTTTTTGTTAGAGGAAGCCGCATTGTTGAGCAGGGCTGGCTGGAATATTACCGGTATGGAAAAAAGAAGGACGATATTTTACCCGACCTATCCGAAGGTCAGACTGTGGACCTGGTCGAGCCGGTTGTTGAGGAAAAGCAGACATTGCCGCCCCCGAGGTACAGCCAGAGCGCGCTGATCATAAAAATGGAAGAACTGGGCCTGGGCACAAAAGCGACTCGTCATAATATTATTCAAAGTCTCTATGAGCGGAGCTATATGCATAGTGATCCAATAGTTCCGACAAAACTGGGGATAGCTGTTTCCGACTCACTTAGAAAGCACGCGCCGGCAATCTCAAGCCCGGACATGACCGCTGATCTTGAGGCTAGTATCGACAATATCGTCTCCGGCAAAATCACCCGCGATAAGGTCGTAGATAAGTCGCGCAGTCTACTCTCAGAGGTTATGAAGTCTTTGGTCGAAAATAAAGAGGCCGTCGGGTCTGAAATACGCGGAGGCATCGCTGAGGGAAAAACTGTTGGCATGTGTCCGGAATGCGGAGCCGAGCTCCGGGTAATTAGAGCGAAGAAAAGCAAGAAGCGTTTTGTCGGTTGCTCGGGATATCCTGATTGCAGCCGGTCATATCCGCTACCGCAATTTGGTGACGTGCTCCCGCTTGGAACAGTTTGCGAACATTGCGGATCACCAAATATAAAAGTGATCACTAAAGGTAAGCGCCCTTGGGAGCTTTGTCTCGATCCTGATTGCTCGACCAAGGAACAATATCGTAAAAAAACCAAGTACACTAAAGCTGCCAAGAAAACTAAAACAACTTCGAAAACCAAGACAGCCAAGGCAACTAAGGCAACAAAAGCGGCCACGGCAGCTAAAAAAACTAAAGACGCTGAAGAAACTAAATAAATAATCTTTGTCCAGTAACCCTTTTTCCTTTGACGTCACTTAGGCTAGAATAAACCTATATGTCTGAACCGAATGGAAAAGTCGCGATCATAGGTAGCGGGAACGTTGGCGCCAATACCGCTTTATTAACAGCCCTTCTTGGAGTAGCCGATGTAGCCCTTGTCGATATTGCCGATGGCCTAGCCGAGGGGCGGGCTCTGGATATCTCTCAGTCGCTGGCGATTCTGAAGTTAGACGATAGAGTGACCGGTGGGTCTGATTACGGGTTGATCGAAGGCGCTGACGTTGTTGTAATCACAGCGGGTTCGCCCAGAATGCCGGGGATGAGCCGCGTCGATCTTCTTCACAAAAACGCTACAGTTGTAAAGTCGATCTGTGCTGAAATAAAAAAGAGAACTCCTGATGCCATCGTTGTCGTCGTCACTAATCCGGTTGATATTATGACTTTCTTAGCCTGCCGTGAAACTGGTTTCTCCTCTGAAAAAGTTTTCGGGATGGGCGGCCTCCTTGATTCCGGTCGATTCTCTCATTTCTTATCAGTTGCTTCCGGAGGTCTGCCTTCTGCAACGGAAGCGATGGTTATCGGGTCGCATGACGATAATATGGTGCCTGTTACCAGTCTGGCTGCCCTGGACAAAAACGGTTTTGAGGGCCTAATTGGAAAAGAGAAACTATCGGAGACTGTCGATCAGACCAAGCATGGCGGAGCTCAGATAGTCAAGTTACTAAAGACAGGTAGCGCGGCCTATGGCCCGGCTGCGGCATTAAGCACCATGCTAAACGCAATCATCGTCGGTGATAAGAGGATATTCTCAGTTTGTTGTCTGGCTCGTGGACAGTATGGTCTGAAGGACATCTACATAAATCTACCGGCACAGCTTGGAGCCGGAGGCGTCGAGAAGATAATTGAGCTTGAGATTTCTGACGAAGAACAAAAGGCCCTCGAGCTTGGAGCAACATCTATCCGCGATATGCTCAAAGAACTGCGCTAGTCGCTATTGTCATTCCTGCGAAAGCAGGAATCCAGGACGTAGATTCCGCATCAAGTGCGGAATGACAATCAATGGGGCGTAGAATGACAACAAAGATAATGTCATTCCTGCGAAAGCAGGAATCCAGGCCACAGATTCCGCGTCAAGAGAATGACCTGAATACCATTGATTATCAGGAATTAAGTGGGTGAATTGAATCAAGACCATAACTGTTGATGATGTCATCAATCTTGTAGCCGATCTGTGTCTGACCGCAAACTATAAAGCGCGGGCTGATGTCAGCACACTATTAAAAAACGCGATTGAGGCGAGCAATTCTCCGGCAGCCGCTCAGGTGCTTGAGCACCTTGTCGCCAACGTCGATATTGCCGACAGAAAGTCTTTGCCTCTGTGTCAGGATTGTGGATATGTGACGGTCTTTGCTCAGGTCGGCCAAGATCTCGTGTTTGACGGGTTAATTGAGCCGGCCATTCAAAGCGGTGTCGCCCGGGCCTACAAAGAAGGCTATCTACGTCAGTCGGTAATCTCCGATGCTCTCTTTGAGCGGACCAACCCGGAGACAGAACGCCCGGCTTCCGTTCATGTTGACCTGGTCGCCGGTAGCGAACTTAAGATCACAGTGTTGCCCAAAGGCGGTGGCTGCGACAATGCTAGCCGACAAAAAATGTTGCGACCCACGGCCGATGAGGACGAGATAGTTAAGTTTATTGTCGATGTTGTGGCGGAGTGCGGGCCTGGTGCCTGTCCACCGCTTTTTGTCGGTGTCGGGATAGGCGGCAGTTTTGACTCGGTCGCTCTTTTAGCCAAGAAGGCCTTGATAAGGGATTTTCTCAAACCGTCTGACAGAGCCGACCTAGCCGCGCTGGAAGAACGTTTGAAACTTGAAATCAATAAGTTGGGCATGGGCCCCGCTGGCCTCGGTGGAGAGACGACCGCCTTAGGTGTTTCTGTTCTAACCGATCGCACTCACATTGCCTGTATGCCTGTGGCCGTAAACTTGTCTTGCAATTGTCTGCGATCAGCAACCGCGAAATTATTGGGGGCATGATGGCAGGCGGCGACATAGCAAGAATTAATTCACCTCTTAATCAAGAAGTCATAGACACTCTTGCCGCCGGCCAGATGGTCATGGTGAGCGGTGTCTTATTTACGGCTAGAGACCAGGCTCACCTTCGTCTAGCGAAGGCTCTGGCTGAAGGTGAACCCCTACCGGTTGATCTCAAGGGTCAGACAATCTATTATGCCGGTCCCGCCCCGGCTCGCCCCGGCGCGATTACCGGCTCGATCGGGCCTACAACTGCCTCAAGGATGGACACGTATGCTCCGGCGCTTCTAAGCTATGGGATAAAAGCCATGATAGGCAAAGGCAAACGCTCAGCTAAGGTTAAAGAGGCCATAAAAAGCGCTAGAGCAGTTTATTTTGTGACTACTGGCGGGGCCGCCGCTTACCTTTCTCAGTTTGTGACCAAGTCTGAAGTTGTCGCTTACGCTGATCTCGGCCCCGAGGCCATATATCGTCTGGAAGTAGATCGTATGCCGCTTGTGGTAGGCATCGACGTTGAGGGAAGGAGCGCGTTTTGGCCGGAATCTTCATAACCTTTGAGGGCATTGAAGGGTGTGGCAAGACCACTCAAGTTAAACTTTTGAACAATTGGTTGTTGCGGCAGCATCGTCAAGTTCTGATCACCCGGGAGCCCGGCGGCACTCCAATCGGGGATCGTCTTCGAGAAATAATTCTAGACCCGGAATTAAAAGAGATGACATCCACTACTGAGGCGCTGCTCTATTCGGCTAGCCGCGCTCAATCAGTTACCCAGGTGATAAAACCCGCTCTCGATCAGGGGAAAATTGTCCTTTGCGACAGGTATCTTGATTCATCGCTGGCCTATCAGGTTTACGGACGGGAGCTAAATCTTCAGACTGTGGTCTCAGTAAATGAATGGGCCACAGGCGGGCTCATGCCTGATCTGACATTCTTGTTCCGTATCTCAGCGGAACTCGGTCTCGGGCGGGTTATGGAAAGCGGCCGCGACAGACTAGAGCAAGAACCTCTGCATTTTCATCGAATGGTTGAAGCCGGCTACGAAGACCTGGCCGTAAAATACGCTGAGCGCTTTAAGGTCATCGATGGTCGCGACCCCGTAGACCACATTCACGGGCAAGTTGTGGACACGCTCAGAGCATATCTTAACAGTCGCTCCGCGCAAGTCTAGCATTCCCGCTGGCATAGTCGGCCAAAATTCATTAGAATCAAAGAAATGGAAGATAATTTTCTCTGGGAGCAGATCCAGGGTCATGATCGAGAGATCAGCTTGCTCCGGGGTGTAATCGATAAGAGCCAGTTGGCTCACGCATACTTGTTCTATGGTCCGCGCGGTGTTGGTAAATCCAAAACAGCGCTCGCGTTTGCCTCGGCAATAAATTGCGCCCGGGCCTGTGGCACATGTGTCTCGTGTCGGGGAGTACAGAAGCGAACTCACCCAGATTTTGTCTATATTGAGCCAGAAGGCGCTCACGGGATTCTTCGCGATCAAATCAAACCGCTTATCAAGAAAATCAACCTCAAAGCTCACGCGGGAAACTATCGCGTAATAATCATTGACGAAGCTCATAAGCTGCTTCCCGAAGCTGCCAATGCTTTGCTGAAAACACTCGAAGAGCCTCCGGAGCGCGTTGTCTTCATTTTGGTCGCCCCCGATCTTTCAAGTGTTATGTCGACGATCTCCTCAAGGTGTCAGCGGGTTAGGTTTGGCCGTCTGGGCAACGAAATCGCCCGTGATATTCTGATCAAAGACCACAAGATCCCTAAAGACAAAGCCGAGTTGGCTGTCGCGTTGTCGGGCGGGATAATAGGGGAAGCTCTTGAGATGGCCTCCAGCGGTCTCCTTAAAACCAGAACCGATATGGCCAACGTTCTCCTGGCAAAGACCCCAAGCACGGCCCAGTCGGCAGCCCTAGCGGCTAAGCTGGTCGCTGTAGCTAAGAGGCTAACGGCCAAAGTTAAAAAAGCTCAAGATGCCGAGTTGGCCGAGGCGCTGTCAATGGTCGAGGGCTCAAGATCAATCACCGGCTTCAAGCGTGATCTGGTCGCTCGTCATCATCGGGAGCGGGTCCGCCTTGAGCAGCAGTGTTACCGGCAGTCACTGGCATTGGTTGCCTCCATATATCGAGACATTTTGGTCATAAGCGTTAATGCCGATGACAAGTTTTTAGCGAATACCGACTTAATTAGCGAACTAAAAGACGCAAGAATTGGTCGGGGCGCTATGCGCTCGGCCTTGGCCGATATTAACGAGGCCAAACAACGCATTGAGCGAAACGTCAGCCCTTTGTTGGCGTTTGATAATCTATTCTTTTCATTATATGCGGTGGTTTAGTATGCAGACAGTTGTAGCTGTCTCTTTCAGGCGGCCCGGCAAAACATATGATTTTAATCCCGGCCAACTCAACTTGGACACGGGCGATCAGGTTATCGTCAAGACTAACCAGGGCTTGGAGGTTGGTTCCATTACCTCAGCCCCGCGCGAGATTGCCGATGATAAGGTCAAGCGCCCACTGAAGAAAGTGATGCGCCGGGCCAATGACGACGATCTGGAAAAATTGAGGCGAAATCTCGACAAAGAAGAAGAGGCCTTCAGCGTCGGCCTCAAGAAAACCGTCGATCATAAATTGGACATGAAGATCGTCAAGGTTGAGCAGCTCTTTGACGGCTCGAAGATGGTTTTCTATTTTACCGCTGAGAACCGGGTCGACTTCCGGGAGCTAGTCAAAGATTTGGCTTCGCATTTTAAGACCCGCATTGAACTGCGGCAAATTGGCGTCA
>SDBS01007455.1_pt1 | contig 10617 bp, 6 predicted proteins | sample 2277091 | NCBI WGS metagenome assembly SDBS01 (sample SAMN10404972, study PRJNA504765) | marine sediment metagenome | isolation source: marine sediment core GS10_PC15, 163 cmbsf | place: Arctic Ocean: Southern Knipovich Ridge | collected 2010 | reverse complement strand
GCACCTCAAATTCATGATGAAGAGGAGTATGTTCATTTTGCCGATTCTGACCCGAGTAGAAACCTGGCTGCTGAGATCCGCATAGACATTGGCGATGTGGAGGCAGGATTTGAGGAAGCTGATCATATCATTGAAGATGTCTATCAAGTGCCGAAAGTTCAACAAGCACATATTGAACCCCATGTTGTCGTGACCTATTGGGATGAAGACGATCGGTTGGTCATCCGTTCAAGCACTCAGGTGCCATTTCATATCCGCAGACAATTGGCGCCTGTGTTGAACATCCCCCCCAAACGAATACGTGTGATAAAACCACGGATCGGCGGAGGATTTGGCGGCAAACAAGAGGTCTTGATCGAGGATGTTGCCGCACACCTGACAATTGCTACGGGCAGACCAGTGCGCCATGAGTACACTCGGGCGGAAGAGTTTTACGCTTCCCGTTCAAGACATCCGATGCGGATCAAAATGCGGACCGGTGTTAAAAATGATGGAACGATCACAGCCAACGAGATGATAGCGCTGAGTGATACTGGCGCATATGGCTGTCATGCACTGACCGTTACCGGAAATACAGGTCACAAGAGCATGGCATTATATGTCGGTGATGGGAAATATCGAGAATCTCCGAATATAAGATTTTATGCTGATGTGGTCTACACCAACACCCCGCCCTCGGGCGCGTATCGTGGTTATGGTGTACCGCAAGGCTTTTGGGCAGTTGAGCGTCACATGGAGAAAATCGCCCGCCAGCTTGGATTAGATCCATTGAAGTTTCGGTTGATGAATGCCCTTCGAGCTGGTGAGCTGCAACCATTCAGCACTGCCTGGTCAGAAGGGCGAGAGCCACGTCCCGAAAAGATCAACACATGCGGATTGGAAGATTGTGTCTATCAGGGTGCGGCTGCAATCGGCTGGGACACAAAATTTGGAGCTTCCAACTGGCATCAAGTAGCAGGAAAACCACATTTGCGACGTGGGATTGGCGTCGCTGCGGTAATGCAGGGGACCGCGATCCCTTATTTGGATATGGGTGGTGCAAGTATCAAGATGAACGACGATGGTTCGTTCAATCTGCTGGTAGGAGCAACAGATTTAGGAACGGGGTCTGATACAGTTCTTGCCCAACAGGCAGCTGAGGTGCTAGGCGTCCCACTTGAGGACATAATCATTTATTCCTCGGACACAGATTTCACACCCTTCGATAAGGGAGCGTACGCTTCGAGCACAACTTACATTTCTGGTGCTGCGGTTGTTCGTGCTTCCCAGCAAGTGGCAGACCGAATTCGAATTCGGGCAGCTAAGATGTTGAGCAAAAGTTCGCAAAAGCCCGTTTCAGCGGAAGATTTGCATCTCGCTGATCGAAAGGCAACTGCACCGGATGGGAGTTCGGTTAGTTTGGAGGAAATCGCGCTTAATTCACTGCATCACGAAGATCAAGAGCAGATTATGGGCATAGGATCATATGTCTCACCAATATCCCCTCCTCCTTTTGCGGCCCAATTTGCACAAGTACTTGTCGATATTGAAACAGGGCAGGTGGTGGTCGAGCAGTTGGTGATGGCAGTGGACTCGGGGATGATCGTCAACCCACTTACGGCTTCGGGTCAGGTTGAGGGCGGGATGACGCAGGCACTTGGATACGCTGTATCTGAGGAAATGCGTTACGATGAGAAAGGGCATCCGCGCGAGGTTGATTTTCGTGATTACCATATATTCAGCTCTGACGAGATGCCCAAATTAAAGACGATTTTTGTTGAAACCTTTGAACCTTCTCATCCATTCGGCGTTAAAGCCGTTGCTGAGATTCCGATGGATGGAGTAGCACCTGCGGTTGGAAATGCTGTCCTTGATGCGTGTGGAGCTGAAGTGAATGAAGCTCCCATCACGCCTGAGCGGGTGTGGCGTGCAATAAAACAATAATAATGTGATGTGAAATTGATGAACAAGACTTATGTAATTGGACACGTGAACCCGGATACTGACTCAATTGCCTCGGCGATGGGGTACGCATGGCTTCTTTCTCAGAGGGATGGAACAGATATTGTCGCCGCGAGAGCGGGTCCTATAAATGAACAAACCGCGTGGGTCCTAAATAAGCTTGATCTTCAACCTCCTGTGTTGCTCGCCGATGCTTCCCCTCGTTTTGAAGCTGTAACTCAACGCTTGGATAGCGTCACTCCAGATCGACCGCTTCGAGAGGCCTGGACGCTGGCAAATCGAACTGGATTTATCGCGCCAATTGTCGATCACGAACGTATGCCCGTGAGCCTGATAACTGGGATAAGTCTATTTGCGTACATGGGGAAAGTCGTTGGACCACACCTCGACTCAAGTGATATCCAACTGGGCGAATTGTTCGATCGTCCTTGCATTGAAGCTGGTGACGTTGATGTTCCCAAATTCCAGAGCACTTCCAGAATTCGTGATTCACTTCCCAGAATATTGCGAGGAGAACGTAACGAGTTCTGGGTGGTTGATGATGAGGGCCGGTATGTTGGCGTTTGCAGACAGCGTAATCTTCTCAATCCACCTCGGCTCAAGCTCATTTTGGTCGATCACAACGAAGTCGGTCAAGCGTTGGGATCTCTCGATGAAGCCGATTTGCTCGAAGTCTTAGATCATCACCGATTGGGCAATCCACCCACTCGATTGCCGATCCGCTTCCAAGTGGATGTTGTTGGCAGCACAAGTACGCTCGTCTCGGAGAGGATTGAGAGCGCTGGATTAAGTACACCACCAAACCTGGCAGGTCTACTCTTGGCCGGGGCAATCTCCGATACGCTTTACACAACATCTCCAACGACCACTGATAGAGATCATGAGGCACTCGAGCGATTAGCGAGATGGGCTTTCGTTGGGGGAAGCCCACTAGAAGATGACGATCTTGATTCCTTTGGAGAGCAAGTGCTCAATGTGGGAACCGGTTTGGCGACCAGGGATCCGAAGGACGTGGTCCAGGGGGATTTGAAAATTTATGATACACATAAGGGGCGTTTTGGTGTGGCCCAGGTGGAAGTGACAGACCTGGATCTAATTTCGACTCAAATTGACTCACTGAGTGAGGCATTAGATCACCTTCGAGAACATGAAGCACTGGAATTCACCGCGCTGATGATTACCGACATTGTGGGTGGGTCAAGCCGGTTGATGTTTCGTGGAAAAACTCCCTTCGTAGATGAACTTCCTTATCGACGATTACAGGATGGGACATTCAGCGCTGAGGAAGTCGTCTCCCGTAAGAAACAGTTGATCCCAGTGCTGCTGGCATTACTGGAGGGTTAATTGGAGTTATTTGAACGCCTGGCGCAACTTGAAGCTCAAGGAGCCTCTGTTGCACTGGCCATTGTAGTCAAGGCAAGCGGGTCAGTACCCCGCCACGAAGGCAGTAAGATGCTCATTTTCCCAGACGGTTGTACTGAAGGGACCATCGGAGGCGGGGAAATGGAAAGCCTGGTTATTCAGGAGGCGCAATCATCCTTTAAAGATGGCAAGGCGCGCCTTATGCACTACAATTTCAGGGATCCTGACCGAGGTGATCCTGGAGTATGTGGAGGAGAAGTCGAAGTGTATGTCGAGCCACTTCAATCAAAACCGACGCTTCTCATTTTTGGAATGGGCCATGTTGGCAAAGCGGTTGCCCATTTGGGGTTATGGATAGGGTTTCGCGTGGTTGTGGCTGATGATCGGGAGGAATTTGCACAACTTGAATCAGCACCTGGTGCGGAGCGCGCCATCTGTTGTGAGTTAGGTGAATTAGCAAATGAAATTGAAATCGATTCTCACACATATGTCGTACTTGCAACCAGGGGGGTGCCTGTTGATGTTGAAGGTTTGCCTTCGCTCTTGCAAACTTCAGCGGATTACATAGGTGTTATCGGCTCAAAACGACGTTGGGAAACCACTGTTGGGGAACTACTTGAGTCGGGTGTACCGGAAGAAATGATCGCAAAAGTTTGCTCTCCAATGGGGCTGGAGATCAAGGCTGAGACCCCCGAGGAAATTGCTCTAAGCATCATAGCGGAAATTGTGATGAAACGCCGCGGCGGCACTGGCGATAGAATGGCGCATAGTCCAAACGGGCTGAATTCCGAAAGCGCTGAGTGACCGAGCCATGTGGACAAATTACATAACAGCAACCTCAATAGATCAGGCTGTCAGCCTTATCGGAGAATCGCCCAACGATACCAGGATTGTGGCTGGAGCGACAGACCTTATCCTGGAATTGGAAAGGGGGCTTCATCCAGGTGTGCGACGCTTGGTGGACATCACTCGAGTGCCTGGAATGGATAGGGTTACGGTTGAAAACGGGTGGGTACATTTAGGCCCACTCGTTACCCATAATCATTGTGCGGGCTCCACGTTTCTCCAGGAACATGCTTTTGCACTTGCAAAGGCTTGCTGGGAGGTGGGCGCCCCTCAAATACGGAACCGTGGGACCATCGTAGGGAATCTAATAACAGCATCTCCCGCAAATGATTCCATCCCACCTTTAATGGCGCTTGGTGCACGGATAACAATTAATTCATTGCAAGGTGAACGCGAAATCCCTCTAAGTGAGTTTTACACCGGCGTGCGAAAAACGGTCCTGGAGCCAGGGGAGGTCGTCACAGATGTTTCATTCCCTCTTCCGAATCAAGCCGCCCGGAGTACATTTGTGAAGATTGCCCTGCGCAGAGCACAGGCGATTTCGCTAGTCAACACGGCAGTTGTCTTAGAATTGGATGGTTCCAAAGTTGTGGATGCAAAGATAACTTTGGGATCAGTTGCGCCGACGATACTTCATGCATATCAGGCTGAGGTTTTCCTAATTGGCAAGACGCTGAATACGGAGATTGCGGTCGAAGCAGGAAAGATTGCTTCGACTGAGGCTATGCCTATCGATGATCTTCGAGCTTCCGCGGAATACCGGGTGGAAATGGTCTGGGTAGCTGTGCGAAGGGCACTGCTCGATCTGTTATCGGGGACGGAGAAGGAAGGGTTTCCATCACGCCCCGTGATGCTATGGGGCAAAGATGAATGGCATTGGGATCAAGAGCTTCCAGAATCCTACACGCATGATGATACAGTGGAAATTGAAACGACCATCAATGGGAAGAAGTACAAATTTCCCACTGGTCAAAACAAATCATTGCTCCGATTATTAAGGGAAGAGGCATTGCTCATTGGAACTAAGGAAGGATGTGCGGAAGGTGAATGTGGTGCGTGTACGGTGTTCATGGACGGGATGGCTGTAATGGCATGTCTCGTTCCAGCACCACGCGCACATCAAGCTGAGATATTCACAATTGAAGGACTCGGAAAGGTGGACAAATTGCACCCTCTTCAAGAAGCGTTTATTAAAGAAGGCGCGGTTCAATGTGGATACTGCACGCCTGGCTTTCTGATGTCTGGTGCAAAACTGCTCGACGAAAATCCACATCCCAATCGGAATGAAATCGAGCAATCCATCACTGGGAATTTGTGTAGATGCACGGGATACTACAAGATCATTAGTGCCTTTGAACGAGTTGCGATGGGAGAAAAGGATTAGGTTCCTTACTAAGACGTTGCCCATATATTTCATCAACTGGCGCACGTCGGGAGGATAGCATGGGACGAGATACATGGAGATTTCGAGCTGAGGATAGGGATCGCGCTAAGAGAAAACGGATGAATCCGATTTGGAGGCCGATTGGGTGTGTCATCATTCTAACCCTTGCCGCAGGGGGTTACATCGCCGCAGGATGGTTTCTGGTTCAAAACGCTCTGAATAATTGGCTCCCAATCCCTGCTGAACTTGTCCAAGTTCCATTCGCCCCAGGACTGCCAAATGGCTTTATCTTTAAACTGTTAGTTGCAGTGGTTTTTATGATCATTGGTTATGGTTTATTGAGTATCATTTTCGCGATCCTATTCCCAATTCCTCTGGGAGAATTCGATCATCCTCCGCTTAGACCTTCCCCTCGAAGGAAGAAATAGGAATTTCCTATGGATCGAAGAGTGCCGAGGACGGGCTCTGAAGAGATCGAACTATACATCAGGACGTATTACTCCCTTTTAAGGAGCACGGCTGATGTGCAGATAAGGACTCTTGAGGAAGTTCACTCAATGATGGAGTCCTCACTCCATGCGGATGCTCGTGAGGTCCATCCGGATATGTCTGCGTTCATATATAGTTCATTGAGGCTTCCGGCTTGTATATTGGAGGTTGATCGGATCATCCTGGGTCAAAGTGTAGGTGTTTTCAAAGATCGCGGTATAGGCGATATCACCACGTGGGAAACAACCCACTCGAGAGCTCGACGCAGGACAACCTATTATGATGGCGAGGGCACACTAGCGACCTTCATCGCCAGTCGATCCGATATTGACGACCTTATCCCCATGCTCACGGCATTTCAAATTGAGTGGAATAAGCTGCATCAGCTCCTGCGCGGAGAACAAGTTCGCAAATTCCTCTCCGATCCTTTGGAAACGCAGGAAAGCGTTGCAATTTTGGCACAAGGAATTGGGGTTGATTCACAGGATTTGGACCAGCTCGGCCGGATTTGGGGGGATGAATTTCGACATTTTATGTTGGCAATTGCTGCCAGCGAGAAGAGGTTCAAAGTACAGCTATTGTCTGGTTCGTTGAACGATTATCGAAAGGCAACACAATATTGGTGGGAGAATATCGAGTCACACGCCGCAAGTAGCCTTAAACGACCCATTTATTTTGTCTCCAGCAACACTCATAGTCTGGTGAACTTGCTAAGTGGCACTGCTCTGAGACATGAAAATGTTTTGGTGAACTTTATGCATCAGGCTCAACAGAAGGAATTGCTTTCTGAATGGCAAGATATTCAAGAGCGGAACGTACCTTCAAGCAAGGAAAACTTTCTCTACTACACCCTTAAAAAATACTTGGCTCTGGAGCCAAGTGCTGAACTTAGTTCGATCCGGAAGGAAGATGAAAGGTTAAGTGGGATTCAGCGTATCCCGAGCGATTACAGTTTTGATATCGGTGCCCAACTTGTAGAGCTTGCGAAGATCCACTCGGATTGGGTGGATCCTAGACTGCGCAGGGAAGATCTTGAATTGCTAACTCAAAGTGATGCTTTGATCGTGAACATTGACTACCCCTTGGGAATGGCGGCATTTCAGATCCTCTCATACATCGCAACAAGAGTGGCAGAGGTTCGGGGCATTTATTTCATGGGCAAGGCGGCAACGCTCAATGGGGTGATTGGCGACATCATAATCCCCTCAGTTGTGCATGACGAGCATTCGAAGAATACCTATCTGTTCCAGAATTGCTTCTCCGCGCAGAACGTATCTGATGATCTAACATATGGCACCGTGCTTGACAATCAAAAGGCCGTGACAGTTCGGGGAACATTCCTTCAAACTCCGGGCTATATGGATGTGTTTTATCGTGAGGGCTATACGGATATCGAGATGGAAGCTGGGCCTTACCTTTCTGCAATTTATGAATTATTCCGTCCCAAGCGTCATCCTGAGAATGAGATTGTGAACCTGTATGGGCTTCCATTTGATCTGGGCATCCTGCATTACGCCTCCGACACGCCGCGAAGTAAGGGAAAAAATCTGGGCGCGGGATCCCTCTCGTACTTCGGAATGGACCCGACATACGCCACAACGCTGGCTATATTGAAGAGGATCTTCGATCTAGAAATTGTGCGAATTCGGGATGGTATCACCTAATCATCGCAAGCCCACTAAAGGTTATTTTTCGTAAATTGTTAGTTTCTTTGAGCCAATCACAATATTTTCATCCATGAATTGTCGGCGTTGGAAGGATCAATTATGTCTGCGATCGGTCGATCATTAGAGAGGATTGATGCTCTCGGAAAAGTTACCGGGGAAACGAAGTTTCCCGGCGACCTTAATTTCCCTAATCAGGCCTATGGAAAAATCCTCTTTTCCAAGCGTCCCCATGCAACTGTCACAAGTATCGATACGAGTGAGGCCGAATCAAGCCCTGGTGTCCTGGCGGTATTCACCGCCAAAGATGTCCCCGTAAATGAGTATGGCTTGATCATGCCAGATCAACCGGTGCTTTGCGGGCCGGGGTCCAATAAAGTTGGAGCTGATCGAGTGAGGTTCGTGGGCGATCAAATTGCATTGGTCGTTGCTGAAACCGAAGCGGTGGCCGCAGGGGCACTCGAAGGGATCATTGTGAAGTACGAAGATCTCCCGATTCTGACAGATCCGCTGAATGCAATGAAGGCTGATTCGCCCCTGCTTCATCCAGAGACTGGGAGCAACATCTTCCAGCACAATAAAATTCGCATGGGTGACGTAGCACATGGTTTCGAGATAGCAGATGTTGTCATTGAAGCTACTTACAGGACCCCTGCCCAAGAGCACGCCTACCTGCAGCCAGAAGCTGGTGTTGCTTATATCGATGATGAAGGACGAATTACAGTTCAGGTCGCTGGGCAGGCTGCTCATGAAGATCAGGAGCAAATTGCCCATGCGCTGAATCTCCCGGTGGATCAGGTCCGTGTCATCTATCCAGCCATTGGGGGTGCCTTCGGTGGACGTGAAGACATGTCGGTGCAGATCGTACTTGCATTAGCAGCTTATCGGCTCCGGGAGCGAGGCATTGATCGCCCGGTGAAAATTATCTGGTCCAGGGAAGAGTCAATCCTTGGACACCACAAACGACATCCCTTTGTGATACACGCGAAATGGGGCGTTACACTCGATGGAAAAATTACAGCTGCAGAGATGGAGCTAATCCAGGATGGTGGGGCATATGCTTACACCTCCACTAAAGTCCTGGGTAATGCCACCTTGATGTGCACAGGTCCTTACGAGATCCCCAATGTAAAAGTAGATGCATATTCCGTTTATACAAATAACATCCCCGGTGGTGCATTCCGCGGTTTTGGGGGCCCTCAAGCTGCATTCGCTGCTGAAGGACAAATCAACAAACTTGCGGAAGCACTTTCCATGGATCCTGTAGAGATTAGGACAAAAAATCTGCTAGCTGAAGGGTCCTTACTATCAGTTGGTACGCCATTGCCTAAAGGCGTTTCTATTGATCAGGTCGTTGAGGCTTGTGCTGAGAGAAGTGGATGGAAGAAAACTGCATCGACTTGGAAAGCTCCAAATATTAAAGCCTACCAGGACCCTATGAATCCATATTTAAAAAAGGGGATTGGATTTGCTTGCGGATACAAAAATGTGGGGTTCTCCTTCGGAGCCCCTGAACAATGCGTTGCCACGATTGAGATCAACGGTGGGGCGGAAATTGAGCAGGTTGTTCTGCATCATGCCGGGGCGGATGTGGGCCAGGGGGCCCACACTGTTATGGCACAAATGGCTGCTGAAGCAGTGGGTGTGTCGGTTGATCGGGTGAAAATGATCGTTTCTGACACTGCACAAACCGGCAACTCCGGATCCGCCTCCGCTTCAAGGATGACGTTCATGGCGGGAAATTCCATTCGGGGCGCCGCAGAACAAGCACTCCAGAAATGGCATGCAGAAGAACGCCCAGCGATCGCGACCTATACCTACTTCGCACCAAAAACGACGGCGCTCGATCCTGAGACCGGCTATTGCAATCCGAGTTTCTCCTATGGATATGTCGCTGAAGCAGTAACTGTGGAAGTTGACACAGAAACAGGCACGGTCAGGTTGATAGACGTGATCTGTGTCGATGATGTGGGCAAGGCCATTAACCTTCAACAAATAGTCGGACAAGTCGAAGGGGCGATCGTTCAAGCTGCCGGATACACGATCTTGGAAAACTTCATCCAGCAAAACGGTGAGGTTGTCACAAACCAGCTCTCAACTTACCTCATCCCGACTGTGTTAGATATTCCCGAGCGAGTGGATTCGGTTATCTTGGAAACGGGTGATGCGCAGGGCCCGTGGGGGGCGCGCGGGATGGCAGAGATGCCCTTTATTCCACTGGCACCCGCAGTGATTGCGGCAGTGCACGATGCGCTTGGTTTCTGGTTTGATGAATTTCCTCTAACCCCTGAGCGGGTCCTTTTTGGAATAAGGAAGGCTGCAACGGATTGAACTCTAACTTCCCTTACGTATTAATCCGAGGAGGAGGCGATCTAGCGACAGGGGTCGCAGCGCGCCTTCACCGCAGCGGCTTTGGTGTGATTATCACCGAAATTGCCAAGCCAAAGGCGGTGAGAAGGCTGGTCGCCCTGGCTGAAGCTGTTTTCACCGGTAGAGTGAAGGTAGAAGAGTTGGAGTGTCAGATGGTTGAGGGACCACAAGAAGCTCTCGAGCTTCTAAACGAAGGCATTATCCCCGTATTAATCGATCCAAAAGCCACAATTCGCCAATCAGTCAACCTGTCTGCTCTGGTCGATGCCAGGATGCGTAAAAAAGAGCCCGATTTGAAGATGGATGCGGCTGATCTTGTAATAGGCTTAGGCCCAGGATTTTTTGCCGGGCAAAATTGCCACGCGGTGGTTGAAACGAATCGTGGGCACCATTTAGGCCGTGTAATCTGGGAAGGACGTGCAGAACCGAATACTGGTATCCCGGGGACTGTCACAGGACATGATGTGGATCGGGTTTTGCGAGCTCCAGCAGATGGACAAACGAAAGCACAAGTTGGTTTAGGCAGCATTGTGAAGAAAGGTGAAGTTATCGCTCTTGTGG